>Ga0070737_10003497_pt1 | contig 16845 bp, 14 predicted proteins | sample Coa_R1_10_FD_66438 | JGI IMG/M metagenome (GOLD analysis project Ga0070737, IMG submission 66438) | Surface soil microbial communities from Centralia Pennsylvania, which are recovering from an underground coalmine fire - Coalmine... | ecosystem: Environmental > Terrestrial > Soil > Unclassified...
TCGCCGTGCCGAGGGAGTCGGTCTGAGTAGCTGCCCCGTGGCCGTCGCGCGGCCGTGCCCCAGGGCTATACTGAGGGCGCGATCCCCAGCCCCCGCAGCGTGAAGGAGGCCGCATGAGCATGGCGCAGAGCGAAACGGTAGCGTTCTACTTCGACCCGATCTGCCCGTGGGCCTGGCGCGCCGCCGACTGGATCCGCGAGGTACGCCAAGTGCGCCCCGTCGAGGTGGAATGGCGGTTCTTCAGCCTAGAGGAAGTCAACAAAGGCGACAAGACGGTCGACTGGGAGGGCGGGCGCTCCGCCCCCGCGCTGCGCGTCCTCGCCCTGGTGCGCCGCCAGCATGGCAACGACGCGGTCGACCGCCTCTACGCCGCACTGGGCCAGGCCCGCTTCGTTCGCAACGAGGAGCTGTCCAACCCGGCGGTCATCGAGCAAGCACTCGCCAGTGCTGGCCTCGACCCCGGCTTGCGGGCAGCAGCATTGGCCGATGCTTCGACCCGCGACGAGGTGCTGCGCGAGCACTACGCCGTGGTCGAGCACATGGAGGCGTTCGGCGTGCCGACGCTCGTGCTCGACGGCGGCCGCGGCCCGGGCATCTTCGGGCCGGTGATCAACCCCGTGCCGCGCGGCGAGGAAGCGGGGCAACTCTGGGATCGGCTCGTGTGGCTCATGCGCCAGCCCGGTTTCTACGAGATCAAGCGCACGCGTCCCCAGCCGCGACACTGACGTGCGGAGAGAGCCGATGGCCGCCCATCCCGATGTGACGGAGAGCCTGCGCTTGTTAGCGGACCTCACCGCGCGGGTGCGCGCCGAGCTAGCCGCGCTGCCCGCTGCCGCCTGGGATGCGCCCAGCAACTGCCCGCCCTGGCCGGTGCGGCGACTCGCCGCCCACCTGGTCGAGAACGCGCTGTTCGTCCGCGAGAACGTCGAGCGGGGCGTGGCGGGCAGCCAAGAGCCAGCGGTCACCCGCGAGGAGCGCGCGGCGCGGGTCGAGGCGCTCGCCGCCGCGCCCCCCGCGGAGCTGCTCGCCGCCCTCGACCGCTACTCGGCCGACCTGGCGGCGCTGTTCGAGCGCCTATCGGCCGACGAGCTGGAGCGTATCTGCTACCATCCGGCCGGCAACCGCTCGGCCCGCTGGTACGCGCAGCAACGGCTGGCCGAGGTTGCCTTCCATCGCTGGGACCTGCTGCGCTCGGTCGGCCAGGAGACCGCGCTCGACGACGCCGTCGCGCGCTTCCTGCTGCCGATGCTGGTGGAAAGCAACCTGCCGCGCATCTACGCTCGCGGCCCCAAGGGGCACGCGCGGCTCACCCTCGCGGCTACCGATGCGCCCGCGCTGCGCTGGACGCTCACCGCCACCCCCGAGGACCTAGCGGTGCAGCCCGGCGACGACGCCGCCGAGGCCACACTGCTCGGACCGGCCGCTCATCTGGCGCTGCTGATCTACGGCCGCGCGCGGCTGCCCGACGAGCTAGCCGCAGGACGGATACGCGTCGAGGGCGACCAGGCCGTCGCGGAGCGCTTCTTCGCCCTGCTGCCCGGTGCCTGACGCGCGCGTCAGCCCACGGCGCCCTCGGCCCGCAGCGTGGCCACCTCGGCGGCCGTCAGCCCGAGATACTCGCGCAGCACCGCCTCGGTGTGCTCGCCCAGGGCGGGCGGTGGTCCGGCCGGGGCCGCCGGGGTACGCGCCAGGTGGTGCAGCGCGCTGTTCACCGCCCGCAGCGCCCCGAGCCCCGGCACGTCGAGCGTGACGAACATCTCGCGGGCCGCCAGGTGCGGGTCGGCCGCGGCCTCGGCGATCGTGTGGACCGGCCCGCACGGCACGCCCGCCGCCAGTAGCCGCTCGACCCAATAGCTCGTCGGCCGCGCGGCGAACAGCGCTGCCAAGATCGGCACCAGCTCGGCACGATGCCGCGTGCGATCGGCGCGCTCGCGGAAGCGCGGATCCTCGCACAGGTCGGGCCGCTCCAGCACCGCGCACAGCGCGCGCCACTGCGCCTGCGACGACGCAGCCACCACCAGGCTCCCGTCGGCGGTGGCGAACGCCTGGAACGGCGTGATCAAGGGGTGGCTCGTCCCCTGGCGCGCAGGCACCTCACCGGTGGCGAAGTAGCGCGCGAAGGCGTTCTCCAGCAGCGCTACCTGCGCGTCGAGCAGTGCCACGTCCACGAACTGCCCGCGCCCGCTGCGCTCGCGCTCGTGCAGCGCCGCCAGGATGCCGATCACGGTGTACAGCGCGCCCGCCAGATCGCCGACCGAGAAGCCCACCCGCAGCGGCGGGCCGTCGGGCTCGCCGGTGATGCTCATGGTGCCGGCCATGGCCTGGATGATCACGTCCAGCGCCGGCCGTCGCGCGTAAGGGCCGCGCTGGCCGAAGCCCGAGCAGGCGGCATAGATCAGCCGCGGGTTGCGCTCGGCCAGCGCCGCATAGGGCAGCCCCAGGCGCTCCAGCGTGCCGGGCAGGTAGTTCTCCACCAGCACGTCGGCGTGCGCCGCCAGTTCCGCCAGCAGCGCCAGCCCGCGCGGATGCTTGAGGTTCAGCACCACCGAGCGCTTGCCGCGGTTGACGCTCAGGAAGTACGAGCTGAACCGCCGCTCGGCGTCTAGAAATGGGCCGTTGCCGCGCGCCGGGTCGCCGCCGGGCTGCTCGATCTTCAGCACCGTGGCGCCCAGGTCGGCCAGGATCATCGTGGCGTAGGGCCCGGCCAGGTACCAGGTGAGGTCCACCACCAACAAGCCGGCCAGTGCCCCGCTCGCTCGTACCGGCGCCTCTTCACCCCCATGCCCTGCCCCACCAACTGGGCGAGGACAGCCGCCATCGATCCGCGCGGGGGCGACGGGTTCCTGCGCGCCGCTGCCGCCCGGCGTGGCCGTAAGATCCCCTTCCCCCCTGGCGGGGGAGGGGCCAGGGGTGGGGGGGCCAGCCCCCGCCAGCAGCGCGCCGTACAGCTCCGGCCGCCGGTCGGCGAATAGATCGTTGTGCGCGCCGAGCGCCTTGTCACGCGCCCGCGCCGGCTCGCACGGCGCCACCAGCAGCTCCTCGCCGTCGGGGCTCGCCGGGCCGGCGAGCGGCTCGCCCGCCGGATCGAAGATGACGCTCGCCCCGAGGTAGCGCACGCCCGCCTCGGCGCCCACCCGGTCGGCGCAGGCCACGTACACGCGGTTGATGTACGCGTGCGCCTGCGCTAGGACGTTGGCCATGCACCAGCCGCGCGCGTCGTACGGCTGCGGTTTGTGCAGGTCGGTCCAGGTTGTGGGCACCGCCAGCACCTCGGCGCCCAGCAGCGCCAGCGCGCGCGGCAACTCCACGAAGCGCAGGTCGAAGCAGATCGCCAGCCCCACGCGGATGCCCCGCAGCTCGACCACCACCGGCCCCGTGTTGCCCGGCCGGAACAGCGCGCGCTCCTCGGCGAACAGGTGCGCCTTGCGGTACACGCCGGCGACCCCGGCCGGCCCGATGGCCACGGCGGTGTTGTAGCAGCCCTCGGCCGCGCGCTCCGCCAGTCCCGCCACGATGGCGATACCGTGGCGCGCCGCCGCCGCGCTCCAGGCCGCCACCGCCGGGCCGTCGAGCGGCTCTGCCTCGGCCGTCAGCGCCTCGCGGGAGGGGAACGCGTAGCCCGTAGTGGCCAGCTCGGGCAGCACCACCAGCGCGGCCCCGGCTGCCGCAGCGCGCTCGATCGCCGCCACGGTGCGCGCCCGGTTGCCAGCCGGATCGTGAGGTGTTGGGCGCAGCTGGACAACGGCGAGCAGCGGCACGCGCGCCTCCTGGTCGGCAGACTAGCCTGCATTATAGCTGCGGCGGGCGGCTCAGTAGCCGCGCTCGGCGAACATCGGCGCCATCAGGTTGTCCACCGGCGCGTAGTCGTCGGACAGCACCAGGGGCGGCCGGCTGGCCAGCCAGGCCGCCACCTGCGGCTCGGGGATCACCCGCACGCCCCGCGTGCCGTCGACCGTCTCGAGCGCCAGCGGCTGGTGGCTGGCCACCAGGACATACGTGGCCAGCACGTCGAGCCCCACGCCGCCGGGCCCGCTGAGCACCCGCAGGTAGGGGAACGCCGTGCGCAGCGTGTGTGCGTAGGCGCGCATGAACTCACCGCGCTCGGGGTTGTCGATCACGTTGGCCAGGTAGGCGCCGTCGGGCGCCACCAGCTGCGCCAGCTTCACCGCCACCTCGCGCGTGGTGAGGTGGTACGGGATCGACAGATCGTTGAAGGCGTCGCCGAACACCAGGTCGAACCGCGCGCCGGCGGCGAGCAGGTCATCGAGCACCAGCCGCGCGTCGCGGTTGTCGGTCGCCACGCGCGTGTCGGCCGGCAGCCCCATGTAGGCGTGCGCGGCGGTGGTGACCGCCGGGTCGATCTCCGCCACTAGCAGCCGCGCCTGGGGGTACACCGACTCCAGGTAGCGGGGCACCGTGTACCCGCCGCCCCCGATGAACAGCGCGCGGAACGCCGGCTGCCGGGCGGCGATCTGCTCGGCCACCGTCACGTAGGCTCGCTCGTGGTCGTAGCCGATGAACGTCGGGTCCGAGAGGTCGCTGTAGCTGTGGATGAGATGATCGAGGATCAGCGCGCGCACCGCGTGGCCGCGGTACTCGGTGTCGCGGTAGGCGAGGCAGTAGTAGCTGCTCTCGGCGATGTTGCACGGCCCGGCCAGCAGGCCGCCAGCGCGCAGCCCGAACACCGCCAGCGCCGCCACCGCGCCGATGGCCGCCGGGCGCCACGCCGGCCGCCCGAAGCCGCCGAACAGCACCGCCAGCGCCAGCAGCACGAGCCCCACCCCCAGTACGATCGCCCGCGTGCCGAACAGCGCGACCAGCACGAAGCCCGTGAGGAAGGTGCCAGCGATGCTGCCGGCCGCCGAGCAGGCGTAGATCTTGCCCACCGTGTGCCCGGCGCGCGCCAGGTCGTCGAGGCTGAGCTTGAGCACCACCGGCGAGATCATCCCCAGCAGCATGGCGGGCAGGAAGAAGATCAGCGTCGTGAGCAGGACGATCCGCGCCATCAGCGGCAGGCCGCCCAGCGGCATGGGCGCCAGCGCCGCCACCAGCGCCAGCACCGCGAAGCTCGCCAGCCCGCTGGCCAGCAGCAGCGCGCCGAGGGTGGTGCGCTCGGGCCGGCGGTCGGCCAGCACGCCGCCGAGGTAGTTGCCCAATGAGATCCCCGCCAGCACCACGCCGATGATGCTGGTCCAGGTGTACAGCGAGACCCCCACGTAGGGGGCGAGGATGCGGCCCGCGACCAGCTCCAGCACCAGCGTGCAGGCGCTGCTCACGAACACCACCAGGTACGCCGACCACAGCCCGCGCTTGGCCATGCGGGATTCTAGGTCCGCGACCGCGCCGGGGGCCAACGATTCGCCCCCGGCGTTGTGGCCCCGGCGCCCTTCCGCTACACTCCCCAACGGCGATCTCGCCCGTCGGGCAAGGAGCACCGTGAGCGACTGGCGGCCCCTCGCCTCGATCGTCGTGCCGACCTGGAACGGCGCGCACCTGCTGCCGGCCTGCCTGGCCTCGCTGCAGGCGCAGACGTACTACCCGCGCGAGATCATCGTCGTCGACGGGGCCTCGACCGACGGCACGGCCGCCCTGGTGCGCGCGCGCTTCCCGGAGGTGCGCCTGCTGGTGCTCGACCGCAACCGCGGCTTCGCGGGCAACGCCAACGCCGGCATCCGCGCGGCGCGCGGGGCGATCATCGCCCTGCTCAACAACGACGCCGCGGCCGAGCCGGGCTGGCTGGCCGCCCTGGTGGCGGGGTTTGCCGACGACCCGCGCGTGGGCCAGTGCGCCTCGAAGGTCCTGCTGTGGGACCGGCGCGACGTGCTCAACAGCGCGGGCGACCTGTACCGCCGCGACGGCACGCCGGCCAACCGCGGCGCGTGGGAGGTCGATCGCGGCCAGTACGACGCCCCCGCGGAGGTGTTCGGCGGCTCCGGCTGCGCGGTCGCCTACCGCCGCGCCATGCTCGACGATGTGGGCCTGTTCGACGAGCGGCTGTGGATGTACTGCGAGGATGTGGACCTGAGTTTCCGCGCCCAGCTGCGCGGCTGGCGCTGCCGCTACGTGCCCACCGCCCGGGTATACCATCGCTTGAGCGCCACGGGCGGCGGGCCGCTGGCCAGCTACTACTGCGGGCGCAACTTCCTCTACGTGCTGCTGCGCAACCTGCCGGCGCCGCTGCTGTGGCGCTACGCCCCGGCGATCCTCCGCGCGCAGGGGCGGATCGCGCTGGAGGCGCTGCGCCACTGGCGGGGCGCCGCCGCCCGCGCGCGCCTGCGCGGCCAGCTCGCCGCCCTCTGCGGCCTGCCGGCGGTGCTGGCCCAGCGGCGGGCGATCCAGGCGCGCCGCCGGGTGGACTCCGACACCATCGCGCGGCTGCTCGCCCCCGCATGAGTGCCCCGAGGCCGACCGTGCGCGCGCGTCCCGCCCGCCCGCTGCCGGCGCCCCGCGGCGTCGCGGCGGAGATGACGATCGCCATCGTCAACTACCGCGCGGGCGAGCTCCTGCTCGACACGCTGGCCGCGCTGGCCGCCGCGCCGCCCGACTGCACCTGGCACGCGGTCGTCGTCGACAACAGTCCAGGCGACGGCACCGCCGAGCGGGTGCGCGCGTGCTTCCCGTGGGTGGAGATCCTCACCAACCCGTGCAACGTCGGCTTCGCCCGCGCCTGCAACCAGGTGCTGCGCGGCTGCCGCTCGCCCTACGTGCTCCTGTTGAACCCGGATACCGCCGTGCAGCCCGGCGCGCTCGCCCGCCTGCGCGCGGTGCTCGCCGCTCACCCGCGAGTCGCGGCGGTGGGGCCGCGGCTGGTGTACCCCGACGGGCGCTACCAGCACTCGGCGTTCAAGCAGCCGGGGCTCGCGCAGGCGTTCTTCGGCTTCTTCGAGCTCGTGCCGCTCGACCACCCCTGGAACGGGCGCTACCCGCCGCCCACCAGCGACGCGCCGCGCGCGGTGGAGCACCTACTAGGTGCCTGCCTCATGCTGCGCCAGGAAGCGCTGGCCGACGTGGGCCTGCTCGACGAGCGGTTCTTCATCTACTTCGAGGAGACCGACTGGTGCGCGCGCGCGCGCCGCCGCGGCTGGGAGCTATGGCATGTGCCGGGGGCGGTGGTCGTACATCACAGCGGCGGCACCACGCGCGCGGTGGCCGAGGCGATGTCGCTGCAGTTCCATCGCAGCCAGGCCCTGTTCTACCGCAAGCACTACGGCCTCGGCGGCTACCTGGCGCTGAAGGCCATCGCGGTGGCCGGGGTCGGCTGGCGGCTGGCCCGCTCGCTGGTGGCCACCGCGCGGCGGCGCATCCCGCCGTCGCTGCTGGCCGAGCGCCTGCCCGTCTACTGGGGGATCGTGCGCGCGTGAACGCGGAGCCCGCAGTGCCCACCATCGGGGTGGCGATCGTCAGCTACAACAGCGCGGGCGTGCTGCCCGGCTGCCTGGCGTCGCTGCGCGCCCAGGCGCCCGCGGTGCGGCTGCGCACGGTGGTGGTCGACAACGGCTCGCGCGACGGGACGCCCGCGCTGGTACGCCGCGACTTTCCGGAAGTGCTGGTCGTCGAGGCGCCGCGCAACGGGGGCTTCAGCTACGGTACCAACCTCGCCCTGCGCGCGCTCGGCCTGCTCGGTCCGCGCGGGCCGGCCGAGGAGGAGGCGCTGGCGGCCGCGCGAGCCGCCGTGCCGCCCGATGCCCCGTGGGCCGCGCCGGCGCCGTGCGACCACGTGCTGTTCCTCAACCCCGACACGGTGCTGCCGCCCGGCGCGCTGGGGGCGCTCGTCGCCGTGCTGGCCGCGCGGCCGCGGGTGGGCGCCGTGGGACCGCGGCTGGTGCGCGCCGATGGCTCGCTCGACCGCGCCTGTCGCCGCGGTTTCCCCACCCCCTGGAACGCCTTCTGCCACTACGCCGGCCTGGCCCGGCGCTGGCCGCGCGTGCGCCTGTTCGGCGGCTACAACCTCACCTACCTGCCCGAGGACCAGCCGGCGCCGGTCGACGCCCTAGCCGGCGCGTTCATGCTGGTGCGCGGCGAGGCCGCCCGCGCGGTCGGCGCCTGGGACGAGGCGTTCTTCGCCTACGGCGAGGACCTCGACTACTGCCTGCGCCTGAAGCAGTGCGGCTGGGCGGTATGGTACGAGCCGCGCGTGCGGGTGCTGCACCTCAAGGGCGCCGCCAGCCGGCAGCGCAGCCTGCCGATGCTGCGCGAGTTCTACCGCGCCATGCTGCTGTACTACCGCAAGCACCACGCCGCCGGGCACCCGCCGCCGCTGCGCCTGCTGGTCGAGGGCGGCATCCGCGCGCTGTACCTCGCGGAGCTGGGGCGCCAGCTCGCACGCCCGCCGGGCGAGCGCTGGGTGGGTGCGGCGCGAGCGGTGGGGCGGCATTAGTGGGCGCCTTGCCCACACCGCCGCCCGCCCCGTAGAATCGACACGGTGTCGCTGCTCGCTACGCCGTAACGCGCGAGCGCTGCGGCGGCGGGAGCGCCGAGGGCACCGCGCCGAGTGGCATGCCGCTTGCGGTGCTCGGGCGTGAGACGGCGATCGCACGGGCGGGGTCTTCAGGTCCCGTGGGTCTATCCTTGGTCGCGCTCCCCGCAGCAATCGCCGCGATCGGGAGGACCGCTTTGAACGTCGCGATCGTCATCCGCGCCAAAAACGAGGCACGCGACATCGGCGACACGCTCCAGGCCATCTACCAGCAACGCGGGATCGCCTGCCCCGAGGTGATCGTCGTCGACTCGGGCTCCACCGACGGCACCCAGGATATCGTGCGCCGCTTCCCAGCGCGGCTGATCGAGATCCCCCCCGAGACGTTCACCTACGGGCGCGCGCTGAACATCGGTATCGCCGCGGCGGCCCGCAGCGACATCGTCGTGAGCCTCAGCGCGCACTCGCTGCCCGCGCACGACCGCTGGCTGGTGAACCTGGTCCGCGGCTTCGCCGACCGGCGGGTGGCGGGCATCTACGGCCGCCAGATCCCGCGGGCCAACGCCAGCCTGTTCGACCACTTCGGCATGGCGCTGTCGGGCGTGACGAGTTCGCGTCGCCGCTGGCAAGAGCGCGACATGATGTTCTCCAACGCCAACGGTGCCTTTCGCCGCGAGCTGTGCCTGGCGCTGCCGTTCGACGAGCACCTGCCCGGCGCCGAGGATCTGGTCTGGGCAGCGGCGGTGCAGCGACTCGGCTACGCTATCGTCTACGAGCCCGACGCGCCGGTGTATCATTCCCACGGCGAGCGGTTGCCCCAACTGCTGCGCCGCCTCGCCAAGGATCAGCCCACGATCCTCAAGCTCAAGCTGGGGCTGCTGCGGCCGCGCCCGGCCGCCGCGCGCGCCCCGGCGGTGCCGGAGGGCAGTTGACCCGATGTCCACCGTGATCCCGCGCGGCGCGGCCCACTCAGCCCCGGTAGCGCGGCGAGGCGACTAGCGGTGGTTGCGCATCTCTATGTGGCTATCCTGGCGGGCGGCAGCGGGACGCGCTTGTGGCCCCTGTCGCGCGTCCAGCGGCCCAAGCAACTGCTGCCCCTCACGAGCGAGCGCTCGCTGATCCAGCAGACGGTCGACCGCATCGCACCGCTGGTGCCGTCCGAGCGCATCCTGGTGCTTACCGAGCAGACCCACGCCGCGGCCATCCGGGCCCAGCTGCCCCAGATCCCAGCAGCCAACGTGCTGGTCGAGCCGGCCCGCCGCGGCACGGCCGGCGCGCTGGCGCTGGCCACGCTGTGGGTCGAGCAGCGCGATCCCCGGGCGGTGATGGCCTGCCTCAGCTCCGACCACCTGATCCCCGACGCCGACGAGTTCCGCCGCACGCTCGCCGCGGCCGCGCGCGCCGCCGCCAGCGGGGAGTACCTGCTCACTCTCGGCATCCAACCGACGCAGCCCTCCACCCAGTTCGGCTACATCGAGGTGGCCGAGCAGGTCGCCGAGTTCGACGGCTACCCGGTGTTCCGCGTGGCTCGCTTCGTCGAGAAGCCGCAGCGCGCGGTAGCCGAGGAGTACGTGCGCGGCGGCCGGCACCTGTGGAACAGCGGGATGTTCATCTGGCGCGTCGATGCGATCCAGGAGCAGTTCCGCGAACTGATGCCCCATCTGGCCGCCACGCTGGCCCCGCTGGGCCCGCTGCTCGGCACGCCCGCGGGCGACCGCGCACTGGCCGAGGTGTACCCCACCGTCGAGGTGCAGACCATCGACTACGGCATCATGGAGCGGGCGCCGAATGTGGCGGTGGTCCCCGCGCGCTTCCGCTGGAGCGACGTGGGCAACTGGGCCGAGCTGTACGACGTGCTGCCCAAGGACGCGCAGGGCAACGCCGTCCATGGCGCGCACCTGACGCTCGACACGCACCGCTCGCTGATCTACAGCGCCGACGGGCGCCCCGTGGTGACCCTCGGGGTGGACGACCTGGTGGTGGTCGACACACCCGACGTGCTGTTCATCTGCCCGCGCGGCCGCGCCGCCGAGGTCAAGCGCCTCGTCGAGTGGCTGGAAGGCGACCCCCGCTTCCAGCACCTGCTGTAGCCCAGCGATCGCTCGACACGTTGCCGGCCGTCGCGGCCCCGCTCGTGGTTCTGGGCGCTCCGTTCGCGGATAACTAGGCGCGCTTGCCATGCAGTATCTCGCCCCCTACCGCCTCGCCAATGACCGCTGATACCCATCCCGAAGCAATATCCGCCGCGCGGGCCCGGCCATCCAGCGCCTCCGATCGACCGTTGACCGCCATACAACGCGGCAGTATACTCAGCCTCACCGATGGCGGGGGCACAACGCGGCTTGCCGAAACGGCCAGTGGCGAGCCGGCGGCTGGAAACGCTCGCGGGGGCCGGGCATGAGCGACCAGCACGGCAAGATCGTGGTCGAGAAGGCCAGCAAGGTGTTCCGGGAGGGTACGGTCGTTGCCTTCCGCAACCTGGATCTGGTGGTGCAGGAACACGAGACGCTGTGCATCGTCGGGCCGTCGGGCTGCGGCAAAACGACGCTGCTGCGGTGCATCGCCGGGCTGATCCCCCTCACTAGCGGGAAGATCCTCATCGATGGCCAGCCGGTGTGTGAGCCTCGCGCCGGGGTCGCCGTAGTGTTTCAGCACTTCGGCCTGTTGCCGTGGAAGACGGTCGCAGACAACGTCGCCTTCGGGCTAGTGATGGCGGGCGCTCCCCGCGCGCGGATCGCCGAGCAGGTGGCGCGCTGCTTACGACTAGTCGGCCTAGAGGGGTTCGAGCGCAGCTACCCCTACCAGCTCTCGGGCGGCATGCAGCAGCGGGTAGGCCTGGCCCGCGCGCTGGCGGTCGACCCCTCGGTGCTGCTGATGGACGAGCCCTTCGCCAGCGTGGACGCGCAGACGCGCGAGCTGCTCCAGGAGGAGCTGTTGGCGCTGATGGCCCGCGAGCCGAAGACGATGGTATTCATCACCCATTCGATCGACGAAGCGCTGGTGCTCGGTGATCGGGTGGCCGTGTTGAGCAGCCGCCCCGGGCGCGTGAAGGAGATCCTGACGGTCGCGTTCCCTCGCCCGCGCAATATGGCCTGGATTCGGGCCCAGGACACCTACATCGCCCTGCGCAACTACATCTGGGAGCAGCTGCGGCCCAGTGTCGTGGCCTAGCCGCGCAGCTCGGAGACAGCCGTGCAGGTCCCCACACAAGTGCAAGCTGCCCGCGCCGCAACAGGAGACGCCGAGCAAGAAGCGCTCGGCCGGCTGCGTGAGAGCCGCCGTCGTCAGTGGCTACTCACCCTCGCCATTCGGGTAGGCTCGCTCGCCGTCGTGCTCGCGGCCTGGGAGGTCGTGGGGCGCCAGATCAACCCCATTCTGTTCGCGCCGCCCAGTGCCGTGGCACGCGCCGCCGTCGAGTTGATCGGGAGCGGGGAGCTGTGGCGCTACCTGTCGCAGAGCCTGCTGGTGCTCGCCTATGGGTTCGCCTTGGGCGCGGTGCTCGGCGTTGCCGCCGGACTGTTGATGGCGCGGTTCTGGGTGCTCGACGTCGCACTGGAGACGTACATCACTGCCCTGTACTCGATCCCAATGGTCGCCGTGGTGCCCGTGCTCGTCCTGTGGCTCGGCTTCGACGTGGTGGCTAAAACCGCCGTGATTTTCCTGTTCACGTTCTTCCCGATCACCATCAATACCTACCAAGGGGTCAAGCACGTCGACCCGCGCCTGATCGAGGTAGGCCGCGCCTTTCGCGCCAACGAGACGCGCCTGTGGCAGCACATCGTCCTGCCCGCCGCGCTGCCGTTCATCATCGCCGGCCTGCGCCTCGCGATCGGCCGCGGCTTGATCGCGATGGTGTTCGCGGACATCTACACGGCCATCTCGGGGATCGGCTACTTGATCGTGCGCTACGCCAGCATCTACCAGGTCGACAAGATGTTCGTGCCCGTGGTCACCCTGGGTGTGCTCGGCGTGAGCCTCACGGGGCTGCTGCGCCTGGTTGAGCGTCGCCTGGCGCCCTGGTTGCACCAGGAGTCCCACGAGTAGGAGCGAGCGATGCGCCACACGAATGCGCTGCGACCAAGCGCCGCTATATGGGCTGTAGCGGTCGGGGTCGTCCTAGTGGCCTGCGGGCCGACGGGACCCGCCCGGCCGGCCCCCGCGGCCGCGCAGCCGCCCGGTGGGCAAGCCGAGACGAGCTGCCCGCAGATGCGCCAGATCAAGGTCGGCGTAGCGGTGAGCCCGCCGAACGTGGTCCACACCCCGCCTTTCGTGGCGCGCGACCTGGGCCTCTTCGCCCGGCGCTGCCTGGACGTGGAGATCATCGAGTTCGAGGGGGGCTTGTCGGCCGCGAACCTCACCGCGGTGTCACAGGGGCAAGTGATCGCCGCGATGGGCACGGTGCCGATTGCCGCCGGGCTCAAGGCGCACCAGTTCTGGGGCTCGGCAGCGCGGCTGCCTCAAGTGTACGCCGTCCCCGCCGAGGTCAAGACAGCAGCCGACCTGAAAGGCAAACGCCTGTCCTCAGCGGGCGGCGGCGTAGGGAGCTTCAACTGGCTGATGGCCCGCGAGGTCCTCAAGACTGCCGGCCTCACGGTTGACGACGTCCAGTTCATTACCCAGGGCACGGCGGGGCGCTTGCCCGGGCTGGTCAGCGGCCAGCTCGACGGGGTGGCACTACACCCCGAGGACCTGTACTTGGCGCAACAACAGCGGCCGGGCGTCCACGCGCTGGTGGAACTCGACAAACTACTACCGCTGTACCACTTCAATGTCTGGGGCGCCGCCGACGAGCTGATCCGCCGGGACCGCGAGCTGGTGCGCCAGCTGGGCGCCGCGCTCATCGAGGCCAACCGTACCATCTACCGCGAACGCGACCGCGTGCTGCCGATCATGGTCGCGGCGACCCAAAAAGAGCCGGCGGCCGTGGCATTCGCGCACGACTTCCTCACGCGCAACTGCGTGTGGAGCGTGAACACCGGGTTGGCACGGGAGCGCACCGAGTGGATGATCCAGAACGCTATCGAAAACGGGGATATCAAGCCCGAGCAGCGGCCCACCTACGACCAGGTCGTCGACGAGACGCTGGCGAACGAGGCGCTGGCACTGGCTGGCGGCCCGACGACGATCAACGGCTGCTCGGATTAGCCGGCAGCGCTCTCGCCTGTTGGGAAAGGGCAAGGTGAGCGAACATGGCTGTCCGCTATCGCTTCGACGACATCTGCACCCAGCTGGACCAGGGCCGCTTGTTCAACAACATGGTCGACTCGCCCTACTTCCGCGACGCGGTGTACGAGCAGTTCTCCGATGCGGAGTACCAACGGCGCTACGCCGCGCTCCGTGAGCGGATGCGCGCCCGCGGGCTCGACTGCCTGATCGTGCCGGGTGGGCCCAACCACTGGAGCTTCGGCGGCGGCATGCTCTGGCTTTCGGGCCACTGGGAGTGGCACGGCATCGCCAGCTACGTCGTCTTCCCGCTAGAGGGCGAGCCAACGTTGGTGTACTCGATGGGCGGCACCCACCTCGAGGCCACACGGCGCGCCTCCTACATCCGGGATGTACGGCACTCGCGCATGGGGCGCTTCGCGGAAGTCATCGTTGAACGAATCCGCGAGCTGGGCTTGGAGCGCGGCCGCATCGGGTTGCTGGCCATCGACCCCCGCTTCCGCGACTACTTGCCCGTCAACCAGTACCAGACGCTGTGCGCGGGCTTGCCCGAGGCCACCTTTACCTTCGAGCCAGACCTGATCCACGAGCTCGTCTATCGCAAGAGCCCTGAGGAGCTGGACTGCATCCGGAAGGCCGGCGAGCTGTGCACCCGCGCCATGGAGGCATTGGCGGCCCGCTGCCGGCCGGGCGTCACCGAGTACCAGCTCAAGGCGGCGGCTGCAGCCGCGATCCTGGAGCACGGCGGCGAGGTCGACTTCCTGATCATCGGCTCGACGCCGATGGCCGAGCCGGCCCTGATCTTCGGCAACCCCCGGCCCTCGGCCCGCGTCCTCCAGGAGGGGGACATCGTGATCATGGAGCTGGCCGCGGGCTATCGCGGGTATACGGCCCAGATCGGCTCCCCGATCTGCCTGGGCAAGCCCCCCGCACCGGTCCAGCGCTTCTTCGACGAGCTGGTGCTGCCCGGCTTCCTCGCCATGGTCGAGGTGCTGCGCCCCGGCAACCAGCTGGCCGACATCCAGCGGGCCGGCGAGCTGTATCGCCAGCGGGGGGCCCAGTCGCGCCCGATCCACGCGCACGGCATCGATTTCGTGACGAGTCTGCCGCACATTTTCACCGACCATATCGAGGCCGAGCCGTTCGAGCAGACGCTCCAGCCTGGAATGGTGCTCGTGATCGAGCCCAACGCCGTCAGTGCCGATGGGCGGCTGGGCATGTTCTTCGGCCACACCTTCATCGTGACCGAGGACGGCCACGAGTGCGTCGATCGCTACCCCTGGGAGCTGACCGTTGTGTAAGCCGGCGTGCTACCACTGGCGCCAACCGCGCGGCGAGCGCACGGCTCTGCGGCAGGAGGACCGATGCCCGAGCGGATCGTCTATCGCGCGCACATCCCCCACAACACGGGCCTGGCCTGGGAGATGGCCCGCAGCCAGCACCTGCGCCTGTATGGCCAGAGCATTGGCGACTTCGTGTGCTTCAACCGCCACCACCTCCGCGAGCGCTTCGACCAGGCCCGCACCAAGACCTATTGCAGCAAGATCTGGATCAGCACCGGCGACCTCCTGATCAGCAAGTTCAACAACCCCATGTTGCGCATCGTGTACGACGGCTTCGCGGGCACCGGCACGCACGACCTCCAGAAGGGCATGTGCAGCGGCCCGCGCTTCCAGCGCGCCGCCCAGGAGGGGCGCCTCGCGGAGTACTACAACCGCGACATTCGCCCCGAGGAGCTACCCGACCACGGCTGCTGGGAGAACCTCAGCCGGGCGCTGGCGCCGTGGGGCATCCCGCCCGAGGACATTCCCAGCCCCTTCAATGTGTTCCAGCACCTGCACATCGACTGCACCACGGGCGCCATGCGCAACACCACGGTGCGACCACGCCCAGGCACCTACATCGAGTTCCGCGCCGAGATGGATCTGCTGTGCGCGCTGAGCGCCTGCCCCGACCTCACCGTCGGAGGGAAGCCGTACGACGTAGTGGTGTGCGAGCTGGCGTGATACAACTGGCGCCAACGATGGGCCCGTGCCCGCGACCCGTTCCGTGGGGGAAAGACGCGATGGCCACCAACCGACAACCACACGCGAGCCTGAGCCGCCGCCGGTTCCTGCAGGCGGGTGCTGCCGTGACGGGTAGCGCCCTGCTCGCCGCTTGCGCCGGGGGCGGCGGGGCGCGTGGCGGGACCAGCCAGCCCCAGAGCGCCAGCTCCGGCGGCCAGGGCTACGTGCCCGACCGCGTGGTGAAGGTCGGCATCCTCTCGCCGGTAACCGGCGGCTTCGCCCTCGCCGCCGTGCTCAACCAGGCAGGAATGCGCCACGCCCTCAAGGAGTACGAGCAGGAGGGCTGGCGCTTCGAGGTGATCGTGGAGGACGACCGCGGCGACCCCACCACCGGCCTGCGTGCGGCCCAGAAGCTGATCGAGCGCGACCGCGTGCACTTCATGCTCGGGCCGATCGTCAGCAGTGTCGCGCTGGCCGTCCGCGACCTCTGCGACCAGTCCAAGACGATCCTGAGCACCAGCTCGGCGGTGGCGCGCGAGCTGACCGGCAGCCGGTGCAGCCGTTACATCTGGCGCAGCACGCCCACCAGCTACATGTACGGCCTGGGCTACGGCCCCTGGCTCGCCCAGCACCTCGGCAAGCGCGCCTACGTGCTCACCCTCGACTACACTGCCGGCATCGAGGTCGCCGAGGCGATCATGGACGGCTTCCGCCGGCACGGCGGCGAGATCGTCGGCTACGCCAAGGCGCCGCTGGCCACCACCGACTTCGCCCCGTACATGGGCCCGCTGCTCGAATCGCGCGCCGACTTCGTCACGGGCTTCATCGCCGGCCGCAACGCCATCGACGCTCTGAAAGCGTTCCACCAGTTCGGCATCAAAGACCGCATGGCGGTGGCCATGGGCGTGGCGTTCACCTCCAACGACATCATCGACGCCCAGGGCCCCGAGGCCACCGAGGGCGTGTACGAGTACGTCGAGTTCTCCGAGAGCCTCGACACGCCCGAGTACCGCGCCTGGGCCCAGCTCCATCACCAGTGGTTCCCCGAGGTCAAGCGCATCGCGCACTTCAACGCCCACGGCTACACCGCCGCCAAGTCGGTGCTGCTGGGCATCGAGCGCGCCGGGTCGCTGGACCCCGACCGCATCGCCGCGGCCATGGAGGGCCTCTCCTGGCAGGCGCCGCACGGCCCCATCGCCTTCGGGCCCAACCACCAGGCCACCATCAACATGTACATCACCCAGGTGCGCGACATGAAGC
>Ga0070737_10003498_pt1 | contig 16841 bp, 12 predicted proteins | sample Coa_R1_10_FD_66438 | JGI IMG/M metagenome (GOLD analysis project Ga0070737, IMG submission 66438) | Surface soil microbial communities from Centralia Pennsylvania, which are recovering from an underground coalmine fire - Coalmine... | ecosystem: Environmental > Terrestrial > Soil > Unclassified...
CCACCTTTTCCGCGTCTAGCGGTAACGTGGGGTGGGGGCTGGGATCCTGCCAATCTGCGGCTTGCAGTTCCCGCGGGGTCTGCTCAAGCTGTTTTACCTCCGGCAACTCTTTGCCGGCCAGCGAGCGATCGAGCTCGGGGAACTTGCGCGCCTCGGGCAGGACGCGGCGCTCCATAGAAGCCAGCAGATCGTTATAGGATTCGACGGCCCCGCCGAGCCTTTTGCCCATTTTTTCCAGGTGTTCCGTCATGGTGCAGAGCCGCTCGTAGAGCGTCTTTCCGGCGTCGCTGATTTTCCGCGCGCTTTCCGCGAGGTTCTTCTGGTTCCAGCCATAAGCCACGGCTTTCAGCAGCGCTATGAGCGTGGTGGGTGAGGCGACGATCACTTTCTGGCTGACGCCGTACTCGATCAGTTCCGGATCAGTGTCCATCGCTGCGCGGAAGAAAACTTCGCCGGGAAGAAAGAGCACGACAAACTCGGGCGTACAGGGCAAATGCGACCAGTAGGCTTTGCCGGCGAGCGAATCGATGTGCTGCCGCACCTGGCGGGCATGATCGCAGAGCCGCGTATTGCGCGTGTCGTCATCGGTGGCTTCAAGCGCCGCTAGATATGCCGTCAGCGGGGCTTTCGCATCTACGACGATCTGCTTTTCGCCGGGCAAATCGATGATCACATCGGGACGCAAGCGGCGCTCGTCAGCATTGAAAGAAAGCTGCTCGCTGAAGTCGCAATGGTCCAACATGCCCGCCAGCTCGAGCACCCGATGCAGTTGCAGCTCGCCCCAGCGGCCGCGGGCCTGGGGTTCGCGCAGCGCCTTCACCAGATTGCCGGTTTCAACTTGCAGGGCCTTCTGCGTGTCCAGCAGCGAAGCGACCTGCTGGGTCAGCGCGCCGTAGGCTTCGGCGCGAGTTTTCTCCAGCGCCTGGATCTGCTGGCTCATTCCTTTCAGGGTTTCTGCAATGGGCTCAACAAGGTCCTTAACAGCCTGCTCTTTTTGTGTAAGCTCACCCGCCGCCTGCGTCTGATAATTCTGCAAAACGCTTGTGGCAAGCTGCAGGAAGCTGGCGTTGTTGCTGTGAAGGGCGGCGGCCGCCAGCGACTGAAACTGTGCTTTTAACTGTTCGCTTGCATCCTGCAGCAAACGCAGCCTTTCCTCTGCGGATCGGCGTTCGCCGGCCAGGGTGGCGTCAAGTGCTGATCGCGCCTCTCTCAAGGCGAGGATTTCCTCCGCCTGGCGTTGGTTGTCACTCCTTGCCGCGGCCAATTCCTGTTCTAACACAGATTTCCGCTCTTCCAGGGCCGCACTCCTCGCACGGTAAAATAAAAGCGAAAATCCGCCTCCTATAAGAAAGCAACACGCGGCGAGCAGAACGGCAGCCAACAGGGTCATGAGACGGTCCCAAGGTCGATGCGTGCCATTGTATGGCGGCAGGGCCGGGAACTAAAGTGAGACGCAAAGTGGCAGGGGGTGCCGACGCAGGTTCGCATTTGTCCCGCCTTGGCGGCGAGAAAGACTACTGGTTGATCTCGGTCCAACCTGGTTCGGGATTGAACTGGCTCATGAAGGGAGCGACATCCTTGGTGGCAGATCCCAGGTCTTTCTGATAGACGATGCGGTCCTGATCGATGATGAACGTCATCACACCGGTGACGCCGTATTGCGCCGGATAAGCGACGAAGGCAAATCCCCGGTTCATGATGCCCGAGCGCGCATAGTCCCGCAGACCCCCATTGGCCCACGGGCCTTGCGTCATCATGATGCCGAAGTAGTAGCCGTGAAAAGGCTTGTGCAGGCTGGGCTGGACGCGCGCGCCCTGTTCGGTGGCAAATGCCACCAGCGGTCCCAGCGGGCTTTTCGGCTTGCCCGGCTCCTGCGGCCAGTACAATCCGTTTTGTTTGCCGGGATCGCTGATGAACTTGCCAGCGTACTGTTGTACGCCGTCGTGGGCCTGGGCAAAGTATTCCTTCTCCGCGTCGGCCAGTGCAGCGCAGACATCGATGGCCGCCAGTTCATTACGGCCAATCGTGCGGTTCGACAGCTCCTTCTCGCCGGTAACCGTATCGAAGTACCACTTGCCTCCGGCGTCCTTGTGCAGCGGAATCGGGAAGACGGCGTTATTGGCCCCCACCAGCAGAATCTGGTTTCCATTTTCCAGGCTCCGCCAGCGATTCATGGCGTCATAGGCTGAGGCAAATCCGGCAAGCGCAGCTTTGTCCTCTGCCGCATTGCCGGTATAAAGCAGGTCTCCGGACTTGGGGCCGAAGATCGCCGCCATCTGCTCCCGGTTATCGTTCCTGGCGGCGTCGGCCAGCGCCCTGCCGGCTTCCGCGGGAGAGGCAAACGTGCTCTGGCCGCGGGCCGGCTCATTGGCTCGATCTTGGTACCGGCAGGAGGCCATCGCGATGGCCAGCACCGTCAGCGCAAGCAGCACCCAGCTACGGCTCATCCCCCAGCCCGCTGCCGATTTCATGCTCATCCAGTTCCTCCCGTGCCGTGCCTGAGTTCAGGGCGGCCGATTTCATCACCAGTGCAATCCGGCCAAGTGGTTCCCCACACCCCAGCCTGTGCTGCCGCCATGAATCGTCCAGCCGCGATAGCTGGCCGCACGGGCGGCCCAACCGCTGCCAAAGCTCGATCCTTCCTGCGGGTCCCAACTGCTGAAAGCCGTCAGTTTCCCTTCGGGATCGCTCTGCCCCCAGCCGCGGGGACCGTCGGCGCTGGTCCATCCTCCACTCTCGCGGCCCCAGGCGTCCCCAGCGCTAATAGTCGGATTCACCACACCGCCAACGGTGAATGTGTGCTTGCCGCCAGTGCCGAGCAATTGCGCGCTAGCGTGCGCCGTAGGAGGACGATCAGGATCGTTGTGGTAGGTATGGTTACCATAGTAGATGTATCCGCCGTAATAGCCGCCGTGCCAAGCGTGATTGCCGTAGTAAGGGTAATTGCGATAGTCGGCGGCGCCGTGAAACCAGTTGCAGTCCCAGGCCTTCCAGCCCCAATCGCTGTCCGTCAGCGCGCCGATGGGCACACCCGCTCCAAACGAGATCGCCCCGGTTGCAGGCGCGTTGGCCGCACTGTAGCCGGGCGTTTGCACGGGCGTCCCATAAACCAGCGCAGGATTGTATTCCGGGACATACACCAGCAGCGGATTTTGCGGATTCAACGTGATGATGTCTCCACTGGGCTGCGCCAGGATCATCTGTGGTGTCGATTTGAGATCTTTGTCTGCCTTCGCTTTGGCGCGCATTGTCTGAATCGCCATCATCACCCAGGACGGCTGATTGTGATAGGCCTCGCCCAAGATCGAGGTCCAGACGAGGTTGCGCGCCATGTCCTCCAGCACGCCGGGAAACAGCGTCAGCGCCTTCACGGCGGGATCCCAGGGCTGAGCGTCAACCGCTTCGATCAAGGCCGTGCCTTTCAGGTCCTTGTGTCCCTGCAGCCAAGCGTTGGCCACCACAATCTGGTCGGGATAGGTTGCCGCAATGAGCACCTGCGCCACCAGCGGGTCGGGATACAGCGCCATGGGCGCCACAAACGTTTGCAGCTCGTCAGTCGTGTAGGGTATTCCCTGCCCGGAATAGTCGGACCCCATAACTGCGCCGGATTGGAAAACGGCCGCCCCCGAACCCAGCGGCGTGGTGACCACCAGCAGAATGAAGCACAGGATCAACGCGAGAAGTTGACTCCGGTAGGGCCCTATCATCCGTTTCGTCTCCCAGGAAGGTGCTGATGATTTTGTACCCGATCACGCCCCTGTTGCGCTAGTGCAGAATTCTGCCTCGCCGCAAAGGAATATTACAGTCAGCGGGCAAGGGGAATATCGTCTTCCGAAGGCAAGGATGGGACACTCCGCCACCGCGTGGCCTGCGATCCGCGTCTCCGGCTACACTATTCTTGTATCCACTCTGCACCAGGGACGAGGTCTTTCATTATGGCGAGTAGTAATGGCAAACGAGGAGTCATTGGCATTCTTACCGGAGGCGGCGATGTGCCCGGCCTGAATCCGGCCATTCGTGCGGTCACCATCCGCGCTTTGCGCGAGGGCTACGAGGTGATTGGGCTGCGCCGCGGCTGGGCCAGCCTCATCGACATTGTTCGCGACAAAGATTACGACAACAGCGACAACTTCCAGCCGTTGTCGGAGGAGCTGGTCAATCGCACCGGCCGCACCGGCGGCACGTTTCTTCATACTTCGCGCACCAATCCCAGCCGCGTTCGCAAGGCCGATCTTCCGCCTCATCTGCGCGAAACCTATCAGGACGAGAAAAACGATCTGACTCCCGAAGTGCTGAAAAACCTTGCCTGGTTGGGAATCGACTACCTGATCCCCATCGGCGGCGACGACACGCTGAGCTACGCCGTGCGCTTGTATCAGGAGGGCGTGAAGGTGGTCGCCATTCCGAAGACCATGGACAACGACGTCCCCGGCACGGACTACTGCATCGGCTTCAGCACCTGCGTTACCCGCATCATCGAAATGTCCAACCGCCTGCGCACCTCGGCCGGCTCGCATGAGCGGCTGCTGGTGCTGGAGGTCTTCGGCCGCTATGCGGGATTCACCGCCATGCTGCCCACCATGGCCGGTGCCGCCAATCGCTGCGTCATTCCCGAGTTCAAGTTCAATATCGACCGGCTCACCGACCTGCTGATCTTCGATCGCAACAAGAACCCCAGCAAGTATTCCGTGGTGCTGGTCTCCGAAGGCGCCATGTTCGAAGGCGGCGACATGATCTTCGAGCGCGAAGTGAAAGATGCCTTCGGACATAAAAAGCTGGGTGGTATCGGTGCTCTGGTGTCGGAGCGGATCAAGGAGCTCTCGCCCCGCTATAACGGAGGCAAACCGCTGGATGTGATGAACCAGAGCCTGGGCTACCTAGTGCGCTGCGGTGATCCCGACGCCATCGATTCCATCGTGCCCATGGCCTACGGCAACCTGGCGCTGGACCTCATCCTGACCAACGTGCACGGCCGGCTGGTGGTACTGCGCAATGGCCGCTACGACAATATGCCCATCGAGGTGATCGTGGCCTCAAAGAAGGTTGTCAACGTCAAAGACCAGTACAACACCGAACGCCTGCGCCCGCGCTACAAGAGCTTCGAGATGAAGCCGTTGTTCATCATGACCAGCGATCTTGCGTAATTTCGCGCGGCAGTTGCTTCGGTTGAAGTTCTGGCAGGCTGCGGAAAAAGCCGCCGCTTACGGCAGGCCCGGCACTTGAGACAGTTCACTGCGGGCACGGATGACTTTGCACGTGCAGCGGAAGAAAAGGCGGGGCGAGTCGACCTGTTCCCGTCGCCGCTCGATGTCCTCATGCCGCCCCTTCAGCCTTCGCATTTTCCACTCCCGCCCCTGTCACGATTGCGGGCAGGCGCCGCCCGGCCCTCACCGAGCCCCATACGATAAAGAGGTTCGTCACCATGACTACGGTGAACGCCATGGCCGGCAGGAATGCGAAGACGGCGCCGCGATCATTGACGATTTCCAGCGCCAGGACCGCGGTTACCAGCCCGCGCGGCAACATCCAGAACAACAGCTCGGCGTCACGCCGAGTGACATCCCTTACCATCCAGCGGCTGCCTTGCATGGCCACGAAGCGCGCCACCACCAGCGCCGCCAGGATTCCGAGAATAGGCACGATATATTGCCGGCTGATGAATTGCGCCACAACGCCCAGAAGTACGAAAAAGAACGACCGCACCAGGAAGCTGAGCTCGGAATGAAAGGCGAGAAGCCGCGCGCCCTGCCGGGTCACATGCGGAGTACGATGCAGGTTGGCGAGCGTGATCCCAAAGATCAGCACTGTCAGGTAGCCACTGCCCTGGAAGTAATGGCCAACGGCAAAAACTCCCAGCAGGACACCCAGATTCAAGATGTTGGTATTGGGCTGGCCGGCAAGTCGCGGCCACAGCCTTGCCCACAGCACCCCGGCCACAACCCCAACCACCAGAGCGACGCCGATGTGATGGGAAAAATGGGTGACCAACCCGCGAATCAGCGATGGCGTGTGCTCGCTCCTCAGCAGGCTGCCGACCAGCAGCACGGCGACGACTTCACTTAAGGAGGACTCGATGGTCAGGGTGATCTTGACCGGATCGGGAGTGTCGATCTGCTGCAATGCGGGAATCACCACCGTACCGCTGGTGCAGCCCAAGGCCGCGCCCAACAGCACGCAGTCCGTCCACTCCAGATGCAGCAGGGCCCTGGCGATCACGGCAATCAACCCAAGACTGAGCCCGAAACTCAGCAGACTGAGCACCACGCCAGCGGGGAAATACCGCAGCGTCTGGCGAAGCCGCAGCTCCAGTCCGCCTTCAAACAGAATGAGAATGAGGGCCAGCGCGCCCAGAATGCGGATCACGCCCCCGAAATTTTGTGGATTGACCCAATGCAGGATGGGCCCAAGAACGACCCCGCTGAGCAACAGCACGACGATGTCAGGGACGCGCGTGAGCTTCGACAAGCGGTTGGCGGTCACGGCCAGCACCAGTAAGGCTGCGGGCAATCCGAAAATGTAGGTCGAGGGCATCACCCACCCCGCGGGCAACAACTTTCGCCGCTAGATACTCCCTGCTTGCGATTTTCGCATCCAACTTTTTGTCACGACGTTCCGGCCGCGAGGCCGCATAACGCCAGGAAGGGCCACCGTCTCGCTCCGGTGGCCTCTATTGCAGAAGCTGTCCGTCTCGAGGGTGGTACTGCTGCTGTCTCTGATCTGCCGAATGCCGCTTTACGGCTGGTTAACGTCTGCAGGAAACGACTTGAACTCGACTTGTCGTTGCATGGTCTTCTCCGCGCCCTTGGCGTCGGTGGCATGTTCCACCAGCGTCCCCTTGATGACGTGATAGCCTTCGTCGCTCGGCTTCCTGCCCGCCGGGGCCGTCACCGTGCCTTTGAAGTCGTACCACACGCCGTGCACCGTCTGGGTATTGAAGCTGAGGCGGTTGCCGTCCAGCGACGTTTTATCGAAGAACTGATCGATGAACTGCCCTTTGTCGCTGTCCGAGTCGCCGAAACGCGAAACATAGCCTGAAAGCTTGCCATCCTCGACCGTGACCTGCAAAAACTCCCCTTCGCGCAGAAAGGTGTACATGCCGGAAATGTCGTCGCCGGAGTTCTGGGCTTTGGCAGACTCCTGGCCTGCAGACAACGATCGCGGGGTAGCAGCCAGGCTCAACAGGCAGGCTGACAGCACCAGGAAATAAACGCTCTTGCTCACCATGAAGGTTCCCGTCCCACATGCAGCATCATGGCATGGTTGGGCCGGATTATGAAGCGATATCTTCCGAGGGCCGCAAGATTTTACATCAGCAGTGGGCGAAAAGATCTCCGAGACAGCCGGGAATGAAGCCACGAGGGCGCCATAATGGCGCCCTCGTGCTGTGGCGGTTGCTGGTTCAGAGTTGCGGCAGGCCTCCCATCGCACCGCCTGGAGGAGAAGTCGCAGCCCCGGCGCCGGTGGCCAGCGGCGGAACTGTACTGGTCGACGGCGGTGAAACGGGCGCGTTGGGTATTGCGTTGGGCGTTGTGGGCACGTTCGGTGTGGTGGGTACCGCACCAGGCTCGGCGGGCGTCACGCTCGGGATGCTGGGAGTTGCACTGGGCGTCAGCACGGTTGCGCCCGGTTGAGTGGGAACCGTGCTCGGCGTGCTGCTGATGGCTCCCGGCATGCTCGTCGTAGCTCCAGGCATCAGAGGGATAGCGGAAGGCATGCTTTGCTGGGCCGCACCCGGAGTCGCATTCGGAATCCCCATACTGCCTTGTTGTCCCATGATGCTGCCAGCACCGCTACCCATTGTCGACTGAGCTAGCGCCCAAGCGCCGCAGAGTAACAGCGTACCTGTCAATATGGTAAATTTTCGCCTCATTGTTGCTCTCTCCCTGTCGTGAAATCTGAAAATGGAGCCTTGCCTGTGGGATGGAACAAAACCGATCGGAGATGCCCTTGAAGCTGATTTTCACCACATTTCCGCAGGAGATGGAAATCCGCGCAGGAAAACATGAAAATGGACAGTCCGATTCCGGTGTGAGGTGACTATGTCCTGGCTCCGATTTCTTATGCTGCTATCGCTGGTGGTCTGGATTGGCGGCCTGATCTTTTTTGCATTCGTGCTGGCGCCGACGGTCTTCAAGCCAGGCATACTGCCCTCGCACCAGTTGGCGGGAAATGTGGTGAATCGCAGCCTGGGCATTCTGCACTGGATTGGAATCTGCTGCGGGGCAGTATTCGCCGTGGCCTCGATGATCGATTCGCGCGTGGTCAGTGGCGGCGCCCACCCGTTCGCCCTGCGTCATCTGCTGGTGTACCTGATGATCGTGCTGACGCTGGTCAGCATGTTCGGCGTCGCCGCCCGGATGCAGGTGCTGCGCCAGCAGATGGTCATGATCGACGAGGTGCCGCACAACGATCCCCGGCGCGTGGAGTTCAATCGCTTGCACGTTTGGTCCACGCGCCTCGAAGGCACGGTGCTGCTGCTCGGTCTGGCTGTGTTGTATCTCACCGCGCGGCGAATGGGGTAGGAGCCATACCTGCTGGAAACAGCCGCCGTTGCTTCCCTGCCCTGATCTTTGTGGCACGTTACTAGCCAACTATTTGCGGCAGGGGGCTTGCCATGATCGGGCCTTTTTCATAGCATTTGCTCAGGAAACCGGCCTGCAAAGTTGGTGCTGGTGGTCACCGTTTTTTGAACCAACATTCAATGAGCAGGGGGCCCGACTCGTATTCGGTTCGGTGTGCAATGCTCCGCCATGCGGAGATGCCTAAAGACCGCGGAGGGTTCCCACCGTCTAGGACGGGTTCATTGACGGCCCACCTCGCACGGCCCCGCGGGTCGGTTTTTCAGCACTTAGCAAAACCCTTGCCGCCTTCGCTAATCGCTGAGTAACACGAAGTGAATCCGCTCCTGCAATTCGCGGCGCCTTTGCGCGAAATTGGGGCGGCGCCCCTGTTCTCGGGCGCGAGGGACCGGACTCTTTGTCGCTCGCCAGGAAAGCAGGCCCCTCGCTGATTGAAGTCGGCTCGTGACGACAATCTGGTAGTTTCGTCGCGGTATTCTGCGAAACGTCAGTAGGTCGCCGTTATTTCCCCTTGAACTGCGCTGGCCGCTTCTCCAGAAAGGCCTTCGTGCCTTCGTTCTTGTCTTCGGTGGCGCAGCAGACTCCGAACAGCGTCGCCTCCAGGAACAGGCCGTCCGCCAGCGGCAAGTCGAGCCCGTGATTCACCGCCTCCATGGCGTACTGAACGGCCAGCGGAGCGTTGGCGATGATCTTGGCGGCGATGGCCTCGGCGCGCGGAATGAGCTCTGCCGCGGGCACCACCTCATTCACCAGCCCGATGCGGTGCGCCTCCTGCGCGGTGATCATCTCGCCGGTGAGCACAAGCTGCATGGCAATTCCCTTCCCTACCAGGCGCGCCAGGCGCTGCGTGCCGCCGTAGCCGGGGATCAGCCCAAGCTTCACCTCCGGCTGGCCGAGCTTGGCATTTTCGCTGGCCAGGCGCATGGTGCAGGCCATCGCGATCTCGCAGCCGCCGCCCAGCGCGAAGCCGTTGATGCAGGCGATGACCGGCTTGCCCAGGTTCTCGATGGCATTCAGGACCGCCTGCCCGGTGTGGGTGTATTCCTTGGCGGAAACCGGCGAGTGCTGCGCCAATTCGCCAATGTCAGCGCCGGCGACGAACGCCTTCTCCCCCGCGCCGGTGAGAATGACGACGCGCACTTCGGCGTCGTCCTTGACGGAAGCGAAGGCCTGCTTCAGCTCCTGCATGGTGGCCATGTTCAGGGCGTTGAGCACCTTCGGCCGGTCAACGGTGATGTAGGCGATGTGGTTCTTGGTTTCGAATTTAATGTTCTGGAATGAGTTCATGAGAATTCGCCTTTCGAAAGCAAAGAGCAATTAGCAATTAGCGATTAGCATTTAGCCAAAGCAGGTGAACAGCAATGCGGATGACCCCAAGGGCGGCATTTGTGCTGGCCGAGGGCCTTCCAACTGCGCCTAAAACAAATGTTGCCGCTTCGCGGTTCGCCTTAAACAAATTTTCCCGGCACCGGCTTGCTGGGGTCGGCGTAATCGTAGAATCCCTTGCCCGATTTGCGCCCGTACCAGCCGGCCAGCACCAGCCGCTTCAGCAGCGGCGGCGAGGCGAAGCGCGGCTCCTTGAATTCGTCGAACATGACGTGCGTGATGTAGTACGTCGTGTCCAGCCCGACGAAATCCAGCAGCGTGAACGGTCCCATGGGATAGCCGCAACCCAGCTTCATGGCTTCGTCGATGTCGGTGATGGAGCCGACGCCTTCCTCATACGCGCGAATCGCATCGAGCAGGTACGGCACCAGCAGGCGGTTGACGATGAAGCCCGTCTTGTCGCTGGTGCGCACCGGCACTTTGCCGACGCTCTTGCCGAACTCGACCGCCGCTTCGTAAACCTCCGGCGCGGTCGCGATGGTCTTCACCACCTCCACCAGCTTCATCATGGGTACCGGGTTGAAGAAGTGCAGCCCGATGAAGCGCTCGGGCCGCTTGGTCGCCGTCATCAGTTCGGTGACCGAGATCGATGATGTATTGGTGGCGAAGATTGCCTCTTTCTTGACGATCGAGTCGAGCTGCGCGTGGGTCTTGCGCTTCTCCTCGACGTTTTCAATGATGGCCTCGATGATGATGTCGCAGTCGGCCAGGTCTTGCATGTTCAGCGTGCCCTTCAGCCGCGCCTGCGCTTCGGTTTTTTGTTCCGGCGTCAGGCCGCCTTTGGCCGGGCCGCGCTCCACCAGCCGCGCCAGCGACTTCTCGATGCCGGCGAATCCCTTGTCGAGAAATTTTTGTTCCGCTTCGAGCACGGTCACCTGGAAGCCGGCAGTGGCCGCGACCTGCGCGATGCCTGATCCCATGAGCCCACAACCTAAAACTCCAACTTTCTTGATATTCATGCGTGCGATTTTCCTCGATTGATGTTTGCCCGGGCGAAAGCCCAATCCATTCTACGCCGTGCAGGCCTGACGAAAGCCATACCCTGATACGCAACGCCTGATGCCTGCCGCCCGCAATTGCCTATTACAGCTTGTTGCATAAATGTGTCATCCCGAGCGACCCCGCCCAAAGTAAGGGGGAGTTGAGGGACCCGCTGTTTGCGCTTTCCACCTCTGTAAAACAAGCTCTGGCTGCCGACAACGACCTGCTGTTACCATAGGCCAGCCCGCATCGTGCCGCTCTGATGCAGCCCCGTAGGCCGGATGAAAGACTTTTACATTTGCGATTGCGCCCGGATGGAGAACCAGACCATCACCTCGTTCTTTGTCGTTGCCGCCAAGCAGGTGAGGACCAAGAAGAACGGTGAGATTTACCTGTCGCTGATTCTGGCCGACCGCAGCGGCCATCTGCAGGCCAACATGTGGGACAACGTCGGCGACGCTGCCTCCGCCTTCGAGCAGGACGACTTCGTCAAGGTCAAAGGCATCATCCACAAGTACAACGGACGCTGGCAGCTCACGGTCCACAAGATTCGCAAACTGGGCGAATCAGAAATCGACTACTCTGACTATCTCGCCAAGACTTCCAAAGACGTTGAGCAGCTCTGGCAAACCTTGTGCAACTTCATCGAGAGCTTCCAGGACCCCTGGCTCAAGGCGTTGCTCAAGGAGTTCTGCGCCGACGAAAAACTGGTCGCAGCCTACAAGACCGCGCCCGCCGCCAAGTCGCTGCATCATGCCTTTGTCGGCGGCCTGCTCGATCACGTGGTCTCGCTCTTCAACCTGTGCGATCTGGCGGTCCGCAATTATCCCCAAGTCAATCGCGACCTGCTGCTGGCCGGCGCCTTCCTGCACGACGTCGGCAAGGTGCATGAGCTCACCTATCAGCGCTCCATCGCCTATACCACCAAGGGACAGCTCCTCGGCCACATCATTATCGAGCTGGAGATGCTGCACCAGAAGATCGCGCGCGTGCCCGGCTTTCCGGAAGAGCTGCAGGTGCTGCTCGAGCACCTCATCATCAGCCACCACGGCCAGTACGAATTCGGCTCGCCCAAGCTGCCCATGTTCCCTGAAGCGCTGATGCTGCACTACCTCGACGATCTCGACTCCAAGATGGAAAACATGCGAGCGCAGTTCGAGCGCGAGGCGGAACTCGATACCCCCTGGACGAGCTACAATTCGTCGCTCGCCCGGCCACTGCTGAATACGAAAAAGTTCCTCGAGCGAGGTCTGGCGGGATCGCGGTTGGTGGAAGTGACCAAGCCGATTGTAGCTGCCCCGGCAACTGGCTCATCGGCCGGCGCGGGCGGCGAAGCCGACCACGATAGCGCCAGCATGGGAAGGCAGTTTCCAACCGGCGGCAATGCCAATCACCGCATCGAGGAACAGGAAGCTGCAACCGACGGCGCAGCCGCTCCGGAAGATAAGCCTCCGTCCTCAGCCTTCAAAGCCCTGCAGCGCAAATTCGAGTCACACAAGGTCACGCCCAACCCGCCTGCAGAGAAGCTCCGGTAGGGCAGCGCAAAAATCGCCCCAAGGTGTCCTATTGTGTGGTCGCATGACTGCACAGTTCTTCTTAGTCGCCAGGCGGAAGTAATGGCGCCGCAACTCCGGCTGCCCACACATTGCTGCCGTGACTCCTAGCCTGCGGTTGCGGCACTTAGGCACGTCTTCGCGGAACACCGGCCTCTCTTCCAAATCACCCCCCGGGGATTTCGTACCGGGCTAAACGGCATTGTCCGCATTTGGGGGACGGAATCCTTCGTGTTGCGGCATAATGAGTCTGGTTCTGCACAACGAGATTTTGGTCATTACGCGGAGCCGCGGTGCTCTGAGCCGCTCAACGGCCGAGATTGACGGCGGACTCCTAGAAGGGCGCTCTTATGATCACGAAAGCCGTTTTGGAAGTCTCTGCCGCGCGGCGCATGGCGAATGTGCGCTATGCCATTCGCGATCTCGCCGTCGTCGCCGAAGCGGTCGCGCGCGAGGGCCACGAGATCCTGTACCTCAACATCGGCGACCCCTGCAAGTTCGACTTCCTCACCCCGCCGCACATGATTGAAGCGGTACTGAAGGCGATGGTCGACGGCCACAACGGCTACGCTGAATCGCTCGGCATCCCGCCGGCCCTTGAGGCCATTGGCAACGAGGCCGAGCGCAACGGCTTCCGCGACATTCGCAGCATTTTCATCGGCTACGGCTCGGGCGAGGTCATCGACAGTTGCCTCACCGCACTGCTGAATCCCGGCGACAACGTGCTCACGCCCAGCCCCGAGTATCCGCTCTACGGTGCGATCCTCGCCAAGCTGGATTGTCCCATCAACACCTACGACCTGGACGAGGACCACGGCTGGGAGCCGGACGTGGAAGACATGGCGCGCAAGATCAACTCGCGCACCCGCGCCATTCTGCTGATCACGCCGAACAATCCGACCGGTGCGGTGTACTCCCGGCGCACGCTGGAAAAAATCCTGGAGCTGGCGCGCGAGCACAACCTGATCATCTTTGCCGACGAAATCTACAACAAGCTGATCTTTGATCCCTCCGAAAAACATGTTTCCATTGCGACCCTGGCCACAGACGTTCCCATCGTCACCTTCAATGGATTGTCGAAGGCCTATCTAGTGCCTGGCTGGCGCATCGGCTGGGCGATTGCGACCGGCCCGCGCGAGGCGCTGCGGCCCTACATGGAAGCCGTGCACCGCCTGCTGCGGGCGCGATTGTCGGCGCCGCATCCTTTCCAACATGCGATCAAGCCGGCGCTGGAAGGCCCCCAGGACCACCTGCCGGAGGTGCTGCGCAAGCTTACGCGCCGCGCCGAACTAACGGTGGCATGGGCCCGGCGCACGTCGCATGTGAGGCTGACGCCGCCCAAGGCCGCGTTTTATGCCTATCCGACGTTGCAAATCCCGGACGATGACCTGACGTTCGTCACCGATCTGCTCAAGCAAAAACATGTGCTGACGGTGCATGGCTCGGGCTTTGGCGAGAAGCCCGGCACGCGGCACATGCGAATCGTTTTCCTGCCGCCCGAGCCGGTGCTGAGCGCGGCGTATGAGAAGATCACGCAGTTCATGCGCGAGCGGTACGCGTAAAGCGCTAATCGCTTTTCGCTTTTCGCCAGAGTAGCAACAACTCATAGTGAAGGTTGGAACCCAACTTCCGGCTGAGGTGGATATGCACTCATGCGAGGACTCCAGTGCATTCTGGCGAAAGGCGAAGAGCGAACAGCCAAGAGCGATAGGCGAGCCGTAACGGGGCCTCTGCATGGCAAACCATGATCGACATCCATTGCCACATCCTGCCCGGCATCGATGACGGCCCGCCGTCGTGGGAGATGACCGCCGAGATGTGCCGCATTGCGGCCGAAGATGGCATCACCCACATCGTCGCCACGCCTCACGCCAATGATGCTTATGCTTACGATCGTGATCGCTTCACCCAGATGCTGGGCCAGCTTCACGACGCCGCCGACGGCAAGCTGACCTTTAGCCTGGGCTGCGATTTTCATTTCTCGTGGGACAACATCCAGGACGCCCTGGCCAACCCGCAGCGCTACACCATCGGCGAGTCGCAGTATCTGCTGATCGAATTCAGCGACCACGGCCTTCCGCCTACCCTCCGGCAAGATATTTTCGCCCTGCGCAGTTGCGGCCTGGTTCCCATCATCACGCATCCGGAACGCAATCAGCCGCTGCTCAAGCAACCGGAGCTGGTGTTGCACATGATCGAACAGGGCTGCCTGGTGCAAGTCACGGCCGGCGCGCTGACCGGCGCCTGGGGCAGCCGCTCACAAAAGATGGTGGAGTGGCTGCTCGAGCTCGAGGCCGTCCACGTGATTGCCAGCGATGCCCATGACCCCGTGCGCCGCCGGCCCATCCTCTCGCGTGCACGTGACGCCCTGGCGGCAAAGTTGGGCGGCGAAACCGCCCACGCGCTGGTCATCGCCAATCCTGAAGCCATCGTCGAAGGCAGGAGCCTGCCCGAGCGGCCCGCCTACCGATAGCGCAACCGTCTCGCCGCCGTCTTCGCGGGTTCGAAATTGCTTTGTCGCCCGCCGGCATCCCCACGATGCTTCTATAATCGAAACTTCGCATGGCCTCTACAGCTTCCCCGGCTCGCCCTCCCAAACCCAAATTCGCACTTCGAACTGTCATTGTTCTGCTGGCGCTGCTGCTGATCGCCTTCCTCGCTTTTGACGTCTGGTTCTATCGCGCGGTGCGGGATTCGCTGCCTCAGCGCGACGGCGTTATTCATCTTGCCGGCCTCACCGGCCCGGTTACAGTGACCTATGATGCGCTTGGCGTACCCAACATCTCGGCCGCGAATTTGCCCGATCTTTTCTTTGCGCAGGGTTACGTCACCGCCCAGGACCGCCTCTGGCAGATGGACATGACGCGACGCTTCGCCGCCGGTGATCTGGCTGCAGTCCTCGGACCGAAGTATCTGAAGTACGATCGCGAGCAGCGTATCCTCGGCCTGCTGCAGGTTGCCCAGCGCGCCGCCGCCGCCATGGATCCCGGCCAACGTTCCCACTTCGAGGCCTATGCCACCGGCGTGAACGCCTACATCCAGCAGCACCGTAAGAGCCTGCCGTTGGAATTTCGCTTCCTCGGCTACTTTCCACGTTACTGGACGGTCGAAGATTCCCTGCTGGTCGGATTGTCGATGACCGAGTTCCTCAACCACGGTTTGTACAAGCAAAAGTTGGAGAAGGAAAAAATCCTGGCCAAGCTCGGTCCGGAGCTGACCGCCGATTTATTCGTCAATACCTCATGGCGTGATCATCCGCCCGGCGCCGATAACACCCGCCGTGATCTCGAGAACGAGATTCAGAGCGCGCCGGAGCAGAATGAAGACCTTGGACCGGGCGGTCAGAAGCTTCAGTACCCCCGCAATCACGAACATCTCCCTCCAGGGGTGTCATCCCGAGCGGAGGCGACCGTCTTTGGGTCGCCGGAGCCGAGGGACCTCTTTATCAGAAGCATCCCTCGAGCAATAGGGGTCCTTCGACTCCGCACGTTTGCGACTCACAAGAGCGAGTCGCAAACGCGCTCCGCTCAGGATGATGGCTTTAGGGAAATCGCGCATGTATTCGAATCGGCGCAGAGCGGTGATGCGGTCCGCCCCGGCTCCAACAACTGGGTCGTTTCCGGCGCCCATACCGCTTCCGGCAAGCCGCTGTTGTCGAACGATATGCACCTGGACCTCACCCTTCCCGATGTCTGGTACGAGGCCCACCTCACTGCCGGCGACTTCGACGTTGCCGGCGTCACCCTGCCCGGCATGCCGTACGTGATCGTCGGTCATAATCAGCGCATCGCCTGGGGCTTTACCAATCTCGGCCCCAATGTCGAAGACCTCTACATCGAGAAGTTCAACGACCGAGGCGAGTATCTTACGCCGCAAGGCTGGAAGCAGCCCCAGCATCGCCAAGAAACCATCCAAGTGAAAGGCGGGCAAGAGGTCACGCTGGATGTTGTGACGACGCGCCACGGGCCGATCATTACCGATCTCATCCCTGGCGAGAAGCGCAAACTGGCGTTGCGGTGGACCATCTACGATCCCCAGGCTTTTCGCGTCCCGTTTTTCGCAGTCGATTCGGCCCGTAACTGGCAGGACTTCGAGGCGGCCTTTTCACAATTCGGCGCGCCTGCACAGAATGTGGTGTATGCCGATGTCGATGGCAACATCGGTTACCAGGCGACGGGGCTGATTCCGATCCGCGCATCCTCCACCCCAACCACCGCAAAACCAGCGGTTGTTGGGGACCCCGGCTCCTCCACCCCAACCACCGCAAAATCAGCGGTTGTTGGGGACCCCGGCTCCTCCACCCCAACCACCGCAAAATCAGCGGTTGTTGGGGACCCCGGCT
>Ga0070737_10003499_pt1 | contig 16838 bp, 16 predicted proteins | sample Coa_R1_10_FD_66438 | JGI IMG/M metagenome (GOLD analysis project Ga0070737, IMG submission 66438) | Surface soil microbial communities from Centralia Pennsylvania, which are recovering from an underground coalmine fire - Coalmine... | ecosystem: Environmental > Terrestrial > Soil > Unclassified...
ATCGATGGCTTATCAGACGCGCGATGTTGTCGATTGCATGATCCATGATTCGGGCCTGAGACCCGAAGTGTTGCGGGTGGATGGAGGCGCGGCGCGGAACAATTTTCTGTGCCAGTTTCAGGCCGACATCCTGGGAATCCCAGTGGAACGCGCCGCCGTCACGGAATCGACTGCCTTGGGCGCAGCGTATCTGGCGGGGCTTGCGACAGGATTTTGGAAAGATGAGCGGGAAGCCATGGCCACCCAGTCCCAATCTGAAGCGAACAGAACACGCTTTGAGCCAAAACTGAGTGTTGCTCTTCGGGAAGAGCTTTACGCCGGCTGGCAAAGGGCCGTGGAGCGCGCCAAAAGTTGGGCTACATGAGAACCGCTTCGGCGTCTCAAGTCAATAACGCAATCTTATTGTGACGCGCCGGGAGAGCCCGTTGAGGTTGTGGGCCCAGTCGGGCTGTTAAACGTTCCCGGCGGCAAGTTGACCGTAACGTCCTCATCCAGTCGCATTCCGATGAGCGACCCGGCCAGCAAAGTCGCCTGCTTGCCTTTGGGGATCAGGATTGCCGCCAAACCGCTTGCTACTCCTACAGCAATTCCAGGGCCAAGGCCGCCGGCCACCGCTGCGGCCGCGGTCGGAGCGGCAAACATTGCAAGCTGCTTCTTGTGCGAAGGACCTCCGCCCTTGAGGTCACCTTCCGGGCCTACGTTTTCGCTTCCATTTTCTGCGCTGGAAAAGACTTCCGTCAGCGACCCCAGTATAGCGACCTTCTCACCGTTGGGCATAGTGATGTTGTCAAACTGGATCGCCAGATAACCGCCCTTTCCGCGATGCCCGGCCTGCTTCACTTCCGAAATGTGCCCGTCAACCCGCACTCCCTTGCGAAGCACGGTGATATCCTCCACGTTCACAGGCTCAATAAGCGTGGTGATAATGCGATCCCCTACGCGCGCGGTCTTGGAATTGATCGAGGTGTGCAATTGCAGCTTGAATTCCGTGCCTTCGGGAATCGTAATCGCATTCAGATCGTTCTGCAGAGCCTGCTGATCCGAAGCGCTCTGCGCCTCCTGAGCATACGCCCATCCGGCGCCTCCTGAAATCATGAGGCTCGCCATGAGAAAGATTAAAAAACGTCTCATGCAGTCAACTCCTTCTCAAGAAGCTTTCTATCGGAGGTTGATCCCGCCTTCGTCAACATCCCCTATTTCATCACCAAAGCCGCGCCCACGTCAAAGAGAAAAATCGAGTTGCTGGATCGTTGTGGCCGGTCATCCGCGCGGTGTTGGCAAGAGCGTCAATGCGACCCGCTTTTACATTTCTCGCCTCGATGCCCTACAATGACTTGCTGAATGCTGTTGGCTAACTGGCGAGCGCACAGGCACCATTGCGCGATACGCCCCCTTGACCTTTCGATATGGAACCCATTCGTGTCCGCTTTGCGCCCTCGCCCACTGGCTATCTTCATGTGGGCGGCGCGCGCACAGCGCTTTATAATTGGCTATTTGCCCGCCGCGAACGCGGCGTCTTCGTGCTTCGCATTGAAGATACAGACGTGGACCGCTCGCGGCCTGAACTGGCGCAGGCGATCCTCGACAGCCTGAAATGGCTCGGACTCCACTGGGATGAAGGTCCTTATTTTCAGTCCCAGCGCCTCGACCGCTATCGCGCGGTGGCTGCACAGTTGGAGGCCGTTGGAGCCGCCTACGCCTGCTTCTGCTCTGCCGATGAACTGCAACGGAAGCGCGAAACAGCCGCAGCCGGGCATCGCGCCTGGAAATACGACGGCCATTGCCGGAACCTTTCAGATGCCGACCGCGCCCGCCAGCGCGCCGAAGGCCGCGCTTCCGCTTTGCGATTTCGCGTGCCGGAGAGCGGCGCAACAAGCTTCGATGACCAGGTCTTTGGCCCGATCAAACTGGCCCACAGCGATCTCGAGGACTTTGTCCTGCTGCGCTCGGACGGCAACCCCACCTATCATCTCAGCGTCGTCGTGGACGATCTGGATATGAAGATCACGCATGTGATCCGCGGGGCCGATCATATTTCCAATACGCCGAAACAAATCCTGCTCTTTCAGGCGCTCGGCGCTGGCGTTCCGAATTTTGCTCATCTGCCCCTCATTCTGGGACCTGACCGCCAGCGGCTTTCCAAGCGCCACGGAGCAACCTCTGTCGGCGCGTATCGGGAGCAGGGTATTCTTCCTGAAGCGCTTGTGAATTTCCTCGCGCTTCTGGGCTGGACCCCTCCCAACCAGAAAGAGTTGCTCTCGCTTGAAGAGATGGTGGAAACGTTCTCGATTAAGGCAGTATCAAAATCCAATGCGGTCTTTGATACGGAAAAGCTCGCCTGGATGAACAGCGAGCATCTTCGTCATCTGCCGTTGTCGAGACTTCTTCCTTTAGTTCGGAACGAGCTTGAACCCGCGGGCCTTTGGCAGACTGCTTTTGCGGATAAGGAGCGCGAGAAGTTTGAGAAATCCGTGGCGTTGCTTCAGTCACGCGCGCGCAGCCTGAAGGACTTTTCCGGCTTCGGACGGGCGTTCTTCAGCGATCACTTTGAATATGATCCGGAAGCCGTGAAGAAATTCTGGAAAGACCCTGCTTTGGCCGATCTGCTCGAAGTGTTCGCCCAACGGCTGGCGCAACTTTCGCCCTTTGATTTGGAATCCACGGAAAAGTGTCTTCGTTCGCTGGCAGAAGAAAAAGGAGTGAAAGCAGGAGTGCTGATCAACGGCACGCGGGTGGCGCTGACAGGCCAAGCCGTTGCCCCGGGGCTATTTGAGGTGATGACGACGCTCGGCCAGGAAGCTGTCGTAAACCGCCTTCACCGCGCCGCGCAATTTTTGAGTCAACCTGCCGCCCAACGCTCAACAAGCCCTGTGGATACCCACTAGCTTGATTGTTCCCAATATATGGCTGTTGGGGGCTTGCGGCGCGCGCCCCATCCGCTTTGGGCAGACACCGTCCGTCCTAGGCATGACGGGCGGATTGAAACAGCGCAAAGACGGCGCCTTCCGGGTCTGCGATCACCGCCATGCGGCCTACGCCTTCGTGCGTGGTCGGAGGCAGATGAATTTTAGCGCCGCGGTGCTCGGCCCTGTTAGCAACCGCGTCGCAATCGGAGACCGCGAAATAAATCAGCCAGCGCGGCGGAACCTTCCGGTCCCGTCGCTCCGACAATGGAAACCCACCTATATAACTTTCGCCATTTACAATGTGAAGATACCGGGTGGGGTCTCTCTCATCCGCCACTGCCTTCCAGCCGAATAAGTCGGAATAGAACTGGCTGGCGCGCGCTGGGTCCGGCGTGCTCAACTCCGCCCAGCAAAGCGTGCCATCCACGCCCGTGATCTCCGTGCCGATGTTTTTCTTCGCTTGCCAGACGGAGAAAACACCTCCCAACGGGTCCTGGAACGTCGCCATCCGGCCAGAATCCGACATATCGAAGGGCGGCGCGATGACTTTACCCCCAAGCTGGCTCACCCGATTTGCAGCCTCATCCGCGTTCTCTACGGCGACATACACCATCCAGTGGGGCGTCTCACCTTTCGACCGCTGCTCAGGCCGCAAAGGATATGCAGCAGCCACCGCCCGGCCCTCGAGTTGATAAATCGAAACGAAGCTTTCCGGGCCAATCGGAACATTCTTGATGTGCCAGCCAAAGACCGAATGATAGAAGTTGTCAGCGGCCTCGATGTCTGTTGTGCCCAGATCGATCCAGCAAAATGCGCCCGGCGAATGCTTTTCAATGTAAGGCATGAAAAGAATATTACACCAACCACAATCAGCAAAAAAGCGGCAATTGCGGATGCTCTTCGAGAACGCGGTTTACAACACTCGAAGCCGAACGATAGAATAAAAGGGCGTCTAATTACGGCCAGGCCAGAACAGCGGCGTTCAGAAAGCCAAGAAGTTCGTATCCAGAGAAGAAGAGTGACGGCTCCCGTCTTTCGACACATTTATGGCTGAAGTTGCAGTCATTTATCCGGGATCCTTTGATCCCATCACGAATGGTCATCTGGACCTTATCCGGCGGGGAAGTCAGCTTTTCGATCACCTGGTGGTGGCGATCCTGACGAACCTGGAAAAGGAACCGCTTTTCACCGTCGATGAGCGCATCGACATGTTGCAACGCGCAACCGAGGACATTGCAAACGTCTCCGTGGATACTTTCAGCGGACTTCTGGTGGATTACGCCCGCCAGAAGCAGGCGCGCGCCATTCTGCGCGGCATTCGCGCCTTCTCCGATTACGAGTACGAACTCCAGATGGCGTTGATGAATCGCAAACTTGAACCTAAGCTCGAAACGGTTTTCATGATGCCCGGAGAGTCTTTCGCCTACATCAGCTCACGATTGGTGAAGGAAATTGTTCACCACGGAGGGCCCGTGAAAGGCCTTGTTCCGCCGCTGGTGGAGGAAAGGTTGAAGCAGAAATTTCCGGCGCGCGCCGCACAAATGCGATAGCAGAAAAGTCAGGCTCAAACCTTCTGGCGTCAACCACCTCTTACTCCCCTCCTTATCCAGGGGAGAGGTTGTGAAACAGATTTTATTTAACAAGCGAGGTTAATCGTCATGCAATTTTCTGAAGCCGTTAACAGGATCTCCGTCTCCCCTACGTTCGCGGTCGTCCAGAAAGCGACCAAGCTGAAGGCCAGCGGGATCGACGTGGTGGATTTTGGAGCGGGCGAACCCGACTTCCCCACGCCCGAAAACATCAAGCAGGCAGCCATCCGCGCGGTGGAGCAGAATTTCACCAAATATACGCCCACCGGTGGGATTGCAGAGCTGAAGCAGGCGATTGTCGAACGCCACGCCAGGGATTTCGGGTCCAACTATCAACCTGAAGAATGCCTTGTGACCGTTGGCGGCAAGCAGGCCATTTTTGAGGCGGTGGCGGCTGTCATCAATCCTGGAGACGAGGTGATTCTGCCCGCGCCCTATTGGGTCTCCTTTCTGGATATTGTCAATTACGCGGGCGGCCGGGTGGTGACGCTTGAAACCCGCGAAGATGAGGGCTTCGCACTGCGCGCGGAGGCGGTGGAGAAATTGGTCACGCCCAAGACACGCATCCTGGTTGTGAATTCGCCGAACAATCCAACGGGGGCCGTTGTACCGCCCGAGGAAATGCAAAAGCTGCTGGCGTTGGCGGAGCGGCGCAACTTCCTGCTGATGTCGGATGAGTGCTACTGCCACTTCCTCTACGAAGGGCGCAAGCCTTTCTCGCTGGGCGCGTCGAAAAACCGCGAGAATCTGCTGATTGTGGGATCGCTTTCCAAGACCTATTCCATGACCGGCTGGCGGGTGGGCTACGCGCTGGGCGCATCATCCCTGCTGGGCGCCATGCTCAAACTGCAAAGTCATTCCACGTCGAACCCAACTTCCATTGCGCAGAAGGCTGCGGTCGAAGCGCTCCGGGGGCCGCAGGAGTCCGTGCAAACGATGCTTGCCGAATACGCGCGGCGGCGAGAAAAGATCGTCGCCGGACTGCGGGCCATTCCGGGCATCGAGTGCGTCAAGCCGGAGGGTGCATTCTACGTTTATCCGAATGTGGGCGGCGCGTTGGAAAAGGCGGGCATGGAGGATGCCACAGCGTTCGCCGAAAGGCTGCTCGAAGAAGTGCATGTGGCGCTGGTTCCAGGTCCCGCATTTGGCACGCGCGAGCACGTGCGCATCTCCTATGCCACATCCCAGGAGCAGATTGATGAAGGGCTGCGAAGGCTGAACCAATTCGTTTCGCAACTCCGTCCCGCTTATGCCCAAGCTCGATAGCCCGCTCCAGCTTTCTCCTGTCTTCAAACCCAAAATCTGGGGGCGGCGCAGCTTGGCGCCGCTCTACCCAGATCAGTGGACCACGCGCCGAGGGCGCACCGTCAGCATTCGCTATCCCCAGCGCAAGGGCCTCGAAGAGGAGCGCATCGGCGAAGTCTGGCTGACCGATGATGAGGCTGTCTTCACGAACGGCGCGCTGGCGGGAATGAATCTGGCCCAGGCTTGCAAGCGCTGCGGTCCGGAGCTTTGCGGCGAAGGCGTTGCCGATGGCCGGTTCCCGATTCTGGCCAAATTCCTCTTTACCAGCGACTGGCTCTCTGTTCAGGTGCATCCCGATGATGATTATGCGCGCCAGCATGAAAACGGAAGCCTGGGCAAGTGCGAAATGTGGTACATGATCCATACGGAGCCGAAAGCTGAAATACTGCTTGGCCTGAAGCCGGGCACAACTCTTCAGGAACTGGGAGCGGCCATCGACCAGAACCGTTGCTCTCAGTTGCTTCAGCGGTTTTCGCCCCATCCTGAGGAAGCCATTTTCGTACCGCCCGGAACGGTTCACGCTCTGGGCCCAGGCTTGACCCTCTTTGAGGCAGAAGAGAATTCTGATATCACTTATCGCCTGGATGATTTTGGCCGCAAGGGGCAAGGCGGTAAGCCGCGTCCCCTGCACCGCGAAAAGGCTCTCGAAACAACGCGACCCCAGCAGCCGCCTCTGCGTGACCTGCCCCAGCTCAAATTGCAGGAACCGTATGGCGCTCGAAGATTTCTCCTGGCCTGCCCATTCTTTGCCGTGGAGGAACTCACCCTGACAAAAATCGCGGCATTTACCGGACCGCGCGCGCGGGTGGAGGCCTTTACGGTGCTATCAGGTGAGGGCCGCGTCGAGACATCTTCCGGCTGGTACGCCTACCGGACAGGCGATGTCTGGCTCATTCCGCCGGCAACTCCAACATATCGCCTTGTGCCTGAAATCTCTGGTCGGCTGCTGAAATTTTACGTTCCGAACCTTGAAGCGGATTTTCGCAAGCCACTTGCCGCACGCGGAATCAGCAGCGAGGATATCGAAAGAATTGTCTTTGCCTGAAGCAGGCGCGTTCCTTTGCGTCATCCCGATCGAATGATCCGTCAAAATCGCATTTTCGAGCACACTTATGCGGTGGTTCTGGCCGGAGGAAGCGGCACACGCTTCTGGCCGCTGAGCCGCCGCAGGCAGCCCAAGCAGTTGCTTCGCCTCTTTGGGGAAAAGACCCTTCTTGCGCAGACACTAGAGCGAATTGAGCGCCTGATCCCGCCTGAGCGCACCTATATTTTCACGAATCAAGCCATTCAAAACGCTGTGCGGCGGGAAGTCCCCCGAGTTCCTCGCCAACAGATTGTGGCCGAGCCTGCGAGCCGCAATACGGCCCCTGCCCTCGGCCTTGCCGCGTTTGAAATCCTCTCCCGCGATCCGGAAGGTCTCATGGTGGCTCTTCCTTCGGACCATTTGATCGCGAAGCCAGCGCAGTTCAGGCGCGTTCTTCTGGCCGGATGCAAGACAGCCTTCCAGGAAGGCCGCTCTGTGGTGATTGGCCTTAAACCGACGCGGCCTGAAACCGGCTACGGCTATATTCATCGCGGGGAGCTCATTGGCCGCGAGAATGGTCTTGAAATTTTTGCTGTCCGACAGTTCACGGAAAAACCCCCGCTTGCCAAGGCGAAGCGCTACGTTCGCTCTGGAAACTATTTCTGGAACGGCGGCATGTTCATCTGGAAAGCCGCCACGCTGGTTAAAAACCTCCAGCGCTATCAACCCGAAATGGCGCGCAGGCTTGAGCGCCTGGCCGCGGCAGGGGGCATCCGCTCCGAAAAGACTCTTAAACGTCTGTACCCGCAACTCGAAAACATCTCCATCGACTATGCCCTGATGGAAAAAATTCCTGAGGTATACGCAGTTGCGGCCGATATCGGCTGGAGCGACGTGGGGAGTTGGGCGACAGCCTACGAGCTAAGGCCCAAGGATCGGGATGAAAACATAGCCCCTGCGGCCGGCTTCCTATTCGCTTCACGAAGCAATATGATTGTTTCACCGAAGAGGTTCATCGCCGCTGTGGGCGTGGAGGACCTCGTCATTGTGGATACGGAAGATGCGCTTCTGGTTTGCTCGCGCCATCATGCCCAGGATGTGGGGAAAGTAGTCCGGGAATTGGAGCGGCGTAATCTGAAGAGCTTGCTTTAATCGCGGCGCAACAAAGTTCGTATGCCGAACGACATTCAATTCGGAACTGACGGCTGGCGTGGGATCATCGGCGATAGCTTCATTTTTGCGAATGTCCGGCGTGTGGCCGCGGCCGCGGCCTGCTATGTCTTGGCGAAAGGCGAGGCCGAGCGCGGCCTCGTGGTGGGTTATGATACGCGCTTCCTTTCCCCGGAAAGCGCGCGTCTGACTGCGGAGGTGATTGCCAACGCAGGCATTCCGGTGATTCTTGCCGACCGTCCCACACCCACGCCGGCCATCAGCTTTGCCGTCGTTGCGCGCCGAACGGCGGGCGCCATCATGGTGACTGCCAGCCACAATCCCTATCGCTGGAACGGAATCAAGTTTAAGGCTTCCTACGGAGGGTCCGCCGCTCCTGCGATTGTCAAAGAGATCGAAAAACACCTGGCGGATTCGGATCACCTCTCAACCTCAAAATCGCCCTGTCAAAACGCGCGCATCGACACCGTTGATCTGATCAGTCCCTACCTCGAGCGGCTCAAAGCGCTGGTGAATCTGGAGCGCATCCGAAGCTCCGGCCTGCGGTTTGCTATTGATCCGATGTACGGGGCCGCGCGGGGACTCGTCGCCCGACTCTTTACAGAGGCTGGCATTCCCTGCCATGAAATTCACGGCGAGCACAACCCGCTCTTCCCGGGTTTAAGCCCTGAGCCGATCGAGCCGCACGTTGAAGAATTACGGCGCGCCATCGTCGAGAATGAGTGCCATGCCGGCCTGGCAACCGACGGTGACGCGGATCGAGTGGGCGCGGTGGATGTGAGCGGGGCCATGATAGATTCCCATAAAATCTTTTCCATTCTGCTCCGCCACCTGGTTGAAGACCTGGGCCGGCGAGGTGAAGTGGTGCGGACTTTTTCCACGACGAAAATGATCGATAAGATCGCGCAAAAGCACAGCCTGCCTTTGCATGTGACGCCAATCGGTTTCAAATACATCTGCGAACTGATGCTCACGCGCGACATCCTGATAGGCGGCGAAGAAAGCGGCGGCATCGGAATCAAGGGTCACTTGCCGGAACGCGATGGCATTCTGAACTCTCTGCTGCTTGCGGAAGTGATGGCGGAAAAGGGGAAAACGCTCGGCGAACTGGTTGAGGAATTGAATAAGGAATTTGGTCCTCACCACTATGGCCGCGTGGACCTTGAAGTTGAACGGCCCGCCATCCATCGCATCCTGCGCCTGGTGGAAGAACGCCAGATTACCCAAATTGCAGGCCGCAAAGTTACGGCTGTCGAGGACCTTGACGGTTTCAAAATGCTCCTGGGGGATTCCGCCTGGCTGATGGTGCGAGCCTCAGGCACCGAGAATCTGCTGCGCGTCTATGCCGAGGCGCCTTCACCTGGTGAAGTCAGGAAGATGCTGGATGAAATAACGGAGCGAGTATACGGCGAGGCCGCCTTGAAGCAATCCTGATCGACCGAATTCGCCTTCTCGATTCCCTCACGAACTCTGATGAGCTACAGACTTCCGCACCCCTTCCAGAATCCCATTCACAAAATCAACCGAATCCACGGTTGAAAAACGGCGAGCCAGTTCAAGGGCCTCATTAATGACCACGGCCGGGGGATTTTCAGGCACGTGAAAAAGCTCGTAGAGCGCCAGGCGAAGAATGTTGCGATCCACGGCGGCCATGCGCTCCAGTCGCCAGTGCTGCGCCTGAGATCGCACCAGCGAATCAAGGGTCGGCGCTTCCCCTACCGCGCCTTCAAACAGCGAGCGGGCAAACCTCTCAGTTTCTGCATCCAACTGGCGCGGCGCAAGGAAATTCGCAATCACCTGCTCCGGGGAATGCTGGCCCAGATCCCATTGAAAGAGCATCTGTAAGGCGAGTTCCCGGGCTTTTCTTCTGGAAGGCATCGGTGTGGTTCAGTAAGATTTTGAAATAGCCGGCGGGCCATTTTGCAAACCATCGGAAGCCACGGCTATTTTCCGACAAATTTTGAGGGACGCTTCTCCAGAAACGCGCGCGTTCCCTCCTTCATATCTTCCGTAGCGCAACACAAGCCAAATAATTCGGCTTCCAGGAATTCACCTTCGCGCTGGCTCATTTCCAGGCCATGATTGACCGCCTCGATGGAAAGGTTCACCGCCAGCGGAGCATTGGCCATGATTTTGCGCGCCAACGCCTCGGCGGTAGCTATCAGGTCCTTTTTCGGAACCACGCAGTTCACCAGACCCATGCGAAACGCTTCCTGCGCCGTGATCGGCTCTCCGGTAAGGATCATCTCAAGCGCCCTTCCCTTCCCCACCAGCCGGGGAAGCCGCTGCGTGCCTCCATAGCCGGGGATAATTCCAATCTTTACCTCCGGCTGTCCGAAGCGGGCATCTTCAGAAGCTACGCGCAAAGTGCATGCCATGGCGAGTTCGCAGCCTCCGCCCAGGGCGTAGCCGTGAATCGCCGCAATGACAGGCTTTCCCAGATTTTCGATCAGATCAGCCAGTTCCTGACCACGCCTTGAAGCCTCCTTGCCGCGCTGGGAATCCAGAAGGGAAAGCTCCCCGATATCTGCGCCAGCGACAAAGGCTCGCTCTCCTGCCCCCTGCAGGATCACGGCTCGCACTTCGTCATTGCTTTGAATCGCCTCAAAGCACGTTTTAAGCTCCGCCATCACCCCATTGTTCAACGCGTTGAGCTTCTCAGGGCGATGGATTGAAACATAGGCAATTCCTTCACGCTGTTCGTAAAGCAAGGTTTCGTAGCTCATCGTTTTTCAATCTCAGGTTTTCATCTCAGGCTGTCTGGCAGGTTGCTGAACAATTCACCCGGCCTGTCATTCCGAGGAGTCGAAGGCGACGAGGAATCTCGCGTGTCCTGGATTGTCAGAGCGAGATTCCTCGCTTCGCTCGGAATGACAGCATTCGAGATCGTTTTTCAACAACCTGCCAGAGTAATCGCTCACACAGACATCTTGCGGGCGACTACTCTCAGCCGCCGATAATCCACGTGCCACATTCCATCACGAAAAAGATCAGGACGCAGCACGGATTCGACATTCTCAAGGAAGCGCCCCTGCCGTTCGGCGCTAACAACCGCAAGGAATACCCCGGCGAACATCTTAATCCAGTTGCGCATTCCATTCTCACCCTCTTCCAAAGGCGTGAGACGATCAAACAGAACCGCGAACGTCACGTCAAATCCCTGCTTCTCGAGGAGCGCGCTATATTCGCCGATGCTCGGGAAGTACCAGGGGTTCGGATCTTTCTCAGGATTTGCGTTCAGAGCTTCAAGAGAACGGTGAAACGCGTTGACTAATTTCTGCACGTTGCCCTTTCCCCCCAAATTCCGCCACGAATCGCCCGCCTGGCTTGAGCGCCTTCCAGACACAACTAACCACGCGCTCAGCCGGTTGAATCCAGTGCAGCGCCGCATTTGAGAAGACCGCATCCACAGGCTGGCCCAGGCTGAAGTCCCGCGCATCCGCCACTCTGAATTCCAGCGCCGGATAATGTTTGCGCGCTTCTTCAATCATCTCTGCGGAACTGTCAATGCCCATCACCTCGGCGCCACGCGCCGCAATTTGCGCCGTGAGGTGGCCGGTGCCGCAGCCGAGGTCAAGGATACGCTCCTCAGTCTGAGGGTCAAGCAGGTCGATGAGATCAGCGCCCCTCTGCCACACAAAGGAATGCCGGGCGTCGTAAAACTCAGGGTTCCAGGTTGTCACGCCAGCGTCTGACAAAACAATCCTCCTTCTGACTGACGACATGGTTGAGGGTTACAAACTTCAGCGGAATTCCTATTGTAGCGCCGATGCCCCGATCGGCGATATTGTCGCGGCGTTCTGCCCGTGCTGAAGCTATTCAAAAATCAAGACCGGCGATGGGGACACCGCCGCTACAAAAGAAGTTTTCCCACGAGGTCTCTACCCATAAGTTGCAGAGTTTGACAGGGATAATCCGGTTTTGTTAAATTCTCAAAGGCCGCAAAAATTGCGTCCGTCATCCGCTCGCGCTCTCCCCCAGGCGCGCCGTTATCGGGGTTGCCGCCCTGCCTTAAACAGGTGAACGATAGATTTCATGACTGAGCCTCGATACATCCGCAATTTCTGCATCGTGGCCCACATCGACCATGGCAAGTCCACGCTCGCCGACCGCCTGCTGGAGCTGACCGGAGCGCTTTCCAAGCGCGAGATGGCCGACCAGGTGCTCGACTCGATGGACCTCGAGCGGGAACGTGGCATCACCATTAAGGCCCACGCCGTGCGGCTTCTTTACCAGGCGCGCGATGGGAATACTTACCAGCTCAACCTGATTGATACCCCCGGACACGTGGATTTCTCCTACGAAGTTTCCCGCAGTCTTTCAGCCTGCGAAGGCGCGCTTCTGGTTGTTGACGCTTCCCAGGGCGTCGAAGCCCAGACACTCGCCAACGCGCAGCTTGCCTTGCACAACAAGTTGGAAATCATCCCCGTAATTAACAAGGTTGATCTTCCCGGCGCCGACGTTGAAATGACCCGGCGGCAGATTGAAAACGCCCTGGCGCTTGACGCAAACGATGCTCTGCTGATCAGCGCCAAGCAGGGCACGGGCGTGCCGGAAGTGCTGGAAGCGATTATTCAACGCATTCCCCCACCCGCTGGTGCGAGCGACGCGCCGCTTCGAGCCCTGATCTTCGATTCCTGGTATGACCCCTATCGCGGCGTGGTCGTCCTGGCGCGGATCGTTGAAGGAACGCTTGCCGTGGGCGCTCGCATCCGGCTCTGGTCGAACCAGCAAGTCTACACCGTGGAAGGACTGGGCATCCTCACTCCGAAGCCCGTCCAGATCGATCAGCTTCAGGCGGGCGAAGTCGGCTACATGATCGCTAACATCAAGCGAGTTTCGGATACGCGCATCGGCGACACCATCACCGACCACGACCGGCCCGCCAGCAAGCCATTGCCCGGTTTTGAGGAAATCAAACCGATGGTCTTTGCCGGTCTTTATCCCGTCGAGGCCAGCGAGTATGAAACCCTGCGCGACGCTCTGGAAAAGCTGCGGCTGAATGACTCCTCCTTTTTCTACGAGCCGGAAAACTCCACCGCCCTGGGGTTTGGCTTTCGGTGCGGCTTTCTGGGCCTGCTGCACATGGAGATCATCCAGGAGCGGCTGGAACGTGAATTCAACCTGAGCCTCATCACCACAGCTCCGAGCGTTCGCTACCGCATCACGACCAAGTCGGGAGAAGTTCTGGATGTGGATACGCCCAGCAAGTTTCCGCCCGCAGGCGACATCGCCAAAATTGAAGAACCCATCATCACCGCTTTGATCTTTACCCAAGACGAGTATCTGGGCGGCATTTTGCAGTTGCTGGAAGAAAAGCGCGGCGTGCAGAAGGGCTTTGAATACGTCTCGGAAAAGCGCGTCCTGTTGACCTACGAATTGCCACTCAACGAGATCGTTCTCGATTTTTATGACCGCCTCAAGAGCGTGTCGCGCGGTTATGCTTCGCTGGATTATCACCTTTCCGGATTCTGGGAATCAGACCTGGTCAAGGTGGACCTGCTGATCGCCGGCGAGCCGGTGGATGCGCTTTCCTTCATCTGCCACCGCGAGCAGGCGTATCCGCGAGCGCGAGCCTTGTGTGAAAGAATGCGCAAGCTCATTCCCCGGCAGCTTTTTGAAGTGGCCATCCAGGCAAGCATCGGCGCCAAAATTATCGCCCGCGAGAATGTAGCCGCAATTCGCAAAAACGTCCTGGCGAAATGCTACGGCGGCGACGTGACCCGAAAACGAAAATTGCTGGAAAAACAGAAAGAGGGGAAAAAGCGAATGAAACGCGTGGGGAGGGTCGATATTCCTCAGGAGGCTTTCCTGGCCGTCCTGAAAGTCACCGAGTCCTAGAAAGTAGCATTCTGGCGCTGATCACTGAGACCCGGCTGCCAAAATCTTGCCTGCAAGCCCAAATTGATAGCAAAATAACCCGTTTGAGCAAGGCTCGTGAGACCCTCACGCGCCTTCCCATTAAAAAGAGTATGTCCTTTTGGAAGAGAAAAAAGGAGAATCCTCTGATGAGCAACGCCCCAACCCGGGCGCCGTCCCAGCCCCAGCCTGCGACTCCCATCCAGCGGGAGAACGATGCAATTTATCAGCGGGGCCAGGTGGTCGCACGCGTCCTGGAACCTGAAATCGACCTCGAAAGCAAGGAAATCCGCTTCGGGGAACTTTATAACAGCGATCATCTTTTGCTGCCCGACGAATGCGAATTTCAGCAGCACCGAATTCTGGTTCGCAAGATAGCCTACGCCACGAAAGTGGAAAAAGATTCACTTCATAAAGGAAGGATTTTGCGAGGAGTAACAGCGGAGATTCTGGGCTATCGGGAGCATTAGCCTCGCGCTGCGTCTAATCCCTGCTTTCCGGCAAAACCCGGCGAGAAGCCCGAACGCTCAACGCCGGCGCGACTCAATTCACCGATAACTCGAAGGCTGGAACATCGAGTTGAAGAAGGGTTAAAGCGTCAGTAATATCATCCAGCAGGCTCCGCATACCTTCCACGCCCGCCTCAGCGGCTTGGATCATGCTTCGCGCGCATTTCACGCAGAGGCATAATCCGGAGCGATCCGCGACATCATTCGGGCGGCAGCAGGCACAAGGCCAATCTTTTCGAGAGTGAACCATCAACCCGCCAGGCGACATTGCGTAGTCCATGGGAACCTCCTAGCAATGGAGTTGCAATTAAAGGTCCACAATTCCGAAGCGGGCTAATCAAATAGAGCAGTGATGCGAAGGCTTTGGGATGCGAATCCCAAAACTTCCGCATAGGTTTTTTGTAATAAACTGAAAATAAAGAGGTTAAACAAAACCTGGACGACAGTCTGAAGTTATTTTGCGAGTTTACTTCAACTTATTGCGTGTGCTTCGGTAGAACGAAAACTCGACAAAGGGCTCGCTGCCTGAGTCCTACTAACCTAAAACGGGATAAGCCGTTACCATTTTGCGTCATGGACTTTTCAACATGAAATCAAATTTTCTCCATTATTCTCGGATGCTTTCGGCATCAAAAATCTTCAGTGTTACCACGGTGTAAAAGCTACACGAAATGGTGTGGCTTTAATAGCTAAGCACTCAACCTTCCAAGGCTTTCTCATAAGCTCTTAGTAACTCCTGCTTCTGTACCTCCCAACTAAGTTGCTCCTGAATCCGCTGGCGGCCTGCCTCCCCCAACTGTTGCCGAAGCGCATCGCAATCAAGCAACTGGATGATTTTCTCGGCAAAATCGGCGGGATCGTTCGGACGGGCATAAAGCGCTGCATCGCCTGCCGCCCGATGGCCCTCTGTCAGGTCAAAGAGCACCACGGGCCGAGAGTAGGCCATGTATTCCAAGATCTTGTTCATGGTGGACTTATCATTCATCGGATTCATTGGATCGGGCGCGACGCAGACATCGGCAGTGGAAAGGTAAGCCGCCACTTCCTCATCCGGAATTCTCCCAGTGAAGTGAACCCTAGAACCGAGGCCGGTTTCTAGAGCCAACCGCCTCAATCGCGACAATTCACTTCCAGCGCCAATCAGGACAAAATGCGTGTCATCCGTTTGACGCCGCTTCTGGAAACAGATGATCGACTGGAGCAGTAAATCCAAGCCTTCCTGCGGCCCCATCACTCCGAGATAAACCACCAGGAACCTCTTCCCACCTTTCAACTCCGGTTGTGGCGGCCTTTGCTGAATTTTCAACATATCAGGGCTGCTTCGCACCACAAACACGCGCTCGGGCGGCATGCTTCCGCGTTCGATGGCGATCTCGCGGTAAGAGTCGTTGGTGGCAATTGCGACCGCAGCCGCACGATAAGTCAGCCGCTCGGCCAGTCGGAGAAGCCGATAGAGCAAGCCGCTCTTTCTCCCAAACTTGGCTTCATAAAGCTCAGGATTCAAATCGTGATGATCAAAGATGAAGCGAACGCCCAGGGGGCTGAATAATCGGCCAATCAGAAAGATGGTATCGGGGGGATTGCAGGCGTGCAGGATGCGGAAACGACTGCGCCGGTATACCTTCACGGTCAGCCGAAGTTCCGCAGCCAAAGCCCAGATGTATTCTACGAGGTAGCCGAGCGGGCTTGAAGCCTCCCAGAGCGAGTGACGGTAAATTTCAATGCCTTCGCGGCGCTCATAGGAGCTTTGGAATTCCCCCCGCCTGGGAGAGATGACCGACACCCGGTAACCTGCGTCCCTCAAGGCGCACGCTTCCTGCCACACCCTGCGGTCAAAAGGTACAGGAAGGTTCTCAACGATGATGCAGACGGAAATCGGCTGCTGGCCTGGCATAATCAGGAAAACGGCAAGTGTGGATGTATGTAGCGCCGCCTCCTCGGCGGTCTCGTTCTGAGCAAGGGCGGCAAAGCCTGCCCTGAGCACAGGGAAGGGGTTCCTGCGCTACAAGACATTCTCGTGGCAGAACACCTTATACTCTATCCACGTCCCACCTCTTCCCTCCACAGTTCGAAATTCAGAAGCGCCCACAATTGTTTCTGCCGGTCGCGAACGCCGCTCAGATGTTCCTGAACGAAGCGTTCCACGCTCGCGGCGTTGAAATACCCCTGAGTTTCAAGGCGTGGCGAAAGGACCAAATCCTGAATCATAGGCTTCAGAGCGCCCTGAAACCACAACCCCACTGGCACGGTGAAGCCCACTTTGCGCCGACGCAGCGTTTCAGGCAGAAGCCGCGCGCGGAACATGCGGCGCATGAAAGCCTTGGTCTGAAAGCCGCGCACTAAAAAACGATCGGGTATCCGGGCTGCAAGCTCAACCACCTTATGATCAAGCAAAGGCAGCCGCTCCTCGATGGAAGCGGCCATCGTCATATGGTCTCCGCGCAGCAGAAGATTATCCGGCAACCAGACCTTCAAG
>Ga0070737_10003500_pt1 | contig 16831 bp, 16 predicted proteins | sample Coa_R1_10_FD_66438 | JGI IMG/M metagenome (GOLD analysis project Ga0070737, IMG submission 66438) | Surface soil microbial communities from Centralia Pennsylvania, which are recovering from an underground coalmine fire - Coalmine... | ecosystem: Environmental > Terrestrial > Soil > Unclassified...
AAAAAAGCGTTGCTATGGCTTTCGGCGGTCGCTGCGCTCGCCGTCGTGGTCGCCTACCAGGTGGCATCCTCGGCGGGAGATCGCGCGAAGGAGTTTGCCGCGCGCGCCGACATTCCGACCGTGCAACCCGGCAGCGACGTGTTGGCAGGAGTTACCGTGGTGCCGGCCAGAATCCATCGCTACGACTATCGCCGGGCTGCGTTCGGAGATGCCTGGGATGACGACAACGATGCACCCGGCGGGCACAACGGCTGTGACACCCGCGACGACATACTCAACCGCGACCTGGTCGACAAGACCTATGTGTCAATCAAACGCTGTCCCGAGGCGGTGGCTACAGGGACGCTGCACGACCCGTATACCAACGCGACCATCAACTTTCAGCGCGGCGCGCGGGTGGGCCAGTCCGTGCAAATCGACCACATCGTCCCGCTGGCGCTGGCGTGGGATATGGGCGCCTACGCCTGGCCGTATCCGCAACGGCTACGCTTCGCCAACGATCCGGCCAACCTGTTGGCCGTGTCGGGGCAGGCGAACGAAGACAAGGCTGATTCACAACCGGCCCTGTGGATGCCGCCCAACACCGCGTTCTGGTGCCAGTACGCCGTACAGTACATCGCCGTACTGCGTGGTTATGCGTTGCCCGTCGACCAGCCCTCCGCCGACGTATTGCGGCGCGCCGCCGCCACCTGCCCGACGGGCTAACGGCGCGAGCAGACACGAACTCCCGCGAAAGTGGCGGAAAATGGGCGACTTTGCGTCTGCTCGCGGTTTTAGGTACCCGTGTAGGTCAGCGGATCCTCGCGCACCCGGGTGCCGTCGTTGAGCCCGTTGAGTGCGTCCATGTGCTCGGCGGCCAGCTCGAAGTCGAAGATGTCGAAGTTGCTGGCGATGCGGTCGGGTTTGCCGGAGCGGAAGACGACCGAATTGCCCAGTTGCACGTTCCAGCGCAGCAACACCTGTGCGGGTGTCCGGCCGTATTCGGCGGCGACGGAGTTCACCGTGGGGTTGTCCAGCAGCCGGCCCAGGGCCAGCGGACTGTAGGCCTGGGTGACCACATTGTGCTGAGCGTTGATCGTGCGCAGTTCGGTCTGGTTGAGCAGCGGGTGAAGCTCGATCTGGTTGACCGCCGGCGTGAAGAAGGTCAGGTCGATGACCGTCGACACATGTTCCTCGGTGAAGTTTGAAACGCCGATCGAGCGGGCGTAGCCATCACCGCGGGACTGGATCATGCCGCCAAAGCTGTCCACATACTTGCCGAGCTGTGGGGCCGGCCAATGGATCAGGAAAAGGTCGACATAGTCCAGGCCGAGCCGCTCCAGGCTTTCTTTGCAGGCTTCCTGCGACCTGGTGAATCCTTGGTCGGGGGTCGCCAGCTTGGTGGTGACGAAAAGTTCGGCGCGGGGGATGCCAGACGCCGCAATGGCACGTCCGACGGCGGCTTCGTTGCCGTATGCCGCCGCGGTATCGATCAGCCTGCAGCCGATTTCCAGCGCCGCTGAGACCGCGCGTTCCGTCTCGGCGTCGGCCAATTCCGCGACACCGAGGCCGAGCACCGGCATCGTGTTCTCGTCATTGAGCGTCAGCGAAGGGATCAAAGAACGCTCAGCGGCACTGCCAGACAACTTCATTCACCTGCCTGTGAAATTGAAGGTTCGTGGATCAGGACCAAGCCGGGTGCCGTCATCGAGCGAGGAGATCGACGCCATCTCGTCCGCGCTGAGTTCGAAATCGAACACGTCGAAATTACTCGCAATCCGTGCAGGGTTCACCGACTTGGGGATCACGATATTACCGAGCTGAATGTCCACCTAATCAGCACTTGCGCCGGAGTGCGGCCGCAGCCCTCGGCGACCGCCGTGACCGTCGGGTGAGTCAGCAACGAGCCCTGGCCGAGCGGCGCCCACGCCTCGGTGGCGATCCCGAGCTGGGCATGCACTTCCCGCAACGCGGTTTGTGGAAAGCGCGGATGCAGCTCGACCTGATTGACGGCGGGGACGATGCCGGTGGCGTCGATGAGGACCTTTAAATGCTCCGGTTCGAAATTGCTGACCCCGATCGACCGGACCCGGCCCTCGTCGCGAAGGTGCGCGAAGGCCTTGAAGGTGTCGACGAACTTGCCCGCTGCGGGCAATGGCCAGTGGATCAAATACAGGTCGAGATAGTCCGCCCCGAGCCGTTCCAAGCTCGCGTCGAACGCCGCCAGCGTGCTGTCATAGCCCTGGTCGGCGTTCCACAGCTTGGTGACCAAGTAGATTTCGTCTCGGGGTATGCCCGATTCGGCAACTGCCCGTCCGGTCTCACGTTCGTTGTTGTACATTGCCGCGGTGTCGATGTGCCGGTAGCCGGTTTGCAACGCGGCGCGGACCGCCTGTTCGGTCTGTCCGGGTGGAATCTTGAATACGCCGAACCCCACTGAGGGGATCGAATGACCGTCGTTCAGGGTGACTAGGGGAGCAGCCATGACCAAAAGTCTGCCAGGCGCGCCGGACCTGCACCGGTGGTCCACGCGCCTGCAGGGCACCGCTACCCGCGTCGGGCTGAAGGTCATTCCGTGGATTCCAGCCGGTGCCAAGCGGCTGCTCACCGGCGGGCGGTCAGTGATCATCGACGGCAACACGCTCGATCCCACGTTGCAGTTGTTGTTGGCGGCGCAGCGGGCTGTGGGCATCAACGGCTTGGTGGTCGACGACGACGTGGTCGCCTCGCGGATCCTGATGCGGGAGGGGTGTTTGGCGTTGCCCGGGCCGCAGATCCACGTTGCGGTGAACGACGTGTCGATACCCGGGCCCGCCGGTGACATCGCTGCTCGGCATTACCGCCCGGCGGTCGCCGGGCCGACGCCGTTGCTGGTCTTCTACCACGGCGGTGGCTGGACCATCGGTGACCTGGACACTCATGACGCGTTGTGCCGGTTGACCTGCCGCGACGCCGACATCCACGTGCTGTCGGTCGATTATCGCCTAGCGCCCGAACACCCGGCTCCCGCCGCTCTTGACGACGCCTATGCGGCATTTCGCTGGGCCCATGAACACGCCGCCGGGCTCGGCGCAATCCCGGGCAAGGTGGCGGTCGGCGGTGACAGCGCGGGCGGCAACCTGGCGGCCGTCGTGTCGCAACTGGCGCGGGCTGATGGCGGCCCCAGGCCCGCGCTGCAGTGGCTCATCTACCCCAGAACCGACTTCACCGCCCGCACCCGTTCGCTGTCGTTGTTCGCCGACGGCTTTTTGCTCACCAAGCGCGACGTCGACTGGTTCGAGACCCAATACTTGGCCGATTCCGATCTCGAGCCGACCGATCCGCGGATATCGCCGTTGCTGGCCGATGACCTGTCCGGCCTGCCGCCCGCATTGATCGCAACCGCCGGGTTCGATCCCCTGCGCGACGAGGGCGAGCAATACGCCGCGGCACTGCGAGCCGCCGGCACCGCCGTCGACCTGCGCTCGATGAGGTCGCTGACCCACGGTTTCGCCACATTGTTCCCGCTCGGCGGCGGCAGTGCCGTCGGCACCGCCGAGATCGTCTCGGCGCTGCGTGCCCATCTCAGCCGGGTGTGAGACTTTCCGCCGGTACTCTGGAGGCGCCATGCCGCCAACCGGAGGATCCGCAAACCTGTGGCCAGCAAACCTAACCGTCCCGCGCGCTACGACTTGAAGGCAGCCGATCGCAGGCGCAACCTGCTGATCCAGATCGGGCTGACGGGGATCGTGGTGATCTTCGCGGTCGGTCTCGTGCTCTATATCGTGATGACCCACGGCCACAAGCCCGCTGCCGGTCAGCCGGTGCGAGTCACATCGAGCAAGCTCGTCACCAAGGACGGCACCCGAGACCCCAAGGCCGTCGTCGCGTTCTACGAGGATTTCCTGTGTCCGGCTTGCGGCAATTTCGAGCGGACGTTCGGGCCGACGGTGGCCAAGCTCATCGACAGCGGCGCCATCGCCGCCGACTATTACATGGTCGGCATCCTCGATAGCGCGCGCACCGACAACTATTCGTCGCGGGCCGGCGCGGCGGCCTACTGCGTCGCCGACGAATCCATCGAGGCGTTCCGGCGTTTCCACACCGCGTTGTTCACCAAGAATCTGCAGCCATCCGAAACCGGCTCGACGTTTCCCGACAACGCCCGGTTGATCGAGATTGCCCGTGAGGCCGGGGTGGTTGGCAAGGTCCCCGATTGCATCAACAGCGGCAAGTACGTGCCGAGGGTCGAGGGCATGGCCTCGGCCACAGGTATTCACGCCACCCCGACGATCCGGATCAACGGCCAAGACTACGAACCGTCGACGCCGCAGGCGCTGGTCGCCAAGATCAAAGAGATCGTCGGCGACGTAGCGGGCCTTGACTCGGCGGCGACACCAGCCGCGTCGTGACAGTCACGGTGTCGGCGCAACCGGCCCAGCCGCCCGGCGGTCAGGCAGCCGCGCCGTCGGTGGCGTTGCCCAGCGCGTGGTGGGTGCTCATCGCCGGGGTCATCGGATTGGTCGCCTCGGTGACGCTGACGGTGGAAAAGATCAAGATCTTGACCAACCCGTCGTATGTGCCGTCGTGCAACCTCAACCCGGTGGTGTCGTGCGGGTCGGTGATGGCGACGCCGCAGGCGTCGGTGCTGGGTTTTCCCAATCCGCTGATCGGTGTCGCCGCATTCACCGTGGTCGTCGTGACCGGCGTGCTGGCCGTGACCAAAGTGCCTTTGCCGCAGTGGTATTGGAGTGCACTGGCTGCCGCGACATTGGCCGGTGCCGGGTTCGTGCACTGGCTGATATTCCAAAGCCTGTATCGCATCGGCGCATTGTGCCCCTACTGCATGGTGGTGTGGGCGGTCACCATCCCCCTGCTGGTGGTGGTCGCGTCGATCGCGTTTTGCCCGGCAGAGGGAAACAGGGCCGGCGCGGCGTCGACGCTCTACCGTTGGCGATGGTCGATCACCACACTGTGGTTCACTGCGGTCATCCTGCTGATCGTGGTGCGGTTTTGGGACTACTGGTCGACACTCTTCCAGCCCGGCTAGGGCGCTGACGTGCGGTGGTGGTGAGCTGACGCGGATCATTGCCGGAGCGGCACGCGGCCGACGCCTCGCGATCCCGCCGCGGGGAACACGACCGACCACCGACCGGGTGCGCGAATCGTTGTTCAACATCTTGACCGCGCGGCGGGACCTGGCCGGCCTGTCAGTGCTCGATCTGTACGCCGGTTCCGGCGCGCTCGGGCTGGAGGCACTATCACGTGGAGCGGCCTCGGCACTGTTCGTCGAGTCGGATCACCGGACCGCGGCCGTGCTGGCCCGCAACATCGAGGCCGTCGGTCTGGCCGGCGCGACACTGCGCCGCTGCACGGTGGCGGCAGCTGTGAGTGTCGAGGCCGAGCAACCGGTGGACCTGGTGCTGGCGGATCCGCCCTACGACGTCGGGACCGCCGAAATCGAGGCGGTGTTGGGCGCCTTGACCGCCCACGGATGGGCGGGTACCGGAACCGTGGCGGCGGTGGAGCGCGCCGCTTCCAGTACGTCGTTGAGCTGGCCGGTCGGTTGGGTGCCGTGGCAGCACCGCGTTTACGGCGACACCCGGCTGGAATTCGCCGAACTGAGCGGCCCGGCGGGGTGAGCGGTTCCTGCTACCGTCATCGGTCATGACTACCGGCGACGATGCCGAGCGCGGCGATGATAAGGAGTGGCGCAGATGACCGGCGCGGTATGCCCGGGATCTTTCGATCCAGTGACCCTGGGCCACATCGACATTTTCGAACGCGCCTCTGCTCAGTTTGACGAGGTGGTCGTGGCCATCCTGGTCAACCCCGCCAAACAGAGCATGTTCGAGCTTGACGAGCGGATCGCGATGATCATCGAGTCGACGACGCATCTGCCCAATCTGCGGGTCGAAGCCGGGGAAGGCCTGGTGGTCGACTTCGTCAGGTCTCGCGGTATGACCGCTATCGTCAAGGGTCTGCGCACCGGCACCGACTTCGAATACGAGTTGCAGATGGCGCAGATGAACAAACATATCGCCGGCGTCGACACGTTCTTCGTGGCTACCACTCCGCGGTATTCGTTCGTGTCGTCTTCGCTGGCCAAAGAAGTCGCAATGCTTGGCGGTGACGTGTCGGACCTGCTTCCCGAACCGGTTAACCGACGTCTCCGCGAGAAGCTTTCCCGCGGAGGGTGATTGAGGCGTCAGCTACTGTTCGACGGTGCGTCTGCGTACGTCGCCGCCGGCTGCCGGCCAGGTTTCGAGCGGCCAGCAATAATCAGCAGTGCCCGTGGTGGTGATGGTTGTGCTCTGCGTCCGGCGAACCGCCCATCATGCGTAGCATCGGCACGCCGCCGGTCGCCACGAATCTCGCGACCAGAACCGCCGCGACGGCCAGAAACACGATGTTGAGCCAGGTCGTGTAGTTCCACGAGATTCCGGCGTGCATCACGGTAGCGTTGCGGTGACTCGGAACGAGATGTGCTGCGCCGAACAGTAATTCGACGAGGTAGCCAGCTCCGATCGTTGCGCCGTAGAAGGTGCCCAGCAGTGTCAGCATCATCGCGGTGCCGTAGTACTTACGGTAGATGTTGAGAATCGGCAGAATCAACAGGTCGGCGAAGATGAAGGCGACCACACCGCCAAAACTTATGCCCCCGTTCCAAAGCACCGCAGCCAGTGGCACATTGCCGATCGAGCAGACGAACGATGCGATCGCTACCAATGGCGCCACGATCGGGCCCCAGAGTGCTGAGAGTGTGTGATGCTCGGTGAAAAAGAATGCTTGCCAGAATGATTCAGGCATCCATGCGGCAATGGCGCCAGCGATCAACAAGCCGATCACAAGGTCGCGCAGGATTGCCGCCCACTCCATGACAAATACATGTGAAACCGAGGTGAAGCCTTGCGGCGAAAACAGCCGCTGCCAAAACGATCCGTCGCGTTGAACGGACATGTCCATCGCGGCGTGGCCTTCCATCGAACCGGCGATTCCGCGCTCGGCTTGCCGGCGGGCGGCGTCGAGCATGGGCGGGCGTACAAATAGCCGGAACAACACGGCCAAGATCACGATCATCAGTGGGCCGCCGACGAATTCGGCCGCGGCGAACTGCCAGCCCATTAGCAGGGCCATGATGATGCCCAGCTCGGCCACCAAGTTGGTCGAGCCGATCTGGAATGCCATGGCGGCGGTGAAGTCCGCGCCTTTACGAAAGAGCGACCGGGCCAACGCCACCGCGGCATAGGAACACGACGACGATGCGGCGCCCAACCCGGTCGCCACCACCAGGGTGCGCGGCCGGTTGTCGCCCAGCAGGGTGGCGATCGTCGAACGGCGCACGACCGCCTGCACGAGCGCTGACAGCACGAACCCCAGCACCAGGGCCCAGAGGATCTCCCACGTCATGGAGCCCGCCAGCGCCAATGCCCGCTCGACCGCATCCAGCACGGTGCCCAACAGATCCTCCTCGTTCGCGGTTCGGTGGCCGGCGGTCGATGCGGCCCACACCATGCTAACCGTGCCCGTTTTATACCCAGCAGGGGTATATTGCGCCGTCGGCCGGCGGTGGCCGCCGACCACACCGGCTGCCCGCGCCGGCGCGGGCGTGCCGGGTGAGCGGCCAAGCCCGGGACGCCAATGTTCGACACACCGGGCCCAGCAGCAGAGTCACAAGGACAACACCAGGCACACTGGTAACAACAACGATGCCGGGAGGGTGTGCCGTGTACCGAGTTTTTGAAGCGCTGGACGAACTCAGCGCGATTGTCGAAGAAGCCCGTGGCGTGCCGATGACGGCCGGTTGTGTGGTGCCTCGCGGCGACGTGTTGGAGCTGATCGACGACATCAAGGACGCGATCCCCGGCGAACTCGACGACGCCCAAGATGTGCTCGATGCTCGGGATTCAATGCTGAACGAGGCCAAGGCGCACGCCGACTCCATGGTGTCCTCGGCAACCACCGAGTCGGAGTCGATGCTCAATCACGCCCGCGCCGAAGCGGACCGGATATTGTCCGAGGCGAAGGCCCAGGCCGACCGGATGGTCAGCGAGGCCCGCCAGCACAGCGAGCGGATGGTCAGCGATGCGCGCGAGGAGGCGGTGCGCATCGCGGCCGCGGCCAAACGCGAGTATGACGCCAGTACCGGCCGGGCGAAGGCGGAATGCGACCGGCTGGTCGAGAACGGCAACATCTCCTATGAAAAGGCCGTGCAAGAAGGCATCAAGGAACAGCAGCGGCTGGTGTCGCAGACCGAGGTGGTGCAGGCGGCGCGCGCCGAGGCCACCCGTTTGATCGACGCGGCGCACGCCGAGGCGGACCGGCTGCGCGGCGAGTGCGACATTTACGTCGACAGCAAGCTCGCCGAGTTCGAGGAATACCTCAACGGCACCTTGCGGTCGGTCAGTCGCGGCCGTCACCAATTGCGGACGGCTGCCGGCACCCACGACTACGCCACCCGCTAGCCCGTGGCGGCAGCAGCGGGCCGCCGGGACCGTAGGATTGGGATATGGCTAGGCAGCGTAGCCCAATCGCAAAACGGCCGCCGATTTCACCGCTGATCGTCAATATCTCGCGGCTGGGCCGACGCCCCGGAGAGGTGTTTGCGCTGCAGGACACGGTGAGCAGTCCGGCGCGAATCGGATTGGAGCTGATCGCGATCCAACGCGGTGCGCCGCTGGAACTGGACCTGCGGGTGGAGTCGGTGTCGGAAGGCGTCTTGGTCACCGGCACGGTGGCGGCACCCACCACCGGTGAGTGCGCGCGTTGTCTGACGGCGGTCAGCGGGCGAGTGGAGGTCGAGTTGACCGAGTTGTTCGCGTATCCGGATACCCTCACCCACGAGACCACCGACGATGACGAGGTCGGTCGGGTTATCAACGACACGGTCGACCTGGAGCAGTCGATCATCGACGCGGTCGGCCTGGAACTGCCGTTCTCTCCGGTGTGCCGGGCCGATTGCCCGGGCTTGTGCGCGGAGTGCGGTATCCCGCTGGCTTCCGCCGAGCCCGGCCATCACCACGATCGGATCGATCCGCGCTGGGCCAAGCTGGCCGGAATGCTGGATGCACCTGAGGCCGACCGGTGACCCGGTCATACCAGCCGCTGCTCGATGCCCTGGGGGTCGACCTGCCGGACGAGTTGCTATCGCTGGCCCTGACGCACCGCAGCTACGCCTACGAGCATGGCGGCCTGCCTACCAACGAACGCCTGGAGTTCCTCGGTGACGCGGTCCTGGGCCTGACGGTCACCGATGAACTGTTTCACCGCCACCCGGACCGCTCGGAGGGCGATCTTGCCAAGCTGCGCGCGAGCGTCGTCAACACCCAGGCGTTGGCCGATGTCGCACGCAAGTTGACGGATCAGGGTCTCGGCGCCTACATGCTGCTGGGCCGTGGTGAGGCCAACACCGGTGGAGCCGACAAATCCAGCATCCTGGCCGACGGCATGGAATCGCTGTTGGGTGCGATCTATTTGCACCACGGCATCGACACCGCCCGGGAGGTAATCCTGCGGTTGTTCGGGGCGCTGCTGGACGCGGCGCCGACGCTGGGTGCGGGGCTGGATTGGAAAACCAGCCTGCAGGAACTGACCGCGGCGCGCGGCCTGGGCGCGCCGTCATATGTAGTGACCTCCACCGGGCCGGACCACGACAAGGAGTTCACCGCCGTCGTCGTCGTGATGGACACCGAATACGGCTCCGGAACGGGCCGGTCCAAGAAGGAAGCCGAGCAAAAAGCGGCGGCTGCGGCGTGGAACGCGCTGGAGAGCGCCTGAGCTGAATGCCTGAACTACCGGAAGTCGAGGTGGTGCGGCGCGGCCTGCAAACCCATGTGGTGGGAAAGACCGTCACGGCGATCCGAGTTCACCACCCCCGCGCGGTGCGCCGGCACGAAGCCGGGCCCGCGGACCTGACCGCGCGGCTGATCGGCGCGCGCATCACCGGCACCGATCGTCGCGGTAAATACCTGTGGCTGAGATTGGATGAGGCCGACACCGCGCTGGTGGTGCATCTGGGCATGAGCGGGCAGATGCTGCTAGGTGCCGTCCCGAATACCGCGCACCTGCGCATCGCGGCGATGCTCGACGACGGCACCGCGCTGAGCTTCGTCGATCAGCGCACTTTCGGCGGCTGGCTGCTGGCCGAGTTGGTAACGGTCGACGGCAGCGCGGTACCGGTGCCCGTGGCCCACCTGGCTCGCGATCCGCTGGACTCGAAATTCGATGCCGACGCGGTGGTTAATGTGATGCGGCGCAAGCATTCCGAGCTCAAACGCCAGCTTCTCGACCAGACCGTGGTGTCAGGCATCGGCAACATCTACGCCGACGAGGCACTGTGGCGCGCCAAGGTGCACGGCTCGCGCGTGGCCGCCACGCTGCCGCGCCGGCAGCTGGCGGCGGTGCTGCAGGCCGCCGCGGAGGTGATGTGCGACGCGCTGGCCCACGGCGGGACCTCGTTCGATTCGTTGTACGTCAACGTCAACGGTGAATCGGGGTACTTCGACCGCTCGCTCGACGCGTACGGTCGCGAGGACCAGCCATGCCGACGCTGTGGCTCGCTGATTCGGCGCGAGAAGTTCATGAACCGCTCGTCGTTTTATTGCCCGAGGTGCCAGCCGCGGCCGCGGCTTCGCCGCTGACCCTTCCCACGCGCTCGGGCGCGTCGTGCGCCGCCGCGCTGTACCGGGCGTCCAGCGGCGCCCGCTCGCGCAGGCCATACGGCGCGGTAAGAAAGAACCCATGACGCAACTGTGGGTCGAACGCACCGGGGTGCGCCGCTATACCGGGCACAGCTCGCGCGGCGCGCGGGTACTCGTCGGTTCCGAGGACGTCGACGGTGTCTTCACTCCTGGCGAGCTGCTCAAGATTGCGCTCGCCGCCTGCAGCGGGATGGCCAGCGACCAGCCGCTGGCTCGGCGCCTCGGCGACGACTACAAGACGACCATCCGGGTGTCTGGGGCGGCCGATCGCCGGCACGAGCGCTATCCGCTGCTGGAGGAGACGCTCGAGGTCGACCTGTCCGGGTTGACCGCTGCTGAAGCAGGGCGCCTGCTGGTCGTCGTCAACCGGGCCGTCGATCAGTCCTGCACCGTCGGCCGCACCCTGAAATCCGGTACCACGGTGAAATTCGGGATCGCCGATGTCGGAGCCTGAGGTTCGCCTCACCGCGCTGATCCGCGGGCGGGTGCAGGGAGTCGGCTTCCGCTGGTGGACCCGCTCCCGGGCGCTGGAGCTGGGGCTGACCGGCTATGTCGCCAACCGCCTCGACGGACGGGTGCTGGTCGTCGCTCAGGGATCCCGCGACACCTGCCAACAGCTGCTTGACCTGCTACGAAGCGGCGACACACCCGGTCGGGTGGACGCCGTCGACGTCGAGTGGTCAGAACAGGTCGAGGACATCCCCGGATTCAGCGCGCGCTAACCGGTGTCGGCCCGATCGAGCGGTAGTCTGGCACGTCGTGTACCTCAAGAGTCTGACGCTGAAGGGCTTCAAGTCCTTCGCCTCACCGACGACTCTGCGGTTCGAGCCGGGCATCACCGCGGTGGTGGGTCCTAACGGCTCGGGTAAATCCAACGTGGTCGACGCGCTGGCCTGGGTGATGGGCGAGCAGGGAGCCAAAACCTTGCGCGGCGGCAAGATGGAAGACGTCATCTTCGCGGGGACTTCCTCGCGTCCACCCCTGGGCCGCGCCGAGGTCACCGTCACCATCGACAACTCCGACAACGCATTGCCGATCGAATATTCCGAAGTGTCGATCACTCGTCGGATGTTCCGCGATGGTGCCAGCGAGTACGAAATCAACGGCAGCAGTTGCCGTTTGCTGGACGTGCAGGAGCTGCTCTCCGACTCGGGCATCGGCCGCGAGATGCATGTCATTGTCGGGCAGGGCAAGCTGGAGGAAATCCTGCAATCCCGCCCCGAAGACCGCCGCGCGTTCATTGAGGAAGCCGCCGGGGTGCTCAAGCACCGCAAGCGCAAGGAAAAAGCTCTCCGCAAACTCGACGCGATGTCAGCAAACCTGGCCCGGCTCACCGACCTGACCACCGAATTGCGCCGTCAGCTCAAACCGCTGGGCCGGCAGGCCGAAGTCGCCCGCCGCGCGCAGAGCATCCAGGCCGACCTGCGTGATGCCCGGCTGCGGCTGGCCGCCGACGACATCGTCACCCGTCGGGCCGAGCTGCAAGACACCAGCCACGCCGAGGCGGCACTGCGCCGCGAGCATGACGAAGCCTCCGCCCGGCTCGCCGCGGCTTCCGAAGAGCTGGCAGCGGAAGAGGACGCGTTGGCCCGCCTTTCCGAACGCGCCGAATCGGCCCAGCAGATCTGGTTTCGGCTGTCCGCCCTGGCCGAACGGGTGGGCGCCACCGTGCGCATCGCCGACGAGCGCGCCCAGCGCCTCGATGTCGAGCCGCCGACCACCGGCGGGGCCGACCCCGACGCGCTGGAGGCGGAGGCCGAGCAGGTGGCGGTGCACGAGCGGCAGCTGTTGGCGGAGTTGGCGGCGGCACGGGGCCGGCTGGAGGCGGCGCGGGCCGAACTTGCCGAGCGGGAACGCAGCCTCGCCGATGCCGAAAAGGCACACCTGGCAGCGGTCCGTGCGGAGGCCGACCGGCGTGAGGGGCTGGCGCGGCTGGCCGGTCAGGTCGAGACCATGCGCGCGCGGGTGGAATCGATCGATGACAGCATCGCGACTTTGTCCCAACGCATCGACGAGGCAGCCGCGCGTGCCCAGCAGGCGCAGGCCGAATTCGAAACCGTGCAGGCCCGGGTCGGGGAATTGGATCAGGGTGAGGTCGGCCTCGACGAGCATCACGAGCGGATGGTCGCCGCGCTGCGGCTGGCCGACGAGCGGGTCGCCGAGTTGCAGGCCGCCGAGCGCGGCGCCGAACGGCAGGTCGCGTCGCTGCGTGCCCGCATCGACGCACTGTCGGTCAGTCTCGAACGCAAGGACGGCACCGCGTGGCTCAGTCGAAACCACAGCAGCGCAGGGCTTTTCGGGTCGATCGCGAAGCTGATCAAGGTGCGCCCGGGCTACGAGACGGCGCTGGCCGCGGTGCTCGGGGCGGCCGCTGACGCGCTGGCCGCCGACAGTCTGGGTGCGGCCCGGGCAGCGGTGACCGCGCTCAAGGAAGCCGACGCCGGGCGGGCGGCCATCGTGCTGGGCGATTGGCCGGCCACCGATGATCCGGCGCGCGCGACCCACCGCCTGCCCGACGGCGCACGCTGGGCGCTCGACCTCGTCGAGGCGCCGCCGCGGCTGCGCGGCGCCATGATCGCGATGCTCTCCGGCGTCGCCGTGGTCGCCGACTTGTCCCATGCGCTTGACCTGGTCGCGGCGCACCCGCAGCTGCGCGCGGCGACTCTTGACGGTGATCTGGTCGGCGCCGGGTGGGTCAGCGGCGGTTCGGATCGCAAGCCGTCGACGCTGGAGCTCACCTCCGAAATCGAGAAGGCCCGCGCCGAGCTGGCCACCGCGGAGGCCCAGGCCAATGAGCTCAGCGCCGCGCTGGCCGGCGCGCTGACCGAGCAAGCCGCCCGCCAGGACGCCGCCGAGCAGGCGCTGGCTGCGCTTAACGAGTCGGATGCCGCGATCTCGGCCATCTACGAGCAGCTTGGTCGGCTCGGCCAGGATGCCCGCGCCGCCGAGGAGGAGTGGGCCCGGCTGCTGCGGCAGCGCGAGGAATTAGAGACCGGCCGCGCGCAGACGGTCGAAGAGCTCACCGAATTGGAGTCCCGGCTGCGCAACGCCGAGCAGACCCAAGCCGTGTCCGCGACCGGCCCCGTCGACCGGCAGCAGATCGCCACGGAGCGCAGCCGGTTGGAAACCGCCCGCGCCGACGACGTGGAAGCCCGCCTGGCGGTGCGCACCGCCGAAGAACGCGCCAATGCTGTTCGGGGGCGGGCGGATTCACTGCGTCGAGCCGCCGCCGCCGAGCGTGAGGCACGGCTGCGTGCGCAACAGGCCCGCGCTGCCCGAGAGCATGCGGCAGCGGTCGCCGAGGCGGTAGCTTTTTGCGGACGGTTGCTGGCCGGGCGGCTGAGCCAGGTCGTCAATGCCGCCTCGCGTCGCCGCGACGCGTTGGCGGTTGAGCGCCAACAGCATTCGGCGGCAATGGCCGCGGTTCGTGAGGAGGTGGATGCGCTGCGTACCCGCATCGCGGCGCTCACCGAGGCGCTGCACCGCGACGAGGTGGCCAAGGCGGAGGCGGCGCTGCGCATCGAACAGCTGGAGCAGATGGTGCTCGAGCAGTTCGGCATGGCGCCCGACGACCTGGTCGCCGAATACGGTCCGCAGGTTCCGCTGGCACCCACCGAGCTGGAGCTGGCCGAGTACGAGCAGGCCCGTGAACGCGGCGAACAGGTCACCCCACCGGCACCGATGCCGTTCGACCGGCCCACCCAGGAACGCCGGGCCAGGCGCGCCGAACGGGAGCTGGCCGAGCTGGGCCGGGTCAACCCGCTGGCGCTGGAGGAGTACGCCGCGCTGGAGGAGCGCTACAACTTTCTGTCCACTCAGCTCGAAGACGTCAAGGCCGCGCGCAAGGACCTGCTCAACGTCATCGCCGACGTCGACGCCCGCATCCTGCAAGTGTTCACCGAGGCGTTCGCCGACGTGGAACGCGAGTTCCGCGCGGTGTTCGCCGCGCTGTTCCCCGGCGGGGAAGGCCGGCTGCGGTTGACCGATCCCGACGACATGCTCACCACCGGCATCGAAGTCGAGGCCCGGCCGCCCGGCAAGAAGGTCAAACGGCTGTCGTTGCTATCCGGTGGCGAGAAGGCGCTGACCGCGGTCGCGATGCTGGTCGCGATCTTCCGGGCCCGGCCCTCGCCGTTCTATGTCATGGACGAGGTGGAGGCGGCGCTCGACGATGTGAACCTGCAGCGGCTGCTCGGGCTGTTCGAAGAATTGCGGGAGCGCTCGCAGATCATCATCATCACGCATCAAAAGCCCACCATGGAAGTGGCCGACACCCTCTACGGCGTGACCATGCGCGACGACGGCATCACCACAGTGATCTCGCAGCGGATGCGCGGCCAGCGGGTGGACCAGCTCGTCGGCAGCTCACGATAACCAGGAGTACATGGTGTCCGACGCTGTGTGGATCGTCGTTGCGGGTGTCGCGGCGCTGGTGGTCGCCGCTGTGCTGATCGTGGGCCTGACGCGCTACCGGCGTCGGCGGATCCGCCTGTCGGCCCGTGAGCAGGGCGGTGTCGGCGATCGTGCCGGCGGATACACCACGTCGTCGGGCATCGCGTTCACCCAAGGGACATCGCCGCAGGGCCTCGACACCGCGGTGCTGCCCGGTGTGGGCGACGACGCAACCGGTGCGCGCGACGCCGCCAAGCGGTCGATCGCCGACGTCCAACTGCCCGAGCACGTGCCGGCGCGGCCCGTCGCTGCCGACGTCAGCGCCATCGCCCCACCCGAAGGGCGGCTGGAACGACTGCGCGGCCGGCTCGCCCGATCGCAGAACGCCCTGGGCCGCAGCATGCTCGGCCTGCTCGGCGGTGGCGACCTCGACGACGACTCCTGGCAGGACGTCGAGGACAACCTGCTGGTGGCCGACCTCGGCCCGGCGGCCACCGCATCGGTGGTGTCGCAGCTGCGCAGCCGACTGGCCCACGGCAGCGTGCGCACCGCAACCGACGCCCGCGCCGTGCTGCGCGAGGTCTTGATCGCCGAGCTGCGGCCGGAGCTGGACCGCTCGATCCGCGCGCTGCCGCACGCCGACCACCCGTCGGTGCTGCTCGTCGTCGGCGTCAACGGCACCGGGAAAACCACCACCGTCGGCAAGCTGGCGCGGGTGCTGGTGGCCGACGGTCGGCGGGTCGTGCTCGGCGCCGCCGATACCTTCCGGGCCGCGGCGGCCGATCAGCTGCAAACCTGGGCCGCGCGGGTGGGCGCTGAGGTGGTGCGGGGCGCCGAGGGCGCCGACCCTGCCTCGGTGGCCTACGACGCGGTCGACAAGGGCATCGCCACCGGCGCCGACGTCGTCGTCATCGACACCGCCGGTCGGTTGCACACCAAAACCGGGCTGATGGACGAGCTCGGCAAAGTCAAGCGCGTGGTGACCCGCCGTGCGGCCGTCGACGAGGTATTGCTGGTGCTCGACGCCACCATCGGCCAGAACGGCCTGGCGCAGGCCCGGGTATTCGCCGACGTCGTCGACATCACCGGCGCGGTGCTGACCAAGCTGGACGGAACAGCCAAGGGCGGCATCGTTTTCCGGGTGCAACAGGAACTCGGGGTACCGGTGAAACTGGTCGGGCTCGGTGAAGGGCCCGACGACCTCGCCCCCTTTGAGCCGGCGGCGTTCGTCGACGCCCTGCTCGGTTGACGCTGGATCCGGTGAGAATCACGTAACTTCGGCGAAACGTTGAGGCACTAACGCCGCAACAACTTTTGCGCATTGTCTGACAAGGTCATCGGTCACGATTGGCGGCCGGGGCTGCGCCGACCGGAGGTGATGTCGAGTGGACCAATTCCCAACCATGGGCATTCCCAATACTGGCGACACCGCTTGGATGCTGGCGAGCTCTGCTCTCGTGCTGTTGATGACGCCCGGCCTGGCGTTCTTCTACGGCGGCATGGTCCGCGCCAGAAGCGTGCTCAACATGATCATGATGAGCATCAGCGCCATGGGCGTCGTGACGGTGCTGTGGGTGCTCTACGGTTACTCGCTCGCCTTCGGCGACGACGTCGGCAATATCGCCGGCAGGCCAACCGAATACTGGGGCCTGAAGGGTCTTATCGGGGTCAACGCCGTCGCCGAGGATCCGAGCACCCACACCGCGGGTGTTCAGATCCCGTTGGCGGGCACCATCCCTCACGTCGTGTATGTCGCCTTCCAGCTGATGTTCGCGATCATC
>Ga0070737_10003501_pt1 | contig 16829 bp, 17 predicted proteins | sample Coa_R1_10_FD_66438 | JGI IMG/M metagenome (GOLD analysis project Ga0070737, IMG submission 66438) | Surface soil microbial communities from Centralia Pennsylvania, which are recovering from an underground coalmine fire - Coalmine... | ecosystem: Environmental > Terrestrial > Soil > Unclassified...
AATCCCAGGATATAAGCGAGCTTCGGATCCCGCAGGAACCCTCGTACGATACCGGGGAGCTCCTGGAGGCGGCGGAGCGCACCGATAGCCTTCGCCTTGAGGTCGTCCGCGCCCATGATGACACCACGGCCGACCCGGTCGTTCTTCACGTTTTTCCAGACCCATTCATCAGGGTTAAGACCCGGTGAGTACGGCGGCAGGAAAAATATGCTCAGGCGCCCGTCAGCCTTCTCCTTCACGAACTCGCTGACCTTCTTCGCCTTGTGCACCGGACGGCCGTCCACGATGAGGAAAACCTTCCCCGGGACACTGCCCAGCAGCGCCTTCAGGAAATCGATGAACTTCCCCGCGTTCATCTTCCCTTCCTGAACCCGGAAACGCAGCTCACCACGCGGCGAGATCGCCGATATCATGTTGACCGGCTTCCGCTCGCCAGTCGTGATCACGACCGGGGCCTGCCCGGCGGGCGCCCACGTGGTCCCGGCATGGTGATCGGCCCGTATGCGGGCCTCATCTGCGAAGAAGATGCTGGCGCCCTCCCCGGCCGCCAGCTTGCGGATCTTCGGGTAAACGGATTTCTTCCATTCCTCCACGCGTTCCGGATCCTGCTGATAAGCCCGGTACAGCGGCCGCTGCGGCGACAGGCCCATCTTCTTGAGCAGCCTGCCGGCCTGGACCCCCGAGAGCTTGACACCGAATTCCCGCCGGATCAGCTCGCGGATGATCTTCCGCGTCCACAGCCCGAAGTCAAACTGAAGCTGCCGCGGGTCGCTTCCGGTGATAATCGCGTACAGCTTCGGCAAGTGCGCCGGGCTGAGCCGGGACGCGGGTCCCGGCGTCCTCTTCGCCTCCAGGGCGACCGGGCCGCCCTGGTCATATTTCTGCTGCCACCGGAAGAGTATAGCCCGGGAAACGTTGAACATTCTCGCGGCCGTCGCCGCTTCGTTTCCCTCTTTGAGGAGCTGCACAGCCCGGAGCCGCTCCCCGGATGTCGAACGCCGTCCTTTCGACGCCATAAGCCTAAGATATCAGGCGAAGGCGGCAGAAGTCTACGAACCTATGAATTGATTAGTAGTGATTACGAGTACCGGCAGCGGATCCGCAGGTACAAGCCGAGTTCCCTGCTGCCGCTGGTCCCGGCGACCGCTGCCCGCTATCAGACCCGCAGGACTGGCTGAACAGCCCATACCGCATTTACACGCCGTGGGCGCTGGCGGATGTGGCCCGTGTCTCACTGACGTATGGCACCGAGTTCGGCCGGTCGGATGCCACGGACAAGGACCTGCTGAGGATCCCGGATGCCTACAACCGTTTCGACAACCCGTTCCGCCATGATCATGATTTGCGCGCTTTCATGCTGCGGATGGCCGGGGAGCAGCCGACCTGGCAGACCTCCGACTACGAGACACTGGCCCGAACAGCGGCGGTCTTCGCCCAGACCCCGCCGTGCAGGCCGATGGAATGCCTACGGCCCGGCTGGGACACCGAACTGCTCGGATGCACTCTCCGGGAGTATGCCAGGACTACCCAGCTGGTGTGGGCAAGTGCGTTCGGCTGCGCGGGACATGTCGATCTTGCGCTATTCGATATCCCTGATGGCGAGGTTATCGCCCGGGAGATCGGGCAGGAGACGGCCATCCGCGTGCTGGATGCGCACTTCGCGATCAGCAAGGAGCAGTTCCGGGCTGAAGACCAGAAGGCCGCGCAACGCGCCGGCCGCGATGACCGGCTGCGGCGATTCACCTACAACCCGCTGCGCGGTCGGCCCGTGCTCACCGGGTTCGGCGCCGGCTACCTGTGCCCGGTTCCCCAGCTTGCCTGGGCCAAGGCCACCCCGTGGGGCGTGTACTTCACCGGCCTTGAGTACCACGGCGACCGGTTCACCCGGGATCTGGGGCACCTATTCGAGCAGTACATCGGTCGCCAGCTGCGGCTGCTGCCCGGCGCGCAGGTGCATCCGGAGATCACCTGCGGCCCCAGGACCAGCCGCCGCAAGACCGTCGACTGGATCGTCGTGCTCAGCGACCTGGTACTGCTTGTGGAAGTCAAATCCGCGATCCCCACCGAGCCCGTCCGGCCCGGCACCCCAGACGCCGCCAGCGAGGTCATCAAAAAGCTGGGCAAGGCGTTCACCCAGATCGACATCACCGCCCAGCTCATCGAGGATCGGGACCCGGCGCTGACATCCGTGCCCGCGGACCGGCCGGTCCTCGGGATGGCGGTCACGCTGGAGCCCTTCCACCTGGCGAACGCGCCGTTCCTGCACGAGCTACTGCCTGTCACTCACATACCCGTCACCGTCGCGGACGCAGCCGAGGCCGAGGCCCTGGTTACGATCACCGACACGCCACCCGGCCGGCTGCTGCTCGATCGCGCCGCCGACACCGTGCGCTCCACCTGGTCCTGGACACCGCGCTGCACGGCCATGCCCGCAGCCGGAACCCCATCCTGGATGAGGCCTGGAACTCCTACCCCTGGGCGCCAGCCAGCCGCGCAAACCGCTAAATCCCCGCAGCGCCCGGCAGTACTGCAGGCCGGACGCCCTGTTGCCAGGTCGCCTGGCCCGGCCCTCCTCCGGATTCCTGGCGGATCCTGACGGATTCGCGGCACTCGGATCCGCCCGGCATCCTCAAGCGGGTGAGCGGAAGGAACCAGCACTATCTGCCCGCGTCCCTGATCGGCGGCTTCGGCAAGCCGGCGGCAAGCGGCAAGCTCCGCGAGGCAAGGGTCGCGGTGCGCCGGACGGTGACCGGTGCGGTGGACAGCGGATTCCCGAAGGCGGAAACGCTCGCCTTCCGGCCGGGAATGTACCGCCTCGCGTCACCTCCGGCGGGTATAGACCCCGACCTCGTGGACAAGCTGTGGAACCCCGTCGAGATTGGTCTCCGCGACCTGGTCAGCCGGCTCGCTGCCCGGCGCCTGCAGCCGGGGGACGACCAGTTGCTGTTCGCGTACGCGGCAGCCGCCGGCGTACGCCACCCCTCGTTCGAGGACGTGGCCGCCGACCACCAGGCACGACAGGGCCTGCCCGCCCTGCAGGGCGACAACGTGCACTACGCGCGCGTGCTCGCCCTCCGGAACCAGCTTCCGGTACTGCCCGCATGGCGGTGGCGAGTGCTGCACAACCCGGCAGACGCACCCAGGTTCATGATCACCGACCGGGGCTGGATGTACGTCGGCCAGGAGGACTGGCCCACCCACGGGCTGCTCCTTCCGATGGGGCCGCGGGTCGCGATCCTCGGCTACCTCGATGACCCCGGCCTCCCGCCCCGCCGGCCCGCGTTCGAGGAGCACCTCGACCTGTGCCAGAGCACGATCGACTACCTCAACGCTGCCGCCTGGGACGATCCCTACATCGAGCTCCTGATCGCCCACCCCGATGACCGAAACCGGCTCGCCGCCCTCCCAGATCACCGGAACCTCCGCATCAACGCGCTCGGCCCCTACCGCAACCGCAAATCCGTCGGCCTCTTCGACCAAAAGCCCGGCCGGGCCGTCGGCACCGCGGAAGACCTCAAGCCTGGCACCGGCCAGGATCTGCAGCCAGTCATTGTGAGGATCACGGCGGACGCCCGCGCATCCGGCGCGGCAGGGGATGGAGTGCCAGCCGTTCGCGGATATGGCTGCTGGCGGCGTTCAGCCGTCGGCATGGCGCGCTGGGCGGAGACTGCCGCACCCGGATACAGGACTTGACGTCCTGTCATATCGTCCGGTCGACAGCGCCCCCGTGCAGCGGATGGCACCCGCCGCACGGGGACTTGGCCCGCCTGATCAGGAGGCGAACCCACATGCCAGGGTCTCACAATGCGCACCGCCAGAAGTTTCAGGAGCGGCTGGGCCGCTTCCGCAGCGCCAATCCCGGCTGGGATCTTCGCAAGGCCGGGCCGAAGCAGATCGGCTGGGTCGCCGAGCGCGACGGTGAGTACCTGCACGCGACGACGCTGACGGAGCTGGAAGCCATCCTGGCCAGCCGCCGTGAGGCAGAAGAAGGATAGCTGCTCGCGCTGACCGCGGAAGTGAACGCTTACCTGCCGCGCCTATCGTTACGCTGGGCCGCCCGCCGGCGCGGGACGGCCCTGGCCCAGGGCCGCCCCGCGCCGCCACCGGTCGGCACCGATGAGCAACGCACGGTCATCGTCTACTCGCCCCCGTCCCACGGGGCGTGCCCGGCAGCGCCGCGCGGGCTTCGATGATCAGTTGTCCAACTGATTGGTCTAAACCAGTCATCGCTCGTGGTGGCTCCGCGGCGGCTCGGATGTTCCGGTACCGCGCGGCCCCGCCCGGCCCTCGCCGGCAGCAGCCGTCACGCCCGGCCGTTCCGGCCCGGCCGCAAGAGGCCAATCAGCATTTCGCTGAGGGACGGACGTTTCCTGCCGGAGGGCCGCGAACCGGACACGGGTCCGGCTCTTCCCGCACAGCGTTCCCGCTGGCAGTGGCCCTGCGCCGCACGCCTTCGCCCCGGGCCGCACGTCTGATTCGCAGGGCTGGCCGATCCTTGCTACCATCGGCGCGTTGCCAGCGAGCGCCGCTAGCTCAATTGGCAGAGCAGCGGACTCTTAATCCGCGGGTTCGGGGTTCGAGTCCCTGGCGGCGCACCCGTTCTGTCCCGGTGTTCTTGCCGTCTCTTTACCCTGGCCGGCGGCCGTTCCCCGGCCATGGTTGCTCCACGTTTGCTCGCCAGTCCGGACCTTGCGCCGCCCGAATATTTGAGTTGCAGAGTCTGAGCTGGGGTTACGCGACGTGGTGATACTCGTCGATCAGTCCCGCGACGGCGGGTTTCCGGCGGACGGATCGCAGGCTGGCTATGCCCCGGGCGGGCTGTGCCTCGATGTCCGGGGGCCGCTGGTTGCGGGACTGGTGCGGCCGTCGGCCGTTGTAGTGCCTCACGTACTCGCGGATCTCCAGGACGAGGAGGTCCTCCTGCTGGTCGGGTTCCTCTGGCGCATAGAGGCGGACGACGACTGGGCCACGAGAACCTCCCGCATGCTCGACCTCGTCATGGACGGCCTCGCAGGCCCGCAGACGCCATCGCGTGCCGCTCGAAAATAGGATCCGCGTCGTGACCTGCGGTTCTTCGGGATGTCAGGCGGCGCGCGAGTATTCGTTGATCAGGCCGCCCAGGACGGGTTTCCGGAGGATCCGTCTGCGGTCAAGGTCGGCAACTGTGAGGTGGCCGCCGTCGTGTTCACCGTCGGGGACGCGCTGGGCGATGCCCTGGTGAGGCCGGGCCGTGTTGTGGTGCACCTGGTATTCGCCCAGGACGGCACCCAGATGGCCTTCCCCGAGGATCAGCACGCGGTCCGGGAGCTCACGGCGCAGGGTACCGACGAGGCGCTCGCAGATCGCGTTCATCCGCGGAGCCCGGACGGCCGTGCGCAAGATCCTGGTGCCGGCGGCCTGGAAGACGGCGTCGAACGAGGCAGTGAAGTTCGATCCGCGATCGCGGACCAGGAACCTGATGTCCTCGAACCGCCCACCGAGGGTGGGGGCGAGGTTGCGGGCCTGCCGCACTGTCCAGTCCCGGCCGGGTGCGTGGTGACGCCGCCCAGGTGCATCCGGGCCGGGCTGACGAGGCGCCGGGTCGATGCCCGCAGTCAGCACCTTTCGCCCGGTCGCTGCGGAACACCAGGACGGCCAGACCGAGTACCCGGCACATGAGCAAGTAAACGATCTTGACCAGCACCCGGCAGGCTAACCAGCACCACGTGACAACTGCTGACGAAAACACAGGTCAGGTCAGCCACTCAATCGAGTATCCGAGCGGCACACGGTCGACCTCGGCACCCGGCGCTCGTTGCGCGTGCGGTCGCCGCGTTCCGCGTCTGGCTCGACCTCACGCTCGGCAGCGCAGCGGCCGGGTCCGGCGGTCCGGCACCGGACAGCGAGGAGACCATGGCGGCGGCACGGCGGCTGTTCGGCCGCATCTTCGACGCCGGCCCTTTGCTGGCTGCCTGACCACTGCCAGGGAACCGCCTCCGGCCCGGGTCATCGCCTCCCAGGAGCTCACGGCGGCGGCGACCGCGGCTATCGCGAAAGAGGCGGGCATCTCCAACGGCTCGTTCTTCGTCTACTTCGACACCAAGGCCACACTGCTCAACGAGCTCTACCTCGCACTGAAGGCGGAGATGACGGCGGTCGCGACCGCCGGCCTCGGCGCCGGAGGCGAGCCTCGCGAGCAGGTCCGCCGCATGTGGACGCAGTGGTTGCGCTGGCCACGGCCAATCCGCACAAGCGGCGGGCGCTGGCGCGACCCGACGTGGCGGACGACATCACCGACAGCAGCCGCCAGGCGGTGCACTCCGCGTTCGGCGGCATCGCGGACCTGCTGAACCGGAGCCGGGCCGATGGGCCGATGCGGGACGTGCCGCCCAGCTTCGTCCTGACCCTGACGACCGCGATCGCCGAGGCGACGATCGACACGGTAATCCGCGAGCCCGCTGAGGCCGAGGCGCGCAGCAGCACCGGGTTCGACGCCGTCTGGCGTACTCGCCGGGTCCCCCGTCCCGGCCGCCACCTGGCCTCAGCTACTACCGCAAAGGAAACCTGCATGCCGAGCACGCCGAGCGCGTCTCCCAAGGCGTGGATCATCACCGGACCGACATCGGGCATCGGCCGCCGCGCCGCGCTCGAGCTCGCCAGCCACGGCACTGTCGTGCTGGCCGGCCGCGACCCGGCCAAGCTCGCCGAGGTCCAGGCCGCGATCCAGGCCCGCCCCGGCGGGCACGCGGTCACGGTCGTCTGCGACCTGTCCGACATCAAGAGCGTGCGGCGCGCGGCCGCGGAGATCGTCACGCTCGGACTCCCGCTCGCGGGCCTGCTCAACAACGCTGGCATCATGCCCAGCCGCCCCGGCCACAGCGCCCAGGGGTGGGACATCGCCTTTGCGGCCAACCACCTCGGGCCGTTCGCGTTCACCGAGGCGCTCATCCCGCACCTGCCCGACGGCGCGAACGTCGTGTTCACCTGCTCGGGCGTCGAGGACCCCGAGCGCAAGCCCGCCGTCACCGCCGGCTTCCGCGGCGGGCGCTACATCTCCGCCGAGGCCAGCGCCCGCGGCGAATGGGCCCCCGGCGGCTCGTCCAGGCCGGGCTTCGACGCCTACGCCACCTCTATGCAGTGCGAGCTCGCGTCCGTCTGCACGTTCGCGCGGGAAACGCCGCGGCTGCGCTTCAGCGCCGCCGAGCCCGGCTTCAACCCCGGAACCGGCCTGGGCCGCGACGCCCCGGCCTTCCTCCCGTTCATCGCGAAGTACCTGATCGCACCGCTAGCACCCATGATCAAGTACTGGAGCACCCCCCCGGCACGCCGGCCGTGTCCTGACCAGGGTCCTGACCAGCGAGTCCGGCCCGACCGGGGTGTACTACGCCGAAAACGGCAAGCCGATGACCGCGTCCGCCCAGGTCCGCGACCCTGCCTTCGACGCCCGGGTCGCCGCCGAGACCCGCGCCCTGCTCGCCACCGTCCCGGCGGACTCGTTCACCCAGTCCCTCCTGGCCCGCGAGGAGCCCTGACGAAGACCCGCAGGAACCCTGACAGAAGAAAGAGAGCCCCAGCCTGGCGCTGCCCCGCCAGCCGGGACCGAACTCACCGAGTGACCACTGCGGGATGTCTCCCGCGGGCGCTGCCCCGCCAGCCGGGACCGAACAGGAACACACTGTGGATGTACGGACGGCCGGGGCTGGTCCAGGGGGCGGTGGTGGCCAGCATCCGGTCCGGTGAGCGGGCGCGGAAGCAGGCGCGGGCCTGCCGGCGGCGGCCGGGCCAGCCGGGCGGTGATCGCGGCCAGCACGGCGGCCCGCACCAGATCACCGCGGGCAACCAGCCTGGGGTGCCGCCAGACGGCGGCCCGCCGCAGGCGCCGGTACAGCGCCCGGCGGCTCACGCCCGGCGGCTCACGCCCGGCCCGGATACCGCCAGATCCGCGGCACCGTCCACGGCCTGGGCCGGGCCAGCAGCGCGGCGATCCGCGCGGTCAGCCATGCCCCGCCGGGGCGGGGCCGCCCACACCGGGGCCAGCCAGGCCGGCGATCCCCCCAGCGCTGAACCAGCCGATCCAGCGCCGCACCGTGGACGGGTCACAATCCAGCAGCGCGGCGGCCTGCGCCGCATCCAGCCGTGCAGCGACAGCAGCACCATCACCGCCCGCACTGCCCGCACCGCCCGCACCGCCACCGGCCACCGGCCGCGCAGCACGCGGCGGATCTTCACGGTTTCCCTGCCGGGGCCTTTGGCGAACACGCTGACCGGGCGCCTACTGACCACGACCTCGCCGGACAAGATGAACGTTGCGCCAACCCCGATCCAGCCCCGGCAAGGCCCCTGTCAACACCTGCCAGCCCAGCCTCACACCCGGTAACACGCAAAACTCCTGGATACGCGCTCAGCCCCTGTCTCATCAAGATCGCAGATGCCGGGCGCGGGCAGCCCACGGCGCACCGGGCGGCGGTAGGGCCGCACCTGCGGGCGGCGAAGGCGTGGTTCGCCGCCGCGCTGACCGGACAAGCAGATGCCCGCCCTGTCCGACGCCCTCGATGCCCTGCAGGCGCACATCGACACGCTCACCTTGGCGGAACCGGCCATGGAGGTGCGGTCATGAACCCGGTGGAGTACCCCGCCTGGATGCCCGCCGTGCCCGGCCTGACGGGCAAGACGGTGGTCGTCGTAGGCGGCTCGGGAGGTGCCGGCGAAGGCGTCGTCCGTGTGCTGCTCAGCGGCGGCGCGACGGTGATCGCGGCCGGTCGTGACCAGCGGCGGCTGGATGATCTCGCCAGCCGGACCGGCGCCGACGGCATCCAGGCCGGCCGGCTGCACCGTGAGCCATGCTCCTGCCAAAGGACGCCGGTCGTGAGCGATTCAGCGAAGCAGCCGCACGAGGTGCCCGGGGGAATCCGGCGGTGGACGGGACCTTCTTCCGGCGGTGGGGCCGGCACGTGTCCGGAAACACGAGCGACGACCGGCCCCCTTTATTCCGAAGAGATCGTGACTCCTCCCCCACGCCAGGCCTCCCACAAGTGATACCATGCGGTATCATAATGTCATGGCCATGACACTCCGGCTTAGCGATGAACAGACAGAGCAACTGCGACGCAAGGCCGAGGCAGAGCACCGCTCCATGCAGCAGGTCGCGCTCGCCGCGATCGACGCCTATGTGCGCCAGCCGACCCCGGCTCGCCGGCAGGCGGTCCCGGTCTCGGAACTGATGACGCTATTCGGCGGCCTTCCTCCTATGGACGCGCAGAAGTTCCGGGCCGATGTGGACCAGATCGCCGACAGCGAGGCCTATTTCGACGCGTACGAACGCGCTCAGCAGGATACGAAGGACGAATGACCGCCCGCTACCTGCGCGGGCTCGGCGATACCAACATCCTGATCTTCCTTGAGCGGCTGACGGCCGATCAGTTGCCCACCGAGCTTCTCATCAGCGCAGTCAGCCTCGCCGAGTTGTCAGCTGGAGTTCACTCGGCCGAAGATGCGGCCGAGCGATCCCAGCGGATCCTGCGCCTGCAGCGGGCGGAGGCCACCTTCAGCCCGCTGCCCTTCGACGTGGAGGCTGCACGGCAGTACGGAGTCATCGCCGCCGAGGTAATCAAGAACGGCCGCAAGCCTCGCGGGCGCGTCGCCGATCTGATGATCGCGAGCATCGCCGCTGCGAACAGGCTGCCGCTGTTCACTACGAACCCGGCGGACTTTCGCGGACTGGAATCGGTGGTGACCGTCGTCGGCCTTCCCGTTCCGCCTCCCGTTTCCTAAACCCAGAGCCTAGACCGGGCTTCGGTCCTGCCCTGGTGGGGCGCGCACTTTGCCCGATGGCAGTCACCCGGCTCCGTTCCTCGATGCTCCAGTCGTGTGGCAAGCCGGGCGGGCCGCCAGGAACTGCCGAATCCCGCGGCCACGGCCCCGGCCTGAAAGACACGGCGCGTCAGCCCCGTCCCGCATAGCCCGGCGGCACCGCTCATGGCCGCTTCCGCGCTGCCTGGAGGACCGGAGCACTCATCACGAAGCACCTCCCTGCATCACCCAGATGTTGATCGGCGGTCAGCAGGTGGAGTTGGTCTGGGTGACCAGCCCCAGGCGCCATGGAATGGCGTTGTAGCTGCTATAAGAGCCTGGAGCATCGCCATGGTAGAGGTACTGGATGTTGCAGGGGCTGATGGTGAAGGTCTGATCGTACCCGGCGCGGATCATCTCGCCGCTGCTGAAGTCCTCGGTCCACGCCGTGCCCTGAACGTGACGTTGCTGGCCGTGATGAACGGGTTGCTCTGGCTGGCGGCCAGCGGGGTCCAAGAGCCGTTGATCGCGTTGGAGGTGTATGGACGCCTGCCGATTTCGCAGACCATATTATTATGCTGTCTCTTGCGTAACTCTGTCAACTCTGGACTCGAATTCGGCCGGTGCCAGATACCCGAGCGACCGCTGTATCCGCTTCCTGTTGTAAAGGACCTCGATAAACCCGAGGGCGTCGATGGCCTGCTTGCCCAGATCACGTCCAGGCTGGTGCCGGTCTCGGTGACCGCGGTCAGCTCCCGCAGCACGTGCGCGCCGCACAGCGCGTGGCCGGCCACGCCGGCAGCGATCACGAAGCGTGCCCCTGGCGTTCACTGTCTGCTGGGCACTCTCCCCTTCTTCCTCACACCCTGCCGCCTTCCTCACACCCTGCCGCGAGTTCCTTCCCGGCGGCGATCAGGTCCGCCAGGTTGACGGGGGCTCCGCCGGCCGGCGCTTCACGGCAGTCCGCGGGAATGCCGGACACCGCCATCATTGTTTTTATAATCAGAATAGTTTAAAATAAGCTGGCGGATGCGGGAAGGGAGGACGCGGGTGACCTGCGTGGCCGGGGATCTGGGCGCGGACGTACCGGGCCGGGCGTCGCGGCTGAGCGCCCGGCGGGCTGTGGCGCTGAGCGCCCGGCGGCCTGCGGCTAGGAGGGCGGGCGGATGCTGTACACCCACCCGGGCGGGCCGGGCGAGTGCGCTGGCTGCGGGACGTGCGGGCCGGTGCGCCCGGTGGAGGCGATCTGCTGCGGCAACGGTCTCCCGGGGCAGCGGCAGGTGTACGCCGGGGAGAACGCGAAGCTCTTCACCGACCCGCTTCCCGGCCGCGACGAGCCGCCCGGTTCACCCGGCGGCGCCGGCAAGCCCGGCACCGCCGGCGCGGGCACCCCGTTCGCCGCCGCCCGCCGCCACGGGAACGGGCACAGGGATAGACCGCAGGGGTGCCAGGTTGCCGGCCCGCGGGCGGGCACTGGCACCGCGAGTCTGGAGGAGGCCGTCATGACGGTGATCATTTACGGGGATTTCAACTGCCCGTACTCGTACCTGGCCAGCCAGCGGGCCGACCGGCTGCGGGGGGCGGGGGTTGCGGTTGACTGGCGGGCCGTTGAGCATGACCGCGGCCTGCCGGCGGGCGGCTTGCCGTCCGGCAGCGACCGGGCCTCATGGAGCCGGGAACTCACCGAGGTGGCGTCGCTTGCCCTGCCCGGGGAGCAGGTCCCGGCCGAGCCGCCGGCGCTGATCAGCAATACCGGAGCCGCCGTGGCCGCCTACGCCGAGGCGGTCAGCGACGGTGTCGCCGATGAGCTGCGCGGCAGCCTGTTCGGCGCCATCTGGGCGCGGGGGCTGAACCTGAGCAGCCCGCACGACGTGCGCCGCCTGGTGACCGACCTGATGTGGCCGCGAGAGGATGTCGTCGTCCGGCTGGCCAGCCCGGACTTCCCCAGCCTGCTGCTGCGGGATGCGGACATGACCAGGATCGTGCGCAGGTCGGGCGGCGCGATCGCGCTGAACGGCGTGCCGCTGACCACGGCCGGCTGGCGGCGGGTACGGCAGTGGCGGCAGGAGTGGCTGGCACTGCCCAGCCAGGTGATCCCCGCCGTCATCGGCGCCGACCACATCGTGCGGCCTGGTGTCGAAGGACTCCGCTACCTGGCCGGGAGCGCCGGCACCGCCGGCCTGCCAGCGAATCTGCCCGCGCAGGCGGAACCCGCGCAGGCGGAACCCGCGCAGGCGGAACCCGCGCAGGCGGAACCCGCGCAGGCGGAACGCGCGCAGACGGAACCCGCACCCGGCCGGAGTGCCAGGCAGGCGGCGGCCGCCAGGGCCGCATGATCAGGCCGCCTGCGGGGGCATCGCAGTCCCTCGCCGTGCTGTGACCCGGCACACTGAGCGGGGTAGCCGGGCCAGGGCTCCGGCCCCCGGCGGTCCGGTGCGCGTCCGCACCGCCGGCAGCGGCACCCGCCGGCCGGAACGGCCGTCCCGGCACTGCTTACTTAGTTTCTACTATTAAAATTGCTATAAAATATCTGTATGAAGACAGAGCAGTTCCTCGCCCCCGAGGACACGTCGCCGCTCGGCCGCAGCCGTGCTGACGTGCTGGACATGCTGCGCGCCGCAGACGGCCCGCTCGGCGTCCGCGAGGTCGCACAGCGGACGGGGCTGCACCCGAACACCGCCCGGTTCCACCTGGAGGCGCTGACCGAGGCGGGCATGGCCGTCCGCGAGACCGAAGACCGGGAGACACCCGGCAGGCCCAGGATCGGCTACCGGGCAACGGCGGACGGGCCGGCCGGGCGGCGGCGCTACCGGCTGCTGGCGGAGATGCTGACCAGCCTGATTGCCGGGACCATGCCGGCGCCGGGCAAGGCGGCGGAGAATGCCGGGCGCGAGTGGGGCGCCTATCTCACCGAGCAGCCGCCGCCCTATCAGAAGCTGACCGCAGAAGAGGCCATCGGGAAGCTGACCGCGGTCATGGAGGAGCTGGGATTCTCCCCGCAACCGGAGGCAGGCGACGGCGGCGGGCAGTACCGGCTGTGCCTGCGGCGGTGCCCGTTCCGCGAGGTAGCCGAGCGTCACCAGGACGTGATCTGCTCGCTCCACCTGGGGCTGATGCGCGGGGCGCTGGACCGGATGCGTGCACCGCTCACCGCCGACCGGCTGGATCAGTTCGTCGAGCCCAGCCTGTGCGTCGCCCGCCTGACGGAACGAGAGGACCTGGGCGAGCACGAGCCAGCGCCAGCCGGCGCCAGGTAGCCGGAAGGCTACGCCGTTTCGCGCAGCAGCCCGGCCAGGACGGCCGCCTGGCTGAGGTCGAGATCCCTGGTAGCGGTCAGCAGCGTCACCGGCTTCCCTGCCGCCAGGGCACGGAGCCGGCTGAACGCTTCCCGCGGCCCGGGCTGTTCCAGTTCGGCGGTGTAGCGGCGGCGGAACTCGCCGAACTTGACCGGATCATGGCGGTACCAGGCCCGCAGTTCCGCCGACGGCGCGACGTCCTTTGCCCACTCATCCAGCTTGGCGGCGTCCTTGCGCATCCCCCGCGGCCACACGCGGTCCACCAGCACGCGAGCGCCGTCCTCCGGAGAGGGCTCGTCGTAGACGCGGCGCACGCGGACATCGACACCCATTGACTGCCTCCCGTTTTCTTCAGTCTTTCAGCAGGTCACGGGCAGCGCCGGCGATCCGGGACGCAGAGATGCCCGCTGCCTCCATCAGTTCCTCCGGGGTACCCGAGCCGGGCAGGCCGCTCACCGCGCACTGCCGGACCCGCAGCGGCAGGCCAGCCCCGGCCAGCGCCTCGAGCACGGCGGCGCCCAGGCCGCCCTGCGGGTAGTGGTCCTCGGCGATGACCAGCCGCCCGCCGCTTGCCGCGGCGCTGTCCGCCAGCGTGGCCTGGTCGACGGGCTTGACCGAGTACAGGTCGATCACCCGGGCCGTGACCCCGTCAGCGGCCAGTTCGCCGGCGGCGCGCAGGCACTGGTGCACGGTGACTCCCGCCCCGATCAGCGTGACCTGGTCACCCGGTCCTGCCCGCAGCACCTTGCTGCCGCCGACCGGGAAAGCCTCCCCCGCCTGGTAGAGGACGGGCCACGCGCCGCGGGTGGCGCGCAGGTACGCGATCCCCGGCGTGTCGGCCATTTCCGCGGTCAGGGCGGCGGCAGCGGTGGCGTCGGCAGGGTAGAGCACGGTGGAGCCGTGGATGGCGCGCAGCGCGGCGAGGTCTTCCAGCGCCATCTGGGACGGGCCGTCCGGCCCGATCTCGGTCCCGGCATGCGAGCCGCACAATCTGATGCTCGCCCCGGAGATGCCGGCCATGCGCAGGAAGTCGTAGCCGCGGCTGAGGAACGCGGCGAAGGTGGAGGCGAACGGGATGTAGCCGCGGACGGCCAGGCCGACCGCGGCGGCGATGAGCTGCTGCTCGGCGATGAACATCTCGAAGAAGCGGTCCGGGAAGGCGGCGGCGAACTCCCCGGCGTAGGTGGAGTTGCCGACCTCCCCGTCCAGGGCGACCACCTCGGGCCGCGCACCGAGCGCGACCAGCGCGTCCCCGTACGCCTTGCGGGTGGCGACCCGGTCACCCACCTGATGGCGCGGCAAGGTCACCTGCGCGGCCGCGGCGGGATGCGGGACGTCGTGACGGCCGGGGCTGGCCGTGGTGACGTGCAGGTTCCGCTCGCCGCCGAGCGCGGCGACCGCCCGCTGTGCCATGTCGGCGGGTAGCGGCCTGCCATGCCATCCGTTCTTGTCCTCGATCTCGGCGAAGCCCTTGCCCTTGACCGTCCGGGCCAGCACCACGACGGGCTGCCCGGCATCCCGCGCGGCGGCCAGTGCCTGGCCGATCTGAGCGATGTCATGCCCGTCGATGACGATGGCGGTGCAGCCGAATGCCTCGGCGCGCCGCCGGTAGGCGCCGGTGTCCCATTCCAGCTCGGTCGGGCCGCGCTGGCCGAGCCGGTTCACGTCGATGATCGCGGTGAGGTTGCCGAGCTTGTAGTAGGCGGCCTTGTCCAGCGCCTCCCACATCGATCCCTCGGCCATCTCGCTGTCCCCGCACAGCACCCACACCTGATACGGCAGCTTGTCCAGGCGGCGCCCGGCCAGCGCGATGCCCACCCCGTAAGGCAGGCCCTGGCCCAGCGACCCGGTGGCCACGTCGACCCAGGGCAGCGCCGGGGTGGGGTGGCCCTGCAGCCGGGAGCCGAACCGGCGGAACCCGCCCACCAGCTCCTCGTCGGAGATTGCCCCGGCTGCCTTGAACATGGCGTACAGCAGCGGGGAGGCGTGCCCCTTGGAGAAGACCAGGTGGTCGTTGCCCGGCTCCCCCGGATTGTCCCAGTCGTAGCGCAGGTGCCGGGCCAGCAGCACTGCCATCAGGTCCGCCGCCGACATCGACGAGGTCGGGTGCCCCGACCCGGCCGCGGTGCTGCACCGGATGCTGTCCACCCGCAGCTGGCTCGCCAGCTCCTGCAGGAACCGCTCGTCCGCCGCGGTCAGCGAGTGCGTGTCCGTTCTGCTGGTCACCGGGCAACGGCCTCCCCCAACGGCACGGCGGGGTCGGCGAGCCGGGCCGGGTCGACGGGCTGCCCCGACCGGATGAGGGCACCGATCGCGTCGTTGACGTCCCAGATGTTGACGTTCATCCCGGCGGCGACCCGGCCACCGGACAGCCAGAACGCGATGAATTCGCGCCTTCCGGCATCGCCGCGGAAGACCACCTGGTCGTAGCCGCCGGGGCCGGCGTAGCCGGCGTATTCCATGCCCAGGTCGTACTGGTCGGTGTAGAAGTACGGCACCCGGTCGTAGACGGCCTCCCGGCCGAGCATGGCCGCCGCGGCGGTTTCCGGCTGGTGCAGCGCGCTGGCCCAGTGCTCGACCCGGATGTGCCTGCCCAGCAGCGGGTGGAACGCGCTGGCGATGTCGCCGGCCGCGTAGATGGCGGGGTCGGAGGTGCGCAGCGATGCGTCGGTCACCACCCCGTCCCGCACCTCCAGGCCCGCCGTCTCAGCCAGCCCTGTGGCCGGGGCCGCGCCGATCCCCACGATCACCGCGTCCGCGCCTATCCGGGTGCCGTCCGCGAGCCGCGCCCCGGTCGCCTTCCCGCCGCTGACGGTGACCTCCGCGACCCGGACACCAAGCCGCAGGTCCACGCCGTGCTCACGGTGCAGATCGGCGAAGACCGGGGCGACCTGCGGGCCGAGAACCTGCAGCAGCGGCAACTCCGCTGCCTCCAGGATGGTGACGTCCACCCCGGCGGTGCGGGCGGCGGCGGCCACCTCAAGGCCGATCCACCCGGCGCCGATGATGAGCACCCGGGAGGCGGTGGTGAACGTGTCCCGGATCCGGTCGCTGTCCCCCACCTTGCGCAGGTACAGCACCCTGTCGGCGTCCGCGCCGGGCAGCGGCAGGCGGCGCGGTTCCGATCCGGTGGCCAGCAGCAGCCTGCTGTAGGCCAGGTGGCCGCCGCCGGACAGCGTCACCTCACGGCGGCTCCGGTCGATTGCGGTGACAGCGGTGCCGGGCAGCAGCTCGACGTGGTTGGCATCGTACCAGTCCGGCGGGTGCACGAAGATGGTGTCGCGGCCGGCCTTGCCCTGCAGGTACTCCTTGGACAGCGGCGGCCGCTCGTAGGGCCGGGTGTCTTCCTCGGCGGCCAGCACGATCCTGCCGTCGAACCCCTGTGCGCGGAGCGCTTCGGCGGCCTTGGCACCGGCCAGGCCGCCGCCGGCGATGACGAACGTGTCTGAGGATGGCATCGTGTCACTCCTGCTGCGTGTTCTGCGTGCCGAAGGCGGCGGCCAGCCGCTGGCCGAGGTGGTCCCAGCTGGCGTCGAAGGCGGCAACGCCCTGGTCTTCCAGGGTCTGGACGACATCGCCGTAGTCGATGCCGAGCGCGGCGAGACCATCCAGGACGGCCTGTGATTCGGCGTAGGTGCCGTGAATGCTGTCGTCCGGGATCTGCCCGTGATCGGTGACCGCCCTGAGGGTGGCTTCTGGCATGGTGTTGACCACGCCGGGGGCGACCAGGCCGGTGACGTACCGGGTGTCGTCGTAGGCGGGGTC
>Ga0070737_10003504_pt1 | contig 16823 bp, 16 predicted proteins | sample Coa_R1_10_FD_66438 | JGI IMG/M metagenome (GOLD analysis project Ga0070737, IMG submission 66438) | Surface soil microbial communities from Centralia Pennsylvania, which are recovering from an underground coalmine fire - Coalmine... | ecosystem: Environmental > Terrestrial > Soil > Unclassified...
GTACAACTCATGCGCTTTCCGGCACAACGCCGAGCTGACGCGCTGCGAGCCGATCTGCACGATTCGCTTGTTTCTTCGAGCCGCTTCCACCATCTCGAAACCCTGTGCCACCGTATGCGACATCGGCTTCTCGCAATAGATGTCCTTGCCCGCGTTGCAGGCGTCCACCACCACCCGCATGTGCCAGTGGTCCGGCACTGCCGCGACGATGCAGTCGATGTCCTTGCGCTCCAGCAGCTCGTGATAGCGCCGCGTCACCGCAAGATTCGCATTCCCCGTAATCTGTTGCGCCTGCCTGTGACGGCCGTCGTAGAGGTCCGCTGCCCCCACGCATTCCACCCCGCGCAGCCCGACGGCCGCCTTCAGCAGCCCCGACCCTTGCATCCCCACCCCCACCATCCCGAATCTCACCCGCTCGCTCGCCGGCCCCCGCTCCCCGCTTTGCGCAAACAGCGGCTCATTCAAAACCATGCCCTTCGACCCCAGCAGCCCCGCTGCCGCCACCGGCGCGCTCTGTAAAAATCGACGTCTCGGAAAAACGTTCTTCATATGTGGCAGTCTTTCACACTTTGCTCATGACCACCCCGCGCGCTCTCCCCGGCTCCACCTCCGGCAACATCGCCGTAAGCAGCCCAATCGCCGGCAGAAACGAACAGATCCGATACACGAAATAGATGCTCGTGTGGTCTGCCAGCGCCCCCAGCAGCGCCGCACCCACGCCCGCAATCCCAAATGCGAATCCGAAGAACAGGCCCGAGATCATCCCGATCTTCCCCGGCACCAGCTCCTGCGCGTAAACCAGAATCGCCGAAAACGCCGACGCCAGCACCAGCCCGATCGCCACCGTCAGAATCGAGGTCCAAAACAGATTCGCATACGGCAGCATCAGTGTGAATGGCAGCGCTCCCAAAATCGACCACCAGATCACGTGCTTGCGCCCGAAGCGGTCGCCCACCGGCCCCCCGATGATCGTCCCCGCCGCCACCGCGCCCAAAAACACAAATAAGTAAATCTGCGACGTCCGAACAGATACATGAAACTTACTCATTAAGTAAAACGTGTAGTAGTTACTCAGACTTACTAAGTAGATATACTTTGAGAACACCAGCGCCCCCAGGATCGCTATCGAGAACGCCACCTTCCCCGAAGAAATCGCCGGCCTCTGCTCGCCGGGAGCCGCGCCGCTTTTCAACTTCCCCGCCGCCTTGCGCTTATACCAACCCCCCACCTTGATCAGCAAAACGATCGCCGCCAGCGCCGCCGCCGAAAACCACGAAATGCTATGTTGCCCATGCGGCACAACAATGAACGCCGCCAGCAGCGGCCCCACAGCCGACCCCGTATTCCCGCCCACCTGAAACAGCGATTGCGCCAGTCCGTGCTGTCCTCCGGACGCCATGCGCGCCACGCGCGACGACTCGGGATGAAATACCGACGATCCCACCCCCACCAACGCGCTCGATATCAGAATCATCTCGAAACTCCACGCCCTCGACAGCAGCAGCAGTCCAACCAGCGTGCACCCCATCCCTACCGCCAGTGAATACGGCTTCGGCTTCCGGTCCGCATACATCCCCACAAACGGCTGCAGCAGCGACGCCGTCGCTTGAAACGTCAGCGTGATCAGCCCGAGCTGCGAAAAATCCAAATGGAACGAACTCTTCAAAATCGGATAAATCGCCGGTATCAGCGACTGCACCATATCGTTCAACAGGTGGCAAAAGCTGATCGCCCCCAATATCGTGAACGCCGCCTTCGCGCCCGTATTCTTCGCCGGATTTTGTGTATTGACCGCCAGCCCCATCTCTTCCATCATCGCCGCCTCGTCTTGCGGCCTCCAAGCCTTCCCTTTGCTGTGATACTGTGATCGCCGGGAGGCTTCCGATGTCACGTTTGCCGTTACTCTTTTTGCCCGCTTTCATCCTGGTATTTGCTATGGCTCACTCTTCCCAGCCCAACACCTTCCTGTTGGTCGCAAACAAAGGCGATCACAGCCTCGGCATCGTCGATCCAGCCGCCGGCCGCCAGCTTGCCGCCGTTCCCGAAGGCGGCGTTACCGGCCATGAAGTCGCTGCCTCCCCCGACGGCCGCACCGCCTACGTTCCCATCTATGGCAACTCCGGCGTCGGCAAACCCGGTACCGACGGCCAGAATATCGTCGCCATCGACATCGCCTCGCGCAAAGTCGTAGGCAATGTCGATTTCGGCCGCGGCGTCCGCCCCCACTGCGCTGTCTTCGGCCCCAAAAACGGCCTGCTCTACGTCACCACCGAACTCGACAAAACCGTCACCATCATCGACCCCGCCAGCCTCAAAATCGTCGGCACTGTCCCCACCGGTCAACCCGAATCGCACATGTTCGCCATTACCAGCGACGGCCGCCGCGGCTACACCGCCAACGTCGGACCCGGCACCGTCTCCGCGCTCGACCTCGACGCCCGCAAAACCGTCGCCGTCATCCCTGTTTCCCGCGAGACCCAGCGCATCTCCATCTCCCCCGACGATCGCTACGCCTTCACCTCCGATCAAACCAAACCCCAGCTCGCCGTCATCGATACCTCTACCAACAAAATCCACACCTGGGTCCCGCTCCCCGGCACCGGCTACGGCACCGCCTCTACTCCCGACGGCCATTGGCTGCTCGTCTGCGTCCCCAACGTCAACAAAGTTGCCGTCGTCGATCTCACCGCCATGAAAGTGGTGCAAACCATCGACGTGCCCAAGTCGCCGCAGGAAGTGCTCGTGCAGCCCGATGGCCAGATGGCCTACGTCTCCTGCGATGCCAGCCATCAAATCGCCGCCATCGACATCGCCGCCTGGAAGGTCGACAAGCTGATCGATACCGGCGCCGGTACCGACGGCCTCGCCTGGGCCGCCCCCAAATAGCATCTGCCATCCGGCCCGCCGGATAATGGATATGTGACGGATCAACTGTTCCTCTCGCTCTGGCTCCATCGCCATGCCCGCGCCGCCCGTCTGAAACATTTTGAGCAACTGCTCCGCCTCTTCCCTTTCTCTCAGCGCGATCAGCCCCAATCCACCCTCTCCATTCACGCCGTCGATTCCACCCAGCCTCCCCTTCTCGAACAGCCCGCCAATGGCCCGCTCGATCCCTCCGAGGTGATGCAAACTCTCGACGACTACGAAGGCGACGACCTCGCCTACCGCGTCGAGACCTGGTGGGATCTGTGGCAGTTCGATGACGGCCAGGCAAAGCTCGCGCCCACCCGCGTCGCCCTCTCCTGCCTCGGCCCCGAATTCGACGACGGCGACGCCTCCCAGCAGGAAGATCTCCGCATCGACTTCGGCGTCGACAGCCATTTCCTTCCCAACCCCGCCGTCCCGGGCAGCGCAACCTTCACCGAGTCCAATATCAAAAGCCTGCTCCGGCTCGTGCACGAAATCGAATCCGTCCTCCCCATCGCCCGCCGCAAGCTCGAAACCGAATCGGGCGAAAATTTCGCCGCGCGCCTGCAGGACGTCCTCCTCAAAGCAGCCGCCACCCAGTAGCTCGCTTCCGTGCCATCGGACAATAGAAATATGATCGAAAAAGCTACCTTCGGCGCAGGATGTTTCTGGGGCGTCGAGTCCACCTTCCGCGAAATCGAGGGCGTCCTCGATGCCGTCGTCGGCTATGCCGGCGGCCACACCGCCAATCCCACTTATAAGGAGGTCTGCACCGATCGCAGCGGCCACGCCGAAGTGGTCCAGCTCGACTACGATCCTGCCAAGGTCAGCTACGATCAGTTACTCGACGTCTTCTGGAACTCCCACGACCCCACGCAAGTCAACCGCCAAGGTCCCGACGTCGGCACTCAATACCGCAGCGTCATTTTCTTTCACACTCCCGAACAGGAGCAGGCCGCCCGCGCTTCCAAGGCCAAGCTCGACGCCTCCCAACGCTTCCGCCGCCCCATCGCCACCCACATCGAACCCGCGCCCGACTTCTACCGCGCCGAAGAATACCACCAGCAATATCTCGCCAAGCGCGGCGTCAAACACTGCCATATCTAGCCGCCCAAAGCCTCAATCACCACCACACCCACCCCCCAGTGGGTCTATTTGCGCTAGCATAGAACTGCGGAGGGTTTGCCCCATGTCCACCGTTGCCGTCTCCGACCTCACCACCACCCAGGCTCCTTTCATCGAGCAGGCTCAACATCAAGGCCGCCTCTTCATCCATCAACCCTACGAACAATACTCGCAGCGCAACCATGACGCCTGGTGCAGACTCTACTCACGCATGCTTCCGCGCTGGGAGCGTTACGCCAATCCGGCCTTCCAAAAGGGCATCCAATCGCTGTGCCTGGACCCGCACCATGTGCCCCATCTCGAAGACGTCAACCGTTTCCTCTGCCCGCTCACTGGCTTTCAAGCCAAACCCGTCAGCGGCTACGTCCCGGCATTCCTCTTCTTCGATTGCCTGCGCAACCGCGAATTTCCCACCACCATCACCATCCGCGATTCGGCCACCCTCGACTACCTCCCCGAACCCGACATCTTCCACGACATCGCCGGCCACGTGCCCATGCACACCGACCCCGCCTTTGCCGAAACGCTGGTCCGGTTCGGCGAATGCGCGCACACCGCCGCCGACCTGGTCGATTCCATGCGCGATCACCATCAGCGCACCGCCGCCATGACCAGCATCATCCGCGCCATGGCCCGCTTCTTCTGGTTCACCGTCGAATTCGGCCTTATGCGCTCCCCAGACGGGCTGCGCGTCTACGGCAGCGGTCTGCTCTCCAGCTACGGCGAGATCCGCCACGCCATCGAATCACCCGCCGTCCAGCGCTACCCGCTGCAGTTGGAGTGGATCATCAACCAGGGCTTTGAAATCGATCATTACCAGCCGCTGTTGTTCATCGCCGATTCTTTCGACCACCTCTACGAAGCCGTCCATCAACTCGAGCAATGGTTGAAAGACGGCAAGCTCAACAACGTCGCTCCCGGCGAGCCCGCCGTCAATGAGCGTGACCTTGCCAGCTTTATGAGCGCCGCTAAACGGCCTCGAGCTGATCGGCGCGAACTCGCGCTTTGAAGTATTCGATCGTCGCCTCCAGCCCTTCTTCGAGCGACACCTTCGGCTCCCAATCGAGGATCCGCTTCGCTTTCGTAATATCGGGCCGGCGCAGCTTCGGATCGTCTTGCGGCAAGTCCTTGAACTCTATCTCCTGCGCATCCCCGAACTGCTCGCAAATGCGATCCGCAAACTCCAAAATCGACATCTCTACCGGATTCCCCAGATTCACCGGCTCCCGCTCGTCGCTTTCACTCAACCGCAGCAGCCCCTCCACCAGGTCCGACACGTAGCAGAAACTGCGCGTCTGCGACCCGTCCCCGAATACCGTCAGCTTGGCGCCTCGCAGCGCCTGCTCGATGAACGCCGGTACCACGCGCCCATCGTTCAGCGCCATCCGCGGCCCGTATGTGTTGAAAATCCGCGCAATGTTTGTGCGCACCCCGTACACGCGCGCGTACGCCATCGTCAACGCCTCCGCATAGCGCTTGCTCTCGTCGTAACAGGAGCGCAGCCCCACCGGATTCACGTTGCCCCAGTACGTCTCCGGTTGCGGATGCACCAGCGGATCGCCATACGCTTCCGATGTCGAGGTGAGCAAAAATCGCGCCTCATGCCGCCGCGCCAGCTCCACCATGTTGCGCGTGCCCGTAGACCCCGATTCGAGCGTCTCAATCGGATACCTCAGGTAAAATGCCGGACTCGCCAGCGACGCCAGATGAAACACCCGGTCTACCTTCCCCGCCGCCTCCATCCCCGCGCACACGTCGTGTTCCACAAACTCGAACCCCGGCCGTCCCAACAAATGCTCTATGTTTTCACGGTTTCCTGTAATCAGATTGTCCACCGCCGTCACTTCGTGGCCTTGTTCAATCAACCGATCGCAGAGGTGTGATCCAATGAAGCCAGCGGCTCCGGAGATGACATATCGCACTGTTCTTCATGTTACTAGAGGACCGCGCCTAGTTACTTCCCTCTAACCAATGCAAGATCATCCCGCCTGGCCCCTGCGCTTTCTTCTGCTTGCGCTCGTCCTCCTCTCGGCCGCCCTGTTCTGGCTGCGCTTCCGCAAAGTCTGGGAACGCATTCGCCGCGCCCGCCCCGACGCCGATTTCAAACTCCACCCCCTCGCCCGCCGCTTCTGGGACTTCTTCTGGGAGGTCCTTTGCCAGGCCAAGGTCATCCGCGAGCGCCCCTTGCCCGGCCTCGCTCACGCCTTCGTCTTCTGGGGTTTCTGTGCCTTCGCTCTTGTTACTCTCAACCACCTCGCCACCGGCCTTGGATTCCAGTTCCTCCACCGCCAATCCTTCTTCGGCGCCCTCTATTTCTGGTTCGCCTTCGCCTTCGCCGTGCTCTGCGCCGTGTCCATCGCCGGTCTCGCCTTCCGCCGCTTCGTCATCCGCCCCCCATGGCTCGGCCCGCTCTCCTACGAATCCGGCCTCATCGCGCTGCTCATCTTCCTCCTGATGATTACCTACATGCCTGCCTGGTGGGTGCCCGAACAGTCCGCTGCCGGCCAAGCCCTCTGGTGGGTCCACACCCTCATCCTGCTCGCCTTTCTGCCGCTCATCCCCCACACCAAACACCTGCACCTGGTCTTGAGCCCCGTCACCATCTTTCTTGAGCGCAACGGCTTCAGCCACATCCCGCCGCTTCAAGGCGACGAAGATTTCGGTCTCGTCGCCGGCAAAGACATCACCCGCATCACCGCGCTCCAGGCCTACTCCTGCGTCGAATGTGGCCGCTGCACGGAGCACTGCCCCGCCAACAACACCGGCAAGGAACTCAACCCCAAACTGATCGCTCTCAACCTGCGCCTCTATCTCAACGACTACGGCAACCAGAACGAAACGCCTATCCTCGAAGCCACCGTCTCGCAAAAAGCCGTCTTCCAATGCACCACCTGCGGCGCCTGCGAATATCAGTGCCCGGTCGGCATTCAGCACCTGCCCATGATCCTCGGCCTGCGCCGCGGAGCCGTCAACACCGGCATGTGGGAAGACGAGTACGGCACCAAGCTCTTCCTCAATCTCGAGCGCAACGGCAACGCCCTCGGCTTCTCCCAGTCCGAGCGCGACAAGTTCATCGCCAAACAGGAATTCCCTCTCTTCGACGGCTCCCAGCAATACTGCCTCTGGCTCGGCTGCATGGGCGCCTATGATCCCCGCGGCCGCGAAATCGTTGCCTCTTTTGCCACCGTCATGCGCCACCTCGGCACATCCTTCGGCGTGCTCAAAAAAGAGCGCTGTACCGGCGACCCCGCCCGCCGCCTCGGCAACGATCTCGTCTTCGGCCAGCTCGCCGAAACCAATCTGGCCTCTCTCAAACAAAGCAACGTGACCAGGATCGTCTCCATCTGCCCGCATTGCGTTCGCACCATCGGGAACGATTGGCTCGAATTTACCGGCGCCCCCATCGCAATCGAGCACCATAGCGAATTCCTCGCCCGCCACGCCGCCCAATTGCCCAGCGCTCCCCCCACCGAGCGCGTCGTCTTCCACGACCCCTGCTACCTCGGCCGTTACCGCGGTATCTACGACCAGCCGCGCCAAGTCATCGCCCGCTCCGCCGAAGTCATCGACCCGCCCCGCGCCCGCGAACGCTCCTTCTGTTGCGGTGCCGGCGGCGGCCTCGTCTTCCTCGGCGAAGAAACCGGCGACCGCGTCAATTACACCCGCGCCCGCGAACTCGCCGCTACCGGCGCTCAAACCATCGGCACCGCCTGCCCGTTCTGCAACAGCATGTTCCGCGACGCCCTCGCTACCACCGACAGCGCCCCCAAGCTCCTCGACATCGCCCAAATCGCCGCCGCCCAATTCGACCGCGAAGCCTGACCCATTCAAGGGTACGCGACAATGACATTTGCATGACCGGCAGTTTCAATTCGAGTGGGACGACGTCAAAGCTGTATCGAATCTACAGAAGCATGGCGTGTCCTTCGATCTCGCACGCACCGTCTTCAGTGATCCCCTACTCCTTACTGTGGCCGATCTCAAGCACGGCGAAACCGAAGAACGATGGTTCTCTGTCGGACGGGCGAGCAATAATATTCTGCTTTCAATCGTATATCTCTGGTCCGACTCCACTCCCACAATCACGAATATACGAATCATTTCGGCCCGCAAAGCAACTCAGCGTGAAATCCGTCAGTATGAAGAGAGCCTATGAGTGATTCCCGCAGCTTTGACAACGACATACCATTGGAGATCGACTTCACGAAAGGCATTCGCCGCCTTCATCACATCCCGGCTGAGGCAAGAGTTCTTGTTCCGGCTTCTATTGAGCGCGACATATGGGAATACTTCTCTGGAAAAGCAGAACAAAAGGGTGTTGACATATCCGAACTTCTGAGCGAAGTCCTCAGGCGCGATATCGAAATCAACGAAGCGCTGAAATAGAAAACATTCCGCACGCGCTACGCGGACACCTGCCGAACCATCACGTACAACCGCACCATCCATGACCGATCTCTCCAAAATCGAACTCGAAAAGGACGTCGATACTCCCTCCCTCGAAGAAAACTGCCGCAATCTCTGGGACTCCCAGCACACCTACCGCTACGACCCCAGCGCCCCCGGCCCCGTCTTCTCCGTAGACACGCCTCCGCCTTACGTCTCCGCCGCCCATCTCCACGTAGGCCACGCCATGTCCTACGCTCAGGCCGAGTTCATCGTGCGCTACCAGCGCATGAACGGGAAAAAAATCTTCTACCCCATGGGCTTCGACGACAACGGCCTGCCCACCGAACGCTTCGTCGAAAAAACCTACAACATCGACAAGAAAAAAACCTCGCGCTCGGCCTTCCGCGCGCTCTGCCTCGAAGAAACCCGCAAAGGCGCCGCGCAATACGAAGAACTCTGGCGCGCCCTCGGTCTCTCCGTCGATTGGCGTCTCCGCTACTCCACCATCGACGACCATTGCCAACGCACCTCCCAGACTTCTTTCATCGATTTATTCAAAAAGGGCCGCATCTATCGCTCGAGCGAGCCCGTCCTCTGGGACCCCCAGCTTGAAACCGCGCTCGCCCAGGCAGACCTCGAAACCATCGAGCGAAAAAGCGAGCTCCACGACATCGTGTTCCACTCCACCACCGGCGCTCCGCTCGTCATCTCCACCACCCGCCCCGAGCTGCTCGCCGGATGCGTCGCCCTCTATTGCAATGCCGAAGACGTTCGCTACCAGGCATTGATCGGCGGCGAAGCCACCGTCCCGTTATTCGGCCACACCGTCCCCATCCGCGCCGACCGCGACGTGCTCCCCGAGTTCGGCACCGGTCTCATGATGGTCTGCACCTTCGGCGACAGCGACGACGTGAAGCGCTGGAAGCGAGACTCGCTCGCCCTGCGCGCCTCCATCGGCCCCGATGGCCGCATGACCCAACTCGCCGGCAAATTCGCCGGCCTCCCCACCGAACAGGCCCGCCGCAAAATCGTCGCCGAACTCAAAGAATCCGGCCTCCTCACCCGCTCCCAACCCATCGAACAGCATGTCTCCGTCTCCGAACGCTCCGGCGCGCCCGTCGAGTTCGTCATGGCCCCGCAATGGTTCGTCCGCGTCCTCGACCTCAAGGACGCCATGCTCGCCCGCAGCGCCGAGCTGCACTGGGCCCCCGAATGGATGAAAACCCGGCTCGACGATTGGATCAACGGCCTCAAATACGACTGGAACATCTCGCGCCAGCGCTTCTACGGCGTCCCTATTCCCATCTGGTACTGCGAAGCCTGTCATTCACCCGTCACCGCTTCTGAAGACTCGCTGCCCGTGGACCCGCTCGAAACCCCCGCTCCCGTGACCAACTGCCCCTCCTGCGGCGCGGCCCAATTCAAAGGCGATCCCGACGTGATGGACACCTGGATGACTTCTTCGTTGTCCCCTCTTATCAACGCCAACTGGGTCGGCTCCCCAGACAAACTCGGCGACATGTCCATTTACCCCATGTCGCTCCGCGTCCAGGCCTTTGAAATTATCCGTACCTGGCTCTTTTACACCGTCGTCAAGTCCCACTTACACACGAATTCTTTGCCCTGGTATGACGTCATGATCTCCGGCTGGGGCCTCAACGAAAATGGAAAGAAAATTAGTAAGCGGGACCTCGAGAAATTTACTGATGCTTCCGGCTTCAATCGCTACGAGCCCTACGCCGTCGTCAAAAAATACGGCGCCGACGCGCTGCGCTATTGGGCTGCCGGCAGCCAGTTAGGCAACGACCTCCGCTATAACGAAACCGATGTCAAGGTCGGCCGTAAGTTAGTGATTAAGCTCTGGAACGCGGCCCGCTATTGCTTACTCCAACTTACTAACTTCGACCCGCATGCCTCGCACATCCCGCCGCGCGAGCGCACCATCGAAGACCGCTGGCTGATTCGCACCCTCCACCGCGCCCTCTCGACCGCCACCGACGGCTTCGAATCGTATAACTATGCTCTTGCGCGCGAAGCCACCGACCGCCTCTTCTGGGACACCTTCTGTGACGATTACCTCGAAATGGTCAAAGCCCGCTTCTGGAGCCCCGAACGCTATCCCGACTCCGCCCGCCAGGCCGCTCAAATCACCATGTGGGAATGCTTCCGCGGCATTCTTCTCATGTATGCTCCCTTCGTCCCATTCATCACCGAAAGCTTGTACCAGCGCATCTATCGCCCGTTCGAAACTTCGCCCTCCATCCACACCGCCCCATGGCCCACGGCCGATAACCATCTCATTCCAGAGTTACCGGAAATGGAGATCTTGTCTGCCGTCCTCAGGGCCGTTCGCACCCTGCGCACCCAGCGCCGTATCTCGCAAACCCGTTCGCTCGCCACACTTGTTTTAGATATCGGCGAAGTCGCGCCGGAACTACAGCCCCGCATCCGGTCTCTCGAAAGCTCGTTCCAGGCAGTCGCTCGCGTCCAGCAGGTGTCCTACGGCGCCGCCGCCGAACCCACCGGCGTCGACGGCCTCAGTATCGATCTGCTGGCTTGACTTTCGACCCTTTCTTGCGCCCGGCCTTCGCGTTCTTCTCTTTCCGAATCTGCCACGCCGCCCTCAGCGCTCCCACTAGCACCGCCTCCGGCGCCTGCTCCAGCCTTATATGCGTTGCCCCGTTGCGTCCCCAACCGCCCGCAATCGGCACGAACAAATCCGGCTGCTCTTCGACAAACATCGCCTGCTGCTCCGGCGTCAGCATCAGATTTCCGTAGCCTTCTTTCTGTGACGCCAGCGTCGCAAAGATCCGGCCGCCTACCCGAAAATCAGGCGACCCCATGTGCGAACTCTCTTCCGCGCCTTCCAGACTCAATGCGATCCGCCGGAAATCAGCCACCGTCATCGCAGTAACCTTACCTACCTCACAACACTTGTGCCCGGCTCCTGCGATTAAACGCGATGGTCAGGCTTCGAACAAGTGTGTAGCCGACGCTCAATCTCTTCAGCCGAGGCCGTCTCAAAAAACAACGTCAGCGCCTCGATTAAGTTCGACCGCGCCTCCTCAATCGAATCTCCCTGACTCGCTACGTCCACTTCTGGACAAAGCGAAAAGTAGCCATCATCCTCGCGTTCAATAATTGCGGTTAATTTACGAACTTCTTGCATTGGCAAACTCGAATCACCCGCCGCTACTTCACAAACCCCAGCTTCTTCAAATCCGGCGCCGGCAGCGGCTCGTTGAACTGCGCCTGTCCGAACGTCTCCTTCACGCGCCCCTCTGCGAGCGCCACCCCAAACGGCGGATCCACAAACGGAAACGCCTTCTTCAGCTTGTCCAGTTCCAAACTCGTCGAGGCCTTCAGCTTCGTATCGTGCAGAAACGCCGCCGCCCATTGCGGATTCACGGTCGGTATCGCCACAATCCGCGTATCGCCCCACTGCAGCGTGGACATGAACTTCGACGCCGCATCGCAATGCATGCACGAGGGGTCATAGAAGAACAGGAACACTTTACCCACCGCCAGATTCTGCGGCTTCCCATCCACTACCACCGGCACTGGCACCTGCGCGCTCAGCCGCGCCGAGGCATTCGCGAACACGCTCGCCCCCGCCGCCATCACCAGCACCAGGAACGCAATCGCAGGCACTTTCCACCCGCGCACCCGCGGCGACCACGCAAACGCGGCCACCCCCAACAGCAGCAGCACCGCGTCGCTAATAAAAAATCCCGGCCCCACCGTGCGCTTGACAATCGGAAAACAACTGCACTCGCGCCCCACCAGCACCGGATAGTAATAACCAATCCAGCCGATGAAGAAAATCATCAGCGCCGCTCCCAGCAGCCCGCCCCAGCGCCGCCACCGCGGCAGAAACAGCAGCAACGAGGCCAGCACTTCAAACACCCCCAGCGCCGCCGCTCCCAGCACGCCCAAACCCGCCGGCACCTGCGCCTGTTCCAACAACTCGCCCGTCTTTAGCGGGCTCACCAGTTTCCAGCCGCCCGACACCAGAAACACCAGCCCCAGCACAAGCGCGCACACGGTCGCCGCTGTGCGCTTCCAACTCGCCGTCGCCACATAGGGCGGGTGCGCCGCCGCATTCTCAATCACTGTATTTGCCATTCGATCAACCTACGCAATACTACGCACTTCTGATGTTACTCTGATTTGTTACAAACTGATGACAGGGCTCCCGCCGCGTGCCAAAGCGCATCATCGCACGTCCCCGCGCCCCCTAGAAACATGCATGAGATCCGAGTAACCGTGCCCGAAGGCCGCGCCAAAGACGTCGCGGAGCTCGCTCTTCAAGCCGGCATCAAGCAGGCCAGTGTCTACAAAGTCTTCGCCTACGGCCCCAACCGCGCCAAAGAAATCGTCAGTGCCGAAACCTCCACTCCCCACGGCAAGAAATTCGCCGATAGCGTCCTCACCTCGCCCTGGTTCGATGTGCGCGAATGCTCCATCTCCACCCGCGAACTCCGCGCCGTCGTCAGCGACGCCCACCCGCGCGACCTCACCCAGCCCATGCTCGAGCCGCCCATCAACGTCTTCGAAGACCTCTGGCAGCTCAACCACCTCACCCTCAGCTACTACGCCCGCGCCCTCGCCGGCGCCGGCCTTCTCGCCTACGGAATGCTGCTCAACGACCCCGTCACCATCGTCATCGCAGCCCTCTTTCTCCCCTTTCTCTCGCAATCCATCGCCCTCAGCTTCGGCCCCTGGGCCGGCGATTGGGGCCTCGCCCGCCAAGGCCTCAAGGCGTTCACCGTCAGCACCCTTGCCTCCCTCCTCAGCGGCGTCGCCATCGCGCTCCTCCACGGCCCGCCCATGCTCTTTCACGGCTACCTCGCTCCGCTCCCCAGCTTCGTCATCTCCGCCATCATCGGCCTCACCGCCGGATTCATCACCGCCGACGACGCCGGCCGCCGCTACCTCATCGGAGTCGCCGCCGCCGTTCAATACGGCGTCTTCCCCGTCTGGTTCGGCTTCGCACTGGTCGAAGGTTTCCCCGATCGCAAGACCACGCTCACCCGCATCGCCGTCTTCTTCATCAACACCGCCGCCATCACCCTCTTTGCCCTGCTAGGCTATTTGCTTCTGGACATCAAACGCAAAGACGTGCGCGCCTTCGTTCTCCAGCGCGCCGGTAAAGGCGAATGAGTCCGCCTCATAATGCTCAGATCTCTTACCCTCCTCGCCTGCGCCGCGCTCCTTCTCGCCATGGCTGCCGCCGCTCCCAATACCAACCCCTCTAAGCTCGACCGCCAGGTGAAAGACATCACCCAATCCGCCATCCTCATCGATACCCACAACGACATCCCCAGCTTCACCATCGATGGCGAAGACATCGGCAGCGCCCCCAAGCGCTACACCGATATCCCGCGCCTGCGCAAAGGCGGCGTCGGCGCCATCTTCTTCTCCGTCTACGTAGACGCCAAGTACGTCGAGGGCAATCACTCCGCCAACCGCGCCCTGCAAATGATCGATACCGTCTACCACGACATCCTCGACCGCTACCCCGATACCTTCGTCCTCGCCCTCACCGCCGGCGACATCGTCCGCGCTCATCGCCGCCACAAAATCGCCGGCCTCATGGGCATCGAAGGCGGCCACGCCATCGAAGACAGCACCCGCCTGCTGCGCGACTACTATCGCCTCGGCGTCCGTTACATGACCCTGACCCACTTCAACACCAACCACTGGGCCGATTCCTCCGGCGACATCAACGACCCCAACGTCCAGCACCACAACGGCCTCACCCCCTTCGGCAAAGACGTCGTGCGCGAGATGAATCGCCTCGGCATGATGGTCGATATCTCCCACGTCTCCGACAAAACCTTCTACGACGCGCTCGAAACCAGCCGCGCGCCCCTGCTCGCCTCTCATTCCTCCGCCCGCGCCGTCACCAACGCGCCCCGCAACATGACCGACGACATGATCAAGGCTCTCGCCGCCAAAGGCGGCGTCATCCAGATCAACATCTATTGCCCCTTCATCTCGCAAAAAGCCGCCGACGCGCCTAAAGACTCGCCCGTCCGCGCCACGCTCGCCGACGTCGTCGCCCACATCGATCACGTCCGCCAGATCGCGGGCATCGACTCGATCGGCCTCGGCACCGATTTCGACGGCATCTCCTGCGCGCCCCTCGGCCTCGACGACGTCTCCCTGTTCCCCAACCTCACCCGCGCGCTCTTAGAGAAAGGCTACTCGCCCGCCGATATCAAGAAAATCTACGGCGCCAATACCCTCCGCCTCATGCGCCAGGTCGAGCACGTCGCCGCCCAGTTGCAACACTCCAGCCCCTAGTTCTCGAGCCGCTTCGCCTCTTGCCACAGCTCTTCCATCCGCTCCAGCGGCATCCCCGCCAGCCCCGCGCCTGCCTGCGCCTCCATATGCGCGAACCGTCTCCGAAAGCGCGCGTTCGTTCTTCGCAGCGCCTGCTCCGGGTCCACTTTTAAAAACCGCGCCAGGTTCACCAGCGTGAACAACAGGTCCCCAATCTCATCCGCCATCTGCTCCTGGTCCGCACCCGCCCGCGCCTCGGCCAGCTCCGCCGCTTCTTCCTGCAGCTTCTCCACCACCCCGCCGATGTCCGGCCATTCAAACCCTACGCCCGCCGCCTTCTGGCTGATCTTCTCCGCTTCCACCAGTGCCGGCAGATTCCGCGGCACGCCCTCCAGCGCCGCCGTGCCCCCAACCCCATCCCCTTTCTCGCGCTTCTTGATTTCGTCCCAGCGCACCTTCACGTCTTCCGCCGTCTCCGCCACCGCATCGCCGAATACATGCGGATGCCGCCGCACCAGCTTCTCGTTAATCGCCTGGAGCGAATCCGCAATCGTAAACCGCCCTTCCTCCGCCGCCATCTCCGCAAGAAACACCGGCTGCAGCAGCAGGTCTCCCAGCTCCTCTGCCAACCCCGCCCAATCGCGCCGCTCGATCGCCTCCATCACCTCATACGTCTCCTCCAGCAAGTACGATTCGATCGTGTCGAACGTCTGCTTCCGGTCCCACGGACATCCGCCCGGCGCCCGCAACCGCGCCATCAATGCCACCAGTTGCCCAAACTTGCTCCCCGCCTCCGCTGCGCGCTCGTCTGACACAATATTCATAAGATCAGTCTCGTATGGCAGACACCACCGAACTCCCCATTCCGCCAGCGAACTTCCTGTTCCTGGTCGAATCCATCCTCATGCAGGCCCAGGTGCAACTCGGCCTCCTCAGCTTCGGCGAAAAGGACGAACGGCCCGAGCCCAATCTGCCGCTCGCCCGCCACTCCATCGACCTGCTCGCCATGCTCCAGGACAAGACCAAGGGCAACCTCACCCCCGAAGAGCAGCGCCTGCTTGAAAACGGCCTCACCGAACTGCGTTTCCGCTTCATCCAGGTCTCCGACGAATTGAAGCGCTTCCCACCCAGCCCCTCTGCTCGCTCCACCACCGCCGCCCCTGACCAAGGCCCCATCATCGTCACCGCTGACGGCGGGAAGGGCATCAAAACCGAATAGATGCTCGCACAGTTCGAGCATGCCTCCATCCTCGTCCTCGGCTCCGGTACCAGCGTCGGCGTCCCCATGGTCGGCTGCCGCTGCAAGGTCTGCACCTCCAACGACCCCCGCGACAAGCGCCTCCGCCCCTCCGTCCTCCTCCGCCTCGGCGACCAGCGCATCTTAATCGATACTTCCCCCGACTTCCGCTATCAGGCCCTGCGCTATTCCATCGAGCGCCTCGATGCCATCCTCTATACCCATTCCCATGCCGACCACATTCTAGGTTTAGATGATGTCCGGCCCTTCAACTTCATGCAAAAAAGCGAGATCCCCATCTACGCCTCCGCCGAAACCCTGCGCGTCATCGAACGTACCTTCCAATACGTCTTCGATGCCTCCCCGTCTGAATCCAGCCGCCCACGCCTCCGCCTCCACTGCTTTGAAACCGAGCCCATCTGCCTCGCCGGCCTCGACTTCTTTCCCATTAAAGCCTTCCACGGGAAAGGCGTCGTCTATGGCTTCCGCTTCGGCGATTGCGCCTATCTCACCGACCACAGCGACATCCCCGCCGACAGCCGCGAACGCCTCGCCGGCCTCGATGTCCTCTTCCTCGACGCCCTGCGCCACAATCCCCACCCCACTCATTCCACCCTCGAAGCATCACTTAAGACCGTAGAATTGCTACAGCCAAAAAGAGCTTTCTTTACACACATTTCGCATGATCTTCTTCATGCGGCAATTGATGCCCGCCTGCCAGCCCATGTCCACCTGGCCTACGACGGTCTTGAAATCCCCATCGGACGGAACGCTGTCGAATGTTGACGCCTCAACCCTGCGCCCTCACCGTCGGCAACTTCGACGGCGTTCACTTGGGTCACCAGGCCCTATGCGCCGCCACCGTCCGCTACGCCGC
>Ga0070737_10003505_pt1 | contig 16816 bp, 15 predicted proteins | sample Coa_R1_10_FD_66438 | JGI IMG/M metagenome (GOLD analysis project Ga0070737, IMG submission 66438) | Surface soil microbial communities from Centralia Pennsylvania, which are recovering from an underground coalmine fire - Coalmine... | ecosystem: Environmental > Terrestrial > Soil > Unclassified...
CTGCCTGAACCAGCGGTAGGCGGTCTGAGGGTGGATGCCCTGTCTCAAAGCCCACTCACGAAGGTTCACTGAGATACATCATAGTTCATCGTGCTGGTAACAGTTGAAACCCTTTACGTGCTTGCCTGCCTCGTCGAAGCAGGCAGGTGAGCCTGCCCTGTGCTGGCGGTCGAGACGGCGGCTTAGGCGACGAAGTTCCTTCGCCGTGTCCTCGACAGAGGGTGCGATCCTCACATGACAGCTGGAGGTGTCGTGGACGACATGGAGCACCGAAGGCCCGGCGTCTATAGTGACCATCGACTCGTTTCCGATCCGGTGGCGAAGTGGCGCAGGTCCATCCATGACGAACTGTGCCTCGTGGCACCACCGCCCGCCAATCAGTCTCGATACCACCCGACAGTAGAGAAGGCCATGAGCGGAGGTCACGGTTCCGATCCGCGCAAGCTCCGCTGCCTCGGCCCTTGTCCCCACCGGAGCGATAGGAACAACGAAGCCGCGTCCCCACTGGATGCCCACCAGATGACCGTCGTCCATAACCGGCGTGATGTCACCGTTTCGGTCCTTGCACTCAGCCGAGAGCACCGTCTGTTTGGCACGACGCCTGAAGTGCGGCTTACCGGCGAGCCCGAGGGACCAGCGCCTAACGGCCCGAAACGCGTTCCTCCCCTCGGACTGGGCTTCTTGAGCGCCAACGAGATCGCGCACCCAGCCCTTGCGAAGGCTGGACGCATAGGACATGAGTGCCGACTCGCTAAAGCCGTAGTGCTCTCCCAGGGTCGCAAAGGACTCCCTTCGAGCCTTGGATGCTGGCATGGCCTTCGCCTCGGCAAACCTCTGGTCGGCCCGGAGGGCATCCAGGCGAGTGAACGCTTCGGCGAGGCAGGCGTTGTAGACGCGATCACAGGCTCGGCCCCGAGCCAGCATGACGCGGCCCTGGTGAGGGGTGGGATCGAGGCGCACACGTCCTACATGGGTGGGCGCGCCCTTCGGGCGCTTCCTCGAACGGTTGGAGGGCTGTCGATAGCGTGCCATCAGGCGACCTTCTGGCTCTCCACGTAGACCACGTTGTGGCCAGATCGGTAGGCAGGCTTCAACACTTTCCCCATCATACGAAGAGGGTGTATCACGGGCGTTGACTGGCGACTGCGTCGCCAGCGCCCCTCGACCCCATGGCTAAAGCCAGGGGCTTGCGGGGCGCGGTCGGTCATCGGGTACCGGGCCACCTGAGGACGACAACCTCCTCGCGCAGACGCTCCCGTGTGGCCGTGGCCGGCCGGGTGCGGAACAGGTCGATCCGGTCCACCTGGTACCCACAGGACTGGGCGATGCCGGCGAGCAGCTCGCCGGTGCGGATCATCACCCTGAGGTACGACGCCTGGTCCCCCACCACGTAGCCGAGGCGGGCACCTGGCTTGAGCACCGCCTTGAGCGACTCAAGGTGGCGGGCCATGCCGCCGAAATACAGCCTGGCCACACGGGCGTACTGGCGCTCGAACCCGGAAGTCTTGCCGAGCGCGACCCGGCGGGCCTCGATGGCCTGCGCGATCCGTTCGATCTCGGGGTGGCCGCGGACGAACCTGTCGTCGTCATCGTCCTTGTAGACGCCGCGGGTATTCGACCGGACGAGCTGCTTCTTGAGCGACCTGAGCTCGTCCCTGGACGAGACGAGCCCGAGGAGCACCGACTCAAGGCGCGTGGTGCGCGTGTAGTCCTTCTCGTTGGGGTAAGGCGGCGAGGTGAAGACGGCATCGACGGAGCAGGCGTCGAGGGCCACCGGGACCTGCCGGGCGTCGGCCCGCAGCACCCTGGCGGGAGCCGACGAGCCCACGGCCGCGAGGTCCCGCGCGATGGACGCGACCGCCGCGAGCCACAGGTCGACGACCGGCGCGTCGTCCTTTGGTCTCGACGCCAGACCGACTTCGGGGCCGAACCGGAGATTGCCGACCCCGGTCGGGAGGACCTTGGCCAGCGCGAGCCGCTCGTGCTCGTAGTAGTCGGGCGAATAGTGGTCCTTGAGTGTCGCCAGAAGCACGAGAACGCGGTGCAGGGGCTTCGGGCTGATCGAGCCCGCGAGGAGCAGCGCCTGCCGCTCGGGGTCGAGGCGCCGGAGCGTCTGCTCCCGGGCCATCGTCGCGTCGGCGGCAGCGGCCACCGTCCCGGCATGAGCCATGAGGCCGGCGGGATCTGGCCTCCAGTCGGTCTTCGTTGCCGACGCGAAGTGTGCCATCGGGGCGGCTTCGATGCCGACGCTCGGTATGCCCTCGAGCTTCGCCTCGACCAGGGTCGTGCCCGTACCGCAGAACGGGTCGAGCACGACCGACTCCCGGCCCAGGCCGAAGTCGCGCAGGTAGTCACGGACGAGGTGCGGCGGGAATGACAACACGAAGCGGTACCACTCGTGGACAGCCCGGTCCCCGTGGCGGATGCTGTTCTCCGTGCCGGCACGCAGCCGTCGCGTTGGCGCTGACGCCGTCATGGCGGCCATCGGGCGGCTAGAACCGGGGGACTCCCGCCCAGGGGCTCGCCTTGGCGGGATCGGGCCGCAACGGCAGGTGGGACAGGATGTAGTCCTGGTCGGGCGGGTCGGAGTCGGGGCGCAGGAACAGGGCGCGGAAGCGGACGAAGTCGCGCTCGAACTTCATGATCCCCGACCCCGGGGTGTCGAGCGTCTCGAGCCCGTTGCGGCCGATGACCACCCGCGACCCGACCACGTCCTCGGTCTGGAACCCGATGCGCGCGAACTGCTGGCGTATCCAGTTGGGCACCGACTTGTTCGACGGGTACTGCGTGGTGAGCACCACGTAGATCCCCGCGCCGCGGCCGAGGTTGCCGAGCTGCTGGACGGCGTGGAGGATGGCCTTCTCCAGCCCCTTGTCCTGGTGCTGGAACAGCACCGAGACCTCTTCGAGCACCACCACCACGTAGGGGACGTCGAGCAGCTTGCCCTTCCCCCGCGCCGTGTCGAGGTCCTCCTCGTGCGCCTCGTGGTTGAGCCGGCTGAAGCGGTGGCCCATCTCCTCGACGGTGTCCTCGATCATGGCCAGCGCGTCGTGGTGGAACGAGCGGCCTGGCCGGGCCGTGACCATGTGGGTCACGTGCGCCAGGCGGGAGAGGCCGGGCAGCGCCGTCTTGGGGTCGGCGAGCCGGAAGTGGAGGTCCGCCGGGTCGTTGTTCGCCGCGAGCTGCAGCAGCATCGACTTGAGCAGCACCGACTTGCCCGACCCGGTCGTGCCGCCCACGAGCAGGTGGGGGTCCTCACGGCCGAAGCGGAACCGCACGGGCTGGCGGCTGGCGTCGATGCCGACCACGAAGCCCAGGTCGACCTGCCCGCGCTGGGGCGTCCGCAGGATCTGCGGCGCCCAGTCGCGAAAGAGACGGGGCCGCTTGAGCGGGTCGATGTCGGAGGTGATGAGGTGGAAGCGGCGGGGGTTCGCGTCGGAGCGGAACTCCAGGTAGCCGAAGCCACCGGCGACCTGCAGCTGCTCCTTTGCCGCCAGGATGGCGCGTGAGTCCAGGCCGGCGGCGTACTCGAAGACGTCGTCGACCATGTCGTCGGGCAGCACGGTGCGCTCGACGACGGTTGGGCCGATCCCGTCGCGTACCAGGCCGCACTTGCGAAAGCGCGAGTCCCACTCCATCGAGCGGATGAGCTGCAGGGCGTGGGCGCCGAAGCTCGGCTTGAACGTCGTCCGCTCGGGCCCGTCCCCGTAGACCACCGACACCAGGTCGGGGGTGACCGACTGGCCGGGGAGCCGCACCGACCGCCGGCCCACGCGCAGCCAGGGGACTTCCAGCTTGTCCCGCAGCGCCCCCTCGGCCTTGGCCACGCTGTCGAAGGTGACCCCCGGCGGCAGCTTCCAGTCGGCCTCCGCCATGAACCCCTCCGAGTCGTCCTCGCTGAGCACGCTCAGCGAGTACAGGGTCGGCTGGCCGAGCTTGAGCTCGCGGAAGACCTGGCGGAACTGGTAGGAGACGCCGAAGGCCAGGGCGTGGCGGTCCAGGGAGCGGTTGAGGTGCGGGGCGGGGCCGACGTCGACGAGCGGGAACTGGACCTGGAAGTACTGGGCCGACTCGGTGCCGAAGATCACCTGCCCCTCGGCGCCGGTGCGCGGGAGGGCCGACACCAGCACGGTGTCGGTGCGCAGCGCCGGCGCCAGGCGCTCCGCACAGGCCACGTAGTCGTCCATCTTCCCCCCGGGGGGGACCTCGAAGGTGGCGGCGAACACCGACGGGGCGTCGGCGGGCAGCTCCTGCTCCTCGTGGAACAGCGGGGTCGGCACCCGGGGCCCGAGCGCTGCCTGCCAGCGCTCGTACCAGGACTGGGCCAGATGCTGGCGCCGGCGGTGGGGCGCGAGCCATGCCCTGGCGTAGGCGCGGGAGCCGACGGCCGCCGCCACAAGCAGGCCGGCGGCCACCCCGACAGCCCCGGCCCCGCCGGCGCCCAGGCCGGCGAAGCTGTCGTGGCCGGCTGAGCCCGCGCCGTGGCGCTCCAGGCCGGCCCAGAGCGCCAGCTGGTGGGCGTTGGCCAGGCCCACCACCACCACCACGGCCACGAACGCCCCGAGCACCCCCGCGGCCGCCAGGTCCACGGCGCGTTCTCGGACCAGCTGCTTCTCGATCTGCACCGGAGGCAGGCCGAGGGAGAGCCGCCGGGCAGCGAGCACGCCCTGGACGGCGAGGTACCAGCCGCACCAGGACACGGCCAGGCCGACGGGGCTCGTCAGCCGGAACGGCACCCTGGCGCCGGCGAGCGCCGCCCACCACGGCGCCAGGCCGGCCAGGCACGCGACCAGCACCGCCCACCACGCCGCCAGGCGCGTGGGCGGCCATGGGGAGTCCTCGCGCCCCACGCCGGCGGCCAGGCGGAGCGGGTGGGCGAGCGGCACGCCCCCCGCGGCGAGAAGCTGCATGGCCCGGGACATGCCGGCGGTGCCGTAAGGGCCGCGTGCGACGGCCGCGGCCAGGCCCCACGCCGCCAGCAGGCCGACGTAGACCCCCGCCCCCGGCGCGCCGGCGAGCACGCCGACGGCGATGGCCAGGCACACGACGCCACCCACCGCCGACGCCAGGGCGTCGCCGTGCGCGGCGCGCCGGGACCGCCGGCTGGTCATCGGGGCCGATGCCGCGCCGGCGAGCGGCGCGCCGGCCGCGTGGGCAGGACCCCAGGCAAAGCCTTCACGACCTGTCCATCGGCACGACCGCCGGCCAGCGGGCCGATGTCCTGGCGTGCCGCCAGTCACCTTGCGGGCCGACGAGCCGGCCGACGACAGCGCCCGGCCGTACTTCGAGCGGGAGTGGGCCATCGAGACGGCCTTCCGCGACATCTGGGCGGCGCGCACGGCCGCCAGGTCCGTACGCGGCGGGCCGCAGGCCGGGGCGGTGGCGGTGGTGCCGACGGTGGTGTTCGCCTGCTACGCCCCCGGCTCAGGCTGCGGGGCGGCCGGCCAGTGGCCACTCGAGCTGAGCCACCCCCCCGGGACGCTGTTCCACCCGGGCCGCACCACGGTGTCCTGGCGGGCCCGGGTGGGGACCGCCGTGGCGGAGGGCGCGTTCACCGTGGCGGTGGGGACCAGCGCCACGGCGAGCTGGGCCAAGGTGGACGGCCGGCCGGTGGACGCCCCCTTCGGGCCCGTCGAGCTGGCCGAGCTCGACCGCGCCGGCCTCGCCCAGGCCGCCCGCCGGCTCGAGCGGGCGGCCGAGGACGCCCGCGGGCGGATCATGGAGCTCACGGCGGGGCTGCTGCACAAGGTGGTGGCGCGCTTTGCCGCCCACTTCTGCGCTGCATTCGACGCCGACGACGCCTTCCAGGAGGCAGCACGCGAGACGCTGCGGCTGGCCGAGCGCTTCGCCAGCGAGGACCGCCCCGCGGCGTCGTGGGGCCGGGCGGTGGCCATGGCCGCCAACCGCAACGTGGCCCAGGCGCTCGCCCGCAGCCAGGGCATGGGGCGGCCCGAGCTCGCCGTCCAGCGCCTGCTCGCCGAGCGGCCCGAGCTCGCCCGGGCGCCGACGAAGGTGCTTCGCGCCGCGCTGGAGGCGCGCGTGGCCGAGGCGGCGCGGTGGTCGGACCGTCGCATCGACGCGGCGGCAGCAGGCGTGCCGCGGATCGAGCCGCTCGCCGCCGACGACGTGCGCCTGGCGGCCGAGGACCCCGAGCCGTGGGTAGACGGCGGGGTGGCCGAGATCCTGGGCGGCGTCCTGCCGCCCGCGGCGAGCGCCTGGCTGGCCGCCAAGGGGGTGCTCGACGGCTCCCCCGCCGCGGCGGCGGGGGAGGACCTGGGGGCCGGCCGGCGGCAGGTCCTCGCGCTCTTGTCCCGCCGTCTCGGGGTGGCCGCCGGGACCGCCCGGCAGCTGGCCGAGGCGTTCGCCGTCGACGGGGAGCGCTACGACGACCCGGCGGCCCGCCGGCGGATGGTCCGGCGCGCCCAGGACGCCCTGGGGCGCCTGCTCGACGGGGCGGGGGGCTGAGACAGATGCCGGTGTTCGGCTCGCCGACCGGGACCAGCAGCAGCCTCTCCCGCCGCTACGGCGCCGCCGCCGCGGTGGGATCCGCCGGCGAGCGGCGCACGGCCGAGGTCCTTGCCCAGGCGTACGGGCGCGACCCGTACACATGGGTGTTCCACAACCTGGCGGTCCCCGGGTGGGTGCGCGGCAACATCGACCACGTGGTGGTGCGCGGCTCGACCGTGGTCGTGCTCGACACCAAGTGCTGGGCGCCGGGGCGCTATGTCACAGTGCTGGGCAGGACCTGGCGCAACTGGCGCCGGTTCGCCGCCGCCGACCGGCTGCAGCTGGGTGCGATGGCGCAGGCCCTCGCCGGCCGCCTGGGGGTCGCCGTCCACCCGCTCGTGGTGATCTGGCCGAGCCACCCGGGCGCGCTGCGCACGGGCCGGCCGTTCCGGCTCGTCCTGCCCGGCGACCTGGCCTACTGCAAGGGCCGGCAGCTGCTCGGCGCCCTCGAGGGCCTGCTCGGCGCACGCGACGCCCCCTACGACGAACGCGTCCACCTGGTCCTGTCGCGGCTCACGCGACGACGGCGCGTGAGCCGCTGATCGCAAGACGGCCGACCCGTAGCGTTCCTGGCAGACGGCACGGCGCGCCGGCGCCTGCCGGCAGACGGAGGAGAGCACCGTGGGACACGACATCGAGCGCTTTCCCGGGCAGGCGGGCTGGAGCGGATGGGCCAACCGGCTCCCGAGCCGGCGCGCCGGGACGCCCGAGACGGCGGGCCCTGCCGCCGACCCCCCGGATCTTGGCGCCCGCTGGAACCTGATCTTCGGCCCCGACGGGAAGGTCCACCCCGGCCTCGAGCAGATGCTCGTCGAGTCCTTCGGGATGACGGTGAGCCGTGAGCCTGACGCCGAGCGGCCGTTCGTCGATCTCGTCTCCCCCGTGCTCGGCGCCAACACCGAGGTCCCACCGGAGGTGGTGGTCGTCAGGCCCGGCGAGTTCCTCTCCGCCCGGACAGCCTCGTCGCTGCGCACGGCGCTGGGCCTCTACTGGAAGATCAACGTCCTAGTCAGCCCCTACGGCTGGCACCCCCTGCCGAGGATCGTCTACGAGGACGGCGCCGGGGGCTGGACCGTGACCGAGGCGGGCGATGCCCCCCTGTGGCTGCTGGGCCACCCGCTGTTCTGGCTCGAGACCGAGGCCGTGGTCCCCGACGCCAGCTGCCGCTACCCCCACGGCCTGACCGTCGAGGACAACGTGATCCGGCTGTGGGTCGAGCTGAGCAGCAGGGGCCTGGCCGACCCGGTCACCGGCGACGTGGTCGACATGCTGGTGCTCAACGGCCTGGACTGGCGTGACGAGGACGTGGCGGCCGAGCTGCGCGAGTGGGCGATGGGCCGGCGCCCGTCGCTGCGCGAGACCTTCGCCGTCCCCCCGCCAGATGACGTCCCCGAGGAGTGGCGCCACGGGCGGTTCTCGACCGCCGTGGCGCTCAAGTACGTGAGGACCCACGAGCCCGACCTGCGGGCCGCGGTCGCCGACGACTGCACCGCTGTGGTCGCGGCGCTCATGGACCGCTACGACCCCGCCGTCGGGGGGTGGACGACCAAGACGCTCATGTCGATCTACGAGGAGGCAGGCGAGCGCTGGGCCAACCAGGAGCGCACGGCCGAGGGCGACGAGGAGCTGCTGGGGGCGGTGTTCGGCACGCTGCTGTGGATCTACGCCGTCGCCGCCGACCGGGTCCTGCTGCTCGACTACGCCGAGCGACGCCGGCGGCGGATGTTCCGGGCGCTGAACTCGGCCGCATCACGCGAGATCGAGGCCATGCGCAACGAGCTGTGGGACCGCGCCGACGAGGAGTGCGACCGGCGCGAGGACGAGGCGACAGCCGCCGCCCGGCGCCTGTTCGCCAGCCCACCCGAGCGCCACTCCACGCTGCTCACCGAGCTGTGGAACCTGCTGGCCACCGCCGCGCAGCGCGAGATCGCCGCGGTGCGCGAGGTGCTGGAGGCCTGGCGGTCCCAGGACCCGCCCACCGCCGAGGAGATGTGGGTCCCCCCGCAGTACCCCGAGCCCGAGCCGCTGCCTGAGGCCGTGGAGGGCTCTGTCCCCTAGATCGGGCCGATGTCCCTGGCATGAACGTGCCGCTTGCTGAACGCGTCGGGCGGCTGATGCGCGCCGCGCCGCTGCCTGACGCCAGGATGGTGGTGCTCTACCCCATGGTGGCGCTGGCCATGGTGGTGCTGCTGGCCGTGAGCCTGGCCACCGCCGGGCCGGCCCCGCACCAGCCTGCGGGCAGCCGCGGGCCTGTCACCGCCGGCCCGGCCCCGACGCCGGTAGGCCAGCCGGCCACGGTGCTGCTGCCGGACATCCGCGGCGGCGCGGTCGGCGTGCCGGCCGGTGCGGTGGCTGCGCTCGAGAGCGCGGTGCAACGCGACCTGGGGGGCGCCCCGACCGCCGTGACGGTGCTCGCCGCCAGCCCCCAGTCGCTGGTGGCAAGCGTCGGCGTCCGGCTCGCCGCCGGGGCGTCCAGCGTCACGGTCGACGCCGAGCTGGCCGGCGACGGGACCTGGCACGCGTCCGTTGTCGGCCGATAGCCCCGCCCCCCGCTCCCGGCTGCGCCAGGCCGCCGACTCGGCGGCCGCCGGCACGCTCTCCGCCGGCCTGAGCGCCGTCGGGGTGCCGCCGTGGCTCGCCGGAGTCGCCGGGCGGCTGGCGGTGCGGCACAAGAAGCTGGTCGCCTTCGTGGCCCTGGTCGCAAGCCCGCAGCTGTTCGTGCCCATGCTCGTCGTGCTCGTCGTCGTCGGGTCCCTCACGGCGGTGGTGGTGGCCGGGGCGGCGACGAGCCCGCGCTGGCAGGCCACGCCCAGCGCGCTGGCCGAGGCCCAGATCCCCCACGCCTACCTGTCGCTCTACGAGCAGGTGGGCGCCCAGTACGAAGTCCCCTGGTCGGTGCTCGCCGGGGTGGGCGAAGTGGCCACGGCCCAGGGCACCGTCAACCCCTACGACCCCGGCTCGCAGGAGGCCACCTCCTACCCCATCACCACGCCCCCGATTGGCGGCGGGCCCGGCCAGGGGGCGGGGCCCATGCTGCTGCCCGACGCCGCCGTGCGCGCTGCCAGCGGGCACTCGGCCCAGGACGTCGCCGCGTCGGTGCGCACCCTGGCGCACAGCCTGGCGGCAGCCGCCCGGCAGCTGGCCGACAGCGAGGGGACCAACTACGACGAGGTCTTCACCAGCCCGGTCGCCGACCACTCCCAGCTGTGGACCCAGGCCGTGGCCGCGACCCCGGTGCGCCTGGTCGCGCCGTGCGCAGCGCCGGCGGGAACACCGGCGGCGGCCCAGATCGAGTACGTCGTCGCCTGCGAGGTGATCTCGCACCCGCCCGCCGGCCTGCGCAGCGCGGCGGGCCCCTGGCCCGGCCAGCCCGCCGCGCAGCTGGTGGCCGAGGCCCTGATGGTGTCGTGGGCCTTCAGCCGCTGGGGCGCCGCCGGGCCGACGTGCACCGACAGCGCCGGGCACACGGTCCACGAGCTGCTGCCTCTGCCCCCGCAGGCGGCGGTGGCCTGCGACCAGGCGGCGATGCTGGCGGCCTCCGCTGCAGCGGTGGCGAGCCGGGCCCAGGCCGACGGCGTGGGGTGGGACGCCCTGGGCGGCGTGGTGCTCCAGCCGCTGCCCGCAGGCGTCATGAGCCCGACGTGCGCGGCCGCGGTGGCCGGCGTGCTTGGGACCCTCCCCGAGCCAGGGCCCTACTCCCCGTCCTACCCCGGCGCCCCGGTGGACTTCGCCCGCGCCGGGGCGGCGTGGGCGTCGCCGCTCAACCCCTTCGCCGGCGTGGCCGGCCCGTGCGCGCCGCTTGCGGGCAAGGGGTTCGAGGCGGCGCTGGCGGCGCTGGCCGGCGAGACGCTGGTCGCCGACGAGGTCCTGGGCCAGACCCAGGCCCAGACCAGCGACCTGGCCGGGCTGGTGGCGTTCCTGGTGCACGACACCGCCGAGGCAGACGCCACGCTCGCCGCCGGCACCGTCCTCCCCCGTCTGGCGCCGTCCCCGGCGGTGCTGACCCTGCCCCCGGTGCCGCTGGCCGCGCCGCTGGGGGCGTCGGGCTGGGCGGCGCAGGCCGTCGCGGACGCCGCCGGCTACGAAGCCGCCACGGGCGCCACCTGCGCCCGGACCGGCGGTTCGGGCGTCCCGGTGGCCGCCGGGACCGGCGACGTCGCCACGCCCGACGAGCACGTGACGCTGCGCTACCCTACGCCGGCGAACTGGGCCCAGTGGGCCACCGACGAGCTCGAGGTCCTCGGGGACCCGCTCACCGCGTCCAACGTGAACGCCATGGCCGCCTGGGGCCAGGCCGAGGGCGGCGCCTACGCCAACCCCGACGCGTGGAACATGCTCAACACCACCCGCAACACCGACTCGCAGGGACGGCCGCTTGGCGGGGTGCCCACCAACGCCGCCGGCGTGCTGTCGTTCCCCTCCCCCATCGCCGGCCTGGTCGCCAACGCGGCGACCATCGACCAGGCGAACATGGCCCCCATCGCCGCCGCCTTCGCGTCCGGCGACGCGAGCGGGCGGCTGGCCGCCGCGCTGGCGGTCGCCCCGTGGGGGACCGACCCCATGTCGGTCGCCCGCCTGCTGGGCCAGTCCTACGACGCCGCCGGGCCGTCGCTGCTCCACGGCACGGCGGCCTGCGGCCCGGCGGGCGGACTCGTCCTGCCCGGCGACCCGCGCCTGGCGCGATTCGTCCAGGCCGCCGAGTCCCAGGTCGGCGTCCCCTACCAGTGGGGCGGCCAGACCCAGGGGCAGGGCTTTGACTGCTCGGGTCTCGTGGACTGGGCCCTCGCCCAGGCCGGCATCGCCATCCCCGGCGTGGACCTGGGCGGGGCGGGGGCCCATGGCGCCACGGCGCAGCAGCTCTACGACGCCACCGCCGCGTCGGCGGCAGCCGGCCTGCCCGAGCCTGGCGACCTGGTGTTCTTCGGGGCCTCTGCCACCCAGGTGGCCCACGTGGGGATCTACGTGGGCGACAACCTGATGATCGACGCGCCCAGCACGGGGGAGACGGTGCGGATCGAGCCCTACACCTGGCCGGACCTGCTCGTGGCCACGGTGCCCTAGCCGGCCGGCTCGGCGGGCGGCTTCAGCAATTCTGCCAGGGCGGTGCTATCTACGCCTTTGTCCTCGCGGTCCTCCACCCCATCCAGGCGGTCCAGATCGGCGGGGACAACGGCATGATCTTCCGGTCGTGGGTGGTGCTGCTGCTCGCGCCGGTCGTCTTCCTGGCCTGCCAGTGGCTTGTCGCCGTCCGAGCGGCACGTCGCAACGTGCGGGCGGCGAGAAGGCTGCGTCGTGACGATCTCTCAGATGAGGAGGCCCTTTGAGCACGGACGACTCTTACGCCGAGGACGCACGGCAGCGCCGGAAGGACGTTCTGATCTACATGGGCGTCTTCTTCGCGACGCTCGCGGTCGTGATCGGACCGATCTCGGACCCGGGCGTCGGGCTCGGGATCTGCACCGCGGCCACCCTGGCCGTCTACGGGATCCGGCGGTTCCTGCGGTACCGCCGCTCGCTGTCCTGAGCGGCGCGCCGGGGCTCCCGCCGCCTGGGTCGGCCAGAGACGCCTAGCCCGTGGCGGTGTCCGGGCTCCAGGTGGCTGTCCCCGGGCCGGCCGGCGGGCGGTGGAACGGCGACGCCGACAGTCCCTCGGGAACCCGTCGCTCATGGCCCAGCCGGGCCGCGGCCAGATCCAGCAGCGTGTCGCGGGCCCGCTCGGCGATGGCCGGGTCGGGGTGGCGCGTGAGCAGCCGCAGGCCGGCGGCGCCGAGCCGGCGGTTGCTGGCGAGTACGAACAGCAGCTCGGGGTCGTCGTCGTACAGCAGCCGGCGCAGCGCCTGGGGGGGCGTGCTCGCTGACCCCGCGGCGAGCGTGCGCAGCATGGGGTCGCGGTCGAGCGCCAGCGCCAGGCGGATCTGGGGGAACAGGTCGGGCCGCTCGTAGAGCATCGCCCGCACCAGCGGCTCGGGGTGCGCCGCCAGGCGCTCGTGGTACAGCAGGTTCGGCGCCTGGGCCAGGTGCAGCACGTCGCCCAGGCGGTCGCTGGTCAGCGCCCTGGCCTGGCACGGCCCGCACCAGTGCCCAGGCCCCCCCACCGCCGTCTTGCAGTTGTAGGGGCTCGCGCACCTGCCGTCAGCCGGCCCGGCGGGACTCACGACGCGAGGTCCTTCCCGACCGTCGCCAGCGCCCGGTCGAGCGCGGCTGACGTGGCGGACAGCGACATCCCGAGCGCGTCGGCGCACTGCGCCAGGGTACGCGGCCCGCCGCCGTCGAAGCCGAAGCGCAGCTCGACCACCTGGCGGGCCTGCTCGTCGAGCCGGCCAAGCGCCTGGCGGACCGCCAGGCGCAGCTCGGCGGCGGCGATCTGCTCGTGGTCGGCGGTGTCGGGCTCGGGGCCGATGGCGTCCAGGCCGACCGGCCGGGGACGGCGCCACGCGCGCACCTGCGCGACCGTCTCGCCCATCTCCTCGGCGAGCTCGGCGTCGGTCGGCTCGCGCCGCAGGCGCTGGAGCATCTCGTCCTCGGTGTGCTGCAGCCGGGACGCAGCTTCGACGAAGCTCCAGCTCTCCCCCGCCTGCACCCGGCCCGCGGCCAGGGCCTTGCGAATCCACCAGGTGGCGTAGGTGGAGAACTTCGTGCCGCGGCGGAAGTCGAAGCGCTGCGCCGCCGCGCACAGGCCCACCGCGGCGTTCTGCAGGGCCTCGTCGGTGGCGTCCGCCCACCCCTGGCGCACGGCCGGGTCGCAGCGCCGGGCCGTGGCCAGCGCCAGGCGCAGGTTGTGGCGCACCAGCTCGTCGCAGGCGGCCTTGCCGGCGGCGACCGTGGCCTCGAGCTGCGCCCGGCGCTGCGGCGAGCGCACCCGCCGGCCGGCCAGCACCTGCGCGGCCTCCCGTCCGGCGGCAATCGCGCGTCCAAGGCGCGCCTCGTCCTCGCGGTCGAGCAGCTGGTGGTCGAGCAGCCCTGTCCTGGTCATCGTTGCACCTCCTCCGCGGCCCGCCGGACGTCGGCGAGCGACGTTGCCAGAGCCCTGGCCAGGGCTCTGGCGCGCTCGGGGGAGAGCCGTCCCGTGCGCTCGATGTCCCGGTAGGAGGGCTGGGAGATGCCAATCGCCGCGGCGGCCTGGGCCTGGGTGAGCCCGCGGTCGACCCGTAGGCGCTCCAGGCCGGCCGGGGCCGGGTCCAGCAGCATGTGGGGAGCCGTCCCAAGCGCCCGGCTCAGCACGGCGAGCGAGCGCGGCGATGGCCGCACCGCGCCGCGCTCGTAGTCCGAGACCACCTCGCGCCGCACCTTGGCGAGCGCCGCCAGGCGCTCCTGGGTGAGGCCCCTGGACCGGCGCAGCCGGGTCAGGCGCGTGGGGTCGAACCCCTTCACCCCTGTGCTCATCGCCACCCCCTGGTCCGCTCAGTCCCGCTCAGTAATGGCTATGCAACACATGGTGCCAGACCGATAGGCACACGTCAAGCGGTCGCCGGACGCTCACGCGCTGCGGCGCGAGAGCAGCGCCGCCATGTAGGCCCGGTGGGCGCCCGGCGAGCGGTCGCGGGCCGCCACGGCGAACGTCGCGTCCAGCCTGTGGCCCCCGGCGCCCGCGCCGGGGGGTTCGAGCTCGTCGAGCAGCGCCGTGAGCCCCGTGGCGTCCAGGCCGGCGAAGCGCTCCACCAGACGCACCGCCGGCCCGCCGCCACGGCCGCCGGCGCGCTCGGCGGCGCCGACCACCAGCCACGCCCCCACCCGGCCGTAGCGCTGGACGAGCGCGACGTGCAGCTCCGGGGACGCCGCCGGGCCGGCGAGGAGCACCTCGACGCGGGCGGGGTCGGCCAGCACGTCGGGGCCGGGCGCGAGCTGCGAGCAGTCCGGCTGCATCAGCGCGGCGTCCATGAGCGCGCGGACCCGGTGCGCCGGGGGGACCAGCTGGGCCACCTCGGGCACCGCCCCCGGGCCGGCCACCTGTGCCGGGGCCGGCCCGGGTCCTGCGGTTGGCACCCGGGCCACCGGGTGGCCGGCCGCGCACCTGCCGGTGCTGTCCACCAGGTGCTCACAGGGACGCCCCGTCGTGGTGTCGCGGTATCCGCAGCGGCGGGCCATGGCCCCCCCTTTCGCACGTCTGCCACCTAATCCATCGGCGCGACGCCGCCGGCGTACAGCCCGCCCGCGACCAGTTCCTGCAATTGCCGCCCGGGCGCCGTCTCCTTCCCGCCGGCTGCCTCGTGGGCCGGGCTGGCGCCTGGCCCGGCCACGTCAACGGCGGCCAGGCACGGCCCGCGGAGCGACGAGCAGGCGGCGGCTCACGCCGCCTGCTCCTGCGCTGTGGGCTCGAAGGCCCGCAGGATGGTCGCGGCGGTGCGCTGGATGCGCTCGCAGGACGCCTTGATGCCGGCGATCGCCTGCTCGCCGCCGCCGGCCCACGTTGCGACGTACCCGAAGGAGTAGTCGCCGCTGTCGATCCCGAGCGCCTGGCAGACCACGTACGCGGTGGATTCGGCTTCCAGCTCGGCGAGCGCCCGGTTGTCGAAGCTCTCGTGCAGCAGGGCGTGCGCGATCTCGTGGGCGAGCGTCTTCACCCGTTGGGCGGGGGTGTTCCGGGCCTCGACGCGAATGCGGCGCTCGCTGTGGCAGCAGTCGCCGTTCGTCATGCCGTTGAATTGGTGGTCCTCGACGCTGAAGCCGATGGAGCTGGCGACGCCAAGCAGCGTCGTGTAGTGCCCGGCAGGGTCGTCGCCGGCGAGGCGGGTGCAGACGCTTGGGAGCTCTTCGCCGTCGGTCTGGGAGATGTCGAACACGGGGACCCACTTGAAGCCCCGGAGGATCCGAACGTCCTCGTCGTCCCCGTCCCCGTCCCCGGCTTTCTTGCAGACGATGGGGGCGAGGATCCAGATGGCCTTCTCGCCCTTGCGGACGAAGCGGTTCATCTTCCGCCAGGCGTTGAAGCCTGCGACCTGGCTGGCCCCGCTGCGCTGGGCGGCGATGAGGAGCACGTTCCCGAAGCTGTAGCGGTGGAACCTGCTCTGGAAGTCAAGGTAGTGCTGCCACTCCTCGGACGTCGTGAGAGCGCTGATCCCCTCTGCCAGCTTCTCGATGAGCTCCGGGTGGCCCTTCCCCCTCGCGGCGGGCGGGCCCGGGTCCGGGGGAGCCGACGGGAGCACCTCGGGCACGTCCGCGACCGGGCCCGGGGCCGGTCCCGCGGCCTGCAGCGCCCGGGCCACCGGGTGGCCGGCCGCGCACCTGCCGGCGGCTTCCACCAGGTGCTCGCAGGGCCGGCCGGTGGTGGTGTCGCGGTATCCGCAGCGGCGGGCCATGACTCCTCCTCTCGCACGCCTGTACCTGGTCCATCGGCACGCCGGCGCCGCCGTGCACAGGCGGTCGGCCGGCTCAGGCGAGCACCGCCCAGTCGCCCTCGACCGGCCCGCCGGTCGCGTCGAGCCGGCGAAGTGACGGGTAGCACAGCTCTGCCCACTCCCTGGCGACGGCCGTGGGCGTCGGCCCGCGAAGAGGCGGGGCCAGGGGGAGCACGGGCCCAGGCGGGCTGCCGCGCCGGCCGACCACGAGCAGGCCGGCGTCGGCCACCACCGCCCCGGGGGCAAAGCACCATGCATGGCACTCGATGCCAAGCGCCTCGACGGCTGTCGCGCCCAGCTGGCGCAGCAGGCGCATCGTCCCGACGACCTGCCCGCCGGCGCAGGCCACGAAGACCACGGCGTCGGGGGCGAGCAGCGGCCGCAGGGAGCGTACCGGGGCGTCGGGTGCTGCGAGCACCAGCCCATAGCCCCCGTCCCCGGCCGGCGCCGCCGGCCCGGCGGCGGCCTGGGCCTGGTCCTCGGGCGCCAGGCCGGCCAGCTCGATCAGCTCGCGCTGGGAGGGGGGTGTGGGCCGGTGCTGCAACTCGTGGCGCAGCGACGGGGTGATGCTGCGGGCGATGCGCAGCAGCCGCTGGACGGTCTTGGCCGACATCCCGCAGGCCCGCGCGGTGTCGGCCACGAACCCCCAGTGCGTGCCGCGGGTGCGCAGGTACAGCTCCCGGCGGCGCACCACCAGCTCCACGCGGGCGAGGGTTTGGTCGGTCGCCGCCAGCTGCCGGTCGAGCGCCGCGATGGACGTCTCGTCGTCAGGCGGGACGTCCCAGGCGTCGGCGACGCTCACGGCCGACCCCGCATCCGGGTCACGGGGCCGGCGCGCCGGACGCGTGTCCGACCCCCACGCAGGCGATGTGGGACATCTGTCCTCTTCGCGCGCCCAACGGCAGGGCACAGAGTGAGACACACGGCAGACATGTGTCCCACTGTGCACCACGGTGGCGTGCCGGTGGGGGAAG
>Ga0070737_10003506_pt1 | contig 16810 bp, 13 predicted proteins | sample Coa_R1_10_FD_66438 | JGI IMG/M metagenome (GOLD analysis project Ga0070737, IMG submission 66438) | Surface soil microbial communities from Centralia Pennsylvania, which are recovering from an underground coalmine fire - Coalmine... | ecosystem: Environmental > Terrestrial > Soil > Unclassified...
CTCACACCTTGCAATTTGAGCTCCGATTGGACCCGCCCCCGTCACTAGTACTGCCATGTCAGATGACAAACCCTAAATTTGGTATTTAAGCCTCCCAAGGTCATTCTCTACTTCTAGATGTGAACGTTTTCAATATCATCTGAGGTGTTGTGCCTGACGGGATGCTCAAGGAGTTTTGAAAGAGACTTTGGTTTCTGCCAGGTCAAAGATTCCAAGAGGACGGCGTCCAAGCGGATGCTGCTTCCGCTCTTTGGAGCGCTTATCTCGAGCCTCTCCCCGTTGCGGGTCCGGATCTTTCGTAAATTGACTAGCGCAAACTCGTTGGAAATGGTGAAAATCTGGTCGCCGCTAATCGGTTCGTCAGCTTCGTTGCTATCCATGGAGCGCTTGAGAGAGGCGGGCCTCTTATAGAATTTTTTACACCGCTTGAAAGGTATGAACGAGGGTCGCATCTGGTCTGTTTTCAATTTCTAATTCCAGAAAACCTTCTATCGCTTGGCGGGTTGGGCTAAGGGGGGAAAGTAAATCCTGGCAGAAAATGGATATATTGCTGGCGGGCTGTGCATTCGCAAGCAGTGCAGAATTTTATGCGAAAGATTGTCTGCCCTTTTCATGCCAAAAAAAGGTGCTGGAAAGCAACGGAGTTTTGAATTTCAAGAGTGATAATTGACTATTCATCTCATCTGATCTCGCCGCGCACGATCAAGGAACTGGAAGCCATTCGAGATAGGCATGGGTTGGGCAAGATGCGCTTTCATTTTCCTCTCTCCAATGCGGATCTCCAATTCAGAATTTCACTTCTTGACAAGTACGAGATAGACAAGCAGGTAATTAGCTTCAGTTCGCCATTTCTCTTTGGTTTGGATAAAGGTGAGGCCAAAAGGATCTGCTCTATAGCAAACGAGGACGTGGCGGAGTTTTGTCGAAAGCGTCCAGACAGGTTCGTCGGGCTGGGTCACCTCTCACTGTTGGACGTAGATTCCGCGCTGCTCGAGCTGGACAAGTGCGTGAACGAGCTCGGGCTCAAAGGGGTAATGATCGCAACTAATGAGAACGGGATGGGAATAGATTCACTGCAGATCGAACCCGTCTATCAAAGAATATCCGACTACGGAATCCCAATTTTCTTACACCCGACCGATTGGGAATCGTACCAACTTGTTCAAAACGAAATGATGTGGATATTTGGATGGCCGTTTGATACCACTCAAGCAATCTGGAGACTGATGACGAGGGGGGTGCTGGACAAATTTCCAGAACTCAAAATCGTAACCCATCACCTTGGCGGGATGCTCCCATACTTTTACGGAAGGGCGGGTGGCTACCTCCAAGCGATGGGCGAAGACAAATGGTTACGTGGAAAGGATGAAATCTGGAAACAGGTGTATGGTGATACGGCTCTCGATGGACTTTTAGGAGCCCTGAAATGCGGATACGAATTTTTCGGGGCGGATAGGATAGTTTTTGGAACGGACTATCCTTTCGGAGCCGAATCAGGCGAAGCGTTCCTGAGAGATAATCTTACCATGATAAAGAAGATGTCCGTATCTAGCGATGAGAAATCAAAGATCCTTTCTGGGAACGCAAAAAAACTTTTGAAAATTCAGTGAAGCGGGTTGTGACAAGCAGCAAAGTGCTGCTGCTGATTTCTCTTTAGCTCAAGAATTGGATCGTTGCTTGAGCAGATAGATGTGGCATACTTGCAACGCGGCCTGAAGCTGCAGCCCCTGTCATCGTAGTCGGGTCGTTCCTCTCCGGCGATGGTCGAACGGAGAACCCTACGATGTCCAGGGATGAGTCTGGGCGTGGATTGCAGTATCATCTGAGTGTAGGGGTGGCAAGGTTCACTGAGTATAACATTGGTTGGGCCCAATTCGACTATTCTACCAAGATACATTACTGCGATCCTACTGCTCATTATCTGTGCGCTTGCGAGGTCGTGAGTTATGAGTATGATCGTGAGGTTCCTGCTTTGCTTCAACCTCATGAGCAGGGCCAAAACGTTGAGCCTCTGCGAAGCATCGAGCATCGTCACGGGTTCATCTGCGACAAGAAGTTTCGGATTGGAGGCAAGCGCTTTTGCTATGTTTACCCTCTGCCTCTCACCGCCGCTCAGTTGGTGAGGGAACTTGTGCAAGACATCCTCAGGTACGAGTCCAACCTCGCTAAGCAGCTTCGCCGCAATGTCCCTGATCTTTGTCCGATTTGTTTCTCCCGCTAGCCTCCTTATTGGATATGAAATCGTTTCAAGAACCGTCAGTCTGGGGCTAAATGATTCGAACGGGTCTTGGAAGATCATCTGGACGTCGCGGCGATAATCGAGCAGCTTCTTACCACCGATAGAATTGAGATCTACCCCTTTGTATTTTATCGAGCCTGAAGTTGGAGCCTTCAGTGCCATAATGCATCTTGCTACGGTTGTCTTTCCTGAACCGCTCTCACCAACCAACGACAGAATTTCGGATTCAAAAATTTCAAAGGAGACATTCCTCACAGCGCGTATGACGTTCCTGCCACGATTGAGGAATCCCTTTTGCTTTGAAAATTCAACATTCAGTTTTGACACCTCAAGTAACGGTATTTTCTTTGGTTCTGTTTCGCCGCTTACTTCTGCAGTATTCATTTGTTGTACTTGTGACATGCCACCCACCTTCCGAATTCGGCTTCCTTCAGCAGCGGTCGCTCGTTTTTGCAACGGTCGAAAGCGTACTTGCATCGGTTGGAGTATTTGCAACCCACCGCGGCAATCGGACTCCTCAATCCTTCCGTTGGAATCATCGCCTTTGATAGTTTTCCACTGTTCGAGCCGACGGTGAGGAGCGAATCAATCAGCATCTCAGTGTACGGATGCAGAGGCTCGAACACCACGTTATCAATCGTGGACATCTCCACGATCTCTCCTGCAAACATGACCGCCACGTTGTCCACCAGACCGTCCAAGATTGAAATCTCGTGTGTGATAAACAGTAGTGAAAGACCGTACTCTGAAACCTTCTCCTTGATCAGCCCGAGGATCTGTTCCTGAACAACGACATCCAAGGCAGACGTGGGTTCGTCAGCAATCAGGAGTTTTGGCGAAAGCGCGAGAGCCATCGCTATCACAACTCTTTGCCTCATTCCACCAGAGAACTCGTGGGCGTAATCATTCACTCTTTGCCGATTGATTCCCACATCGGAAAGGAGCCGTATCGATTTTTCTTTGGCCTCTGATTTTGTCGCATCTGAATGTTCGGTTATCACTTCGGCTATGTGATTTGAGACCGTCTTTACCGGATTGAGGGAGTTCATGGCGGATTGGAACACCATGGAGACCTCCTGCCAGCGATATCTCCTAAGTTCCGCTGGGCTCATACTGAGGATGTTGCGGCCCATGAACTCAACTGAGCCGGTTACAGTTCTTCCTGGCGGTTCAATGAGATCCATTATGCCCAGCCCGAGCGTGGTCTTCCCACTACCAGACTCGCCCACAACGCCGAGGGTATAACCGGATGAAGGGACCGCGAAGCTCAGTTTCTCTATCGCTGTTTTGGAAGGCCGATTTTTCGGGGCGTACTCTATCGTCAGATCAGTGACCTTCAATAGATCGGCGCACATCAGGTCCTCAACCTCGGGTTCATGATTTCTTCTACAGAAAATCCAATCAGTGCAAAGCCAAGCGCCAAGAGCGTGATGATAAGTCCGGGCGCCAAAATCCACCACCAATCACCACGATAGAATGCAAATTGCTGGGACCAGTAGAGTATTGAACCCCAGCTCACGATGTCCGGATTACCGACGCCGAGGAACTGCAACACGGTGACAATCACGACCGCCGCTGCAACAGTGAGAACGAAGTAAGCGATCGCTATCGGTCCAACCTCCGGAATCACGAGCCTTGTGAGAATCTCCCTGTTTGTCATCCCCGAAACCTTCGCCGACTCGATGTACGGTCGAGACTTGACGGACATTACCTGAGCTCGAATAGACCTAGAGATTGGAGGCCACAAGACGAACACGAGTATACCCGTGATGAGAAGGTCCGTTACGGGGAACATCGAACCAAAAAGGATGAGGAGCGGCAGTGACGGGAACGTGAGAATAATATCAGCGCCACCGTCGAGCAAAGGTTGCAGTCGATCATAGTATCCCGAAACAACGCCAACGAGCAATCCCAACAGTGCAGCGCCAAGCGCCGAGGCGATTCCGACCAAGAGAGAAGAGTCCCCTCCCCAAGCTATCTGGCTCATTATGTCATGCCCCAAGTAATCCGTGCCGAAGGGGTGCGCGAGCGTGGGTGGACTATCGATTACGGATGAAGTGTCGTATGGCCCGTAGGGGATGAAGAACGGCCCAACCAAAACGAGAACGAAAATTGCAAGTACTATTCCAGATCCAACCTTTGCAGCGAGGCTCGCATTCTTGATCGAGCGAGATATTCTCCTGATCCTCAAATCGGGAACCGTCGTGGTGGTAGTCAATTGATCTTTCCCCTCACCTTCTCAATCGTGGATCGAGGCGTAGCATCAAGACATCTCCTATCAGGCCGCCTACGATGACAATCAATGTGAGAAAGAAGAAGCTGCCCTCGATGAGCGGATAGTCGCGGGTTATCACCGCGTCCACGACGAGATCTCCGAGGCCCGTGTATCCAAATACAAACTCCACCGCGATTACAACGCTGATGAGGCTAGCCATCGAGTAGCCGAGGAGAGATATTACGGGGAGGAAAGAGTTTCTCATTATGTAGGCGAACGCGATCACCTGGTTACGGAGGCCTCGGGCTTTTGCAGCGAGCACATAATCGCTCTTGAGCGCCTCCTGAGCGGCACCTCTGAGAAGAAAGTACAGCTGGCCGAATACCACGAGCGTCAGGGTCACAACTGGGAGAATCGCGTGGTAAATCACCGAGAGCACAAAGTTTAGTCCAGAGCCGGCGTCAAACCCAACGTTTCCGAAAACGGGTAGCCAGCCGAGATATACCGCAAATACCCAAATCAGTATCAGCCCTATCCAGAACCCCGGCACCGCCCAGAAGACGATTGAAGTGTATAGAGCCGCGAACTCAAACTTGCTCCCTCGCTTGAGCGCGCTCAATGCCGCCAAGAGATAGCTCAAATAAAATGAAAGCACGAAACTGGTCCCTATCAGGAGCAACGTCCAAGGCAGTCTCACCCCGATGAGGTAAGTCACGGTGCTGGGGTAAAAGTTGTACGAAACTCCAAAATACGGAGGCCACGTCGCAAAGATGTTTTTCATGAATAGATAATATTGAACGAACACCGGCTGATCCAGGCCAAAACGAGCGTTTAGCAGCTGGACAGTGTGCTGAGGTAGTTTTGTCCCGGAAGCAAAGATCTCCGCTGCTGTACCAGGAGCCAGCCTCGGCAGGATGAAGTCCAAATTCACTGCGACGAAGAATACTGCCACGGCAGTGAGAATCCTCTTTTTGAGGAAATCCATCTCGGAAGCCGACGTTGAGGGTCATGATATAAATGTGTTAACTGAAATCTTCCAAAAGATGCGAACGCCTCAGTAGCAAAATGCAAAGACCATACAATCCTGCACGAGAAGATCTACTGGAAACAATTGGATCCGGACAGAGTTCTGTCCTAACCAAAACTCAAAAACTGGAAGGCAGCTTGAGACTTTCCAAGTAGAGACGCTCAAAACCGTGAACGCATTCCTCCAGTGTGCTAAATCGGCCGCCTTGAAAGACTTCACAATCGAGTCCTTCTTGGATTGCCGAGACGAGATTGATGTCTTGCTTGTTGATCAGATCGAGATCCTCCATCACCTTCTTCACTTTGTTACGCGGCGTACTGCGTGGTGCAAACATCTCTATCGATACTTGCGTCCTGCGGAGCCCGTCCGGCCAGGCGTGGTACGTCGCCACGTAGGCGGGACAGATGACCATCGCGGTGTTTGGGAACAAGGTTGGCAGATAGATCATGTGCATGTCGTCTTCACTAAAGTCTCCAGATTTCACGGAATCTTGATACGTGGACGGGATATGTTCCTTCAACGCCCCCTTGTCCGTCCTATCGTCAAAGTAATACATGGAATACGGACCGTGTATCTTCTTTGAGTTGTACGGAATGTGCTGCCTGTAGTAGCGGCCGATAGTTTCGGGATGAACTATCCCGCAGTGGTAGCACTCGCTAAAATTTTCCATGTATACCTTCCAGTTGGACATGGAGCTGTATCTCCCAATGTTCCCCGCCCAGTCAAGATCTTCCAAATGATATTTCTGAAATCTTGAAGCAAAGTCTCCCAGGTACGAAATCAACGATTGCGATGTCTGACCCAAGTTTACAAAGATAAAGCCGCCCCACGTCTCCAGCCGTACTCGAATGAGCGAGATGTCCTCCTTTCTAAAACCGCTCGTGCCTTCCATTTCAGGACAACCCACGAGCGTTCCGTCGAGTTTGTACGTCCACCCGTGGTACGGACATTGAAAGATTTCCAAATGGCATGATTCTTTGACTAGGCGCGTTCCTCTGTGTCTACACACGTTGTAGAATGCGGAAAATCTCGCTTCGCCTTGCTTGACGACTACGATCGACTTGTTCCCAATCCTTTGAATCCACGCGTCTCCTGGATTCTTCAACTGCGAGGAGTGACAGATGAGGAGCCACTTCGAGTAAAAGATCTGCTCAAGCTCGATCTCGTAAATCTCAGAAGAGGTGTAGACACTCGAAGGTAGGCTCGTTGCTCGTGACACGTCGTCCCCCAGTTCGCAAATCCTAGCCCACTCACCCTCCGTCAGTCGAGGAACATTCATGCAGGCGTCATCAATTTCCGCTCTCAAGATCATGGATTGGGAAGGTTGAGCGTTACCTCGAAGTGTGCGGGGTGGTAGATCGTCCCCTCCGCGTGAAGAATACAGACCCTATCACCACAATGATGAGAACTATGACTCCTATTATTGCATAGGTGGTTGCGTTCAACGCTGAGCTCGAGGTAGCGTTGCTAGAAGCCACCGCTGTTGATGTCAATGAGGGTGACGAACTTGTCTGCGTCAGTGATTGGGTCGATGTTGCGGTGGAGGAAGAAGATGCTGAACCGACGGGAGTAAGATTATCCCAGGCCACCGGATTAAGTACGATGTTGTAATCAAAGTATTCTCCCGGAGGAACGGGCCAACCGGTCCACCTCTGGGTACTGTAGCCCCAAAGCGAATCAGGAAGCGCCAGTATCAGCGTAGGAAGGTTCTGTGCGTTGATCATCTGGATGTTATCTGCGTATCGCGTTAGCAAAGTTCGATTGTCGGTTGAGATCGCTGCAGTATAATTACTCATGTATTCGTTCTGGACGTTCGGTGGCCACTCCCAGGAGATGTTGGGGATCGGTGCGATTTCCCATGTGTCCCAGCCGGGATCGATGATCTGCGAGATGAATTCGTCCGGCCCAACTATCGATGTTCCGAGCACGATTCCAGTCCTGGCGATATTTTGCGCGTTGTTCGTAATGTCGCCCACTATCGTTGCCTCACTTGTTATTTGCAGATTCACGCCTATACCCATGTGTCCCAGGTTCGTCTTCACTATCTGCGCGATGATCGCGTCTTCCGTATTTTCGCTATCCGTCCACACGTTCAGGGTTACGGCAGTACCATTCGGGTAATGGAGGGAACCGTCGGAACCCCTCTTAATTCCCATAGAGCTAAGTAAACTCAAAGCTTTTGTTTGGTTAAAGCTGTACGTGGGAATGTTGTGGTTGTACCACATTACGTCATGAGACCAAACATACCCCTCGCTGTCGTACGCTGTGCTCGCGTATCCCCCAAACGCCTGCTGAACTATCTGGCTCTGGTTTATGCCATAAGCAAGCGCCTGTCTGAACGCGGTTGTGTTGAAGGGGTAGACGGTTACGTTGTAATTTAGATCAGTTATTTGACTGCTCTTTTCGTCTATTATCCCCAGATTTGGATGGCCCAACACCGAAGGAGCATTGGAGTACTCCAGTGGTGTAATGTCAGCTTGTCCGGATAGCAGATCCGTCGCAGTGTCAGAAAGAGATTCGACAAAGTGTACATCTACCTGACAGACGTGCGGTTGCGGCTTGAAGTACGGGTTCCTGTACAGCGTCATCTCGGTTTGTCCCTGAGAGTAGTTGCCCACATAGAAGGGGCCCATCGAGATTGTGTTTGCCAAATTCGGATAAGCCGGTCCGTATTTGTCGATGACGGAAGCAGGGAAGACCACGTTGCCCGCACCATCTATGTTGAGTTTATCGGCAAATCGTGCGTCTGATTGGTTCAATACATAAACTGCAGTGCTACTATTCGACGCGTATTCCTGCTTTATTTCCGGGCCTACCCCCAGAATGTCATAGGTCGAATTGAACTCGAACTTTGGTCCGTATGACGTCAGAAAATCGTTCGCGGTCACATTCTGGCCATTGGACCATGTGAGACCCGGCTTGATGTGAAATGTCCAAACCGTGTAGTTTGCGTTCGTCGTTATCCAATCAGTCACGCTCATTTGTGGAAGTACGGTTCCGTTCCATATCGGCGCACCCTCAGGCCAATAATACTGCGCAAACAGCAGAAGGTCACCCGAACCTCCTCCGAAGATTATGGTAACTGGGTTGAGGCTGTTCGGTGGGGTGACGAGAGTCATCTTAAGGGTATTGCTCGCCGTACAATTAGGCGTTGACTGCGAATCTACGCGCAAAGGAGCAATTGGTGAAAAAAGAGATAGAGATAACAAAAGGAAACAAAGAAGAAGGAGCGTTGAGCGCCCCCACGCGCTTTTCGAGACTGACATACTCGGCGGAGCCGTCTCAACGATATTTAACTCTTGTTTGAAAAACAAGCAACCGCCGCAATTATGGGCGATCTTTCGGGAGGAGTATCAATCAGTCTTAGCTTGAAAGAAATCACAAAGCATTTTCTCTTTTTCCTCCGTTACAATTAAGTGAGAGACAATCATCTCACGAGATGAATCAGTCGATATGATTCCTGACGGGGATCTAGAGAGCCTGAAGCAGGGCCGCTTCGCGATACTCATCATCGATGTCCATGCTGGTCACATAGGGGGTGATGCAACCATTCCTGTTCCAGGAGGCGAGTCGATCATCAGACCGCTTGATGATCTTTTGAAGGAGGCAAGAAAATCAAAAGTCCCGATCATCCAAGTTCTACACAAGCCAAGACAGAACGGAGTCGAGGTTCGTTCGAATCCATTCTGGAATTCTGTTTCGTTCGCCCGAGTTTATCCACATATTCGAGAACACAACATCGGCCTGGCATCACCTCTCCTAGAGATCGATTCAACCGATTACACGGTGGATACAAAGAAAAGGTATAGCGCCTTTTACGGGACAGACCTCGAGATCTTGTTAAGGAGCCTGTGTGTTGACACAGTAGTCCTCGCGGGGCTGACGACCGATTGTTGTGTGTTGAATACCGCGTTCGACGCATTCAATCGCGACTTCAAGGTAGTTTTGGTTGAGAATTGCACCGAGACTGATTTTCCTCAGGACAAATCGGCCGTGCTCAGCATAGTCAGCAGACTACTTGGGTGGGTGATGGATTCTAAGGAAGTTACAAACCTGATTCGTTCAGCAGCAACGATTTGGTCATCTCAAAACCAGAGTTCAAATTGACCCCCCTGCTCCGATGAAATCTCCGGCACGAGTAAGTGAGATGGATGCTCTTGATCATGGAAGATTGTATACGTCGTGTCCTTCCCATATGAGATGTGATGGACAAGGCCCCAGAAAAGTGTCCAATCGTACGGCTGTGCAGGATCGTACCAATCGCACGGCCAAAGTTCGAGCTGAAGTTTGTGATCTTTCTTGAACAAATTTGCAATTGGTTGAATCTCAATTGAGTACGCGTTTACCTGCCCGAGAGGGACTGGGTCCACATCCGTGTGGAGATGATAAGGCCTCCAGGGCTTCGATCTCCCTGAATCTAGCTTTCTGTGGGACGCCTTGAGCCACCCTCTTGTCAGGGTAGTGAAAGTTCCTGTGGGTCCGACGTCCTTGACCACTATTATGAAATCAGCATCGTCGGTGCTCAAAGACGCGTAGAGTTCCAGGGACATCGGACCGATAATTTCGGTATCTCGATCAAAACCTATCGAATAGGACAGAAAATTTGGCTTTGGACTGATGGGCGTGCTCCCATAGACAATCGGGAGGGTCACTTTGTACTCAAATACCTCCGGTGAATCATTTGAGGAAAAATCATCGTCTTTTGTTAACATTGAGTTGCTGTGAAGGTAGTACTTGCTCCACTTTGTCAACTTGATCAACGGCCACTCATCAGAGTATCTTGGCTCACCTTTCCCTCTCACCCAGATCTTTACGGGCGGTTCATCCATTATCCCGTTCTCAACTCCCTTGAGCCAGTGGTCAAACCACCTGATCACTTCCTCCAGCATCGACCTTGACGTCCAAGGGCGATCCTCTTGACCGCCGTTTTTTGCTTCCGAAAACAGCAAGAGCTTCTTTGGCGCGTTTATCAAATCCCACCCCCACGTGGTGGCTCCAGGGAGGTGCATGCAAACCGGGTAGAAGTGCAACGTCGAACCGAGGTATGTGGGTACCTTGATCTTATCCATCTTCGAGTTGGGTGATCTCTCTCGATAAAACGATCCGTCAACCCGGTTCATGAGATAATCAAAACCAATAGGAAAGGCATCAGGTGCTTCGAGCTGACCTATGATGTTGGGATTCCTCTTGTAGTTCGTCCCCTCATCATCCAAAAGATTCTTGATTCTTCGATCGAGTTCTTCTTTGCTGTACATCTGCCTTGAAACAGACCTTGAAGTGTGAGCGAAAATTTCCTTTTGCAAACCGCACGCAAAGACGCTGGGTATTCCACCGTGGTACGTGATGTCTCTGTAAAGATCGCCCCAGCCATCAAATGGGAAGATCGCCTTCAAATGGGGAGGCTGCTGGGCCGCGACGAGATACTGAATCACAGCAAAGTAGGAGATGCCAACCATTCCCACGTTCCCGTCGCACCAAGGTTGATCAGCGATCCATTCGACTATATCGTATCCGTCTTGCTGTTCTTTCTCAGAAAACATGTTGACATACTCTCCCTCGGATTTGCAGGTTCCCCTCACGTCTGCGATGACGTGAGCATACCCCCTTGACACGAAGAATCCGCTGTCTCCCGCCTCCATTCCCGCGAGCTCTCCGTTCATTCCCAATTCCTTCGGATAAAGAGCTACATCTTGAGCAGCCTTGCTGTAAGGACTCATCGCAAGCAGCGCGGGGAACTTTTTGTTTTGAGAATCTTGTGGTCTGTAAATGTCCACAGCAATTCTCACTCCGTCTCTCATGGTCACATAGACATCGCGCTCTATCAAAACCTCGCAGTCGTGTTCTGCCATGGATCAAGATCACAAGTAGGAGAATTACAAAAGGCGTTCCCCTTTTTGGAAGGGCAGAAAATTTTCTTTCCCCGAGAAGCCAGCCGAATTGAATGCTCGACACCGTTCTTCTGGACGGAGGGCATTTCAATTGGTAGATCGTGAACATTGACCCACGGGACGAATCCGATGTGCTAGTTTCGTACGGGGCGCAGTACTTCTTAATATTCGGCTAAAAAGAAGCTGTATGTGCGCCACCACATTCTTTGCAAAGGGCTAATCGACTCCCATATCCTTGGATCGTCCTTTCGGTCACGTGCTTCGCCGCGTTCATGACCCCTTTCGGTTCAAGCGTTGTAAACCTGGCCCTGCCCGCGATGGGAACTTCTCTTAGGATCTCCTTGGGCTACGTCATCTGGATCCCCACCGTCTACCTCCTTGCGATCGCTTCTCTTGAAACCACGATGGGCCGCGTCGGCGACATGAAGGGCAGGAGGATGATCTTCCTGAGCGGAGTGGTGCTCTACACGCTCGGCTCCGTGATCTGTGGCTTTTCTCAAGACTTGAATCTACTGCTCACCGGGAGGATCGTCCAAGGAATCGGAGGCGCGGGAATCGACGCGGGCGGGTTGTCGCTCGTCGCAGGTGCGTTCGGGACCGAGGGTCGAGGTAAGGCCCTCGGCATATACTCGGCCGTGGTTTATTCGGGTGTAACAGCGGGACCACTCGCCGGAGGATTCCTAGTCCAAGACTTTGGGTGGAGATCAATCTTCTTCCTCAACATCCCAATCGGAATCAGCGCGCTCTTGCTGACTTTGCTCTTCATCAAAAGTGACAAAAAGTTCCAGCACGGCTCCCGGGGTTTCGATGTCCCCGGTTCAGCGACGCTTGCCTTGTTTCTAACGGCATTGCTTCTTGCGTTGAGCGGCGGGGACTTGGGGTTCCCGCAATTTACGGTGACACTGTTCGTTCTGATCTTTCTTGCATCCATCATAGGATTCATCGTAATCGAAACCCGAGTTGACTCGCCTCTGCTCGACCTTCACCTCTTCAGTCAAAACAGGCTCTTCGCGGGAGGAGCCCTGACCGCTTTCATGAATTACTCTACCTCGGCGAGTACGCTCCTCATACTCTCAATCTATCTCCAGACGATCCTGAGATACTCTCCGCTCGAGGCGGGTTTGATCCTGCTCGCGCAGTCGGTATTTCAGGTGATTTCCGCCCCGATCGCGGGGACCCTCTCGGACAGATTTTCCGCGAGAATCCTGAGTTCCGCCGGGATGATCTCAAGGTCGATCGGGTTCATCGCCCTTTCCTTTCTCGGAACATCGTCCCCTGCTTCTGATGTCTGGATTCCCCTCATAATCGTCGGGATAGGCCACGGTTTCTTCTCGTCCCCTAACGTCAACTCGGTGATGGACTCGGTCACCCCGGACAAGTTCGGCATCGCTTCCGCGACTCTTGGGACCATCCGTACTGGGGCCCAGTCTGTGGGAATAGCGATACTCGCGGGCATAATCGCGACTCAGCTCCCCGTGGGATCACAAATACTCTTCAACTCCACCTCTGGAGTTTCAACGAGTCTCAGTCTCAGTTTGGATTTTGTGAGCGGTCTGAGACTAGCCTTCATCGCGGCCGCGGCGATCAGCTTTGTTGGAGCACTCACATCTCTGCTGCGCGGAAAGAAGGAAGAAGCGACCACCGAAGAGGGTCAAAAGGTCAAGTAACTTTACTTCTTCCATCGGTCTACAGGCTCGTGTCTTGTCTTGTCTTTGGTTGAACTTACTGCGAATCATCTCGCCTTCGTGACAATGTCAACCAAGGCGGGCTTGCCTTCTGCTTCAACGACGTTCAAAGCTGCTTCTATCGCTCCCCGAATCTCATCGGGTTTCTCAATCGGCCCCCTACCATACACGCCGTATGAACCAGCTAGCTTCGCAAAATCCACGGAAGGCTCCGTAATCCTGCCCCCCACGTCATAGGCTCTACGTGAATCTCTTGCTCTTGCTTCGGCGACGAGCTTGTTGTGCTCCGCATCGTTGTAGTACAGCCTGTTGTTGAACATCAAGATGAGCACTGGAACTTGATAATGGGCTGCTGTCCACAGGGCGCTCGGCACGAACAAAAAGTCCCCGTCGGCCTGGAAGTCGATCACCAACTTCTTCTTTCCATCACGATGATTCTTCAGAGCTAGAGCAGCTCCGATGGAAGCTGGTAGTCCGTATCCCAGCCCCGCTCCACCGCTATCGCCCAGGAAGCATCCCGGTACATTCCAGTCCCAGAGCCTCCTCGCCCAGCCTTCAAGGGAGCCGTTCGCGATCACCCAATCACTCCCCTTCACGAGCTCCCACGCCTCGAGCGCAAGCCTTGGCAGAGAGACGGGTACGTCATCCCACTGACGCTTTGCCTCCTCGACCCAGCGGTCTCTTTGCTTCCTGTGTCTGGTCCGAGCCCGTTCCTTCCTCTCCAAGATCTTATTCTTCATCGACGGTCCCGCTTTTTCGACCGCCCTTGAACAGAGCTCCGCTAACCTGGGAAGTGCGTTTGACGTGTCGGCCAGGATCGAGAGCTCGGAGGATACAAGCCCCTGATAGTCAGCGGCCCACCCCTTCGTGAGAAGATCTTCGAGGCCCACCCTCGCTATCCTGACATCGCTCCTCGTGATGAGCCTTGACTCTCTCGTGCTCTTGTTTATCTTAGAAAGAGAGAATTCCAATTTTAGAGCGTCAAGCGCGAGTATGAAATCAGCTTCCGCGAGATCCATCTTGTCAGAGACGTCCAGTGGATTCGTGTTTGGAAAGTTGAATCGATCAAGAGTATCAAGGACCCTCGCTCCTACGGTCTCCGCTATCTTCACGAGTGAGCCGACCGATTGTGGATTGCGACCCACTGTGCCGGCGACGATGTAGGGGTTGTTCGAGTCCAGCAGAAGATCGACTATACGCTGTAGCGAATCATCAGAGGGGGCTGGGAAGGAAGGGATTGCAGGCATTTCGCTGATCGACTTCGCGCCATCAAGTTTCCTTTCCAGGCACTCGCTGTCGAGCGAGATGAATACCGGGGCGCTCGGCCCCGTGACGGCAAGGTTGTATCCCCTCGCAAAAGATTCAAGGAAACTCTCAATCGAGAGCGCGAGATCATCCCACTTTACGTAATCCCTGACCGCATCGTTGGGGATCATCGACGTGTGTATCCAGTCGATCCACGGCCTACGCTTCACTGGATCCATGGGGCCCGAAGCACCCAGGAGGATTATCGGGACCCGATCGCACCAAGCGTTGTAAATCGCCATCGTCGCGTGCTGCAACCCCACCGTATCGTGGAGGATCGCGGCCATCGGCTTGCCCGAGGCTTTGGCGTATCCGTGGGCGATGGCAACGGCGATCTCTTCGTGGCAAACGGCTATGGTCTTCGGAGAAACGTCATCGCCATAGTTTACAAGTGAATCCCACAGACCTCGAAACGTCGAACCGATATTCGCTGAGATATACTCAATCCCGTATTTCCGAAGACAATCGACGATCAGATCAGAGCCGTATTCGGGTTGTTTCTTTTCATCTGGACTCATGTTGAACGCCTAAACTTTTGGTTGTGATTTTAAGATGCAGAGCTCTCTCGGTCGCATTCTTGATTAGCATCATCGATCGCGGCTGACCTACACCATGATCAGTTTGCTACGGCTTGCATTCCACGACTATGCAGTTTAAAAACGATACACCGAGCAAAGGAAAACACCGCGCAACTTCGTATCGAGATCGCTTTTCCCCGATTGTATTCGTAAGTGGTATGGATTTTGCTGAGCAGAAGTCTGGGAATGGAAGAGGGACATTTCGCATTGCAAAGTTTCGACGTTTACTTATTATATTCAGGAAAGACCGCGCCTTCCCTCCTAGTGAATTTCTCATGATAACTGAAACCATTACGATAGACTCGATCCACGGCGGAAAACCAATCGGCGCGTACCTGAGCAGGCCCGACACTCCAGGGAATGGGCCCGCGTTAATCGTGATTCACGAATGGTGGGGGCTCGTGCCGCACATCAAGGACATAGCCGATCGTTACGCCTCTCAGGGGTACGTTACGGTCGCCCCGGATCTCTATGGAGGCGCGGTTGGAACGAGCCCCGAGGAAGCATCGAAACTCTCATCCAGCGTTACCCCGGAGATTTCCAAGAAGATGCTCGACTCCGTCGTAAGTTATCTAAGCTCGGTGAAGTTCGTAAACCCCGAAAGGATAGGAATCACTGGATTCTGCTTTGGCGGCACTCACTCGTTCAACTACCTTTGTGAATCAGACAGAATCGCCGCAGGAGTACTTTTCTACGCTACCCAGCCCGTCCGGGCTGAAGAGAAACTTGCCAAGATAACCGCTCCCGTGCTGATCATCTACGGCGATCAGGACTATAGGGTGAGGCAGGAGGTCGCGCGGGAGATCGAGGGTAAGCTCAAGAGGCTCGGGAAGAACGCGCAGCTCGTGATATACCCCGGCTGCGGGCACGCCTTCTTCAACGACCAGAACAAGCAGGCATACAGACCGGAGGCCTCAAGGGATGCCTGGGAGAAGACTCTGGCTTTCTTCGCAAAGTACCTAAAGCCCTAAATCGTGACCATCACAGACTTGCTCTGCGTGTAACTCTTGAGTTCATCGATGCTCCCCTGCTTTCCGATCCCGCTCATCTTGTACCCGCCGAACGGAACGCCCCGCGTGCGGGTCGGACCGTTGATCCAGATGAAACCGGCTTCGAGATCTGAAGCGAGCCTGTGAGCGTTCGACACGTTGTTCGTGAGTATGATCGCTGTGAGCCCGTACTCCACGGAATTGGCTTGGGCCACCATCGTCTCATAGTCGTTCCACGCGACCACGGATAGCACCGGACCGAAGATCTCCTCCTTGATCAGTCGCGAACCTGGCGGGACGTTGTCAAACAACGTCGGCCTGTAAAAGTACCCTCTAGCAAGTTCGGGGTCCTCAGGCTTTCTCCCACCGGTCACAAGTTTGGCGTTCTCCGCGACACCCACCTTCACGTACTGCTCCACCTTGGAGATCTGCGACTTTGAGGATAGACACCCCATCTGCGTATCCTCGCGCGTGGGTATCCCGAGCCTTATCTCCTCGAAAGCTTGTGCCAGCCTCGTGATGAATTCATCGTGGATGCTAGAGTGGATGAAGCACCGCGAGGTCGATTGACACGACTGGCTCGCGGTCCACGTGAAGTTCATCCCCTTGACCGCAGTCTTCACCGCCGTCTCAAGGTCAACGTCGGGGAAGATCACGATGGGATTCTTCCCCCCGAGTTCGAGTGTTATGTACTTCAGGTGCTCCGCGCCTAGCCGCGCGATCTCCTTCCCCGTCTCGACGCTTCCAGTTAGGGCGACGCGCCTGATCTTCGGGTGGCTCGCGATCGCGGCCCCCACATCGGAGCCCGCCCCCGTGACCACGTTCACAACCCCGGGAGGGAAGATCTGCTCTATCTCCCTGCAAAGCATGAGAGCCGAGAGCGG
>Ga0070737_10003511_pt1 | contig 16787 bp, 16 predicted proteins | sample Coa_R1_10_FD_66438 | JGI IMG/M metagenome (GOLD analysis project Ga0070737, IMG submission 66438) | Surface soil microbial communities from Centralia Pennsylvania, which are recovering from an underground coalmine fire - Coalmine... | ecosystem: Environmental > Terrestrial > Soil > Unclassified...
CGCGCGACGAAGCGCGAGCGCTCGGGGCGGAAAGTACGTCGCCCATTCCGTCCAACTTTCAGCGCAACCGACGCGACAACGCGCGAGGTCGGACGGAGTTCCGGTTGAGACGGGCTTTGTGTCGCTGGCGCTAAGCCGCTTAAGCGGCGCGCGATGTCCGCGCGGTCTTCACGTCGTAGATTTCGACCGCGCGGCCCCCTTGGCGCAACTCGTAGCCGATAGCGTGAGCGCGCTGGGCAAAGAGCCGCCGCGCCGCCGCCCGGGCCTCTAACTCGCTTTCCTGAATGATGGTTTCGGCGCCCAGAAGCTGGCCGTTCGCGCCGAAGAAATAGCAGCGATACTGCATTATCGCTTCTCCCGGCTTTTTTTGCTGTTTCCTTGTCGCGCCCGTTGGGCGCACGATCGCTACATTGAGACCCGGCTGTGGCGAAATTATGGTCGGCGCGGCGGAATCTTATCCACTGCTGCACCGAGGCGCGCCGGCGCGTTTATCCGCTCGAGCTCCAAGAGCAACGCATTCTGGTCGCATTCGCTCGCTCCATGCGCGACGAGATCGCGATAAAGCGCGGTGACGCATTCCGATAACGGCAGTTTCAGCTTCGCCTCCGCGGCGGCGGCGAGGATCGTTTCCTGATCCTTGAGCTGCACCCGAGCGCGGCCGCCGGGCATGAAATCGCGGTCGATCATACGCTTGCCGTGCAGTTGGAGGATGCGGCTGTCGGCGAAGCCGCCGAGCAGCGCCTCGCGCACGGCGGTGGGATCGGCGCCGCTTGCCGCGGCGAGCAGCAGCGCCTCGGCAACGGCGCCGATGGTGATCGCGACGATCGCCTGGTTGCAGCATTTGGCGAGCTGGCCGCTGCCATGGGGGCCGACCAGATTGGGCCGGCCGAGCTTTTCGAAGATCGGTTTCGCACGCGCAAAATCCGCGGCCTCGCCGCCCGCCATGATCGCCAGCGTGCCGGCGCGCGCGCCAACCACGCCGCCCGATACCGGCGCGTCGAGATAGCCGATGCCGCGGCTTTTGAAGCGCTGCGCATGATCGCGGGCGAGGGGCGGCGGCGACGAGCTCATATCGATCGCCAAGGCGCCGCGCTTCAGCGACGCCGCCGCGGCGCCTTCACCGAACAGCACGGCTTCGACCACCGGGCCGGTCTCGAGCATGGTGATCAACACGTCGGCGCTCGCCGCGGCTTCGGCCGGCGTTTTTGCCACGCGCGCGCCGGCGATCGCTTCGGCCTTTGCTGCCGTGCGGTTCCAGAGGATGAGATCGTGGCCGGCGGCGACGAGGCGCTCGGCCATGGGCGCGCCCATCAAGCCGATACCGAGAAAGGCGATGCGCTCGCTCATGATCGTTTCTCCTTCTCCTGCCCCAACTTGCGCAGACGGCGGTGGTTATATCCGGCAAGCAAAACGGTTGGTCGTAGGCGTAAGCAACGAGAATAACAGTGGCGCAACCTTTCGGCGCGATCCGACGTCACCCTATCTGGTCCGGTCTCGGCGTGTTGGTTGCGGCCCTCGTCGTGCTCGCCCTGGTTTGGGACTGGAATTGGTTCCGGCCGATGGTTCAGCAGGAAATCGCCGACGAGTTGCAACGTCCCGTCAGCCTCGGGCACTTCGATGTGCAGGACGCGTTCTCGGCGCAACCGCAGCTCGTCTTCGACGATATCCGGATCGCCAATCCGCCGAATTTCCCCGGCGGCGATACCGGCACGATCCGCCGCCTCAGCCTGCGCTTCGATCTGCCGGCGCTGATCGGCAGCTTCGGCACCAAATTATCGTCAGCCGGCTCACGATCGAGCATCCCGAAGGCGATCTGCGGCCGGGTCCGAACGGCAATCCCAACCGGAACTTCCCGGTCGCTTCGTCGTCGTCGGCCACGTCGCCACCGCGCATCGGCGCGATCGTCATCGCAGACGGCGACTTCCGCTTCGCCGATCCGCGGCTTCGCGCCGATCTGCAGGTCGCCGTGCGCACGCGTCAGCCGCCCAATGGCCGTGAGAACCAGGTCGTCATCCGCGCGCACGGCACCTATGCCGGCGAGGCTTTCACGGGCGAGTTCGTCGGCGGCTCGGTGCTTCAGCTGCGCAACAACACCAAGCCCTATCCGGTCGAGCTGACGGCGCAAGCGGGCGACACGCATATTCATCTCGCCGGTACGATCGAGGACATCAAGCAATTCGCCGGCGCCAATCTTCAGCTGCAAATCGAAGGGCAGGATCTCGCCGATCTTTACAAGATCGTCCACATCCCGTTCCAGCCGTCGCCGCCTTACGCGCTGCGCGGCCATCTCGATTACGACAACAGCGGCAAGCGTATCCGCTTCAGCGATTTCGCGGGGCGGGTCGGGGAAAGCGATCTCGAAGGCAATTTCAACGTCGATCGCGCCGGCGCGCGGCCGCTCGTCACCGCCGATCTGAAATCCAACGCCGTGCGCATGCAGGACCTCGGCGGCTTCATCGGCGCGGCGCCGGGCAAGGAGGGCGCGCCGACGGAAGGGCCGAAGCAGGCTGCGGCGCACGCCGCGGCCGATACCCAACAAACGTTGCTGCCGAATACGCCGATCGATCTCAGCAAAGTGCGCTCGACCGACTACCGCGTGCATTACCGCGGCGAGCATATCGTCACGAGCTGGGCGCCGCTCGACCATATCGACGCCGAGCTCACGATCCGGAACGGCGACATCAAGCTCGAGCCGCTCGATTTCGCCGTCGGCAGCGGAACGATCCACTCGGTCATCGAGCTGAATGGCCATGTGAACCCGATCCATGCCAAGGCCGACATCGATTTCCGCCACGTCGATTTCCAGCGCCTGCTGCAAACCACGTCCTTCGCCAAGGGCATCGGCGTCATCGGCGGGCGCTGGGTGATCGACGGCACCGGCAACTCCCTGGCGCAGATCCTCGCGCACGGCAATGGCGATCTGAAGCTCTTCATGGGCAGCGGCGATCTCAGCGCGATCATCGTCAATGCCGCGGGTCTCGATGTCGGCGGCACGATCTTATCGCTGCTCGGGATGCCGACGCAGGCGAAAATCAACTGCATGGTCAGCGATTTCGCACTTAACAACGGCGTGCTCGACACGCGCGCGCTGGTGCTCGATACCGATCAAGGCAACGTCTACGGCAAAGGCAATATCGATCTGCGCGACGAAGGCATCGCCTATCAGATCACCGAAGAAAGCAAGCACTTCACCATCGGCGCCCTTCATGCCCCGATCGACATTACGGGGGACCTTCAAGCATCCGAACGTGAAGCCGGAACCGGCGGCGCTCGGTGCACGCCTTGGCATCGCCGCGGCATTGACCGCGGTATTTCCCCCGGCCGGGCTGCTGTCGACGATCCAGCTCGGGCTCGGCAAGGACCACAATTGCAGTGCTTTGATCGCCGCCGCACAACAGCAACAGCCGATCACGCCGCAAATCGCGGGTCCGACGACCGGCACGCCCAACGCTCCACCGACTCTGCCGAGCGCGGCCGCCGAGCAGAACCCCGGGGCCGGCAAGCAACAATTCGCTGCCGCAACAGGCGCAGGCACCCGTCCCGACGCCGAACCCGGCACCGGCGGGCGGCAAGCCGGTAACGCCGCCTAAAACCGAGCCGCCGCCACCCCCGCCGGCGCTCCCCAATCCAGCGCCACAGCCGCCCGCGCGCTAGCGAAACCGGCCGGCTTGCGCCCGCGCAATCTAGCGCATTGACTTCACTCGATTTCGGCTGCTAGATGCAATTCATTATCAGTATCAGAATTGACGGGCTATGACGCTTCTCACGCCTTCACGCCCCAAAGCCGCTCGCCCGCTTGCGCCGCTGTGGAAGTTCCTGAGGGTGCTCGGCCCTGGCATCGTCGTGATGCTCGCGGATACCGATGTCGGCAGCATCATCACCGCCGGGCAAAGCGGGCTGCAATGGGGCTACCGGCTGCTCCTGCTGCAGGTGATCCTGGTGCCGATGCTGTATGTCGTGCAGGAGTTGACCGTCCGGCTCGGCATCTTCACCGGCAAGGGCCATGGCGAGCTGATCGCACAGGTCTTCGGCAAGGGCTGGGCGTGGCTGTCGGTCGCCGGTCTCGGCATCGCCGCGATCGGCGCGCTGATCACCGAATTTTCCGGTGTCGCCGGCGTCGGCGAGCTCTTCGGCATCCCGCGCGAGGCGAGCCTCGCGCTTGTCGCCGCGTTCCTGCTCGTCGTGGTTTGGACCGGCTCTTATCGCCGTGTCGAGCTGGTCGCGATCCTGCTCGGCCTTTTCGAATTCGCTTTTTTCTGGATCGCCTGGAAGGCGCAGCCCGAGGGCGTCGCGCTGGTCCTCGGCATGATCCGCATGCCGATCACCGATTCCGGTTATCTCTATCTCGTCGCGGCGAATATCGGCGCGGTGATCATGCCGTGGATGATTTTCTATCAGCAGTCGGCGGTCGCCGACAAGAAGCTGCGGCCCGAGGATTACAGCGGCGCACGCTGGGACACGGCGATCGGCGCGCTGATCACCCAGCTCGTGATGGCGGCGGTGCTCATTGCGACCGCCGCGACCATCGGCGCCAAAGGCGAAGCGGGCGTCAGCCTCAATTCGGTCGGCGATCTCGCGGCGGCGCTCACCACCTTCCTCGGCGCCGATGCCGGCCGGATCGTCTTCGGCCTCGGCGTTGTCGGCGCGGGCATGGTCGCAGCGATCGTCGTTTCGCTCGCTTGCGCCTGGGGTTTCGGCGAGGTCACCGGCTACAAGCATTCGCTCGAGCATCGCCCGCAAGACGCCCCATGGTTCTATGCCGTCTACACGGCGGCGGTGATCGGCGGCGCGGCGATCGTCGCCGCGGTGCCCGATCTCGTCAGCCTCAACCTCGGCGTCGAGGTGATGAACGCGCTGATGCTGCCGCTGGTGCTCGGCTTCCTTGTCGCGCTCGCTTTCCGCGCGCTGCCGCCGGCGCACCGCCCGCGCGGACTTTACCGCTGGGCGGTGATTGGGGTGGCGCTCGCCACCGCTGGCCTCGGCCTGTACGCAGGCGTTTCCGGGATCTGGTCGTAGCGCGCACGCACGCGCCGGCTTCGTCGCGGCACCGCCGCGCCGGCGATTATCTCGACGATTCACTGCGCGACCTGCACGCGTTCGGCGATCCCGCCAATCATGCGGCGGCGCGGCTGAAGTTGCGCGCGCGATTTTCTTGCAGGCGGCGCAGCGGCGATGCGATGATGGCTCGTCGCCGAAAATCGCATGGGGAGGAACATTATGGTGAAGCGTTGGTTGGCGGGGCTGTGGCTCGTTGGGTTGCTCGTTCCCGCCGCGCCCTTCTTATCGCAAGCTCAGGCCGAGGAGACGGTGACGATCCAACTCGTCAAAAGCACCGGCCAGGCGCCGTTCTACATCGCCATCGGGAAAGGCTATTTCGAGAAGGAAGGCATTCACGTCGATTCCGGCAATGTGCGCAGCGCGCTCGATACGATCGCGCCGATGGCGACCGGGCGTCTCGACGGCAGCATGGGTGCGGCGACGGCAGGTTTCTTCAATGCCGCGCATCAAGGCTTTGACATGCGCATCGTCGCGGTCATGGGCATCCAAGGCCACCTGATGGCGACACAGGCGCTTGTCCGCAAGGACCTGTGGGATAACGGCACGATCAAGAGCGCCAAGGACTATCGGGGACGCAAGATCGCCATCAACGCGCCGGGCGACATCACCGAATATTTCCTGACGAAGATGCTCGGCAAATACGGCATGACGCTCAAAGACGTGAACGAGACGTCGATGGAGTTCGCGCTGCAAGTCGTCGCTTTCAAGAATAGCGCGATCGATGCTGGCTTCCTGCCCGAGCCGCTCGCCACGACGGCCAAGAGCCAGGGCGAAGCCGTGCTCGATCAGCCCGAGCAAAGCATCGGCGAAGGCATCCCGACGACCTTTCTCTTCCTCGCGACGAAGTTCATGCAAGACCGCCCGAAGGTCGCGCTCGCTTTCATGCGCGCGCTGATCCGGGGCGCGCGCGACGCTCAGGGCGATTTCAGCAAGAACCCCGACGTCGCCGCGATGATCGCCAAGCAAACCGATTTGAAGCTCGCCGACGTCGAGAATAGCGCGCCCTATGTCTTCGATCCCAATCTCGATATCACCAAATTCGAAGGGAAGCTGCGCGACGAGGAGACGGTGCATCGCGCCAACGGCCGGCTCAACTACACCGAGCCGCTGTCCTTCGACAAGGTGATCGACGCAAAGCTCGTCCACCAAGCCGCCGCGCAAGTGAAATAACGATGCGCGGTCGCGCGGTTGCAGCGGTCGGCGTCGCGCTGCTGCTCTTCGGCGCGGCGGCGCCGTCGCCGGCGGCCGACGAGTTGCGCATCGGCAAGGCGGCCGCGGTCGGCTTTTCCTTCGGCGTGCTCGATGTCGGCATCGCGCAGGGCTTCTACAAAGATGCCGGCATCGACATCGAGGAGCTGAATTTCAGCGGCGCCGCAAAGGTCGAGCAGGGCATTGCCGCCGGCGCCGTCGATATTGGCCTTAGTGCCGGCACCGACTTGGCGCTCATCGTCAAAGGCGTGCCGGCGAAAGGCGTCGCGGCGCTCGCCGGGCCGCCCTACGACATCGCGGTCATCGTCGGCAAAGGTTCGCCGATCGGAACGCTCGACGATCTCAAGGGCAAGCGCACCTCGGCGGCGACGGCCGGCGGCTCGATGATGGAGTGGATGGCGAAAGAGCTGGCGCGGGTCAAAGGCTGGCCGCCCGACAGCATCACCGTCGTCGCGGTCGGCGTCGAGCGCACCGGCAAGGTCGCGGCGCTCAGGACGCACGCGGTCGACGCGCTCTACGATGCGCCGGGCCTCGCTTTCGAGCTCGAGAAAACGGGCGAGGGAAAGCTGCTCGCGCTTGCTTCCGATTACGTCAAGGACTTCATGGTCCACGGCATCTATGCGTCTAACGCGCTGATCGCGCAAAATCCCGAAGCGCTCAGGCGCTTTCTCGCCGCCTGGTTCAAGACCATCGCTTTCATGCGCACCCATCGCGCCGAAACCGTTGCCGTGATGGGCAAGGTCACCGGCGAGGGCGACGCGCTTGCGGGCCGCGAATACGATCTCGAAATGCCGATGTTCTCGAGCGACGGGCGCTTCGATCCGGCGGCGCTGAAGAAGCTTTCGGACAGTTTCGTCGAGCTGAAGATGCTCGACCATCCGGTCGATCTCGCGCCTTACGTGACCGAGAAATTCCTGCCCGTGAAATCCGGGAGCTAAGCCGGCAGCTTGCCGAAGCGCGTGCCGTAATCGATCGGCAGCACCTCGCCGGTGATGAGATCGGGGCCATCGATGAACCAGCAGATCATCTCGGCGATGTCCTCGGCATAAGCGGTCTTGCCGACCGGCGTGATTTTCGCCTGCTCGATGAGGCGCTCGTTGTAGCGCTTCTCGCCGAGGAGGTTCTTCATCCAACGCGTCGCAACGAAGCCCGGCGCGACGGCGTTGACGCGGATCGCAGGCGCCAATTGGCGCGCCAGCGCAATCGTCATCGAATTGATCCCGCCTTTCGAGGCGCCATAGGCGATCGAGGAGCCTTCGCCGTCGAGCGAGCCCAGCGCCGAGACATTGACGATCGTGCCGTTGCCTTGTTTTTTCATTTGCGGCACCACGGCGCGGATCATCTGATAGGTGCCGACGACGTTGACAGCATAGATTTCGAGGAAGTCCGGCCCGTTGAGCGCTTCGAGATCGCCGGGCTTGGCCGGCTTGGTCTTGCCGGCGCAATTGACCAGCGCATCGATGCGGCCCCAGCACTCGAGCGCCGCCGCCGCCATGCCGCGGCATTGCGCATCGTCCGCGATGTCGGCCTGATGCACGAGCACGTCGACGCCATGCTCGCGGCATTGCGCCGCCGTGGCCTCGGCTTCCTCGCGGCTGCGGCTGTAATTGACGACGACGCGGCAGCCTTTTTTCGCCAAGAGCTTCGCGGTTTCGGCTCCGATCCCGGTCGCCGAGCCGGTGACGATCGCGACGCCGTTCCTGATGTCCACGGATTTCCTCCCGCCTCGATTTCGCTGTAGTAATAGAGCGTTTCCGCGGGAGGAAAAATGGCGCAGCTTCAACTCAGCATCGCGATGCACCCCAATGCGCGCTCGGCGCCGGTGCTCGACGGCCGCATCAAGATCGACGGCATCGATCTGCTCCCGACGCATGCTTTCCCGTCGGAGATTTTCTGGCGCCAGCTTCATTTCAGCGAGTTCGACATTTCCGAGATGTCGATGTCGTCGCTGCTGATCCTGCTCGCGTCGGGTAATCGCGATTGGGTGGCGCTGCCGGTCTTCACGACGCGGCGCTTTTTCCATACCGGCATGTGGGCGCGCAACGACGCCGGCATCAAGTCGCCGGCCGATTTACGCGGCAAGCGCGTCGGCGTGCCGGAATATCAGCAAACGGCGGCGCTGTGGTCGCGCGGCGCGCTGAAGCACGAATTCGGCGTCGATGCGTCGGAGATCGAATGGTGGATGGAGCGGACGGAGGAGGTGAGCCATGGCGGCGCCACCGGCTTCAAGCCGCCGCCGGGCGTGAAGCTCCATCGCATTCCCGCCGACAAAAGCATGGCCTCGATGCTGCTTTCGGGCGAGCTCGACGCCGCGCTCCACTACATCGCTAACACCAACCTCGTCGATCGCAGCCGCGTCGATCTCGATTTACGCGCCGAAGGTCATTATATCTTTCCCGATCGCGCCGCCGAGGCGCGGCGCTATTTCGCCAAGACGGGCTTTTTTCCGATCAACCACGGCATGGTGGTCCGGCGCCGCATCGTCGAGCAGCATCCTTGGGTCGTGCTCAATATCTACCGCGCCTTTTTGGAGGGTAAGGATCGCTGGCTCGCCGGCGTCTCCGAAGCCGCCGAGGCGCATCTCGAGACCGGCATTCTGCCGCCCGAGAACGGTGCGCTCCTGAAGAAAGACCCGTTCCCTTATGGCGTCGTCGGCAATCGCCATATCCTCGAGACGATCGCGCGCTATTCGCATGAGCAAGGGCTGACGCCGCGCGTCCTGTCGCTCGACGAGATCTTTCCTCCGGCGACGCTGTCGCTTTGAAGCCGACGGCTTCTATCGCGCGGCCCTAAAGCGCTCGTGTGGGCATCATGATCGTCCGCCACATATGCGAGGCGGGCGTGTTGTCCCAGCCGAGGCCTTCCGCGGGCTGCTTGAAGTTGCGGCCGATGATGTCCTCGAATTCCTCGAGCTTGGGATCGACGCCCGGCTCGAAGGCGTAGAGGTCATTGACGCAGATCTGCCGCGCGGTGCCGTACCATTTGTGCTTCCGCGCGTATTCGTAATCGCGCTTGATGTAGTCTTCCGGCTCGAAATCAGGGCCGAACAGCCGGACATACATTTCCGGATATTCGTAGCCGAAATCCTTGTCGGGGAAAAAGCGCAGCGCTTGGTGATAGCGGATCGCCCAGCTCACCTCTTCGTCGACATAAGGCTCGATGAGCTGAGCGCCCCAATAGCCGTGGTCCGAGCGGATGAAGCCGACGACGCCGATATCGTGCAACAAGCAAGCAAGAATCACTTTCTCGCTATAACCGCCCTTGCGCGCGAGATTGGCGCTTTGCAGCAGGTGATTGGTGGCGCTGCCAAAGCGCAGCTTGAAGAAATCCATCAAGGTCGGCTTATCGGGCATCGCCTTGAGGCGCGGATCGGGGCCTTGCACGACATGCTTGCCCGGCGGCAGCGGGTCCTGGATCGGGCCGGTCGGGTCTTTGTCGCCCGAGGTGAAGAGCACGGAGCGCAGCGGAATCCGCGCTTCGATGTCGTGCATCATCTTGTGCTCGAGCGCATCGGCGCGCTGGTTGGAATCGCCTTTAAATTTGGCGTTGGTGACGGCTTCCCAATCTTGAACGTTTGCTTGTTTCGCCATTCGCTCTCTCCGCTCGATCCTTTTGCGCGCGATGCGTGTTGGACGCATTGTTGAGCCGCCACAAGAGGGCGTCAACGTCGCTGGCGGCGAGAATTGCGCAGAACGTGGCTAAACTGCGCTGTTGCGGTTACCGGCTGCCTCATCTGCCCCGGACGCGCCTCGGAAGACCTTATTCCGCCCATAACTTTGACATCGCGGCTTTGCACCATTCCGTGGGGATAGCGCTTTTGTGAGGACATTGGTTATGGCTGTTATCACCGCTCCACTGACCCATTCGACTTTGCCGGTACGGCCAGCCGGTGCCGCCATGGCGACGCCACGGACGCCCAAGCTGTTCGGACGGTTCTTCCACCGTCGGACGCGCCAGCCAACGCTGTACCATCGCTGCCTCGCCGTCCATATGGCGACGGCGGGGACGCTCAGCGCCCTGCGCTAGGTCAACGAGGGGTTAACCCGCCGGCGACCCGTTAACCCTTTCTTAACCTTTGCCGCGCAAAAAGCCCCCGAGTCGGCACTGAACGTGCCAGTTGTGACAGGGGGTTGGAGCCGTGTCTGAAGGTATGACTTCGGGGTATATACCCGGCAGCGTCGTGTGGGTCCCGTGGTCGGTCGCGCGTCCCGAGCGGCGGCGGCCAAAGCCGCGCAAGCACGAGTCGCTTTTCGCTCGCTTGTTCGCGCGCAACGAGCGCCAGCGGCCGAGTCTTTATCAGCGCTGTCTCGCCATTCACATCATGACGACCAGCGAGACTGAGGAAAGGGCTTCCTCATGACCGCCGATGCAATCTTGGCGGCAGCGGGCCTGCTAGCCCCCGTCGATGCGCCCGATTCGGCCGAGGCGATTTTCGCGCTTCATCGCGGGCGCGAGCCGCTGCTGATCGAAGACAGCGACGCGCTCAGCCTGCCCGAGCTGGAACTGCCGTAATCGCTACCGGAGCCGCCAGCCGCTTTTGCGGCCGGCCTTGGGCATCGATCAAGCCGCGCTCTTGAAGCGCCGCCAGCACGGCACTGAAATGCTGCGCCGCGCCGGGACGGCCGGCGCCTTCGAGCCAGTTCTGATCGAGGAACGAGGCGAAGCCCGGCTGGCCGAGCTCGACCTCCCACAGCACGCCGAGGAGCGATGCCATCGCTTCCTCATTCTCGCGCTCGGCGCCGAACACCGTAGCGGCGCGCTCGGCGCCGTCGCGGTCGCCGGTCTCGGGCCCGGCGCCGAGGCCGAAATCGATCGCTTCCCGCCGCTCGGGCGGGGCGAGCTGGAAATGCGCGATCTCGTGCAGGAGGACGTAAGCCTCGGTCTCGCGGCGGAGTGCGTGGCCGTTCCAGGCGTAATCGAGCATCGGGCTGCCGGTGAGCAGCGCCATGCCGAATTCGCTGGCGAGCGCGCAGGCTTCGTCATGGTGCCGCGCCGCTTCAGCGCCTTCGGCGCGCGCGGCCTTGGCCGGGTCGGCGATGCGACGGAAGACGGCACGTTCGGGCGGCGCGAGCTGCGCGGCGAATTCCTCGATCACCGCCGGCAAGCGATCGGGCGCGATAGCCGTTAGAATCATCGAAGGCGAATTAGCGCGGCGGCGGTCGTGCTCGCAAGCTTTCGCCGATCAGCACGTCATGGCTGTGCAGCGCGGCCGCGCCTTGCTGCGCCACGCGCGTCGCAGCTGCGCGATCGGGCAAGCCTGCGGCGCGGACTAGGTAAAGCGCTTTCTTACCGCTTATTTTTGTTTCAAGAACAGAAGCTTGGACATTATTTTTGCGAAGTTTCGCGACCATCGATGCGGCGCTGCCGCGCGCGCGGAAAGCGCCGAACTGGACCCAATGCGCGCCGCTCGGCGGCCGGTTGGCGACGCGCGCGGCGGCGGGGGCGGCTGCCGCCACGCGGTGGAGAAGCGGCGCGATGTGAAGGGCGCGTTGCGCTTTGCTGAGCTGCGCAAGCGCAGCGTTGCGGTCGCCCTGATCGGCGCCCCGGACGCGGAGATAGCGCTTGCCGTGCTTGCCCGGCGCCTCGGTGACGGTGGCGGCGATGCCGAGCTTGTCGAGGCTTCGCTTCAGCCGGTCGGCGTAGAACGCGCCGTCATAGGCGCCGAACTCGACCCAGTAACGTGGCGCGGCCGCGGCGACATTCGCCGGCGCGGCGCTCGGGGCGATCTGCGCGAGTCCCTGGGCGATCGCGGCCGCCGGCGCCGCCGACGGAGCGGTCTGCGCTTGCGCCGGCGGCGGGACCGGTGCGGCCGGAGCTTGGGCGCTCTGCGGCAGCGCCGACTCGGGGGGACGAGCTGATTGAGTCGTCTGATTATTTTGCGGCGCTTGCGCAACCGAAGGCGGCGCCGTCACGGGCGCCGGCGACACCGGCCCCGCTGTGGGCGCGGTCGGCGCCAGCTGATTGCTCACGATGTTGGGCGTGCCGGGTTGGTTTTGCGCGAAATAAACCGCGCCGAACACGCCCAAAACCAAGGCGAGCAGGCAGGCGAGCAGCAATGCTGCGCCCCAGATTGTGCGGGATCGCTTGGGGGTGCTTTTTTGCTGATTCAATATTCGAGGGTTCCTGGCGGCGATCGCCTGGAAACCTTAACACGGCTGAGAACCGAATCTCGACTCGTCAGCCGTTTGAATGAGAGATTTCCTGTGGATGATGCATCAAGGTCGCCGCGGCGCCGCCTTGGACATGCCGAAAACCGGCGGCTGATGCAGGGTTATGGAGGTTGCGAAAGCCCCGACAATGGGGCAGAGTGACTGGCCCTTACGTTTTCGCCGGCCGCGTTACCCCCGTTTTTGGGACGGATCCAGCACATCTCGTTGTGACAAGGATCGCGCGCGGAAAGTGCGGAGCGCCGGGAGAGCACGCGTCGACCAGATCGCGACTGGCTGCGCGGGGGATGTGAGCGGGTAGGGAGACAAGGGTTGGAGCCTACAAATATCGCGGCCCCGGACTATTTTCACAAAGTCGTCGATTGTCAGTGGGCCTGTCCGGCGCATACGCCGGTTCCGGAATATATCCGTCTGATCGCTGCCGGGCGTTACACCGACGCCTACATGATCAATTGGAAATCCAACGTCTTTCCCGGGATTCTGGGGCGCACTTGCGACCGGCCCTGCGAGCCGGCCTGTCGCCGCGGCCGGGTCGAAAAGGAACCGGTGGCGATCTGCCGCTTGAAGCGCGTCGCGGCCGACAACAAGGACGATATCCGCGCCCGGCTGCCCGGGATCCCGACGCAGAAGAACGGCAAGCGCATTGCGCTTATCGGTGCGGGGCCGGCCTCGCTGACCGTGGCGCGCGATCTTGCGCCTTTGGGCTACCACCTCGTCATGTTCGACGGCGACAAGAAGACCGGCGGCATGATGCGGACGCAAATTCCGCGTTTCCGATTGCCCGAGTCGGTTACTGACGAGGAATGCGGCTACATCACCGATATGGGCGTCGAATTGCATCTCGGCGAGCCGATTACCAGCCTCAAATCGCTCCTGACCCAGGGTTACGATGCGATTTTCGTGGGCTCCGGTGCCCCGCGCGGCCGCGAATTGGAGATTCCGGGCCGCCAGGAGGCGAAAGAGCACATCCATATCGGGATCGACTGGCTTTCGAGCGTGTCTTTCGGCCATACGACTCGGATCGGCAAGCGCGTCATCGTGCTGGGCGGCGGCAATACGGCGATGGATTGCTGCCGCACCTCGCGGCGCTTGGGCGGCACGGATGTGAAGGTCATCGTCCGCTCCGGCTTCGAGGAGATGAAGGCAAGCCCGTGGGAAAAAGAAGACGCGATGCATGAGGACATCCCGATCCTCAACATGCTCGTGCCGAAGGAATTTACCCATAATAATGGGCGGTTGACGGGCGTTCTTTTCGAGAAGGTCAAGGCCGTCTACGACGCCAAGGGCAAGCGCTCGCTGGTGCCGACGGGCGAGCCCGATCAGCATTTCGAGTGCGATGACGTGCTGGTTGCCGTCGGCCAGGAGAACGCCTTCCCCTGGATCGAGCGCGATATCGGCGTCGAATTCGACAAGTGGGATATGCCGGTGGTCGATCCCGTGACGATGAAATGCTCGCTGCCGAATGTGTTTTTCGGCGGCGACGCGGCCTTCGGCCCCAAGAACATCATCTGGGCGGTCGCGCACGCCCATGAAGCCGCGGTCTCGATCGACAAGCTCTGCAACGGCGAGGACATCACGAAACGCCCGCCGCCCGACGTGGCGCTCATCAGCCAGAAGATGGGCATCCACGAATGGAGCTACGACAACGATATCTCCAACGACTCGCGGTACAAGGTACCGCTGCGGGATAAGGCGGTGGCGCTCGCCGATGTGAAGCTCGAAGTCGAGCTCGGCTTCGACCGGAAGCTCGGTTATGCCGAAGCCGAGCGCTGCCTCAATTGCGATATCCAGACAGTGTTCACGCCGTCGCTGTGCATCGAATGCGATGCCTGTGTCGATATCTGCCCGATGGATTGCATCACCTTTACCGGGAATGCGCCGGAAGAGCAGTTGCGCCGCAGTTTGAAGGCGCCGGCGAACAACCGCACGCAAGACATTTACGTCTCGACGGAGCTCAAGACCGGCCGCATCATGGCGAAGGACGAAGACGTCTGCCTCCATTGCGGCCTCTGTGCCGAGCGCTGCCCGACCGGCGCATGGGACATGCAGAAATTCCTTCTAGACATGACACAAGCTGGACCCGAATGCCGAAGCCGATAGAAGCCATCAACGATTTCGTCGTTAAGTTCGCCAACGTCAACGGTTCGGGCTCGGCGAGCGCGAACGAGTTGTTCGCGCGCTCGATCCTGCGCATGGGCGTGCCGGTCGCATCGCGCAACATCTTCCCCTCGAACATCCAGGGCCTGCCGACTTGGTACGAGGTGCGAGTCTCCGAGGCCGGCCATCTCGGCCGCCGCGGCGGCGTCGACCTCATGGTGGCGATGAACCCGCAGACCTGGGCTGCGGACGTCGCGGAGATCGAGCCCGGCGGCTATCTCTTTTACGATTCGACGAAGCCGATGCCGCCGTCGAAATTCCGCGACGACATCAACGTCGTCGGCGTGCCGCTGACGGCGATCTGCAACAAGGAATTCAGCGATCCGCGCCAGCGCCAGCTGTTCAAGAACATCATTTATGTCGGCGCGCTCGCGGCGCTCTTGAACATGGATGTCGAGGCGATCGAGAAATTGATCAGCGAGCAGTTTCAGGGCAAGGACAAGCTCATCGCGCCGAACGTCAAGGCCCTCCATATGGGCATCGACTACGCCAAGGAGAATCTCGCGCCGCTGGGCCTGCGTGTGAGGAAAGCCGACGCGGTCGGCGACCGTATCTTCATCGATGGCAACAGCGCCGCGGGCCTCGGCGCCGTTTATGGCGGCGCGACGGTCTGCGCCTGGTATCCGATCACGCCTTCGACCGCTTTGGCCGAGGCGTTCATGAAATGGTGCCGCAAGTACCGGATGGATAAAGAAACCGGGAAAGCGAAATACGCCATCGTCCAGGGCGAGGACGAGCTCGCTTCGATCGGCATCGTGCTGGGCGCGGCCTGGAACGGTGCGCGCGCTTTCACCTGCACGTCGGGACCCGGCGTATCGCTGATGAGCGAGTTCGTCGGCCTCGGCTATTACGCCGAAATCCCGGCCGTGATCATGGACGTGCAGCGCGGCGGGCCGTCGACCGGCATGCCGACGCGTACCCAGCAGGCCGATCTCATCGGCGCCGCCTACGCCTCGCATGGCGATACCAAGCATCCGCTGCTCTTCCCGCAAGACCCGGGCGAATGCTTCGAGATGGCGGCGTTGGCTTTCGACATGGCCGACCGGTTGCAGACGCCGGTGTTCCTCATGCTCGATCTCGACATCGGCATGAACGACTGGCTAACCAAGCCGTTCCAATGGGACGACAGCAGGCAGCTCGACCGCGGCAAGGTGCTGACCTACGACGACCTCCAGGCCGGCAAGGAGTTGCAGCGCTACACGGATCTCGACGGCGACGGCATCGGCTATCGCACCTATCCCGGCACGCATCCGACCAAGGGCAGCTATTTCACCCGCGGCTCGTCGCACGATCGGCTTGCCCGATACAGCGAAAACGGCGCGGACTATGTCGAAAACGTGCAGCGTCTGTTGCGCAAATTCGAGACCGCCAAGAAGCTGATCCCGGCGCCTTTGCGCCGTGACGCCAAGGCCAAGACCAAATACGGCGTGCTCTATTTCGGCTCGACGACGCCTTCGATGCACGAAGCGCTCGGCGTGCTCGAAGAGCAGGGCATTCATCTCGACGCCATGCGGCTGCGCGGCTTCCCGTTCAGCAACGAGGTGGTGAATTTCGTCCTCGAGCACGAGCAGGTGTTCTTCGTCGAGCAGAGCCGCGACGCGCAATGCCGGACGCTCCTTATCACCGAGAGCAATCTCGACCCGGCGCGCATCGTGCCGGTGCTGCATTACGACGGCACGCCGATCACGGCGCGCTTCATCATCGAAAAGATTTCCGCTCTCCTCAAAGCACGCAACGTCGCGCCGCTGCGAGAGGTTGCGCGGTGATTTTCAATTCGTCATTGCGAGCGAAGCGAAGCAATCCAGGCCTTACGCGATGCTCTGGATTGCTTCGTCGCTAACGCTCCTCGCAGTGACGGCGAAAGGGTAAGAAAATGACCTACATTCCGAAGCCCAAGCTCCACCATCCCGATCTGCCGAAGAACAAGCTCGGCTTTACCCACCGCGACTACGAAGGCTCGGTTTCGACGCTCTGCGCCGGCTGCGGCCACGATTCGATCAGCGGCGCGATCATCCAGGCCTGCTTCGAGCTGGATTTGGCGCCGCATCGCGTCGCCAAGATGTCGGGCATCGGCTGCTCGTCGAAGACGCCCGACTATTTCCTCGGCAATTCGCACGGCTTCAACTCGGTCCACGGCCGCATGCCGTCGGTCCTGACCGGCGCCAACCTCGCCAACAAGGACCTCATTTATATGGG
>Ga0070737_10003512_pt1 | contig 16783 bp, 13 predicted proteins | sample Coa_R1_10_FD_66438 | JGI IMG/M metagenome (GOLD analysis project Ga0070737, IMG submission 66438) | Surface soil microbial communities from Centralia Pennsylvania, which are recovering from an underground coalmine fire - Coalmine... | ecosystem: Environmental > Terrestrial > Soil > Unclassified...
ACGTAGTCGTTGGCGTCGCCCTCCAGCCGGAGGGTGATGCCCTTGGGCAGGAAGGCCCCGAAGCTCTGCCCGGCCGAGCCGGTGAAGGACAGGTCGATGGTGTCGTCGGGCAGCCCGGCCGCCCCGTACCGGCGGGTCAGCTCGGCGCCGAGCAGGGTGCCGGTGGTGCGGTCCACGTTGCGGATCGGCCAGTGCCCGGTGACCGGGCGGGCGTCCTCCAGCGCCGGCTGGGCGGCGGCGATCAGCTGGCGGTCGAGCACGGTGTCGAGGCCGTGGTCCTGGGCCATGGTGGCATGGAGGGAGGCCCCGGCCGGCAGCTCCGGCATATCGAGGATGGGGGACAGGTCGAGACCCTTGGCCTTCCAGTGGTCGACGGCCGGCACCATGTCGAGGACCTCGGCGTGGCCGATGACCTCGTCCAGGCGGCGGAACCCGAGGGCGGCCAGCTGTTCGCGCACCTCCTCGGCGATGAACTCGAAGAAGTTGACGACGAACTCGGGCTGGCCGGCGAACCGCTTGCGCAGCTCCGGGTTCTGGGTGGCGATGCCGACCGGGCAGGTGTCCATGTGGCAGACCCGCATCATGATGCAGCCGCTCACCACCAGCGGGGCGGTGGCGAAGCCGAACTCCTCGGCGCCGAGCAGAGCAGCCACCAGCACGTCCCGGCCCGTCTTGAGCTGGCCGTCGACCTGGACCACGATCCGGTCCCGCAGCCCGTTGGCTAGCAGCGTCTGCTGGGTCTCGGCCAGCCCAAGCTCCCACGGCGCCCCGGCGTGCTTGAGCGAGTTGAGGGGCGAGGCGCCGGTGCCGCCGTCGTGGCCGGAGATCAGCACCACGTCGGCGTGGGCCTTGGCGACGCCGGCGGCGACGGTGCCGACGCCCACCTCGGCGACCAGCTTGACGTGGACCCGGGCCCGTTCGTTGGCGTTCTTCAGGTCGAAGATCAGCTGGGCCAGGTCCTCGATCGAGTAGATGTCGTGGTGGGGCGGCGGGGAGATCAGCCCCACCCCAGGGGTGGAGTACCGGGTCTTGGCGATCCACGGGTAGATCTTGTAGCCGGGCAGCTGGCCGCCCTCGCCCGGCTTGGCGCCCTGGGCCATCTTGATCTGCAGGTCGTCGGCGTTCACAAGGTACTCGCTGGTCACTCCGAACCGGCCGGACGCCACCTGCTTGATGGCACTGCGGCGCAGGTCCCCGTTGGGGTCGGGGGTGAAGCGCTCGGGGTCCTCGCCGCCCTCGCCGGTGTTGGAGCGGGCGCCCAGCCGGTTCATGGCGATGGCCAGCGTCTCGTGGGCCTCGGCCGAGATTGACCCGTAGGACATGGCGCCGGTGCTGAACCGCTTGACGATGGAGCTGACCGGCTCCACCTCGTCGATGGGGACGGGCGTGCGGCCGAGGTCCTCCGCCGTCTTCGTGCGGAAGAGGCCCCGGAGGGTGGCGAGCCGGGACGACTGGTCGTCGACGGCCTGGGTGTAGCTCTTGAAGATGTCGTAGCGCTTGGTTCGGGTGGCGTGCTGCAGCCGGTGCACCGTGGTCGGGTTGAACAGGTGGTACTCGCCCTCCCGGCGCCACTGGTACTCGCCGCCGACGGGCAGGTCGCGGTGGGCCAGCTCGGTGGAGCGCTCCGGCCAGGCGGTGTGATGGCGGGCCAGGACCTCGCCGGCCAGCTCCTCCAGCCCGACGCCGCCGATCCGGCTGACGGCGCCGGTGAAGTACCGGTCGACCAGGTCGGAGGCCAGGCCGACAGCCTCGAACACCTGGGCGCCGGTGTAGGAGGCGACGGTGGAGATGCCCATCTTGGACATGATCTTGAGCACGCCCTTGCCCGACGCCTTGACGTAGTTGCGGTGGGCGTGGCGGGGCGTGAGCCCGGGCAGGTCGCCCACCTCGATCAGGTCGTCGATGGTGTCGAAGGCCAGATAGGGGTTGACGGCGGCGGCCCCGAAGCCGAGCAGCAGGGCCATGTGGTGCACCTCGCGGGCCTCGCCCGTCTCCACGACCAGGCCGACCCGGGTGCGGGTCTTCTCCCGGACGAGGTGGTGGTGCACCGCGCTCACCAGCAGCAGGGCTGGGATGGGGGCCAGTTCGGTGGAGGTGTGCCGGTCGGACAGGACGATGATCTTGGCCCCGTCGGCGATGGCCGCGCTGACCTGCCGGCAGATGTTGTCCAGCGCCCCGGCCAGCTCCTGGCCGGGCGAGCGGGGCCCGTCGACCGCGAACAGCCCGTCGACGGCGAAGGTCTTCCACCCCGGGCAGGACCCGTCCTCGTTGATGTAGAGGAGCTTGGCCAGCTCCTCGTTGGTGAGGATGGGCTGGGGCAGGACGATCTGGTTGCAGTTGACCGGCTGCGGGTCGAGCAGGTTGGCCTCCGGCCCCACCGTGCCGGCCAGCGAGGTGACCAGCTCCTCCCGGATGGCGTCGAGGGGCGGGTTGGTCACCTGGGCGAACAGCTGCTGGAAGTAGTCGAACAGGAGGCGGGGCCGTTCGGACAGAACCGCCACCGGGGTGTCGCTGCCCATGGAGCCGATCGGCTCGGCGCCGGTGCGGGCCATGGGGCCGAGCAGGACCTTCTGGTCCTCCAGGGTGTAGCCGAAGAGCCGCTGGTGGGCGACGATCGACGAGTGCTGCGGGGTGAGGGTGAAGCGGGGCGGCAGGTCCTCGAAGCGGATCTCCTGCTCGGCCAGCCACTCGGCGTAGGGATGCTCGGCGGCCAGGGCGTCCTTGATCTCGTCGTCGCCGACGATCCGCCCCTTGGCCGTGTCGACCAGGAACATCCGCCCCGGCTGCAGCCGCCCCCGGGCGATGACCTTGGAGGGCGGGATGTCGAGGACGCCGACCTCGGAGGCCATGACGACCATCCCGTCGTCGGTGACCCAGTAGCGGGAGGGGCGCAGCCCGTTGCGGTCGAGGACGGCCCCGATGACGGTGCCGTCGGTGAAGGCGATGGAGGCCGGGCCGTCCCACGGCTCCATCAGGGCCGCGTGGTACTGGTAAAACGCCCGCCGGCCCGGGCTCATGGTCGTGTGGTTCTCCCACGCCTCGGGGATCATCATCAGCACGGCGTGGGGCAGGGAGCGGCCGCCCAGGTGGAGCAGCTCGAGGACCTCGTCGAAGCTGGCCGAGTCGCTCCCGCCTTCTGTGATGATGGGGAACGCCTGATCGATATCGGGGAGCAGTTCGGAGGCGAGCAGGGCCTCCCGGGCCCGCATCCAGTTGCGGTTGCCCCGCAGCGTGTTGATCTCGCCGTTGTGGGCGATCAGCCGGTACGGGTGGGCCAGCGGCCACGACGGGAAGGTGTTGGTCGAGAAGCGGGAGTGCACGAGAGCCAGGGCCGAGTCGACCCGGTCGTCGTGGAGGTCGGTGAAGAAGCCGTCCATCTGCGGGGCGGTGAGCATCCCCTTGTAGACGATGGTGCGGGTCGACAGCGACGGGAAGTAGACCCCGTCGAGCTCGTGTTCGGCCCGCTTGCGCAGGACGAACAGGCGCCGCTCGAGCTCGATGCCGCTGGCCGGCGGGGCGCCGGGCGCCGAGCTGACGAAGGGCTGGAGGAAGCTCGGCATGGCGTTCCTGGCCATGGTGCCGATCGTGCTGTCGTCAACCGGGACGTCCCGCCAGTGGGTCACCTGCAGCCCGGTCTCGGCCGCGAGGGCCTCGAAGCGGTGTTGAGCGCGGCCGGCCGCCTGGGGGTCCTTAGGGAGAAATGCGACTCCAGTGCCGTAGGCGCCGGGTGCGGAGAGCTGGCCGTCGAGCTCCTCTCGGTAAAAGGCGTCCGGGATCTGGATGAGGATCCCGGCCCCGTCACCGGTGTTGGACTCGGCCCCGGATGCGCCTCGGTGCTCCATGTGGCACAGCGATTCCAGGCCGAGGCGCACCATGCGGTGGCTCCGGCGACCGTGCATGTCGACCACGAAGGCGACACCACATGCGTCGTGCTCGAAGTCAGGGCGGTAGAGACCGCCAGCGCGGGGGGAGAGGGCCATGAGCTTCCTTCCGGGGTACGTTCGTTGCCTCGGGGACCAAAGGAGCGCCGCGGGGGATGACCCGGCCGCGGCTCAGGGACGTCGTCGGCCCTCGTGCAGCACCCAAACTTTACACGCTGCCGCGGTCATGTTGCGACCGTGTTTCCGGTCCCTGAGTGGGTTGTTGGCCGGTTCGGCCCCTCAAAGGCGGGGCGCCGCCTCCAGGACCTGGGCGTAGCGCTCGGCGGTGATGTTGCGGCCGGTGACCAGCACCACGAGATGGCCCGGCGGAGGCGGGTCGCCCGCCGACACCTTGCCGGCCAGGACCGCCGCCACCGCGGCGGCACCGGCCCCCTCGGCGACGAGCCCATGGGTCCGGAACAGCCACCGGATGGCCGCCCCCAGCTCCTCCTCCGACACGGCCCGGAACGCCACCCGACCGTCGGCCGCCGCTTGGCCGAGGACGGTGGGCGTGGGCGACCCCTGCTCGAGGTTGCCGGCCAGGCCGTCGGCCATGGTGTCGTCCACCTGCACGGCAACGACCCGCCCGGCCGCCGCCGCGGTGGAGGCGGCCCGCGAGCGCTCAGCTTCGACGGCGACGATGTGGGTGTCGGCCCGAGGTTCGGCCCAGCGCGTGAGCCCGGAGGCCAGGCCGCCGCCGCCGAGGGGAGTGACGACGGTGAGCGGCTCGTCGGGCGGGAACGTCTTGTCCAGCTCCCGCCCGATCGTCGCCTGCCCGGCGATCACCGCGTAGTCGCTGTAGGCCGACACATAGGTGGCGTCCGGGTTGGTGGCGGTCAGGCCCCGGGCGTAGGTCTCGGCCTCCTCGTAGCTGAGCCCGTGCTGGGTCAGGGTGACCTGGCTGCCCGGCCGGCGGGTCATGGCCTCGAGCACGGCCACCTTGGCCGCCGAGGCGTTCTCCGGGGTCACCACCGTCACCGGGACGCCCGTCTCGTTGGACGCCCATGCCATGCCGAGGGCGTGGTTGCCGGCGCTGGCGCTGACCGCCCTGGACCCTGGCGGCAGTGTCCGCAGAGCCGCCAGCGCCCCCCTGACCTTGAACGCCCCGGTCGGCTGCAGCGTCTCGATCTTCAACCAGCTGGGCAGGTCGCCGAACGGGGTGGGTAGGTCGGTGGCCAGCAGCGGGGTGGGGTCGAGGGTGGAGGAGACCACCTCCCACGCCGCGTCCAGTTCGTGGTCGTCCGGGGCGCGGAGGCGGGGTGTCATGCCTGGGAAAGCTAGCCCCCTCGGCCTTCCTGGCCCCTAGCCTGCCGTCGAATGGCAGGGAAGGAGCACAGCCGGTTGCCGGCGGAGTCGGCTGAGTCGGCTGGGTCGGCTGGGTCGGCGGAGTCGGCTGGGTCGGCTGGCGGGGGGCGGGGTGGGTCGCGCCCGGAAGGCCCGTGGTCCCCGGCCCGGCGCCAGCTGACCGTCGGCCTGGTCATGGCGGTCACCCTGGTCGCGTTCGAGGCGCTGGCCGTGGCGACCATCCTCCCGGTGGTAAGCCGCCGGCTCGGGGACCTGAGCCTGTACGGGTGGGTGTTCTCCGCCTTCCTGCTCTCCAGCCTGGTCGGGATCGTGGTGGCCGGCACCCTCGCCGACCGCCGCTCGGTCACCCTGCCGATGCTGGCCGGACTGGCCTTCTTTGCCTCCGGGCTGATCATCGGCGGCACCGCCTCCTCCATGCCGGTGCTCGTCGCCGGCCGGGCCGTGCAGGGCATCGGCGCCGGCGTGGTGCCGGCGACCGCCTACGTGGCCATCTCCCGCGGCTACCCGCCTCACGTCCGGCCCCAGATGTTCGCCGTCCTGTCCTCCGCGTGGGTCGTGCCCGGCCTGGTCGGCCCGGCCATCGCCGCCGCGGTGGCCAGCGCCGTCGGGTGGCGGTGGGTGTTCCTCGGGCTGGTTCCCCTCGTCGTGGTGGCCGGGCTCATCGCCGCCCATTCGCTGCGGACCCTGCCGCCGGCCGCCGCGGTGGCCGCCGCCGCATCGTCGTCCTCGCCTACCTCTTCGGGCTCTGGGTCAGGCTCGGGCTCGGCTCGTGATCCGGTGAGCGAGCCGGCCGTGGCCGAGCGGGACGGCGACCGGGCCCCGGTCGGGTGGTTGCCGGTCGCCGGGATCGTGGTCGGCGCCGGCGTCGCCCTTGCCGCGGTGGACAGCGGCCGGATCCTGACCGTGGTCGTCGGGGTGGTGGCCGGGGCCGCCCTGCTGGCCGTGTCGCTGCGGCGCCTGACCCCGGAAGGCACCCTCCGGGCCCGGCCCGGCCTGCCCGCCACCGTGGCCGGCCGGGGTCTGCTCACCTTCGGGTTCTACGCCGCCGACGCCTACGTCCCCTACGCCCTGACCACCGGCCGGCACGCCCCGACCTGGCTGGCCGGCCTGGCCCTCACCGCCGGCACCATCCTCTGGACGGTCGGCGCCTGGGTGCAGGCCCGCTACGTCCAGCGCCTGGGACCCCGACGGCTGGTCCGCACCGGGCAGGTGCTGCTGTTGATTGCGGTGGGCGGCATGGGGCTCGTGCTGCTGCCGGCCGTGCCGCCCGCCCTCGGCGTGGTGGCCTGGTCGGTGGCCGGGATGGGTATGGGGATCGGCTACGCCCCGCTCTCGGTGGCCACCCTCGATCGGGCCCCCGCCGGCGGGGAGGGGCGGGCCACCTCCGCCCTCCAGCTGACCGACGTGCTCGGCCAGGCCATCGGCACCGGCGTGTCCGGCGGGGTGGTGGCCGCCGGCGTTCCCGCCTTCGGGGTGCGGGGCGGGGTCGGGTTGGCCTTCGCCATCTCCGTCGCGGTGGGGATGACGGCCCTGGTGGTCGGGGTCCGGCTACCTGACCGCTTGCGGTCGGCCCCGTCGCCGGCCTCCTAGCCGGCGTTTTGGCTGGCGTATGGTGACGCCGACCGGCGCGTTTTCGCCGATGTGTGCGCCTTGCGGCGCCGTCCGGGAGGATTTTGTGCGACTTCACTGCATTTCTAGGCGTCAAGCCGCACAAGAAGTCCTCCGTCGCCCACTTTGAGGTCGACGGGGCGCGCCCGCCGGCGTTTAGTGACGCCTACCAGTCTTTTTGACAGGTAGGCGTCACTAAACAGCCGGTCGCCGGTGCCTCAGGACCCCTTGCCGGCGCTCTCGACCACCTCGACGAGCCGATCGCCGGCGTGGAGGACGGGATCGTCCCCCGGCGTCCCTACCGTCAGGGCCCGCTCAGGGCTTGAGACTGTCCGGGCCCCCTCAGGGCTTGAGCAGCTCCGCCGCGGTGGCCGGGTCCCGCACCTCGGCCCGCACCCGGTAGTGCATCTTCTTGCCGGTGGCGGTGCGGGGCAGGGTGTCGACGAACCGGTAGAGCCGGGGCCGCTTGTAGTCGGCCAGCATGGGGTGGGAGCGGCAGTGCTTGTCGAGGTCGGCCGGGGTGACCTCGCTCCCGGCGGCGACCTGCACGTAGGCGACCACGACCTCACCCCAGCGCGGGTCGGGGAGGCCGACGACCACGGAGTCGGCGACGGCCGGGTGCTCGTTGAGCACCTCCTCCACCTGTACGGGGTGCACGTTTTCGCCGCCGGAGATGATCATGTCGTCCTTGCGGCCCACGATGGTCACGTACTCGTCGGCGTCCCAGGTGGCCAGGTCGCCGGAGTACAGCCAGCCGTCCCTGAACCGCCGGGCCTGCTGCTCGGGCGCCATGTTGACGTAGGCGTACCCGGACTTGACCGAGCGCATGATGACCTCGCCGACCTCAGTGCCGTTCTTGGCCACCGTGTCGTCGGGGTCGGCCAGCCGGTCGTCGTAAACGTGAACGACGGCCACGTCGTCGTCGGTGCAGGCCCGGCCGGCGGTGCCGGCCCGGTCGGGGAGGTCGACCGGCCGCAAGAAGGTGTTCCAAAAGGCCTCGGTCGTGCCGTAGCCGTTGAAGATCCGGGGCGTCAGGATCTGCTGGTAGCGCAGGCAGGCGGCCCGCTCCAGCGGGGCGCCCATGGTGACGATGCCTTTGAGGGTGCGCAGGTCACGGGGGCGGGCGCCCTGGGCGTCGGCCAGCATGGCCAGGTTGGTCGGGGCGCCGATCAGGTAGGTGAGGCCGTGCTCGGCAACCAGGTCCAGGCAGGCGTCGGGGTCGAACTGGCGGAGCACGACCGCGGCCGCTCCGACGTAGAACACGGCGTTGGGCCCGCCGGGGGAGATGCCGCCCCGGTGAAACCACGGCGTCATGTTGAGGGTCAGGTCCTCCGGCGACAGCGGGAAGTGCATGATGACGTCGTGGGCGGTCAGCACCTCGGCCACGCTCGGCAGTGACACCCCCTTGGGCAGGCCGGTGGTCCCTGACGTGTAGAGCCGGGTCGTCTCGTCCCACGTGGTGACACCGGTCGGCTCGGGTGCCGGCGGGGCGTCGGCGTCCCGCAGCTCGGCGAAGCCGAGGACGTCGAAGCCGCTGTCGGCCAGCGCCGCCGGCTCCCCGGCCGGCCCGCCGACCTCCAGCAGGCGGGTCGGAGGATGGGCGGCCATCGCCACCGCCCCCGCCGCGGTGGCGGCCACGGAGAGGTCGTAGACGTAGACGGCCGGGCGGCTGTCGTCGAGGACGTGGGCCGTCTCGCCGGGAGAGAAGCGGTAGTTGACCGGGGAGGCGACCGCCCCGACCCGCTGGGCGGCCAGGTACAGCAGGGCGAACTCGGGACAGTTGGGCAGCTGGAAGGCGACCACGTCGCCCGGTCCCACCCCGCCGGCAGCCAGGCCGGCGGCGAGCCGCTCGACGTCGGCGCCGAACTCGGCGTAGGTCCAGCGCCGGCCGGTCGCCGGGTCGAGCAGGGCCGGTCGCCCGGCGTAGCGGTGGACGTTGCGGCGGAACCCGGCCAGGAAGGTGAAGTGGTGGTCGAACACCGTCCGCAGCGCGGACGGGTCGTAGCGGTACCCGGCGCTCACCGCGCCGAGCCCTCGGGCGAGCCGACCCCGGCGCCAGGGGCGGTGAAGACGGCCACGCAGTTCTGCCCGCCGAACCCGAAGGCGTTGGTCATGGCCGCCCGCACCGGCAGGCGGCGGGCGCCCTCAGGCACGTAGTCGAGGTCGCAGTCCGGGTCGGGCGTCTCGAGGTTGATGGTGGGCGGGACGATCCCGTCGCGCAGCGCCAGCGTGCAGACCATGGCGCCTAGGGCGCCGGCCGCGCCGATGGTGTGGCCGACCATCGATTTGGGGCTGCTCACGGCCACCCGCCGGGCCGTGTCCTCGCCCAAGGCGGCCTTGATGGCGGCCGTCTCGATGGCGTCGTTGGCCTTGGTGGCCGTGCCGTGGGCGCAGATGTAGTCGAGGGCCTCAGGGGTGACCCGGCTGCGGGCCAGCGCCTGGCGGATGGCGTCGGTGGCGTGGACGGCGCCCGGGTCGGGCGCGCTGACGTGGAAGGCGTCGGCGGTCAGCGCTCCGCCGGCCACCGCCGCCAGGGGGGTGGCGCCCCGCCGCCTGGCGTGCTCGGCGGATTCGAGGACGGCGACCACCGCCCCTTCGCCGAACACAAACCCGTCTCGGTCGGCGTCGAACGGCCGGCTGGCCGCGGCCGGGTCGTCGTTGCGGCGGGACATGGCGCCCATCTGGGTCAGGCCGGCGAACATGACCGGCGTGATGGCAGCGTCGGTGCCCCCGCACAGGACCACGTCGGCCTCGCCGGCGAGGATCAGGCGCCGGGCCTCGACGAAGGCGTAGATGCCGCTGGCGCAGGCGAGGGCGCTGGCCGTGACCGGTCCGTGGATGCCGAGGTCGATGGCGATCTCGCAGGCCGGCATGTTGGTGAGCGATGACGAGACGAAATGAGGCCCGATCCGGCCGAGCGTCGGTTCCAACAGGAGCCGGGTGGCGTGCTCGACGGTGTCGAACCCGGCGACGGCGGCGTTGACCACCACCCCCACCCGGCCGCTGTCGGCCGGGTCGATCCCGAGCTCGGCGTGGGCGACGGCCTCCCGGGCGGCCGCCACCGCGAACTGCGTGAACCGGGCCGAACGACGCAGACGCTTGCCCTCGAGGACGGCGGCCGGGTTGAAGTCCGGGACCTCGGCGGCGATCCGGACGGGCAGGTCGCTGGCGTCGAAGGCGCTGATCTTGCCGACCCCCGACCGGCCCTCCAGCAGGCCCCGCCAGGTTGTCTCCCGGTCGAGGCCGAGCGGGGTGACCGCCCCGAACCCGGTGACCACAACCCCGTCGAGCCTCGTCGTACCGTCCATCCCGCTGCCTGCCGTCCTGTCATAGGCCGATGCGTAACTGGTCGACATTATTGCGGGACCCGTTCGTCGACCAGCTTGCGCACGCCCACGAGCCGTTCGTACTGGCGGAGGACGTCGCTGGCGGCCGGCATGAGCACGAACTCGTCGACGCCCACGTCGCGGTACGAGGCGAGCAGGGTGGCGACCCGGTCGGGGGGCCCGTAGCCGGTCCAGCGGTCCACGACCCGGAAGGGCAGGTGGTACTGGCGGGCCATGAGCTCGGCGGCGTCGTCCCTGGCCGCGTCGATGTCATCGTCCACGTTGACCAGCACCAGCATGGTGACGGTCGGCGCCGGTCGGCCCTCTTCGGCGGCCAGCTCCCGGAGGCGGCCGGTCGCCTCGGCCACCGCCTTCGCGTCGCGCCACATGCCCATCCACTGGTCGCCGTAGCGGGCGGCCCGGCGCAGGGCGGCGTCGCTGCGGCCGCCGACGGCCAGCGGGATCCGGGTGGAGGTCGGCGGGAGGAGCCCGGGGACCTGCACGGGAGCGAGCGGGCCCGGGTGGTCGACCGCCTCTCCGGCGAGGAGGGCGGGCAGCACTCCCAGCATCTCGTCCAGCCGCCGGCCGCGGGTGCGGTGCTCCACGCCGGCGGCGGTGAACTCCTCCTCGTACTCGCCGCCCGCCCCGACCCCGAGCCGGACCCGACCGGGCGCCAGGGCGTCGAGGGTGGCCAGCTGCTTGGCCGCCCAGGCCGGGTGCCGGAGGGCCAGCTGAAGGATGCCGAGGCCGATCTCGACCCGTTCGGTGACGGCCCCCGCCGCGGCCAGGGCGCAGACCGCGTCGATGATCGGGACCTTGGCCACCAGGTGGTCGCCGGCCCAGACCGAGTCGTAGCCGAGCTCCTCGGCGAGCCGGGCCGCCGCCGTGACCGGGAACCGGCCGTGGCCGAAGACGTCGAAGGTCGGGAGCAGCACCCCCCACCGCAAGGGTGGGGTGGCATCGGCAGCAGGCATGCCCGCCATCCTGGCGCAGCCGACCGGTCAGGCGACGGATCGTGGACGCCGGCCCACCCCAACGTCCCCGCGCCGGACCGCGCCGACCTGCCATCCTGGCAGCCGTGCGCATCCTCGTGACCGGCCACGCCGGGAAGATCGGCCGGGCCGTCCACGATCGGCTGGTCGCCCGGGGCGACACGGTGGTCGGCTTCGACGTGGCCGAGGGGGACGATCTGCTCGACTTCGCCGCCGTCACCCGGGCCGCCGAAGGCTGCGAGGCCGTCATCCACCTGGCCGCCCTGGCCCACGACACCGCCGGCAGCCCGGAGGACATCATGGCCGTCAACGTGCTCGGCACGTGGCACGTGCTGCTGGCCGCCGAAGCGGCGGGCGCCACCCGGGTCGCCCACTTCTCGAGCACGCAGGCCCTCGGGATCTCCGAGGGGGAACACCTGCCCGACTACTTCCCGGTCGACGACCGGCACCCCCGGCGGGCCATGCGCCCCTACGGGCTGTCCAAGCGGCTGGGCGAGGAGATGTGCGACGGCTTCACCGCCCGCACCGGGATCCCCACCATCTCGCTGCGCCCGGTGGCGGTGTGGGACGACGCCGACCGGGCCCAGGTCGCCGCCAGCCGCCAGGAGTACCCGTCCTCCGAGTGGCAGCCCTTTTGGGAGTACGGCTCGTGGGTGGACGTGGAGGACGTGGCCGCCGCCGCCCTGCTGGCCGTCGACGTGCCGTTCCAGGGCCACCACCGGGCCCTGCTTTGCGCGAGCGACATCTCGGCCAGCGCCCCCAGCCTGGAGATGGCGGCCCGGCTCACTCCGGGCGTCCCGGTGCGGGACCCCGCCCGTTACGACGCCGACCCGTGGCGTTCGCTCATCGAGTGCACGGTGGCCGAGGACGTCCTCGGCTGGCGCCCGGTCCGGCGCTGGGGTGACCGGTGAGCCGCTACGCCCACCTCGGCGTCTACAGCGACCTGGTCGACGCCACCCCCGGTCCGGCCGCCTGGGCCGACCGACCGACCCAGGAGACGGTCCGCCAGGTTGTCGACGACGTCCTCGTGGCCTCGAGCCCGCAGCCGGCGGTCGCCGACCGGCCGCTCGACGTGCGGGTCGAGCGGCGCTGGCAGGCCGACGGGCTCGACGGGGAGGAGCTGTCCTGGTCGGTCGGGTACGGGCCCCGCACTCGAGCGTGGCTGCTCAAGCCGGCCGGCGCCGAGGAACCGCTGCCCGGCGTGCTGGCCCTGCACGACCACGGCGGCTTCAAGTACTACGGCAAGGAGAAGATCGCCGACGGTCCGGAGCCGACCCTGCCCGAGCTGGTCGAGTTGCGGCAGGGCTATTACGGCGGCCGGCCCCTGGCCAACGACCTGGCTCGCGAGGGCTACGTGGTGCTGGTCCCCGACGTGTTCGGCTGGGGCAGCCGCCGCTTCCCGCCCGAGGAGCTGCCGGAGATGATCCGCCGGCTCGGCGAGCAGGCGGTGCCGCCTCCGCACGGCGCCGAGCCGGAGGCGGTGGCCCACTACAACACGGCCGCCTGGCATCACGAGCACCTGCTCGAGCAGTACTGCGTCCTGCTCGGCACCAGTTTCGCCGCCGTCGTCGCCTACGAGGACCGCGTCGCCCTCAGCTATCTGCTCGGCCGGCCGGACACCACGGACCGGGTCGGCAGCATCGGCCTGTCGGGTGGCGGCTGCCGGTCGGTGCTGCTCAGAGCCACGGCCGAGCCGCTCACGGCGGCCGTGGTCGTCGGGATGATGGGCACGTACGGCTCGCTGCTCGATCACAACGTGCTCAGCCACACGTGGATGGTCACGCCGGCCGGTCTCGGCGGGCGGGTCGACTGGCCCGACGTGGCCGCCGTGGCGGCGCCCAAGCCGCTGCTGGTGCAGTACGACCGCGAGGACCCGCTCTTTCCGTTGGCCGGCGCCGAGGCGGCCGACGAGCGCATCCGGGCCCACTACGCCGCCGCCGGCCGCCCCGAGGGTTACACCGGCCGCTTCTACGACGGGCCCCACAAGCTGGACCGGGCCATGCAGCGGGACGCCTTCGACTGGCTCGGCGCCCACCTGCGCTGAGCCCGTCGCCGCTGAGCCAACCCCTGACGGCCGGCTGCTAGTCTGCTTGACCTGCCACCCACGGGTGCCCGGGCGCTTAGCTCAGCTGGTTAGAGCGCAGCCTTCACACGGCTGAGGTCGGGGGTTCGAGTCCCTTAGCGCCCACCCGCTTGACCAGGGGTTTCACAAGCCCCGACTCTCGTTAGGGTCAAGTGGTACTCTCGTCAGGGCCAGAGCGTGTCCAGAGCAGGACAGCGCCGGGCCAGAGAGAGGATGGGGAGATGGACGAGGACGAGCTACGAGAGTCGCGAGGGCCACGAGGGCCACGGCCGATCGGCGCCCTGCGCGTGCCGGCGGCCGGCAGGGTGCAGATCTCGGCCCAGCTCGACGATCAGCGAGGCGCGTGGTCGGCGATCGTGCCGGTCGGGCCGGACGGTTCCGTCGAGTTCCCGGTCCTGGCCGGCGACCTCGGCGACAGCACGACGGCATGGATCGCCGAGCGCCAGGGCGAGTGGACGCAGACCGACGACGACAAGTGGCCGACGCGATGGGGGCCGAGGTCGACCGACGAGTATGTCGCCGAGCGGCTCGGGATCGACGTGCCGGAGGGCGGTTTCCCGTGGCGGCCGTACCACGGCACCATCGACTCGGTGTACTCCGGTCTGGCATCAGCGCCGCAGCGACCCGAGCCGTCGGCCGAGGAGTCGCACCACGCCGTGTGGGAGTCCGAGTGAGTCCCGCCAAGCGGGGGAGCGCGTTCGGCAGCGTCCGCAAGCGCACCACCGGCAACAAGATCCGATGGCAGGCCCGATGGCAGGACCGCGACGGCCATCAGCACTCGGCGACATTCCCGACCCGCCGCCAGGCCGACGAGTGGCTCTCCGAGCAGGCCACCGACCGCAACCGTGGCGCCTGGACCGACCCGCGCGACGGCCGGACCCTGTTCGTCGACTGGCAGGCCCGGTGGCGCTCGACGATCGTCGACCTGCGCCGCTCGACGCTCGTCAGGGATCTCGGCTACCTCGACCGGTACCTCGTGCCGGCGTTCGGCACCGCCCAGCTCGCCGAGATCGACTCGCTGATGATCGAGGCGTGGGTCGCCGAGCTGCGCTCACGGCTCGCCCCGGCGACGGTCGTCAAGGCCGGCCAGATCATGAGCAAGATCATGGGTGCCGCCGTGCGGGCGAAGCTCATCCCGACGAATCCGTGCGCGGGCGTGAAGCTGCCCAGGATCGACGACCACGAGATGCGGTTCCTCGAAGCCGACGAGGCGTGGTCGCTCGCCGACTCGATCGACGAGAAGTACCGGGGCCTCGTGCTGCTCGGTGTCGGCTGCGGCCTGCGCCCGGGCGAGATGCTCGGCCTGCGGGCCGGGCGCGTCGACCCGCTGCGCCGAACGATCGACGTCGCCGAGATCGTCGTCGAGGCCGACGGCCACCTGTACGTCGGCCCGCCGAAGACGAACGCCGGCCGCCGCCGGGTGCCGGCGCCACGGTTCGTCATGGACGCCCTGAAGCCGCATCTCGCCGGCAAGGGACCGGACGACCTCGTGTTCCCTGCGCCCCGTGGCGGCCACGTGCGGGCCGGCAACTGGCGTAAGCGCTATTGGAGGCCGGCTGTAACCGCTGCCGGCCTGGAGGCCGGCCTGCGGGTGCACGACCTGCGGCACACGGCGGTCGCCTGGTGGATCGCTGCCGGCGCCGACCCGGTGGACATTGCCAGGCGGGCCGGGCACACGTCCGTCTCAGTGGTGCTCGACCGGTACGGGCACCTGCTGGCGGGTAAGGCTGACGAGGTGACGGACCGGCTCGACATGCTCGGGGCGCGGCCGGCGGCCGGCGGAGTGGTCATCCCGATGACTACGCGGTAACTAGCCCGGTCGGGCGGTTTTGTTGCATGTAGCATACAAATACGCAAGTTCACCCTTTCGGGCGCCCGAAGCTTCCGGTATCGTCTCGGCTCGTGAGCTAACGAACGCAGGCGGCTGTCAGGTGGGGCGGGAATTGCGGCGAGCAGTTCCCACCGGGCAGGCAACACGGCGGGACCTCGAATCGTCCTCGGCGACGGCGACGTGACTAGGGCCGGCTCACCCTAAAGAAGCATTTACAGCAAGAGGTGTCACGCGCCATGCCGCACGGAATAATCGAGGTACTCACCGACCCCACCAGCCGACTCGAAGCGCTACGGGCGCTCGACGCTCTGCGGGACGTCATCCTGCAGGCCCGCGAGACGGTCGACCATATGGCCTCAGCGATCGTCGCTGTCGAGCACGAGACGCCGCAGCGAGTCGACCTCGGCGAGCATCTGGTCGAGCCGGCCGCGCATCTGGTCGAGACGACCTAGCGCGTAGCGAACCTCGGGGCTGGCATCGGCCGGCACAACGAACGCCGCCCCATCAGTGGGCGGCGTTTCGTCGTCTACGGCCTCGGCGTCGGCCGTATCGAGCAGCTCCCCGTGGATAGGGACGTCCTCGTCCCGCAAGAGCCGGTTCGTCGTCCCGGCCGGCCATTCGAGCGCCCGCTCGATCCCGATGAGCGTCTCGAACCGGTGCACGGTGCGGCGAGCTTTGACCGTGTCGATCCAGGTCTGCTCGCTGATCTCGGCCCGCTCGGCGGCCCGCTTCTGTGACAGGTGCAGCTCGACGCGGCGCGCCTCCATAGAGGTCGCCAGGCGGGCGACACCGCGCTCGCTGTGAGCGTCGTCACTATCCGTGCTGCCCGTCGTGCTCATGTGCTCAGACTAGCCCGAGACGACACGGGATGCCACTCCAGTTAGGCACTTATTGTGGCCTTGCAAACTCGCGTTTGGGTATGATAGGGGCAACGACCTGCGAAAAAACACCGATGTAATCCTTGACGTGAGTCAAACAAGGGTCTAACTTGAGCCACATGGCAACCACGAACACGCAGAGCGGTGCTCTCACCACCGGCCCTGCACACAGCGCAGTATGAGCAGGAAGCACAACACCAAGCACGGGCGCTCGAAGTCCCGCTACCCGAAGCGGCTCGCCGCCCGAGGGATCACGGCGGCAGCGGCCCGGATGAAGGACCACATCGGCGTCAACAAGGGGAAGGGCGGCCAGCAGTGACCGGCCTCGACCTCAACGTCATCCCCGAAGATCAGCCGCTGTTCGATCCCGAGGACGACCGCGCGCTGTACCCGGGCGGCAGCCTGCCGCCGGCCGACTGCGAGGCCCGCTGGCAGCAGGTGTGGCCCGAGTCGATCGACCCCGACGACCTCGACCCGGACCACGACCTGCCGGCCGAAGACGACGCCCTGCTCGACTCGATCGTCGAGGCGATCGACGAGGCCCGGGCCGAGCTGAGGCCAGCATGGTGACCGCACAGCAGCTGGTCGCCGTTGCCGACTACCTCGGCGAGAAGGCGAAGGTCGCCGAGACGGGCGAGGGCCGCCGCATCGAGGCCGCCCGGGACGTGATCGAGGACGTCGGCGCCGACCTGGCGCTCGACGAGATCCGCTGGGGCGCTGCGTCGATCGACGACAGCCTGCGGTGCGCCGCCGACGACTGCCGGCACCCGGGAGTCGCCTACGTGGCCGCTGCGGACTGCTGCCGGCCCGAGCGGCTCGGGACGCTGTATTGCGCCGGCC
>Ga0070737_10003514_pt1 | contig 16780 bp, 29 predicted proteins | sample Coa_R1_10_FD_66438 | JGI IMG/M metagenome (GOLD analysis project Ga0070737, IMG submission 66438) | Surface soil microbial communities from Centralia Pennsylvania, which are recovering from an underground coalmine fire - Coalmine... | ecosystem: Environmental > Terrestrial > Soil > Unclassified...
GGTCGACGCCACCGGTACCAGCAAGGGCAAGGGCACCGCGGGCGTCATGAAGCGGCACGGGTTCCGCGGCCTGTCCGCCTCGCACGGCACCCAGCGCAAGCACCGGTCGCCCGGCTCCATCGGCGGCTGCGCCACCCCGGGCCGGGTCTTCAAGGGCCTGCGGATGGCGGGCCGGATGGGCGCGGTGCGGACCACCGTGCAGAGCCTGACCGTGCACTCCGTCGACGCCGGCCGCGGCCTGCTGCTGATCAAGGGGGCGGTCCCCGGCGCGACCGGCGGCCTGGTCCTGGTGCGCAACGCGGCCAAGGCGCCCGCTACGAACTCGAGGGAGGGCTGATGACCGCCGTCACCGTTGTGGGTCCGTCCGGCAGCACGAAGGAGACCGCCGAGCTCCCCGACGAGATCTTCGACGCCAAGGTCAACGTCCCGCTGATCCACCAGGTCGTGGTGGCCCAGCTCGCGGCCGCCCGGCAGGGCACGCACGCGACCAAGACCCGCGGCGACGTCCGTGGCGGCGGTAAGAAGCCGTACCGCCAGAAGGGCACGGGCCGGGCCCGTCAGGGCTCGCTCCGCGCGCCGCAGTACGCGGGCGGCGGCACCGTGCACGGCCCGCAGCCGCGCTCCTACGCGCAGAAGACACCCAAGAAGATGAAGGCCGCCGCGCTGCGCGGCGCCCTCTCCGACCGGGCCCGGCACGGCCGGGTGCAGGTGGTGAGCGGGCTGGTCGAGGGCGACGCGCCGAAGACCAGGGACGCGCTGGCCGTGATCGCCTCGGCCGTCGGCGCCACCCGCCGCAACGTGCTCGTGGTCGCCCGCCGCGACGACGAGCTGACCTGGAAGAGCCTGCGCAACGTGGCAGGCGTGCACGTGCTCGCCGACGACCAGCTCAACACCTACGACGTGCTGGCCGCCGACCACGTGGTCTTCACGACCGATGCGCTGCGGGCCTTCACCGGCCGCGGCGCGCGCAGCGAGGAGGCAGCCCAGTGAGCAGGGGCAGCGAGAACCCGAGGGACGTCCTGCTGCGGCCGGTGATCTCGGAGAAGAGCTACGGGCTGCTCGACGAGGGCAAGTACACCTTCATCGTGGCGCCCGACGCCAACAAGACCGAGGTCCGGCTGGCCGTCGAGCAGGTCTTCGGCGTGAAGGTCACCGGAGTCAACACCTCCAACCGGCGGGGCAAGCGCCGCCGCACCCGGTACGGCTGGGGCAAGCGGTCGGACACCAAGCGCGCGATCGTCACGCTGGCCGAGGGCGACCGGATCGACATCTTCGGCGGACCGGTCCGCTGACGGCAGGCCACGACACAGGAGAGTTTGAGCACCCATGGCTATCCGTAAGTACAAGCCGACCACCCCGGGCCGGCGCGGCGCCAGCGGCTCCGACTTTTCCGAGATCACTCGGGACGAGCCGGAGAAGTCGCTGGTGCGGCCGCTGCATTCGCGGGGCGGCCGGAATGTGCACGGCCGGATCACCACCCGCCACCAGGGCGGCGGCCACAAGCGCGCCTACCGGCTGATCGACTTCCGCCGGCACGACAAGGACGGCGTTCCCGCGAGGGTCGCGCACATCGAGTACGACCCGAACCGCACCTCGCGGATCGCGCTGCTGCACTACGCCGACGGCGAGAAGCGCTACATCATCTGCCCCCAGGGCCTGACCCAGGGCGACCGGGTGGAGAGTGGCCCGGGCGCCGACATCAAGCCCGGCAACTGCATGCCGCTGCGCAACATCCCGACCGGCACCGTGGTGCACGCGATCGAACTGCGGCCCGGCGGCGGCGCCAAGATCGCCCGGTCGGCCGGCTCCGGAGTCCAGCTGCTGGCCAAGGAGGGCGGCTACGCCCAGCTCCGGATGCCCTCGGGCGAGATCCGGCGGGTGGACGCGGCCTGCCGCGCCACGGTGGGCGAGGTCGGCAACGCCGAGCAGGCCAACATCAAGCTCGGCAAGGCGGGGCGTAACCGGTGGAAGGGCCGCCGGCCGTCCGTGCGCGGTGTGGCCATGAACCCGGTCGACCACCCGCTCGGCGGCGGCGAGGGCAAGAGCTCCGGCGGGCGCCACCCAGTCAGCCCGTGGGGCCAGCCCGAGGGCCGGACCCGGCGGGCCAACAAGCCCAGCGACCGGCTGATCAGCCGGCGTCGCGGCAAGAAGAAGCGGTAGGAGCAGCACGCGATGCCTCGTAGCCTTAAGAAGGGCCCCTTCGTCGACGACCACCTGATGAAGAAGGTGGAGACGCAGAACGAAAAGGGCAGCAAGAACGTCATCCGGACGTGGTCCAGGCGGTCGATGATCATCCCGGCGATGCTGGGTCACACGATCGCCGTCCATGATGGCCGCAAGCACATACCGGTGTTCATCACCGAGTCGATGGTCGGCCACAAGCTCGGGGAGTTCGCGCCCACGCGGACGTTCCGCAGCCACGTGAAGGACGATCGGCGCAGCCGGCGCTAGAAACCTGTTGAGGAGAACCTGATGGAAGCGAGGGCAAAGGCGCGCTACGTGCGCGTCACGCCGCGGAAGGCTCGCCGGGTGGTGGACCTGATCCGCGGGATGCCCGCCGAGCAGGCACAGGCGGTGCTCGCCTTCGCGCCGCAGTCAGCCAGCGGGCCGGTCGGCAAGGTGCTCGCGAGCGCGATCGCCAATGCCGGGCAGGAAGGCCGGCGATCCGACCGTGGCGCGCTGGTGGTGAGCAGGGCCTGGGTCGACGAGGGGCCGACGCTCAAGCGGTTCCGGCCGCGCGCCCAGGGCCGTGCCTACCGCATCAACAAGCGCACCAGCCACATCACGGTGATCGTCTCGGACGAGGCCAGAGGAGGGACCCGCTAGTGGGGCAGAAAGTGAACCCGCACGGGTTCCGGCTTGGCATCACCACCGACTTCAAGAGCCGCTGGTACGCCGGCAAGGTGTACAAGGACTACGTCGCTGAGGACGTGGCCATCCGCCGCATGCTCCAGCGGGGCATGGAGCGGGCCGGCATCTCCAAGGTCGAGATCGAGCGGACCAGGGACCGCGTCCGGGTGGACATCCACACGGCCCGGCCGGGCATCGTCATCGGGCGCCGCGGCGCCGAGGCGGACCGCATCCGTGGCGACCTGGAGAAGCTGACCAGCAAGCAGATCCAGCTGAACATCCTTGAGGTGAAGAACCCCGAGATCGACGCCCAGCTTGTCGCGCAGGGCGTCGCCGAGCAGCTGTCCAGCCGCGTCTCGTTCCGGCGGGCCATGCGCAAGGCGATCCAGAGCGCGATGAAGGGCGGCGCCAAGGGCATCCGGGTGCAGTGCTCCGGCCGCCTGGGCGGCGCGGAGATGTCGCGCTCGGAGTTCTACCGCGAGGGGCGGGTGCCGCTGCACACGCTCCGTGCGGACATCGACTACGGCTTCTACGAGGCACGTACCACCTTCGGCCGCATCGGCGTGAAGGTGTGGATATACAAGGGCGAGGCCCCGACGACCCGGGCCGCCCGCGAGGCGGCGGCCGCGGCCCTGCGGGCGCCCGGCCCGCGCCGGGACCGGCCGGGTGGCGCGCCGCAGCGCCGCCGTCCGGAACGTCGTGACCGGGGCGAGCGGCCCGACCGCGGTCCCGCGTCCGCTCCGTCGGCCGCCCCCGCGGCGGCCCCGGCCGAGTCGGCTCCGCCCGCAACCGGAGCGGAGGGCTAGGACATGCTCATTCCACGCAGGGTCAAGCACCGTAAGCAGCACCGGCCCCCCCGGAAGGGCATGGCCAAGGGCGGCACGCACGTGGCGTTCGGCGAGTTCGGCATCCAGGCGCTGGAGCACTCGTACGTGACCAACCGGCAGATCGAGGCGGCGCGTATCGCCATGACGCGGCACATCCGCCGGGGCGGGAAGGTGTGGATCAACATCTTCCCGGACCGGCCGCTGACCAAGAAGCCGGCCGAAACCCGGATGGGCTCCGGCAAGGGCTCGCCCGAGTGGTGGGTGGCCAACGTCAAGCCGGGCCGGGTCATGTTCGAGCTGTCCGGCGTGGCCGAGCCGGTGGCCCGCGAGGCGCTCCGCCGCGCGATCCACAAGCTGCCGATGAAGTGCCGCGTCGTCAAGCGAGAGATGGGTGAGGGCTGATGGCTAGCGGCCTGACCGCCAACGAGCTGCGGACGAACACGGAAGACGAGCTGGGCAGCAGGCTGGCCGAGGCCAAGGAGGAGCTGTTCAACCTCCGCTTCCAGGGTGCCACCGGCCAGCTGGAGAACCACGGGCGGCTGCGCGCCGTCCGCAAGGAGATCGCCCGCATCTACACGGTGATGCGCGAGCGCGAGCTGGGCATTGTCGTGGAACTTCCGGACGAAGCCGCAAACGCCGGGGAGGCGGACCAGAGTGAGTGAGAACACGGGGACCGCGGCCAGCAGGGCGGCGGCGCGCGGCTACCGCAAGGCTCGTGAGGGCCTCGTGACCAGCGACAAGATGGACAAGACCGTCATCGTCGAGGTCGAGGACCGCGTGAAGCACCCCAAGTACGGCAAGGTCATCCGCCGTACCAAGAAGTACAAGGCACATGACGAGGCCAACGCCTGCGGCGTCGGCGACCGTGTGCTGCTGGCGGAGACGCGGCCGCAGTCGGCCACCAAGCGGTGGCGCGTGGCCCGGATCCTCGAAAAGGCCAAGTAAGAACATTCGCCGGCCACGATGCCCGGCGTGAGGAAGCAGGAGTTGACGTGATCCAGCAGGAGTCGCGGCTCAAGGTCGCCGACAACACGGGTGCCAAGGAGATCCTCTGCATCCGTGTGCTCGGCGGCTCCGGCCGGCGATACGCGGGCATCGGTGACGTCATCGTGGCTACCGTGAAGGACGCCCTTCCCGGTGCCGGCGTGAAGAAGGGCGACGTCGTCAAGGCGGTCGTGGTGCGGACCCGCAAGGAGCGCCGCCGCGGTGACGGTTCCTACATCCGCTTCGATGAGAACGCGGCCGTGCTGATCAGGGACGGTGGTGATCCGCGCGGCACCCGCATCTTCGGCCCGGTCGGCCGTGAGCTGCGCGAGAAGCGGTTCATGCGGATCATCTCGCTCGCGCCGGAGGTGCTCTAGTGAAGATCAAGAAGGGCGACCACGTGATCGTCGTGGCGGGCAAGGACCGCGGCCGGGAGGGCACGGTCATCGCGGCCTACCCCGAGCGCCAGCGGGTGCTGGTCCAGGGCGTGAACATGGTGAAGAAGAACACCAAGGTGACTCAGGGAATGCGCGGTGCCAAGGAGGGCGGCATCGTCCACCAGGAGGCGCCGATCCACGTGAGCAACGTGCAGGTCGTGGACCCGGAGACGAAGAAGCCCGGCCGCGTCGGCTACCGCGTCGATTCCGGCGGCACGAAGGTCCGGATCGCCCGGCCTAGCGGTAAGGAAATTTGATGCCAGCAGCGACCCGAGAGGCGACCACGGCGCCCCCGGCCATGCCCGACGTGCCACGCCTCAAGCAGCGTTATCTCGACGAGATCGTGCCGGGGCTCCGCGAGGAGTTCAAGTACGCCAACGTCATGCAGGTGCCCGGCGTGACCAAGATCGTGGTCAACATGGGCGTCGGCGAGGCGGCCAGGGATGCCAAGCTGATCGAGGGCGCGGTGCGGGACCTGTCCCTGATCACGGGGCAGAAGCCGGCCGTGGCCCGGGCGAAGAAGTCCATCGCCCAGTTCAAGCTGCGGGAGGGCATGCCCATCGGGGCCCACGCCACCCTGCGGGGCACCCGGATGTGGGAGTTCCTCGACCGCCTGCTCAGCATCGCCCTGCCGCGGATCCGTGACTTCCGCGGCCTGTCGGACCGTCAGTTCGACGGCCAGGGCAACTACACGTTCGGGCTGACCGAGCAGCTGATGTTCCACGAGATCGACCCGGACCGGGTGGACCGGCAGCGCGGCATGGACATCACCATCGTCACGACCGCGATCAACGACGAGGAAGGCCGCTCGCTGCTGCGGCGCCTCGGTTTCCCCTTCAGGGAGGGCTGACAGTGGCGAAGACGGCGCTGGTCGTCAAGGCCAAGCGGACGCCGAAGTTCAAGGTGCGTGGATACACGCGCTGCTCGCGCTGCGGACGGCCCCGGGCCGTGTACCGCCGGTTCGGGCTGTGCCGTATCTGCTTCCGCTCGATGGCGCACCGCGGCGAACTGCCCGGCATCACCAAGTCCAGCTGGTAGATCCAGCCAGCGGCGGCTCCGGCCGCCACGCAGAAACAGACCGACCTGGGTGCGCGCCGCGCACCCACCGACCACACCGAAGGTCCGCGAGGAAACCGCGGTGAGGAGGGCCACCAGGCCATGACGATGACCGACCCGATCGCAGACATGCTGACCCGTCTGCGCAACGCGAACGCCGCGTACCACGACACGGCGTCGATGCCGTACTCCAAGATCAAGTCCCACATCGCCGAGATCCTCCAGCAGGAGGGCTACATCGCCGGCTGGCGGGTGGAAGACGCCGAGGTGGGCAGGAAGCTCGTGGTCGTCCTGAAGTACGGGAACTCGCGTGAGCGCTCGATCGCCGGCATCAAGCGCGTGTCAAAGCCCGGTCTCCGGGTCTACGCGAAGAAGGACAACCTGCCGAGGGTCCTGGGCGGGCTGGGCGTCGCGATCATCTCGACGTCCGGCGGCCTGCTGACCGACAAGCAAGCCAACAAGCGCGGCGTGGGCGGCGAAGTCCTCGCCTACGTCTGGTAAGGGGGACCGGCTGTGTCAAGAATCGGACGGCTCCCTATCACGGTGCCCAGCGGCGTGGACGTCGCCATCGACGGCCGTGCCGTCACCGTCAAGGGGCCCAAGGGTGAGCTGAGCTACACGGTGCCGGAGCCGCTGACCGTCCTCCGCGAGGACGGCACGGTCAAGGTGACCCGGCCCAGCGACGACGGCAAGGTCCGCGCCCTGCACGGCCTGTCCCGGACCCTGATCGCCAACATGGTCACCGGCGTCACCGACGGCTACCGCAAGACCCTGGAGATCGTCGGGGTCGGCTACCGGGTGCAGGCCCGCGGGAAGAACCTCGAGTTCTCCCTGGGCTACAGCCACCCGGTGACCGTGATTCCCCCGGACGGGATCACCTTCCGCGTCGAGGCGCCCACCCGGTTCGTGGTCGAGGGCATCGACAAGCAGCAGGTGGGCGAGATCGCGGCGAAGATCCACAAACTGCGCAAGCCCGACCCCTACAAGGGCAAGGGCGTGCGGTACCAGGGCGAGCAGATTCGCCGCAAGGTCGGGAAGGCTGGTAAGTAGCGATGGCTAGCACGAAGACCAGGTCGCGTGCGCGCCGCGGGCGGCACCAGTCCGCCCGCGCCGCCGCGCTGGCAAAGCGGCACCTGCGGGTCCGCAAGAAGGTCGCCGGCGGCCCACAGCGGCCCCGGCTGGTCGTGAACCGGTCCGCGCGGCACATCTTCGCGCAGATCGTCGACGACACCGCGGGCCGGACGCTGGCGTCCGCGTCCACGCTGGACGCGTCGATCCGCGGCGGCGAGGGCGACAAGACGGCCAGGGCCCGCCAGGTCGGCGAGCTGCTGGCCCGGCGGGCGGCCGAGGCAGGCATCACCGCCGTCGTGTTCGACCGTGGCGGCTACGCCTACCACGGCCGGGTGGCGGCGCTGGCCGATGCGGCCAGGGAAGGCGGGCTGGCGTTCTGATGGCCCGTACCAATATGCATGAGATGAGGATGAACTAATGCCAGGAGCTCCGCGGCGCGGCCCCGGCGGCGACCGGCGTGACCGCCGCGACGATCGGCGGGGCGGCGGGGCCGACAAGCAGCCGGCCTACCTTGAGCGCGTGGTCACCATCAACCGTGTGGCCAAGGTGGTCAAGGGCGGCCGCCGGTTCAGCTTCACCGCGCTGGTCGTGGTGGGCGACGCCAACGGCATGGTCGGCGTCGGGTACGGCAAGGCCAAGGAGGTGCCCGCGGCGATCGCCAAGGGCGTCGAGGAGGCCAAGAAGCACTTCTTCCGGGTGCCGCGCATCGCCGGCACCATCCCGCACACGGTGCAGGGCGAGGACGCGGCCGGTGTCGTGCTGCTCAAGCCGGCCAGCCCCGGTACCGGCGTGATCGCCGGCGGCCCGGTGCGCGCCGTGCTGGAGTGCGCGGGCATCCATGACGTGCTGTCCCGCTCGCTCGGTTCCTCCAACCCGATCAACGTCGTGCACGCGACGGTGACGGCGCTGAAGAGCCTGAACCGGCCGGAGGAGATCGCGGCCAAGCGCGGCCTGCCGATCGAGGACGTCGCCCCGGCGGCGATGCTCCGGGCGCGCGCGGGCGCGGCGGCCAGCTAGGCGGGAGCGGCACAATGGCACAGTTGAAGGTCACACAGATCAAGTCGAAGATCGGTGGCACGAGCGCTCAGCGGGACACGCTGCGCTCACTCGGTCTGAAGCGGATCGGGCAGGTCGTGGTCAAGCCGGACAAGCCCGAGTTCCGCGGCATGGTTCAGGCCGTGCGCCACCTGGTAAGCGTGGAGGAGGTGGACTGACATGCCGCCGAAGAAGGAGACGACGGAGGACGCGCCGGAGGCCCCGGCCCGGAGCACCCGGACTACCCGGAGCACCAGCCGGGCCAGCAAGCCCGCGGCGGAGCCTGCCGCCCCCGCCGGGCGCGGCCTGAAGCTTCACCACCTCAGGCCGGCACCGGGGGCGCGGACCGCGAAGACCCGGGTCGGCCGCGGTGAGGCGTCCAAGGGCAAGACCGCGGGCCGTGGCACCAAGGGCACCAAGGCGCGGACGACCATGCGCCTCGGCTTCGAGGGTGGCCAGATGCCGCTGCACCGGCGCGTGCCGAAGCTCAAGGGCTTCTCCAACGCCGGGTTCGGCACCAGCTACCAGGTGGTGAACACCGGCCGGCTCGCGGAGCTGTACCCCAAGGGCGGCGACGTGACCCCGGACGACCTCGTGGCCAAGGGCGCGATCCGCAAGGGTGAGCTGGTCAAGGTGCTCGCCGACGGCGAGATCACGGTGGCGCTCCAGGTGAGCGCGCACAAGTTCTCTGCCGCCGCGCGGGAGCGGATCACCGGCGCGGGCGGCTCCGTCACCGAGCTGTAGAACTCTCCGTGCCGGGCCGGCCGCCCGGCGGGGAGGCAGAAGAACTGAGCGCCCGCCGCAGGCGGGCGCTCAGGGCTTCCCAGGGCGACATCGGCTGAGCCGCCGGGTAGGATACGGGACGCCGCTTGCGGTCGCCGGACGGCGGCCACGCCGGGCGAGGCGACTGAGGCCACCCGGCCATGAGCGACTGGAAGACAGTGATCAATCGAACCGAGGACTGCGCATGCTGACCGCGTTTCTCCGGGCATTCCGGACGCCTGACCTGCGCAGGAAGCTGCTGTTCACCGTCTGCATCATCGCGCTGTTCCGGTTCGGCGCCGCGGTGCCCGCCCCGGGCATCTCCGAGAAGGCGATCACGGTCTGCGCGGGCGCGGCGACCTCGGCCGGCAAGGCCGCCGGCGTGTACCAGCTCATCAACCTGCTCAGCGGCAACGCGCTGCTGCGCATGTCGGTGTTCGCGCTGGGCATCATGCCGTACATCACGGCCAGCATCATCCTCCAGTTGCTCACGGTCGTGATCCCGCGGCTGGAGGTCCTGAAGAACGAGGGCCAGGCCGGCCAGACCAAGATCACCCAGTACACCCGGTATCTGACCGTCGGCCTGGCCGTGCTCCAGTCGACCGGCTACGTCGAGCTGGCCCGCTCCGGCCGGCTGTACCCGAGCTGCAACCAGACCATCATCCCGAACTCGTCGATCTTCACCATCGCCACCATGGTGGTCACGATGGTGGCCGGTACCGCGGTCATCATGTGGATGGGTGAGCTGATCACCGACCGCGGTGTCGGCAACGGCATGTCGGTCCTGATCTTCACGCAGGTCATCGCCGTCATCCCGGGCGGCCTGTACACGATCTACAAGACCAAGGCCGCGTTCATCACCGGCATCACCGTGGTCGTGCTGGTCGCGATCGTCGCGTTCATCGTGTACATGGAGCAGGCGCAGCGCCGCATCCCGGTCCAGTACGCCAAGCGCATGGTCGGGCGGCGCATGTACGGGGGTACGTCCACCTACATCCCGCTCAAGGTCAACCAGGCCGGCGTCATCCCGGTCATCTTCGCCTCGTCGCTGCTGTACATTCCGCAGCTCGCGGCCTCATTGTTCGGCAACCAGAACAACCCGCAGGGCTGGGTGGGCTGGGTGGACCGGTACATGACCGGGTCGAGCTCGACGCTGTCGCAGCTCTGGCCGTACCTGGCCCTGTTCTTCCTCCTGAACATCGGGTTCACGTTCTTCTACGTGTCGATCACGTTCAACCCGACCGAAGTCGCCGACAACATGAAGAAGTACGGCGGGTTCATTCCGGGCATCCGGCCCGGCCGGCCGACCGCCGAGTACCTCAACTACGTGCTCAGCCGGCTCACCGCGCCGGGCTCGCTGTACCTGGCGATCATCGCCCTGATCCCGATGGTGGCGTTCGCGATGATGAATGTGAGCAACGACATCCCGTTCGGCGGCACCAGCCTGCTGATCATGGTCGGTGTGGGACTCGACACGGTGAAGCAGATCGAGAGCCAGTTGCAGCAGCGCAACTATGAGGGCTTCCTCCGGTAGTGCGCATCGTCCTCGTCGGGCCCCCCGGAGCGGGCAAGGGGACACAGGCCCAGTTCATAGCCTCACACCTGGCGATCCCGAAGATATCGACAGGTGACATCTTCCGGCACAACGTCACCAACGGGACACCGCTCGGCCGCCAGGCCAAGGAGTACATGGACCGAGGCGACCTGGTACCGGACGAGGTCACGATCGCCATGGTCCGTGACCGGCTGGGCGAGGACGACGCGCAGACCGGGTTCCTGCTCGACGGGTTCCCGCGTAACGTGCCGCAGGCGGAGACGCTGAAGAAGCTGCTGACCGACTGGGGCACGAAGCTCACCGTGGTGCTGGAACTGGTGGTGGACGAGGACGAGGTGGTCCGGCGGCTGTCCGGGCGCCGGACCTGCCGCCGGTGCGAGCGGGTCTGGCACGTGCTGTTCGACCCGCCGGCCAGGGACGGCGTCTGCGACGCGTGCGGCGGCGAGCTTTTCCAGCGCGACGACGACCGCGAGGAAACCGTGCGGCATCGCCTCGAGGTGTACACCAAGCAGACCGCTCCCCTCGTCGCCTACTACGCCGACGAGGGGATTCTCATCGGCATCGACGCGACCGGCCCGGTCGAAGAGGTCACCGAGCGGGCGCTGGCCGGGCTGCGGCCGTTCGCCCGCTGACGGGCGCCAGGGCAGGAGGGGAGCCGGATGAGGGCCAGATCCGGAATCGAGATCAAGAGTCCCGAGCAGATCCTGCTGATGCGCGAGGCGGGCCTGGTGGTGGCGCGCACGCTGGCCATGCTCCGCGAGGCCGTGCGGCCCGGCGTCAGCACCGCCGAACTCGATGAACTGGCCGAGCGCGAGATCCGCTCGGCCGGGGCCACGCCGTCCTTCAAGGGTTACCTGGGCTACCCGGCGTCGATCTGCACGTCGGTCAATGACGTCATCGTGCACGGCATCCCCCGGCCGGACGAGGTGCTGCGGGACGGGGACATCATCTCGATCGACTGCGGTGCCATCGTGGCGGGCTGGCACGGGGACGCGGCGCTGACCGTGGGCGTCGGCGAGATCACCCCGGAGCGGGCCCGGCTGCTGGAGGTGTGCGAGACCGCCCTGTGGCACGGCCTGGCCCAGGCCAGGTCCGGGCACCGGCTCACCGACATCTCCAGCGCGGTCGAGGAATCGGTCCGCGGCGCGGGCCCCTACGGCGTCGTCGAGGAGTACGTGGGGCACGGGATCGGCACCGCCATGCACATGGACCCGCCGGTTCCGAACTACGGCCGCCCCGGCCGCGGCCCGCGGTTGCGGGAGGGCATGGCCTTGGCCGTGGAGCCGATGGTGACGCTGGCCAGCCCGGAGAACGAGGTGCGGGAGGACGGGTGGACCGTGGTCACCGCGGACGGGAGCTGCGCGGCGCACTACGAGCACACCGTGGCCATCACCCCGGACGGCCCCTGGGTGCTGACGGCGGAGGACGGTGGCCGGGCCGGCTTCTCGGCGCTGGGGGTGCCTTCATTTGCCGGAACCGCACCCGAGGGGGCAATCTCGGAAGAGAGGCTCCGGCGCTAGGCCGGGGCCACCGCCGGGAGGAGGCCGCCGGTGCCGCCTGGCCCGCACATCCGCGCCTCTGACGCCGACCGTGATCACGTCGCGGCCCTGCTCCAGGAGCACTGTGCCGCCGGCCGGCTCACCGAGGATGAGTTCAGGGAGCGGCTGGAGGCGGCGCTCAGCGCGCGGACCCTCGACGAACTCGATGACCTGCTGGCCGACCTGCCGCACGTCGATCTCCGCCGGTACCAGTTGCCGGATGCCTCGCTGCGCCGCCCGCCGGCGCGGGGACGGCTCCCCGCCGCGGGCCTGCGGCCCGGCGACCGGCGGGCATAAACACGGCACCGGGGGTGTTGCACGAGCCGTGGGCGCCGAGCGGCACCAGCGGTCCCGCGACCGGCCAGTTCGCAAAGGCGCCGGGTATCGCGTAAACTCACCTTCGGCCCGTGGGCTGTTCTTCTCGCGTAGCTCTACCGCGAAGTGACGTCTGCTCGGCCGTACCGTCGGCGTCGATGCGATCCGGCATTGACGCGCCCGGCAAGAAGCCTTGCCAGGCGGCCCACCCAGGATATGTAGCAGTGCAACGCCGTGCGCCGTGTGCGCCCGGCGGAGCCGGACAGCGAAACGCGGAGGACATGCCCAAGAAAGACGGTGCCATTGAGATCGAGGGCACGGTTGTCGAGTCGCTTCCGAACGCCTTCTTCAAGGTGGAACTGGACAACGGGCACCAGGTTCTCGCTCATATCAGCGGGAAGATGCGGATGCACTACATCCGTATTCTGCCCGATGACCGGGTCGTGGTGGAGTTGAGTCCCTACGACCTGAGCCGCGGACGGATCGTGTACCGGTACAAGTAAGACGAGCGACGAGCGACAAGGGGCCGCCTGCCGAAGGCGGCCCGCGAGGAGACAGGACCGTGAAGGTCAAGCCGAGTGTCAAGAAGATCTGTAGCAAGTGCCGGATCATCCGCCGGCACGGCCGGGTCATGGTCATCTGCTCAGATCCCCGGCACAAGCAGCGCCAGGGCTGAGTAGGCCACCAGACAACTGAAGTACGCGCGACGCAGGCCCGGTGACGGGCCAACCCCCGGGGGAGGCCGGGGCCGGCCCGGGCAGGGGCCGGAGGCGGCGCGGAAGACCTCCACATCACGAAGGAGCACTGCCCCCAGATGGCACGCCTTGTCGGCGTTGACCTCCCCCGCGAGAAGCGGGCGGAGGTCGCGCTCACCTATATCTACGGCATCGGCCGCACCAGGGCCCTGGAGACGCTGAAGGCGACGAGCGTCAGCCCGGACACCAGGGTCAGCGAGCTGAGCGAGGACGAACTGGTCCGTCTCCGCGACTGGATCGACGCCACCTACCGCGTCGAGGGCGACCTGCGCCGCGAGGTCCAGGCCGACATCCGCCGGAAGATCGAGATCGGCTGCTACCAGGGCATCCGGCACCGCCGGGGCCTGCCCGTGCACGGGCAGCGGACGCAGACGAACGCCCGCACCCGCAAGGGCAAGAAGAAGACCGTGGCCGGCAAGAAGAAGGCCGGCAAGAAGTAAGTAGTCCGGGGTGACTGACCCTGTTCGGTGTCCTCCGGACACCTTCCCGGAGCCCGCAGTGTTAGCCCGGGGGGACGACCCCCCGGACCCCCGACCGATCACCTCCAGGAGATTAGAAGCAGATGCCGCCGAGGAGCCGCAGCGCGGGCACCAAGAAGGTGCGCCGCAAGGAGCGGAAAAACGTCGCTCACGGGCATGCCCACATCAGGAGCACGTTCAACAACACGATCGTCTCGATCACCGACCCGACCGGTAACGTCATCTCGTGGGCGTCGTCCGGCCAGGTCGGGTTCAAGGGCTCACGTAAGTCGACGCCGTTCGCCGCGCAGATGGCCGCGGAGGCCGCGGCGCGCCGTGCCATGGAGCACGGGATGCGCAAGGTCGACGTTTTTGTCAAGGGCCCCGGCTCGGGCAGGGAGACCGCCATCCGGTCGCTTCAGGCGACCGGTCTTGAGGTCGGCTCGATCCAGGACGTCACCCCGGTTCCGCACAATGGCTGCCGGCCGCCGAAGCGGCGCCGGGTCTGAGGAGTTAGCAGAGCATGGCTCGAGACACAGGCGCGGACTGCAAGCGCTGCCGCCGCGAGAAGATGAAGCTGTTCCTGAAGGGCGCCAAGTGCGACTCGCCGAAGTGCCCGATCGAGATCCGGCCCTACCCGCCGGGTGAGCACGGCAGGAACCGCCCCAAGGAGAGCGAGTACCTCCTCCAGATCCGCGAGAAGCAGAAGGCCCGCCGCATGTACGGCGTGCTGGAGCGGCAGTTCCACAACTATTACGAAGAGGCGAGCCGCCGTCGCGGGGTGACCGGCGAGAACCTGCTCCAGATCCTGGAGAGCCGCCTCGACAACGTGGTCTACCGCTCGGGCTTCGCCAAGAGCCGTGACATGGCCCGCCAGCTTGTGCGGCACGGCCACCTCACGGTCAACGGCCGCAAGGTCGACATCCCCTCCTACCGGGTGGCCGAGAACGACATCATCGAGGTCCGCCAGAAGTCGCGGGAGATGACGCCGTTCGTCGTGGCGCACGCCGAGGTCGGCGAGCGCCAGGTGCCGGCCTGGCTGGAGGTCGTGCCGGACCAGATGCGCGTCCTCGTGCACGCGCTGCCTGTCCGCGCCCAGATCGACACTCAGGTGCAGGAACAGCTCATCGTCGAGCTGTACTCGAAGTAATCCTCCCGCCGGGCACGGCGGGAGCCGGCGGCCACCGGGCCGCCGGCGGGATCGCGACTGTCATATAGCGGGCGTCGCGGGAAGGAAGTGCACATGCTTATCGCTCAGCGTCCCACCCTGACGGAAGAGCAGATAGGCGATTCCCGGTCCAGGTTCGTCATCGAGCCGCTGGAGCCGGGATTCGGTTACACCATCGGTAACTCGCTGCGCCGGACGCTGCTGTCGTCCATCCCGGGCGCGGCCGTCACCAGCATCCGGATCGAGGGAGTGCTGCACGAGTTCTCCACGGTCCCGGGGGTCAAGGAGGATGTCACCGACGTCATCCTCAACCTCAAGGGCCTGGTCGTCTCGTCCGAGCACGACGAGCCGGTCGTGATGTACCTGCGCAAGCAGGGCCCCGGCCAGGTCACCGCGGCCGACATCACGCCGCCGGCCGGCGTGGAGGTCTACAACCCGGACCTGCACATCGCCACCCTGAACGGCAAGGGCAAGCTGGAGATGGAGCTGACCGTCGAGCGCGGCCGCGGCTACGTCTCGGCGACCCAGAACAAGCAGCCGGGCCAGGAGATCGGCCGGGTGCCCATCGACTCGATCTACTCCCCGGTCACCCGGGTGAGCTACAAGGTCGAGGCCACCCGTGTCGAGCAGCGGACCGACTTCGACCGGCTGATCCTGGACGTGGAGACCAAGGCCTCGATCCGGCCCCGGGACGCGGTGGCCAGCGCCGGCAAGACGCTGGTCGAGCTGTTCGGGCTGGCGCGCGAGCTGAACGTCGACGCCGAGGGCATCGACGTCGGCCCGTCGCCCACGGACGCCGCGCTCGCGGCCGACCTGGCCCTGCCGATCGAGGACCTGAACCTCACCGTCCGGTCCTACAACTGCCTCAAGCGCGAGGGCATCCACACGGTCGGCGAGCTGGTCTCGCGCAGCGAGCAGGACCTCCTGGACATCCGCAACTTCGGTGCGAAGTCCATCGAGGAGGTCAAGCAGAAGCTGATCGACATGGGCCTTGCGCTCAAGGACTCCCCGCCCGGGTTCGACCCGAGCGCCGCGGTCGACAACTATGCGGCCGACGAGGACGACAGCTACGTGGAGACCGAGCAGTACTGAGTACTGCCGGCCAAAGAAACCGAGAAGAGGAAACCAATGCCCACGCCCACGAAAGGGCCGCGGCTGGGCGGCAGCTCGGCCCATCAGCGGCATATCCTGTCGAACCTGGCCTCAGCGCTGTTCGAGCATGGGCGGATCACGACCACCGAGGCCAAGGCCCGCCGGCTGCGGCCGGTCGCCGAGCGTCTGATCACGTTCGCCAAGCGGGGTGACCTGCACGCCCGGCGTCAGGTGCTCACGGTCGTCCCGGACAAGAGCGTGGTGCACTCGCTGTTCACCGAGATCGGGCCGGGGTTCTCCGAGCGCGACGGTGGCTACACCCGGATCACCAAGATCGGCCCCCGCAAGGGTGACAACGCGCCGATGGCCGTGATCGAGCTGGTGCGCGACGAGGTGGCCTCGCGGCCGCGCCGCCGTGCCCGGCGTGCCCGCCAGGAGACCCCGGCAGCCGCGCCCGCCAGGGCCGCCGCCGGGGAGACCGGGGCCGAGGCGCCGGCGGCGCCCGAGGCCGCGGCGGCGGAGGAGACCGACGCCACCGCCGGGACCACGGTCGACGCGGAGGACACGGCCGGGGAGACCGAGGCACCCGCCGAGGCCGCCGACGAGTCCTGAGGCCTGACCGGACCCGGAAGTAAAGTGATGGGCTGTCCCGCCGGGGACAGCCCATCACTTTATGTGGAACCACGAATCGAGCAAGCCCAGTGGATGACGTCCCGCGGTCTCTCGTACGGCTGAGGCTGGACCTGGCTTACGACGGGTCGGAATTTTCCGGGTGGGCGGCACAGCCCGGCCGGCGCACGGTGCAGGAGGTCACCGAGACGGCGCTGGGGCGGGTCCTGCGGCTGCCGGAGCCCCCGAAGCTGACCGTGGCCGGGCG
>Ga0070737_10003516_pt1 | contig 16773 bp, 13 predicted proteins | sample Coa_R1_10_FD_66438 | JGI IMG/M metagenome (GOLD analysis project Ga0070737, IMG submission 66438) | Surface soil microbial communities from Centralia Pennsylvania, which are recovering from an underground coalmine fire - Coalmine... | ecosystem: Environmental > Terrestrial > Soil > Unclassified...
TCCCCGCCGTGCCAGGAGCACGCGCCGAACGGCCGCAGCTTTGCGCGCACGCCGAGCCTGGCCGCGGCAGCCAGCAGCTCACCGGCCCTTGAGCGGTCGCGGACGGCTACCGCCGCCTCCCGCAGGCCAATCTCACGGAGCGCAGCGAGCGCTGAGCACGCCGTCGCGCCGGCACCGAGCACCGTGGCCGAGCGCGGCGCCGTCACACCGGCCGCGGCCAGCGCGGCCACCATCCCGGGAACGTCGGTGTTGTACCCGTGCCGCCGTCCGCCGGGGAAGATGACCGTGTTGGCACCGCCGGTCCCGGCCGCAAGCGGGTCGGCGTGGTCGAGCAGCGGGAGCACCGCCCGCTTCAGCGGCATGGTCAGGGACAGCCCCGCCCAGTCGCCGCCGCAGGAGGAGATGAAGCCGGGCAGCCCGGCCTCGTCGCACTCGATCGCCTGGTAGGCCCAGCCGTCGAGGCCGAGGGCCGCGTAGGCGGCGCGGTGCAGGGCGGGGGACAGCGAATGGGCGATCGGCGAGCCGAGGACGGCAGCTTTCATCTGTCCTATCCTTCCTCAGCCCGCGCCGAGGTTCTTTTCCAGCTCCGCCCTGAGCTGCTCGAAAACCGCCTGGCTCGCGGTGAACTCGGTCTGGCCGGTCCTGGGGTTCACGGTCACGAAGTACAGGTAGCTCCCGATCTCCGGGTGCAGCGCGGCACGGATCGCCGCGGCGCCCGGGTTGTCGATGGGGCCGGGCGGCAGCCCCGTGTGCAGGTAGGTGTTGTACGGTGAGGCGACCCTGAGCTGCTGCGTCGATGCCAGGATCCCGTAGGCGTGCAGAGCGTACATCACGGTGCTGTCGAGCTGCAGCTTCATGTTCCGCGCCAGCCGGTTGTAGATCACCTCGGCGATCTTCGGGTAGTCGGAGATCCGCCCGCCCTCGGCCTGGATCAGGCTCGCCACGATGATCACCTGGCCTGGTGTCAGGTGCACCCGGGCCGCCTCCCGCGTCAGGTGCAGGCCCGCTGCCGCCTGGCTGAACCGTGCCACCATCGCCTTCAGCACGCTGGTCGCGTTCATGCCCGGCTGGATCTCGTAGGTCGCGGGGAACAGGTAACCTTCCGGGTTACCGTGGGCGTAGGGCGGCAGGCCGAGCGCCGCCGGGTCCGCCAGCGCCTTCGTGTAGTCACTGGCCGGGATGCCGGAGCGCCCGCCGAGTGCGGCCACGATCTGCGAGACACGCCAGCCCTCGGGGATCGTGACCGCGACCTGCACGCGGGAGGCGGGGTTGAGCAGCGTGCGGAACGCCAGCGATGCCTTCATGTGCCTGTGCAGCCGGTAGAAACCCGGCTCGAGGCCGGTCTGGTCGCTGCTGTGCTCGGCCGCGAGCACGAACGCGCGGACGCTGGCCACCACCCCGAGGCGCAGCAGGCGCTGGCCGACGGCTGTGGCCGTGTCGCCGGACCGCACCTGGACGATCACATGGCCGCTGCCGTCGCCGGGGTAGTCCGCGGGGAAATACCTGCCCTGCACGAAACGGAAGCCGTAGAGGCCGCCCGCCGACAGGGGAACCAGGATCGCCAGTGTCACGATGAGCGGCACAAGCCAGCGGGGCCTGCGGCGTTTCGCGGGACGCCGCGGAGCGGCGCGGCCGGCGGCCGCGCCGCCGCCGGGGGAGGGCGGGCGGAAGCCCTGCCCCGGGAAGGCCGGCGCCTCGCCGAACCCGGGAACGATCTGGCCGCCATAGCCGCTATGGCCGCCGTGCGCGTCCTCCCACGGCGGCCCGGCGTGCGGCTCGTCCCCGTAGCCGCCGCCCGCGTCCCCGTAGCCGCGTGCGCTGTCCCACGGCGGCCGGCTGCCGCCACCCGGGTACCGCTCATCCGCGTAACCGCCGCGGCCCGGGTGACCGCCGCCCGGGTACCTGTCATCCGGGTACCTGTCACCCGGGTATCCTCCGCCGCCGTCACCGGCGTAACCGCCGCCCCGGTAGCTGCCGCTACCCGGGTGACCGCCGCCCCCCGGATAGCCCGGGCCGCCCGGATAGCCGCCGTCAGCGGGATAGTCACCCGGATACCGGCCGCCGGGATAACCGGCGCCGGTACCGTGCCCGTACGCTCCCGCCCGCCGGGGCGGGCTCGCGGGATACCGGCCGCCCCCGCCGCGGTACCACTCGCCCGGGTGGCCGGGATCCCCGGCGTACCCGTCCTCCACAGCGGCGTACCCTCCGCTGCCGCCTGCGTGCCAGCTCGTCCCGTACCCGGCGCCGTCGTACCGGCCATCGTCCTCATCGGCCCACTGCCCGGGGTCACCATCCGGCCGTCCGGGCCGCCAGCCGCCGTCGCCGCCGTGCTCGTCCTCTCCCCATCCGGCCCAGCCGGAGGGCCCGGAAGGCCCGGAAGGCCCGCCTGGGCGCCTTGGCCCTTCCCTGCTCATCCGGCGCCCCCTTCCGCGCCGGGCCCTCCGGGCCCTGTGACCGGTGTCGCCGGTACGAGCTGCCCGGGCGGGCGCCCGCTGGACCTCTCGGCCTCCAGCGCCGCCTGCAGGAGCACGGCAGCGGCCGCCTTGTCGACGACCGGCCGGCGCGCCCTGGCGCCGGCGCCCCCCTGCCGCAGCGCGGCGTGCGCGGTCGTCGTCGTGAAACGCTCATCGACCAGCCGCACGGGGATGGGGTCCACGCGCACCGCCAGCGCCGAGGCGAACCTGCGCGCGGCAGCCGCCGAGGCCCCTTCCCGGCCTGCGAGGGTGGCGGGCAGCCCCACGATGATCTCCACCGCACCGTTGCTCACGGCGAGCCCGGCGAGCGTATCCAGGTCGCCGCGGCCGCGCCTGACCACGGTCAGCGGGCTGGCGAGGACGCCTCGCGGATCGCACCGTGCCACGCCGATGCGCACGGAGCCCACGTCAACGGCGAGGCGCACCCCGGGCCTCACCGGCGGGAACCGTTCCCTGGCCCCCCGCCCGTCAGCCCATCCGCGGCGCCCGCTCCGCCGGACCGTGGCCGCGTATCCGGCAGCGGCGCCGGCCGCACGCCGGAACCGCCGTGATCACCGCGGCCCGCCCGCACATGACGGCACGGGCCAGCGGCGCTGCGCGGGCCGCCGCCTGCGGTGCTGCCGGGCGCGCCCGCCGGTACCGGCTGCCGGGCGGGCGGCATCACTGACCCCGCAATGCCCGGCGGACCACGTCAAACGCGGCGTCGATGACAGCCGGCCCCGCCGGCCCCGAAGGGCCGGCGCCGCCAAGCGGCGCGCCGCCGCCCTGCGCGATGTCGGGCCGGCCGCCGCCGCCCCCGCCGAGCGCCCGCGCCGCGGCCGCGGCCAGCGTTCCCGCCGCGAAGCCGCGTTCACGTCCCGCCTCGTTGACGGCGACGACGACCACCGGGCGGTCCGCGGGCACGCCCGCGACCACGACGACGGCCGGGCGTCCCGCGGGAACCCGTCCCCTGACATCGAGCGCGAGCTTGCGCATGCCGTCCGCATCGGTGCCGTCGGGCACCCGGTGCGCCACGAACGCCAGGCCGCCGATGTCCTCCGCCCCGGCAGCCAGGCCGCCCGCCGCTTCGAGGAGCTGCGCAGAGCGCAGCCTGGCGAGTTCGCGTTCGGCGTCCCTGAGCCTCGTCACGAGCGAGGAGATCCGCTCCGGCAGCTCTTCCCTGCGCGCCTTGAGCTGCTCGCTGAGCTGGCTGACCAGGACGTTTTCCCTGGCAAGGAAGCGGAACGCGTCGAGGCCGACGAGCGCCTCGACGCGGCGCACGCCCGACCCGATGGACGACTCCCCGAGGATCTTGACAAGGCCGAGCTGGCCGGAGCGGACGACATGGGTGCCGCCGCACAGCTCGCGCGAGTAATCCCCGATCTCGACCACGCGGACCTCGTCGCCGTACTTCTCGCCGAACAGCGCCAGCGCCCCCATGGCCCGCGCCTCGCCGAGCGAGGTGTGGAACGCGCGGACGCCCAGGTCACCGATGAGCACCTGGTTGACCTCATCCTCGGCGTCGCGGAGCACGGAGCGCGGCACAGCACCCGGCGCCGTGAAGTCGAAGCGGAGCCGGCCTGGCGCGTTCTCCGACCCCGCCTGCGCCGCAGACTCGCCGAGCGCGCCGCGCACCGCCCGGTGCACCATGTGCGTGGCGGTGTGCGAGCGTGAGATCGCGCGGCGGCGCTCGAGGTCGATCTCCGCGTATGCGGGAGCGCCGACCGTCACCTCACCGGACCGCACCCGGCCCCGGTGCACGATCAGCCCGGGAACCGGCGCCTGGACGTCGCTGACCTCGATCTCGCTGTCGGGCGACCCGCCTCCCGCGCTGACCCTGATCACCCCCGCGTCGGGCAGCTGGCCACCGCCCTCGGCGTAGAACGGTGTCCTGTCGAGCACGACCGACACCTCGTCCCCCGCCGAGGCCGCGGGGACTTCCACGCCGCCGGAGAGCAGGCCCACGATCGTCGCCTCCCCCGCGAACTGGTCGTACCCGGTGAAGACGGCGCCGCCCGCGCGTTCGCGCAGCTCTGCGAGCACCGAGATATCCGCGTTCCCCGTCTTCTTCAGCGCGGCATCGGCCTTCGCGCGCTGCCGCTGCTCCGCCATCAGCCGGCGGAATCCCTCCTCGTCGACCGACAGCCCCTGCTCCGCGGCCATCTCGAGGGTGAGGTCGATGGGGAACCCGTAGGTGTCGTGCAACTGGAACGCCTGCTCGCCGGGCAGCGTGGCCGAATGCCTGCGCCTGGTTTCCTCGATCGCGGCGTCGAAGATCGCGGTCCCGGTGCGGAGGGTGGTGAGAAACGCCGCCTCCTCCGCGTCGATCACCGTGTGGATGTTGGCCGCGTCACGGCGCAGCTCCGGGTACTGCGGGGCCATGGCCTCGATCGCGGCCGAGGTCAGCTCGTGCATGAACCGCTCCCCGGAGCCGGGCTCATGGCCGCCGCGGCCGGATGTTCCCCCGTCCCCGCCGCGCTGGCCGCCCGCGAGCAGACGGAGGTTGCGGATGCTGCGCCGCAGGATGCGGCGCAGCACGTAGCCGCGCGCCTCGTTACTGGGGAGCACGCCGTCCTCGACGAGCATCACGGCGCAGCGCACGTGGTCGGCGACGACCTTCAGGGCGACGTCGGTTCTCGCGTCCCGCCCGTACCTCTGCTCGGTCAGTTCCGCGGCCCTGTCGAGGATCTTCCACGTCGTGTCGATCTCGTAGATGTTGTCGACGCCCTGCAGGATGGCCGCCATCCGCTCCAGGCCCATCCCGGTGTCGACGTTCGTGAACGGCAGCGCGCCCTCGATGTCGAAGTCGTCCTTGGCGCGGACCGCGCTGAGCTGGTCCTGCATGAAGACGAGGTTCCAGACCTCCAGGTACCGGTCCTCGTCCTCCGCGGGGCCGCCTTCGCGGCCGTACTCGGGGCCGCGGTCGTAGTAGACCTCCGAGCACGGGCCGCCGGGTCCCGGCACCCCCATGTGCCAGTAGTTGTCCTTCAGGCCGCGGCGCTGGATGCGGGCCTCCGGAAGGCCGACCTCGTCCCGCCAGATCGCGTACGCCTCGTCGTCGTTATGGAGTACGGTCGCCCAGAGCTTGCTTTCCGGGAAGCCGAACCCGCCGTCGCGCTCGGGCCTGGTGAGGAGTTCCCAGGCGAACGGGATCGCCTTCTCCTTGAAGTAGTCGCCGAACGACCAGTTGCCGAGCATCTGGAAGAACGTGGCGTGCCTGGTGGTCTTGCCGACCTCGTCGATGTCCGACGTGCGGACGCATTTCTGCACGTCCGCGACCCGCTTGTACGGCGGCGTCTGCTGGCCGAGGAGGTAGGGCTTGAACGGCTGCATCCCGGCGATGACGAACAGCACCGTCGGGTCGTCGGCGACGAGGCTGGCCGATGGCACGATCGCGTGCCCCTGCTGCTCGAAGTAGCCCAGGAAGCGGCGGACGATCTCTGCCGAGTCCATCAGCGGCCATCCTTCACGTGGTTGGGGCGCGGCCGCCCTGGCGGCCCGTGGTTGCCTGCGGGTGTCCTTGCTGTCAAGTTCGCGCTGTTCAGATCCCTGCTGCGGCCCTCGCCGCCGCCTGCACCGGCCCCTCGCACAGGCTCACAGGGCCCGCGCTCGCCGGCCGGTATCCGGACAACGCTCCTTCGAGCCTAGGGCCTAACCGTCCCTGATGCCGATCCATATACATCTCCATGCCCTCCCGCACGTCACGGGCGAACCGGACGGCCCTCCTGATGCGGGTGATGGCGCCCTGCCCGGTGGTTCCGCCCCGCCGGCCGGCGGCGGCCCGCGGGCCAGCCGGATCCGCCCCGGCCCGGGCGGGGGGCGCCAGAGCGGCGGACGCCGCACGGCCCACCGCCTCCACCCGCCGGTAGGCGGCGATCCCCATGACCGCGCCGGCGATGAGCCAGAACAGCCTGCGGATCATCGCGGCGCCACCTGACGGGCCTCCCGCTGGCGGGCCGCCCCGCCCGGCGCCGTCTCCCGCGGCGCCGTCTCCCGCGGCGCCGTCCGCGGCCCGGTCAGCTCACCCGCATACCCGGCATGCCCGGCGCGGACCGTGCGGCGCCCGGCGCCAGGCCGCACGCCGCGGCGGAGCGCGACCGCCCTGCGCACACCGTAGACGAAGGCGGCTGCCTTGCCGGCAGGCCCCGCCGCCACCGCCCGCCCGAGCCCCGCGAGCGCCGACACCTGGCTGGCCAGCTCGGACATCCCGGTATTCAGCTCGTCCATGCCTGCGGCGACCTCGCCGGTCTTGTCCAGCTGCTCGTTGGCCCTGTCCACGGCGGCCTGCGCGCGCTCGAAGACCAGGTCACTGCGCGCCCGCAGGTCGGCTACCAGCCTGGCCGCCTCGGACAGCAGCCTCGCCAGCTTGGCAAGGACGTAGATGCCGGCGCACACCGCTGCCGCCCAGAAGACGGCGGCGACAAGCGCGGCCCATTGTCCCGCATTCGGCATGCCTGCTCCCTCGTCTGGCCGACTGTGCGGGCCTGGCCGACCCTACCGGGGCCGGCCAGGCCCGCACCGTCGCGTTGGCGGAAAATTCGCGTTGCTTATCCGGACTGTGCTCTATTCACACCTTCACGCATTCACACGCTGACGCTCTCCGGCCCCGCGGCGGTGCCCGCTGCGCCCGCGGCGGCGTCCCCGCCGCCGCGGGCCGCCCGCCGCCCGCCGCCTGCGGCCCACGGCCCGCTACCGCGCAGCCCCCCGGGGTTTGCGCAGGATGGCACGGATCCGCGCGGCCCGCTCCGCGAAACGCGCTTCCATCCCGTGGCCGGAGGGCTCATAATACGTGCGGCCCGCTACCGTATCAGGTGCGTAACGCTGTGTTACGATACCTTCCTCGTAGTCGTGCGGGTACAGGTAGCCCTCGCCGTGGCCGAGTTCGCTGGCGCCGGGATAATGCGCGTCGCGCAGGTGCGCGGGCACCGGCCCCGCCAGGCCGGCCCGCACGTCGGCGGATGCCGCGCCGATCGCCTTGACGACGGAGTTGGATTTCGGGGCGAGGGCCAGGTGGATCACTGCCTGCGCCAGGTTGATCCGCGCCTCGGGAAGGCCGACGAACTCGACGGCGTGCGCGGCGGCGACCGCGACCTGCAGCGCCGAGGGATCGGCCATCCCGACGTCCTCGCTGGCGTGCACGATGATCCGCCGGGCGATGAACCTGGGGTCCTCCCCCGCCTCGATCATCCGCGCCAGGTAGTGCAGCGCCGCGTCGGCGTCGCTGCCCCTGATGGACTTGATGAACGCGCTGATCACGTCGTAGTGCTGGTCTCCGCCCCTGTCGTAGCGGACGGCGGCCCTGTCGGTGGCCCGCTCGAGGATCGCGGTGCTGATCACACCGCCGTCGGGCATGCCGAGCGCGGCGGCTTCCAGGTAGGTGAGCGCGCGCCGCGCGTCGCCGCCGGCCAGGCGGATCAGGTGTTCCATCGCCGCGTCGTCGAGGGTGACCGATCCGGCGAGCCCCCGCTCGTCATCGATGGCGCGCCTGACCACTTCCCTGATGTCGTCGTCGCCGAGCGGGGAGAGGGTGAGCAGCAGCGAGCGGGACAGCAGCGGGCTCACGACGGAGAAGAACGGGTTTTCCGTGGTCGCGCCGATGAAGGACACCCACCGGTTCTCCACCGCGGGCAGCAGCGCGTCCTGCTGGGTCTTGCTGAACCTGTGCACCTCGTCGATGAACAAGATGGTCTGGGTGCCGGTCATGCCGAGTTCGCGCCGCGCGGCCTCCACGGCCGCGCGCACGTCCTTGACGCCGGCGGTCACCGCGGACAGCTCGGTGAACCGCCGGCGCGTCACCTGGCTGACGACGTAGGCGAGGGTGGTCTTGCCCGTTCCCGGCGGCCCCCACAGCACCAGCGCCATCGGCACGTCGTTCTCGGTCAGCTTGCGGAACGGCGCACCCTGGCCGGTCAGGTGCTCCTGCCCCACGACCTCGTCGAGGGTGCGCGGCCGCATGCGGACAGGCAGCGGGGCGGCCCCGGCCGCCGCCTGCTCTTCGGCCTCATCGAACAGGCTGCCAGGCTGCCCGAACAGGCTGCCGGACTGCCCCCGCTGGCCTCCGTGAATCCTGCCCACACTGTGACATTACATGTGCAGCCTGGCTTCAGGAGTTCTATAACTACGGCGTGTTGCCGGCAAATAAGGCAGAAGGCATACGAATCAGGCAGGTGGTGCCCCGCCGGCCCGGGGGCAGCCCCGGAACCCCCCGGGTGCTGCGGTTCTCGCCGTGCACCGGCGCTCACCCAGGCCGGGGGCCTGGATTCGCGCCCGGCCCGGACCCCTGGCCCGGCTCCTTCCCCTAACCCGCGCCCGGTTCCCGCCGGCGGCACCGGCCGCCTCCGGGAGCCGGCCTCCCCCGGTCGCCGGGCCGGTAGGGATAGGTCTCGATGATCGCGGCGTGGCCCGCAGCCCGGTCGTACTTTCCGTCGCCGGTGAGCAGCGGCATGTTGAGGGACTCTGCCAGTGCCACGTAGAACGCGTCATATGCGGTGAAGTTGTCACGCAGCGCGAGGACCCGGCGCTGGTACGGCAGCATCGGGTAGCGCGCGATCGACAGGTCGGCGAAGTCGTCCAGCATCTCCCCGGCGCGCGCGGGGCTGATCCTGATGTCCGCCCTGGAGGTGAGCAGCAGCCCCCGGATCGCGGACGTCACCTCGGCGTCGATGAGCTGCGGGGCGTGCACGTACCGCTGCGTGGCGAACCGCTCGCGCAGCGGCTCGTCGCCATCCCGGTTCTGCAGCAACCGGACGACAATGGAGGCGTCGACGACGGTCATCAACCGCGGCCGTCATCAATGAATGACCGGATATCCTCGCTGTCGGCTTCGACGCTGCCCCGCGTGGCGATCCGCGCGACGACCTCGGCCATCGCTGGACGCGACACGTCGTCGTGGATCAGCTCACGCAGGTAGGCGGACAACGACAGCCCGCGGGCCGCCGCCCGCGCCCGGAGAATGTCGGCCTCTTCCGAGGGAACGTCACGGACCTGGATGATCTCCGCGCCCACATGTCCGAGGTTACCAGGCTTTCATGAAGTTTGCATGCAAACTGGCACAGGCGGGCCGCGGGCAAGGCCACTGGGCTGGCATGGTGGTCAATGAACTCGTTCGCGCGTGCGGCAGCCGGACGGCTACCCTTGCCTACTGGCCGGAGCGGCCACCTACCCCCGTCGCCGAAGAGAGCATCTGATCATGCCCAGGACGCTGGTGCGCGAGCTGCGCACCCACATCGACCAGGTAGTCACCGTATGCGGCTGGATTAACGCGCTGCGGCTGCAGCGGAAGATGCAGTTCGTGATCCTCCGCGATCCGACGGGCATGGTGCAGGTAACCCACAGGCGTGACGGCGGCCCCCTGGAGCGGGTCATCGAATCGCTGAGCGCGGAATCCGCAGTCGCGGTCACCGGCCGTGTGGTGGCCAATCCGATCGTGAACCTGGGCGGCCTGGAAATCATCCCCGAGCAGATCAAGGTCCTCGCCCACGCGGAAACGCCGCTGCCAATCGACGAGCATTCGGGACCAGAGCACCGCCTTGACTGGCGCTACCTGGATGTGCGCATGCGGCCAGCCGCGCGGCTGGTGTTCGACGTACAGACCACCGCCGAGCAGGCCATGCGCGAGTATGCCTATGCGCATGGCTTCACCGAGATGCACACGCCCAAGCTCATGGGCACCGCATCCGAATCCGGCGCCGAGGTGTTCAAGGTGGGTTACTTCGGCCAGGCCGCGTACCTCGCCCAGTCGCCGCAGTTCTACAAGCAGATGGCCATCGCGGCCGGCATCGAACGCGTCTTCGAGATCGGCCCGGTGTTCCGTGCCGAGCCGTCGTTCACGTCACGGCACGCCACCGAGTTCACGGGCGTCGATGCCGAGATGGCGTGGATCGAGGACGTCGACGATGTCATGGCCTTCGAGGAGCGGATGCTCGCCCACGCCATCGCCAAAGTCGCCGACGTCCACGGTGCCGCGATTGCGGAGGTCTACGGTACCGAGCTGACGGTGCCCAGCGTTCCGTTCCCGCGGGTCACTATGGCTGACGCCATCGGCATCTTGCGCGATGCCGGGTGGGATCCGGAGCGGCAGCGGGAAGATCTCGATCCCGAAGGCGAGCGCGGCATATGCGCGCACTTCGCCAAGCAGGCCGGGCACGAGTTCGTGTTCGTGACCCGCTTCCCCGCAAGCACCCGGCCCTTCTACCACATGCGCCCGCCCGGGCGGCCGGACCTGACGCTGAGCTTCGACCTGCTGTGGAAGGGTATCGAGATCACCACGGGAGCGCAGCGCGAGCACCGTTACGACGTGCTCGTCAAGCAGGCCGCGGAAAAGGGCATGAACATCGAGCCGATGCGGGACTACGTCAACGCGTTCCGGTACGGCTGCCCCCCCCATGGCGGTCTCGGCATGGGCTTGAACCGGCTGCTTATGGTCATGCTGGGGCTCGACTCGATTCGCGACGCCACGTTCCTGTTCCGCGGGCCAAACCGGCTCACCCCCTGACGCGGCTCCCGGCTTCCCTGCGGCGTCACAGTCCCCTGGCGGGCCCTCGTGCCGGCGCCAGTCCCGCGAGGAACGGATTGCTTCTCCGCTCGGCGCCGATCGTGGTCCGCGGGCCGTGCCCAGGGAGCACGGCGACCTCGTCGGGGAGCGGCAGGCAGACCCGGGCCAGGCTGGCCAGGATCGTCTCGTAGTCCCCGCCCGGCAGGTCGGTGCGGCCGATCGACCCGGCGAACAGCAGGTCGCCGGAGAACAGCACACCTGATCCGGCCTCACCGGCATCCACGGGAACCTCGCGGCCGGGGATGCCCGCCACGCCGGCCCCGCGGGTCCCGCCGGCGCCCTGCGACGCACCCGGCGGCAGCCGGAACGTCACGGAACCTGCCGTGTGGCCGGGAGCGTGGTTCACGGTCAGCTCGATCCCGGCGAGGCGCAGCGTCATCCCGTCGGCCAGTTCGGCCACGTCGTCGGGTTCGGTGAACGTCATGCCGCCGAGCAGTTCCTGCCCCACCCCCAGCGGGAATCCCTTCGCCGGATCGCTCAGCAGCTCACGGTCTGCGGGATGAATGTAGGCGGGGATGCCTTTCGCGCCGCAGACCGGCACCACCGACCACATGTGATCGAGGTGGCCGTGCGTGAGCAGCACGGCGGCCGGCTTGAGCCGGTAGGCGGCGAGGATCTCCTCAAGCCCCCGCTGCGCGTCCTGGCCCGGATCCACGATCACGCATTCCTCGCCGGGCGCCGGCGCGGCAACGTAGCAGTTCGCCGCCAGCGCACCCGCAGGGAACCCGGTGACAAGCACGGTCGTCCTTTCTCACGGAACACCTGAGGCGGCATCCGGCGGGCAGCGGCGTACGGCACAGCCCCGCGGGCCCCGGGGACCCGGCGCGGCCATCCTGCGCGGCAGCGGCTGCGCGGCCCCCGGTGACGGACACAGGCTACCGGCTGGGCGCCCCGGGCTGCGAACCGGTAACAGAGGTACCGCGTGAGCCGTTGTCCGGGTACGATTCGCGAAGTTTCGCCAATCAGGGAACACACGTAACGACGGAAACGAAGGAGGGGGCCAGGCCGGTGACGCGCAAGAGGGACCGGGAGCGCAAGCTCGCCCGCGAACGGTATCAGCGCCAGCAGGAACGCCGGGCCGAGCGCGCCAGGAAGCTGCGGAAGCGCGCCGCGATCACCGGCTCCGCCTGCGTGGTCGCTGCGGCCGCGGCCGGGGGGTACTTCCTGTTCAGCGGCGGAGGCAGCTCGTCGGCCGCCACGTCATCGGCGGGCGCGAAGGCTACCCCGAAGCCATCGGCGACGGCCGCCTCCGCCGCCGAGCCCGCGCACCACTGCACGTACCAGGCGCACCCGCCTGCCGCGCGGAAGGTGAGCTTCCCGCCGGCCACGCCCGACTACACGGCGCACTACCAGGCGACGATCGCCACCAACCGCGGGAACATTGTCATCAGCCTGCTGAACAGCAAGGCCACGTGCACGGTCAACTCGTTCGTGTCCCTGGCACGGCAGCATTACTTCGCCAGCACGCCCTGCCACCGGCTGACCACCAGCGGCATCTACGTGCTGCAGTGCGGTGACCCGACAGGGAAGGGCACGGGCGGCCCGGGATATGAGTTCGCCAGCGAGAACCTGAAAGGTGCCAGCTACCCGGCGGGCACGGTGGCGATGGCCAACACCGGGAAGCCGGACAGCAACGGCAGCCAGTTCTTCCTCGTCTACAAGAACTCGTCCCTTCCGGCGAAGTACACGCCGTTTGGCAAGGTCATCCAGGGGCTGGATATCGTCAAGAATGTAGCCAGGGCAGGCACTGACAACTCCAACGGCCCCGGTGACGGCCATCCGAAGGAGAAGGTCGTCATCGAGCACGTGACCATCAGGCAGACCTGACGCTGACCATCGAGAAGACCGACGTGACCACCGAGAAGACCTGAGCCAGTCCAGCGCCGCCGGGCCGCCCGGGCCAGCACCGGAAGGGCCGGGGCGGGGCCCGCCGGGCAGGCGTCCCGGGACCCCGGGGGAACGGAGGGCTCGCGCCCCGGCCAGCACCGAGGAGGCCCGGGTTCCCGGCCGGCGTCCCGGGAGGCTCCGGGGGGGCCGTCCCCCCGGGCCGACACAGAGCAGGAGGTTCGCCGTGACCACCGCCGCCAGCCATCCGTGGGGCCGGGTTGATGCCGACGGGACGGTCTACGTGCGCACCGCCGACGGGGAGCGCGTGATCGGCTCGTGGCAGGCGGGGAGCGCCGAGGAGGCGCTCGCCTTCTTCCAGCGCAAGTACGAGACCCTGGAGACCGAGGTCGCCCTGCTCGAGCAGCGCGTCGCCGCCACTGACATCTCGCCGTCGCAGGCACAGGCAGCCGTGGACCGGCTGCGCCGGACGCTGGAGGACGCGCGCGCCCTCGGCGACCTCGACGGGCTCCGCTCCCGCCTCGACCATCTCAGCGGGCTCGTCGGGCACCGCCGCGAGGAGGTCAGGGCCGCACGGGAGCAGGCACGGCAGGAGGCAAGGGGGCTCAAGGAGCGGATCGTCGCCGAGGCCGAGCGGATCGCCGCGGAAGCCACGCACTGGAAGAGCAGCGGGGAGCGGATGCGCCAGTTGCTGGAGGAGTGGAAGGCCGCCCCGCACGCCGAGCGCTCCGTGGAGGCGGCCCTGTGGAAGCGGCTGTCCGCGGCGCGGAACGCCTTCACCAAGCGGCGCAAGGCGTACTTCGCAGGGCTTGACGAGCAGCGCGAAGCCGTCAGGATCCGCAAGGAGAAGCTCGTGCAGGAAGCGGAAGCCCTGGCCTCCTCAACGGACTGGGGGCCGACGGCGAGCGCCTTCCGCGAGCTCATGCGCTCATGGAAGGCGGCGGGCCGGGCGGGCCGTGAAGCCGAGGAGGACCTCTGGGGGAGGTTCAAGGCGGCACAGGACACGTTCTTCGGGGCCCGCGCCAAGGTGTTCTCCGCCAGGGAGGCCGAGCTGCGCGCGCACGCGGCGGTCAAACAGCAGCTTCTCGACCAGGCGCAGGCGCTGCTCCCCGTCACCGATGTCCGCGCCGCGCGGGCGGCGCTGCGTTCCATCACCGAACGCTGGGAGCAGGCCGGCCCTGTCCCGCGGGCTGCCCGCGAGCAGCTCGAGTCGGGGCTGCGGCGGGTGGAGGAAGCCATCAGGAAGGCCGAGGAGGCGCAGTGGCGCAGGTCGAACCCGGAGGCGCTCGCCCGGGCCGAGGGAACGGTCACGCAGTTGCGCTCGGCCATCGAGCAGCTTGAAGGGCAACTGGCGCGGGCACGGGAACGGGACGACGAGAAGGCGGCACGCGATGCCGAGGAGGCGCTGGCCGCCCGGCGCGCCTGGCTCGCCGAGGCCGAGCGTACCTTCGCGGAGTTCAGCGGCGGCAAGCCAGCGGGCGAGCAGGAGGCGAAGGGCTAGCTCGTCACCCGGTAGGCGTCGTAGACACCGTCGACCGCCCGTACCGCGCGGAGCACGTGGCCGAGGTGCTTCGGCGCGCCCATCTCGAACGTGAACCGGCTGACCGCCACCCTGTCCCGCGTTGTCGTCACGGAGGCGGACAGGATGTTCACGTGCTGGTCGGAGAGCACGCGGGTGACATCGGACAGCAGGCGGGTACGGTCAAGAGCCTCCACCTGGATCGCCACGAGGAACACCGACTCGTCCGTGGGTGACCAGTGCACGGTCACCAGCCGCTCCTGCTGGGTCGCGGCCAGGTGGGCCAGGTTCACGCAGTCGGAGCGGTGCACGGACACGCCATGGCCGTTGGTGACGAAGCCCTTGATCTCGTCGCCGGGAACGGGAGTGCAGCACCTGGAAAGCCGCGCCCACACCTGCGGCGCACCCTCGACGACCACGCCGGAATCCCCGCTCGTGCGGGGCTGCGGCGCGCGGGTCGGCAGCGTCGCCTCCGCCAGGTCCTCCTGGACGCCCGCCATCCCCCCGGCGGACCTGACCAGCTTGGCGACCACCGACTGCGCGCTGACGCGCCCCTCGCCAACCGCCGCGTACAGCGCGGTCAGGTCGGCATAACGCAGGTCACGCGCGATGGACAGCAGCGCGTCCGCGCTGGCCAGCCGCTGCACGGGCAGGCCCTGCTTCCGCATGGCGCGGGCGATCGAGTCCTTGCCCGCCTCGGCGGCCGCTTCCCTGCGCTCCTTGGAGAACCAGTGCCGGATCTTGTTCCGGGCCCGCGCGCTCTTGACGAACTGCAGCCAGTCCCTGCTCGGCCCCGCCTCGGCCGCCTTGGTGGTGAAGATCTCCACCGTGTCGCCGTTGTCGAGCGTGGACTCCAGCGCAACCAGGCGGCCGTTCACGCGCGCGCCTATCGTCCTGTGCCCCACCTCGGTGTGGATCGCATACGCGAAGTCCACCGGCGTGGCGCCCTGCGGCAGGGCGATCACCTCGCCCTTGGGGGTGAACACGTACACCTCGGCGGCGGCCAGATCGAAGCGGAGGGATTCGAGGAACTCCGCGGGGTCCGAGGTCTCGCGCTGCCAGTCGACGAGCTGCCTGAGCCAGGTCATGTCGGGACCGCTGCCGGACGGCCCCGAGGGCCGGCCGCCGACGGCGGTCTCCTCCTTGTACTTCCAGTGCGCCGCCACGCCGTATTCCGCCCTGCGGTGCATGCCCCAGGTGCGGATCTGCAGCTCGACCGGCTTGCCTCCCGGGCCGATGACCGTCGTGTGCAGCGACTGGTACATGTTGAACTTCGGCATCGCGATGTAGTCCTTGAACCGCCCCGGCACAGGGTTCCACCGCGCGTGAATGGTGCCGAGCGCCGCGTAGCAGTCGCGGACCGAGTCCACGAGGACGCGGATGCCCACCAGGTCGTAGATGTCGTCGAACCCGACGCCCCTGGCGATCATCTTCTGGTAGATCGAGTAGTAGTGCTTGGGGCGGCCGGTGACCGTTGCCTTGATCTTGGCCTCGCGCAGCCCGCGGGCGACCTCCTGGGTGACCTCCTGGAGGAACACGTCGCGCCGCGGTGCGCGCTCGGAGACCAGGCGCGCGATCTCGTCGTAGCGCTTGGCGAACAAGGTCGCGAAGGCGAGGTCTTCGAGCTCCCATTTGAGCGTGTTCATCCCCAGCCGGTGGGCGAGGGGCGCATAGATCTCGAGGACCTCCCGGGATTTTCTTTCCTGCTTCTCCCTGGGCAGGTAGCGCAGCGTCCGCATGTTGTGCAGCCGGTCCGCGAGCTTGATCACGAGGACGCGGATGTCGCGCGACATCGCGACCACCATCTTGCGCACCGTCTCGGCCTCGGCCGACTCGCCGTACTTGACCTTGTCGAGCTTGGTGACCCCGTCGACGAGTGCCGCGATGTCCTCGCCGAATTCGCTGCGCAGCTCGGCGAGGGTGTACGGGGTGTCCTCGACGGTGTCGTGCAGCAGGGCCGCGCTGATCGTCTCGGTGTTCATGCCCAGCTCGGCGAGGATCGTCGCGACCGCGAGCGGATGGGTGATGTACGGGTCGCCGCTCTTGCGCTTCTGGTTGCGGTGCCAGTAAGCGGCCACGTCATAGGCTCGCTCGATGAGCCGGACATCGGCCTTCGGGTGGATTGCGCGGACGGTCTTGATCAGCGGCTCGAGCACTGGGTTCACCGTGGCCCCCCGCTGCGCCCCGAGCCTCGCGAGCCGGCGGCGCACACCAGCGCCCGAGGACGAGCCGGCCCGCGAAGGCGCGCCGCGGTCGGGCACGGGGCGATCCGGCGCCGGATGATCGGAAGGAGGGACGGCGGGCGCAGCGCGACCGGGCACGGCAGCTGGCGCTGCCGCCCCGGCAGCCTCCTCCGGCGCTACAGGCTCAGCGTCCTCCTGCGCGTCAGGCGGGGCGGCATC
>Ga0070737_10003517_pt1 | contig 16773 bp, 17 predicted proteins | sample Coa_R1_10_FD_66438 | JGI IMG/M metagenome (GOLD analysis project Ga0070737, IMG submission 66438) | Surface soil microbial communities from Centralia Pennsylvania, which are recovering from an underground coalmine fire - Coalmine... | ecosystem: Environmental > Terrestrial > Soil > Unclassified...
CTGGGCGACCTTGAGGAGGATGAGGAAGAGAAAAAGGAAAGCGCGCCGGCGAAGCCTCAAGCAGCAGCAGCACCTAGCGCTCGTCCAGTAATTGGTAGGCCGGTCATCGGCAAGCCGATCGGGCAGGCCGCTGGTCCTTCTGCGCCACAAGCGATGACATCACAACAGGCTCGCCCAGTGCAAACTTCCGCGCCAACCCCTCCTGCTGCAAAGCCCGCGTCTCGTCCCGTTATCGGAACGCCTATCGGTAGACCGGTTATTGGCAAGCCCATTTCAGAAGGGCAAGGTGTTAGCACTACCTCCACTTCTCAGCCTGCGGCTTCCCAGCAGCAGCAACAACAACCTCAAGCTCAACCAGCCACAACCACAAAGCCGGTAACAAGACCCGTCATCGGAAAACCGATCGGCCAGACGGAGAAGAAGGACGACCAACAGCAGCAGCAGGGACAGAACGAACAGACTTAGCTCTCGCAGTTTTGGTTTTGCTAACCACGCTCCTGTAATAGTCGCAGATCGGTCTCAGGTCGCAGACGTAGCACTTTGGAACGCCTGGCCTGCAAATCGTCTGCCCGAACGCAACGAAGTTTTCATTCACGTCCAGCCAGTACTTTCTGGGATAGATCTTGGAAAGTTCGGTCTCCGTCTCCTCTGGTGTTTTTGTTTTCACGAGCCCGATCCGGTTTGAGATCCTGTGGACGTGGACGTCCACCGGGACGGCAGGGAGCTTGAACCCGTAGACGAGCACGCAGTTCGCCGTCTTCCTTCCAACTCCGGGGAGCTCAAGAAGATCTTCTATCCTGTCCGGGACGACTCCGCCGTACTTCTGCTCGATGACCCTAGCGACCTCTATGATCCTGGGCGCCTTGATTCTGTAAAACGTGACCGGCTTGATCAGCTTCTCGACGGCGGCCTCGCTAGCTCTCGCAAGTGAAGCTGGATCTGGGAACTTGTCAAACAGCCTAGCCGACGCGGCCTCGGTCACCGGATCTCTAGTGCGCGCCGAAAGTATGGTGGAGATCAGTACCTTAAAGGGGTCGTCGGTAGCGGCGCTGATGTGTGCGAGTGCCGTCGTCGAGACGACCATCCGCTTGATGAGTTTGAGCGCTTGTACAGCTCTTTCTTGAGAAGCAGAGCCTCCTGCGCCGTTCCCCTTCTCGATTCTTTTTTGCATCGGCTTGGAATTAGCCATAGCAAGCTCCGCGCTCCACATTTTTTATTCCTAGTTGAATCTTTTCATCCAGTACGTATTCGGCTCTATCCCGTTTGCAGGCGCCAGGTAAAAGGTATTTATCTGCAAAGCAATAGACCCAACGCCAGTCACGCCTCGAATGACTCATTTCTTTACTCCGGAGGAAGCAAACAAGAAACTCTCTCAGGTAAAGCCGCTCGTCACTCGAATTGTACAACTCAAAAAGGAGATTGACTCCAGTGGAGCTGGCAAACAAAAAAATGAACTCATGGATGAGCTTGGGATGACGCTTTCAAGGATCGAGGAGATGGGGATCGAAGTGAAGGACATGGACATGGGTTTGATCGATTTCCCCGCGATGCGCTACAACGAGCCGGTGTACCTTTGCTGGAAGCTCGGAGAAAGAGAGGTGCTATACTGGCACGGTATGATCGAGGGGTTCAAGGGAAGGAAACTTCTGAGGCCGGAACTTGCTCAGATACGCTGATTACGTGAAACAAACTCCTCGAGTATTGCCTCCTGAGCTTTCTCTATCGATCCTCGCCTTTTTCCTCTAACCATCTCGATCGCTTGGCGCGCAGTGATCCCTGATGCGGCGCATAGGTACGCGGCGAGGACCGTTCCAGTCCTCCCCTTCCCTGCAGCACAGTGCACGACTACTTTTCTTTGCTTTGATCTCTCCGATAGCAAGAAATCCACGCACTCCCTGAGTTGATCTATCGTCGGAGCTGTGTGGTTCCTTATCGGGACGTGCTTGTACCCGAGCCCCTCAACGAGCGTTGCGGAGAGCGGGTATTCTGTCAAGGTCAGTATGGAGTTGATCCCGTATCGATCCTTGAGGTATAGTACTGCGCTCCTGCTGAAGGGCCTTGCAGATCCACAGACGTATTCATCAATGAAGGAGACGTTCATCGGCCTCTTTGCAAGGAGATCGTGAATGCGTCTAGGAAAGTCTCCGGGTTCAACCATGACTCGAATCCCAAGCTTCCGAAATGGCCCGGATTCGGATTTAAGAATTCAGCATGGAAAGAAGATGTTTTTTACTGATCCGTTCAGAAACGCTGGTACGCTTCTTCGAGCTCCGCCTTAAGCTCCTTCTTCCACTCATCGAAACCTACGGGGCTCGTGGGATACCTTAGGTTGTGAGCGATCAACGCTTCGCTCTTTTTTGCCGTGTACTGCAATCCCCGCGCGAGATCCGGGTGCGCCGCGACACGCGCGAGCATCTGTGGGTTTAAGAGCTTCAAACGGCTGAACTTTGGGTGCTCCCTGTTCACGATCGCTCGGACGTCATCCTCGGAGAGGAAGTATTTCATCCCGTAGCTGATCTGCTCGTTTGTGAGCGTCTGAAGGTATCGCCTCAAGACCTCGAAACTCGCCATCTGGAATCCGTAGAGGTTCATGTAATCGACAGCATACTGCCACAACCCCGCCTCGCTCAGATCGTTTGCCTCGAGCTGACGGGCAATCGTCTTTCCAAGTATCACACCCGCGTATATGGCGGGACCCATTCCTCCAGCGTCTATCGGTCTAGCCATCCACGCAGCGTCCCCGACTATCGCATACCCGTTTGCGACGAGGCAATCGTTGTGGCGGCGAACGGACACCTGCCAGCTCCCCTTTGTATTGCCTTGGTCATTCGGGTTTTCTGATTGTTTTGGGTTCTTGATTGCCTTGTTCATCCTCACGTATTCGTCGATCAGGCTCTGAAGGTTGTCGTTCTTCCCGTACTTCTTGTTGCGCTCGTCGAGTGCTTTCTTCTGCACCCCGAGCCCAATGTTGACCTTGTTCTTCCCCTTTGCAAATGTCCAAGAGTATCCACCGGGGGCGATGTACTGGTCGAGATGAATTATGGCGTACCTCGAATCAAACCACGTCTGGTCTTCGACTCCTGTTTCGAAATCGTAAATGTACCTCCCCGTACTTTCCAAGTCATCCCTATCGATCTCAATATCGATCTTGCTCTTTATCGGAAGGCTCCTTCGAAGCGTCGTCGCTGAACCAGCAGAGTCGACCACCACCTTCGCAGTCTTTTTGAAAGGAGCGTTCGTCTTTGTGTTTCTTCCTACGACGCCTCTGACGTATCCATCCTCTGCGTACAGCTCGTCGATAGCCACATCAAAAGCAAATTCCACTCCGAGTTTCTTTGCATCCTCCACCTGGCGGCGGGGCATCAATTTCCTATTGAGCATGAATCCCTCGCCGTCGAAAAGAACCTTGGTTTCATGATCCGGCGAGTAGACGAGGACTCCTTCAACAGGATGCTCGAGCTCCGGGTACCCGTACTTGATCCCGATATTCTCCGCGACATAGTCCACGCTCCTCTTGCTGACGGCGTCCCCGCAAGTCCATCCGTTTATCGTCTTGCGGCCCGGTTCACTCGCAGGGTTCCTATCCACAACCAGAACTCTTGCGCGACCCTTCGAGTAAGCTCCTATCGAGCAAGCGGTGATGAGGCCAGACATGCCTCCCCCAGACACAATTACATCATAATCGAAAGCGTTTGCCAAGTGATTTAATTCGTAGCGAATGCTACTAATAGTTTATATAAAGTTTCGTTCGGAATTGGATTCAGGGTGGACTCGCTCGATTATGTCTGACGCCTCGCTTAGTTCCGATCTGAAGGCCCTTGGTCTGACCGAGTATCAATCAAAGGCGCTTTTGGCCCTCATGACCATTGGAGTGGGAACTCCGCGCGAAGTTGCCCGCGAGTCGGGAATCCCCTATCCGAGCGCTTACGATTCGCTCAGAGCTCTCGCTCAAAAGGGATGGGTAGAGTTCGCCACCACTCGCCCCGCGGTCTTCAGGGTGAGGGAGCCGTCGATGATGAAGGAAAAGATCATGGAAAACGTGGGCGATCTCTTCGCCAAACTTCAGGATCGTTACGAGAAGATCAGTAACGAAAGCACGAAACCGGAGCTCATTTACACGGTGATGGGCCCTGAGAGCGTGAAAAGAAAGGTCATCGAGATCCTGACATCGGCTGAAAGCGAGGTGGTGATGGTGATCCCCGGCGCCACGTTGAACGCTGCGCTGATGGATGAGACCTTTCCAAAGATGCTTTCGGGATTAATTTCAAAGAGGAACTTGACCGTCAAGGTGATCACCGACCACGAAGCGAAGATCGGCTCGTCGCTCCTCCTCCTCGGTGAAAAGGTCAAAGTCAGGAAAAGAAGTTCGGTCCTCGCGGTCGACCTTCTTTGCGACGGCGAAAAAGCATTGATCGGTCTTCCAGATCTATCGGTGTGCGGCTGGGTGGATTCCCCCGTAATCGCTTCGCATTTTGGCCAGTTTCTTGACCTCATGTGGAGGGACGCGCAGCCGGTCAAGAGGACAATCGCGTCGCAAAGAGCCTAGGGATGCGGCATTTTCGTTTTCTTTCTCTCCAACGCCGCCTTCCTTTTCTCCTCCTTACTTTCTTCAACCAGTGAAGTAACAGGATGCCTCGACGAGTAGGCAAGAAAGTCCAGATTGAACAGCGAAGCGAGCGCTGAACCTTTTACCTCGTCGCTCGGGTCACCCACCGCCTTCATCAATGCGCTCCTAGCACCCTCGTCTCCTATCGCCCCGAGCGCCGCGGCGGATTCATGTCTAACTATCTCCGAAGGGTCGTTCAGCGCTGCCTCGCACAAGAACGGCACGGCGCTCTTGAGCCCCATCTGTCCGAGCGAGAAGGCTGCCTCGTGCCTGATCAAAGGACTGGGATCGTTCTTCATGACGTCCGCTAGGACCGGAACGGAGCTCTCATCACCAATCTCGCTCAAGACGGTCACGGCGTGCACCCTGACCACGAGAGTTGGTTCTCTCTTAAGAACCTCATTGAAAAACTCGACATCCTTCTCCTCATAATTTTTCTCCATCTTTGCAAGCACTTCAAAGTCGTGAGAGGGGTCGGGATTCATTATTCTTTCAGTGTATGTCATGACTTGATCTCTCCAACATGTGTTCCTTCTTGACTAGATGTATTTGTCAATTCTATTCAAGCCCCCAAAGACTCGAAATAAATCTAACGCAAAGTCACCCAAAAAAACAAACGGTTATGAGAAAGAACGGTGCTTCGTAAAGAGCGGGGAGAAACCAAAAGGTGGCTGTGCAGAATCCTACTCAGCAAGAGATCATGGATATTCTTCGAAACTACAAGACTATTGCGGTGATCGGGATGTCAAAGAATCCTGAAAAGGATGCATACTCGATACCCGAATACTTGCTGGAACATGGGTACAAGGTGATACCCGTGAATCCGAGCGCGGAGGAGATACTCGGGCAGAAATCGTACAAGAGGCTCGCCGACGTTCCGGGAGAGGTGGACATTGTGGATGTCTTCCGACCGAGCGAAGACGTTACAAATTACGTCGATGATGTGATCGCAAAGAGACCAAAGGTGTTCTGGTTGCAGCTTGGGATTCACAATCCCGAAGCGGAGAAGAAGGTCGCTGACAGCGGTATCAAGGTAATCTTCGATCGTTGCATGATGCAGGAACACCGAAAGTTGGGTAGAATGCAGAATGTGAGCGAGCGCGTCCAGTAGAAATTTACTCCCCGCTACCAGATCGAAGTTTCGTCAGCGGGGCTGGTACCGTTATAGTAAAACTCCACTTCGTGATCTCCTAGATATGAATATGAAACGCCTTCGTAGCTCTCACCAAAAGTGTAGAGAACCTTCCAGAATGAATGGACCCCATTGATGAACCCCGCTTTGGGGATGCACTGCCAAGTGCCGTTCAACACTATCTTGGGGCACTGCTCGTAAACATGCCACGTCGAGGCAGTAATGGGGTAGGCGCTCGACACCCCGAACTGGTAGAAGTATGCGTAAAGCGTCGGTTGATTCCCCTCGCCAACATAGTACAGTCCAGCGTCCCATGCATGGTTCTCTATCTTAGGCGGCGTGAAGCTGCTGTATAGATTCCAGCCGGTCGCATTCCTAACATCGTAATGGATCCTGTAGAACCATTGGATCAAATTGGGAGAGGTCCAGTTCATCTCGAGTTCGACCCATCTTGAAAGCGAACCGCTTGGAAGTGTGCTCGACTGAATGTGGAGGAGTTGCTGCCAAGAGTAACCCCCGCACGCCACGTTGAGGTCGCACGCCCACCAAGCTCTCGCCAAGACTGCTTCCGTGCCGTTGCTGAACTCTATAACATCTGCTCGATAAGCTAGATCTAGTCCGTCCTTGCAGCAATTTGGCGACTGGTCGCCCAGCCCCGCTGCAAGGAAATCATGCGGAAATCTTTGCTCGTCAATCGTGGAGTTTCCAAACGATACGTTAATTCCGACCGAGTGCGATGTGACTCGCGGGATTGCAAGATAGCCGGCCGAGTAGACAAAGGAGTGACCCACTTCAAGTGGAGAAAAGGTCGTCTGGCTCACTCCGACAAAACTGTTCACCACCGAGGCCTCATAGTTCGAGGTCAAGAAAAACCCCCAGAGCAAAATTATTGTGATAATTATGGTGGAGGTGGCGAGCACTCCGGGGAGGCGCTTGGAGATCCCACGAGATGAATGTCTTTCGAGATATATCGCTGGAAGAGTAAATGCGATCGCAAGGCACAGAATTGACAGCACAGGAAGAAAGTAACCACTGCACGCCTCGCATGGCAGGTTGAGTGATAGTAGTATTCCAGCAACAACTCCAGAGGTTCCCGCGATGAGTTTTGAGACAAATCCTTTGAAGGATCCTCGATCGAGGATCATCATTGACCCCGCAAGCCCCGCGGAGCTCCAGCCAAGAACCACTGGAGGTAATTTTCCGGGAACGGGAGACTAACTCCAGCGAAGATGTGCGATAACGGATAAAATGCCAGGGCAAACCCCACGAGTGTAGGGATAGATAACTGAAAGATGAAATCCTGCGTCGCCTTACAACTGGAGTGACAGGTCCAACTTCTCAGCGACGCGGCGGACGTGATTGTCCCGAGGGATGCAAACAGAAGGAAATCTCTGAGTGGTGTTAGTCCATCGGTGGAGCTGACGTAGCACTCGCGGACCTCGCAAAGTGGCGAGACGTTGACAGATAGAATGAAAAGAAACGCTGAAACTATGGGAGCGAGCACGGATATGCGGCGATCTCTACCAATGAATAGTGTTGAGATGGTCCCAGTGAGCCCAAACCAGATGATATCAAACCATAATCGCTCCCCAGAGTAATTGAAAAAGTCCGGACTGGAAATCAGGTAGAGGTAGAAGGTATACTTCTCAAACAACAGCGGAGGAACGAGACCGATCAACACAGCAATGATTATTCTGATGGTGAGTAATCGCGAGACTTTGACTCTCCGCTGCATCGAAAGGAGCGTCTTTCAGCGGGGGAAGAATTTGCTATTATCCATTGTTACCAAGAAAAGTCCAGGCCTAGCTCTGCAGGTACCGCATGAGTTCTTTATACGACATCGTGTTCAGTATGCTCCTTCTCTCCGCCCACGCTCTTCTGGCTTGTGAGATTCCCAGTTTCATGTACTCGAGTTCCGACGAGTCGTGCGAGTCCGTGTCGACCGAGAGCATGCACCCCGCTCGGACTGCCGTGAACGCATTTTCATCACTAAGGTCGAGCCTGTTAGGATGACCATCAATCTCGAGAACCGTTTCCGTTGCGAGCGCCTTATCCAGGACGGTCGAAAGATCAATCGGGTATCCTGTCCTCTCCAAGAGTAGCCTCCCCGTTGGATGGGCGAGGATGTCCACGTTTTCATTTTCCATAGAGTTTGTGATCCTCATCGTGATCTTTTGAATGTCGTCCTTGAAACCGCTGTGAATCGACGCAAGTACAATATCAAACTCCTTGAGCACTTGGTCCTTCATATCGAGTTTGCCATCGGCCTTGATGTTCACCTCCGCTCCGTGAAGGATTCGAAATCTTACTCCCTCGCCTTCATACTTTTTATTTAGGCGGTCAATGACCTTTCTTTGTTCAGTGATCCTCTCTTCATCAAGCGCATTTGCAACTTTGAGTGAGCCGATGTGGTCGGTGATAGCGATGTACTCGTATCCCATTTTTTTGGAAGCCTCAGCCATCGTCTCGATGGTATCGTGTCCATCGCTCCACTCCGTGTGCATCTGGAGGTCGCCCTTCACATCATTGAGTGAAACGAGTTTTGGCAGTGCGTGGGCGGCCGCTGCCTCGATCTCTCCCCTGTTTTCCCTCAGCTCTGGTTCGATGAAATCAAGCCCCAGCGCGGCGTAGATAGACTCCTCCGTTTCACCGGCGACCATCTGGTCCTCCGATTTGAAGAGTCCGTATTCATTTAGCCGGAGCCCCTTTCGAATTGCTACGGTCCTCAGTTCTATGTTGTGGGGCTTTGATCCGGTGAAGTAAAGCAGAGCAGCACCCCACGATTTACTCGGAACGACGCGCACGTCAACCTGAAAGTTGTTGTCGATCTTCACCGATGCTTTGAGGTCTCCCTTCTGATTTACCTCTCTGACTTCATCGCCCTTGGTGAAGGAATCAATCGAGTCCGTTGGATCATCGCTTTCGATCAGTATGTCTAAGTCCCCGATCGTCTCCTTCATCCTTCGTAGGGAGCCCGCGGCTGCGTATCGCTTCACGCTCGGAATCTTCGACACGAGGTCAAGAACTCGATCGGAAAGGAGGAGCGCTTTTACCAAGAGCACTCTGTTCGATAGGGCTTTCGCTCTCTGAATTCTCTCGAGAAGTTGATCCTTGCCCCTCGCGCCGAGTCCCCGAAAGTTTGACATCTTGCCTTCCTTTACCGCGGCTTCGAACTCTTCCACGTTGTGAATCCCAAGTTGCCTGTTGAGTTCTTTCACCGTCTTTGGTCCGATACCTTCGATCCTTGTGAGCGACGCTACGTCCACGGGAGTTCTACTTTTCATCTTCTCCAGCGTCTCAAGCTTCCCGGTCCGGAGGATCTCATCGATTTTCTTCTCGATATTTTCGCCCACTCCGGGAAGATCTTGGAGCTTGTGTTCCTTCCAAAGATCGTAAATGTCTTCCTTCATAGCTTCGATTGTCTGGGCGGCCCTTCTGTACGCTCGCGCGCGGTATGGCTGGTCGTCTTCCATCTCGGAATAATCCGCAAGCTGCTCAAGGATTTGAGCGACGAGCGAATTCTTCATGCCCTAATGACCCACACAACCAACTCGCTTATTCCCGCGGGGACCTAAAGTTACTGTAATCCAGCGGCTTGGGTTTGAGCCATGCTCTGGAAGGAAGATCCGGTCATGCTTGTTGTTGGAATCTTTGCATGTTTCTTGAGCGTCTGGGCGAGCAGCCTGAAGATCTCGTTTGTCCCGACGTCTATCAGGTTGATCCTGATCTGTGAACCGCGCATGAATATCTCGGCCTCGAAGACTGGCTTCAGGGCGAAAAGTACGGTGTTGTAGTGAATTATACCCTTGAGCTTTTCCTCGATGATTACTTCACTTTCATCCGGAAACGGGCTGATCAGGAATGCCACTCCCTCGGCCCAACTGATCGTGGGGATGGCTGTCCCTCCCTGCTGGACAGACTGCGTAGCCACCAACTTTGCCAAGTCTTCGAACTTGTACTCCAGTAGCTCGTGTATCACAAGTTTCTTCCATGGCTCCACTACAATGTCCATGGGTTCATCCGTGGCCTTCCTACTCTGCTCTATTGCTTCAATTTCAGACAAGTTGTTCGATTACACGTTTCCTGCAATGATTCCCGCTACTTTTTGACAGTCAGGGATCCCTGTCTATTATGGATTGTTTAGTGTAAAAAGTTGGATTGACATCTGTCTCAAGTAAGAACGGGAAGTCAACTCTGGCCCGAAGGGCACTGCGCGAGAGATTCCCAATGAACCCCGCAATCGGTGGTGTGGGAAAACCCATAAAACACTTCGCGAGCCGATTCTTGAATCGCGGGAATACCCTCCATTGGAAACATCGCCCCAAAAATTTCTCTTCCCGTTTGAGATCTTCGAGGCTAACTGGCGGCTGTGGACTTTCATAGCCATCCTGGCCCTCGGGAGTTACGCACTCATCACATACCCAGTGGCGGAGTTCAAGGGATACATCGATCCGTTTTACAGCCCGACCGTGCTGATCGTCCCGATCCCTGGATTATTCAGGCTCACGTGCTACGCATACAGGAAGGACTATCACAGGCACATCTTCAAGCACCCCGTGGGCTGCGACAATGCTGACAGGGGAGACAAGAGCACGCGCAAATACACGGGTGAACGAAACGCTTTCTTCCAGCTTGAAAATATGCACAGGTATCTGTTGTACACGGGAATCATTCTGCTCCCGTTCTTCTATTACGATTTCTACGTGTCGCTTGCGTACAATGATACTCTGAGGGTTGGCAGCTTGATCATTCTGGCGAACGCGCTTGCTCTGACCGCTTGGACGTTGTCGTGCCACGCGTTCAGACACCTGATAGGAGGAAATATCGACTGCTACAGCTGCACCCCGGCGGGGAAACAACGCAAGAAGTTGTTTGATATCCAGACATGGTGGAACAAGAGGCACGAAGCGATGGCTTGGCTGAGCCTATTGGTTATCTTCTTCACAGACCTCTATCTTCGTGCTCTCTCGGCGGGGATCAACATTGATCCAACTCTGTTGAGATTCTGAGTGAGATACGGTTGAATCATCATTACAAACACTACATGCCAAAGGCGCTCAAGTATCCCCTTTTCTTTCTCGGATTGCTAGTGATAATCGCTGGAGGCCTCGGGGCGCAGAACTTGGGTCTTCCCGCTGATGCGTCGGTTGCCGCAGCGGTGGTCGGGTTCGTCCTCCTCATAATCTCGATAGTCGTACCTTAGCGGAACGAATATTGTCCCCAATAGCGCGTTCACTTCATTTAGCTGTGGTCCATTTTCTTTGCTACCGCATTGCGTGACGTGATTTTTGAAAGTAGAGTATTGCGATTTCCCCGATGATATTTACTACGACGTCCGAAACGATGTCTGGTTCAGGAAATCGTTGGATGGGAAGGGCGGAGGTGGAACCGCGGGGATTACTTCCATCCTCTCTTTCCTTGCAGGCAAGCTGCAAAAGGTGACTCTGAGGACAGAGCTTAAGGAACTAGCTTCGGGACAGATGTTTGCGACGATCGAGTCAAAGAAGTATTTCGGTCCAGTACGTTCACCTCTTGGGGGAAAGATCGGAGCTTTCAATACGCAACTTGCAAGCGATCCACTGATCGCAAGCCGCGAGCCGTACGAATCCGGGTGGTTCGTGCGATACGATAGCTATTCCGAAGAGGATTTGGCAAAGTTGCTCAGAGGAAAGGAAGCAGAAATTGCTTTGCGAATGAGGATCAAAGAGCTGAAAGTACGTTGCTTTGCAGAATTGCCTGACGATGAGATGTTCTCAATCGGGACGGAATGTTCCACCACGCTCGCAAATCTCAACCAGTTGTTGGAAAAAAGACCGACCGGAACGGTCGTTCATCTGGTCACGGATGATCCCACCTCAGATATCGAGATGATTCGCTGGTCTGACCAGACAAAGAATGATGTACTCGAATCAAGAAAGGAGGATAATCTGTTTCATTTCGTGGTCAAAAAGAAAGGACGATGATGGAAAAAAAGGCGATAAGAAGAGAGTTCGGGCGCGAGAGACAAATTTTTCTCTCCCACGCTCGCTTTTTCCCGCTCTCTTTTTTTCCGCTTGGTGGTTCGGAGTTACTTTTCAATCGGGGTTCTTACGAGATTACCCCATTCAGTCCAGGATCCGTCGTAGTTCCTGACATCGGGGTAGCCCAGCAGATACTTCAGGACAAACCAAGTGTGGGACGACCTCTCTCCGATCCTGCAGTAGGCTATGATTTCCTTGTCAGGAGTTATGCCCTTTGGTTTGTATAACTGCTCCAGCTCTTCTGGAGACTTGAACGTTCCATCCTCTCTCACCGCCTGAGCCCATGGTACGTTGACGGCCCCTGGGATGTGTCCCCCTCGCTGCGCGTGTTCCGTAGGGTACTCCGGCGGTGCCAGTATCTCTCCAGAGAACTCCTTCGGTCCCCTCACATCCACCAATCTCACAGCGTTTCTGTTCTCGATTGCTTTTCTAACATCCTCGAGGTACACTCTCAACTTCTCATCTGGGGATCCGACCTTGTATGATGTCCTTGGAAACGATGGGATATCCTTGGTTAGAGGCTTGTCCTCTTCTATCCACTTTTTCCTTCCACCATTGATTATTCTGATGTCCTTGACTCCGTAGTACTTTAGAACCCAGAATGCAAAAGCTGCAAACCAGTTGTTGAAATCTCCGTACAGTGCAAGGATCGTATCGTCGGAGACGCCTATTCGACTGAGGAGTTCTTCCGCAGCCTGCTTGCTCAGAATGTCACGTCTCACCGGATCGTTGATGTCCTTCTTCCAATCAATCAAAACCGAATTGGGGATATGTCCCTGATTGTAGTTGGAAGTCGGATCGTAGTCGACTTCGGCTATCCTTACTTTTGGGTCCTTGTGATGCTGTAGAGCCCAGTTTGTATCAACAAGGACTTCAGGATGAGCGTAACCTTTCGTTGTTGCTTGTACAGTAGCCATATTTGCAAGTCACCTACAAATCGAAATGCAGTTTACGCTATATTAGGCTAGAGAATGACGCGAAATCTGCGTGTAGGCGCGCCAGCCTGCAGTATTAGATGTGCGTCTCGTCTCCATCATTAAACTGATGGAAGAACATGCTCAGCGAATTTAGTTATCTTTGCCTTTAGTATCCCGTCGTTATGTCGCAATTTTTTGATCCTAACTGCTAGTAGTGATGAAGTGGATTTGTGAACCCGAGAGTTTTATGCGTGGCCTGGGCCCCGCTAGGAGAAAACGGCCCGACTTTCCCATGATTATTCTCGATCTTAGGGGCTGTCTTATCAATAAGAATCCTGAGTGGATCGATCCCAATACAGCCAGCTCAAGTGCACTATACTTTGACCTCAAAAACCGTACGTGCAGGGCATGAAACCCAGCTGTCCATACTTTACACTTGGCAATTATTCGGAGGTCATAACCTAGATCTCTTATTCTGCGCGAGCTTCTTCCAAATCTCGGATATTAATTATCGCTCGCAGAGCATTCCCCTTACAAAGGGACGTCTTAGCATTTTGTGAAACTGCCTTGAGCGAATAGAGGAGTAAAGCTGGCTTTAAAGCGGATCGAATAGTATGTACTCTGTTGTCATCCAGTGTATTCCATTCGAACACTTTCGTATGCTAATGCATTCCTACTTCTTATCTATCTGGGTAAGAAGGTCGGTTCGAAGAGAGATGAACAAGTTATTGAAATCAATATGGAAGCCACCAGTAAATTGCGTCGCTGATTGGGAAGTTGCTGTGAATCCCGCAGGACGAACACGTGAGACGCCGGATGTTATGACAAACAGCGTGTAATTGACTACTTCCTTCAGAATTCCTGTATGAGTAATTGAAAATTATGGCAGAGTCGAGGTACACCGGAATTGATTTTATCAAATCGAGTGATCACTCTACTCGCTGTTCTTGCTTCTGTCTTTATCGGGGCATTCCTTCTTGTTCTCTCTGTGCCACCGTTCATTTACGGAGCAAGCAGCCCAATTCTGAACTATATTAGCCTACGAGTCGTCAGGGTCGCATTGTTGGCTGCGAGTGCTGTGAGTCTGTTTGGAATAGGCCCCTTCCTCATTTACTCGTTTCGTGAGCGTAGCAAGCTAGAGAGCGCCACAAATCATCACATCAGAAACAAGATGCAGGAGCTCATCTTGATGCTAGACGCTTTGGAGCACAACCTCATTGTGGCTCCCAATCCTGGCATGACCTACCAAGAGAAAATCGAAATGTTCAACAAAGCAAGAGCGATCTGCGCCGACGTGTCTGAAAACACCATCCGAACAATCTTGAAAGAAGCACCCAATTTCGATGTTAGAACCGCACACGCTGCAACGGTAGCATGAAGAGATAAGGAACATCCATGGATAGACATGCCAACGATAAAACCCAATCTCTTGTCTTCTCTGACAGCAGCTGAGCGAAAATTGGAAAACCAGTAAACATTTGCTTTAGCGAAGATTCATAAACAATAGTTATATGACGTTAGTAGCAGGATCTGGATTTACTTAGAAAGGATCTGTATATCTCATAGCGAAAGAATGAAGCTGCCTATCCTGGTGTGACAAAATGGATTCAAAAGTAACGATTTCGGAAAAGGACGAGAGTACAGACAAACGCAACGACGATGTCAGATTGCAAAAGCTAGTACGGGTTCTGGTGGTGGACGATGAGGAAAACATTCGAAACCTATACTCGCTCATGCTTTCGAAGCACGGCTATGTGGTTGCAGGTTCTGTTTCCGACGGCGAACAAGCCGTCAGAGCAATGCAGAACGTCAAGACGAACTCAATAGACGTAATCGTGATGGATTACCGATTGCCGAGGATGGACGGTCTTACCGCAGCGACCATCATCAAGCAAATCAATCCCAATGTGAAGGTCATACTTTGTTCAGCTTTTGACGATGTCGTACCTACACAATTGAGAGCAAAGACATTCGATTCGGTTCTGAAAAAGCCTTTCTCCGTGAAGGATCTGGTCAAGGCGATTAAGGGTCTTAAGACCTTCACGGATACTACGATGGAAGAAGAGAATGAGATACGGATCGAAAGATCTAAGGAATTAAAGAAACCGCTCGGGGCCGGGCAGCAGAGCAGAGAAGAAAACCAAGAGTTCGATCCTATTCAACTACAGCATTGATCTAGCCCTTAGAAATTTCTCCCAGCGCTAAGACAAAAATTGCAGCCCAATATACCTCTGCGTGAGGTCTTGGATCATCGATGTCCAGACTTGTTGAGCTCAAATTTTTGATTTGAGGCGCAAGCTCACTCTATTTGTCGGCTAATCCAATTGCAGAATTCATCAACCCGTAGAACTCATTGGTTTCTTACTACGCCACGTTCGTCCGATCTCCTAAAGCTGCGTTGATTCCTTATGTGCCATTTGAAACAGTGTTGCATTGATATTTTCCAATGGTTCCATCGGTGACATACTACATTGCGAACAGCAACAAGTTACAATCTGTATCAGCCTTTGTCCGAACCCGCTACTCGACCGCGAACAGGAGGCCCCGACATTGATCGCATAGAGGATGGTGTGCATAGCATTCCCGATTATGCTTAGAAGCTCTCCGAGAGTATTGTCAACCAAGGAGCAACCCGGTATCCGGAAGAGCGAGCCCCGCATTCAGGAGTAACGAGAACTCACTTTTTCCATTTTGATTCTTGATTCGATGTGCGATCAGTTTAGTGCCTGAAGGCTCTCACGTGTGTTATGAGCATGGGCATCGAGTATCTGTCCGAGGCTTCGATCACCTTCCTGTCGTTTTGCGAGCCACCGGGTTGAATCACTCCCCTCACTCCCGCCTGACCGAGCATCTCAACGCTATCCGGAAAGGGGAAGAATCCATCCGACGCACAGTACGCACCCCTTGATCTTGATCCAGCATTATCTAGCGCTATCTTTGTTGCACCGTTCCTCTTCCTGAAGGAACCGACGCCCAGCGTCCAAAGCTTGCTCAGCCTCCCAGAATTGACGGTACCGTTACCTATGACAATCCCGTTGGACGTGACGTGCCTCACTACTTCCCACAATCCCAGCATTATCGATACCTCGTCGTCGCTCGGTTTCGCCTTGGTTTCGATGGAGAGCTTTGAGCGAACAAGTTTGTCGGAGTAATCCGGAGGTTCTTGGACGAGAACCAGACCCTCCATAAATTTGAGATCGTAGGGGTAGCTCGTGGGTCCCGTGGTCAGTATGAGCCTCATCTTCTTCTTTTGCTTTGCCTTCAAGATCTCCAAGGCTTCGGGTTCATAACCCGGGGCCAGCACAACCTCCGTATACACGGAGGCATCGTCAGATCGTTCGTTCCTGCCAACGAGCCGCGCGGTCTCTTGATCCACCTTACGATTCAAGACGGTAATGTTCCCAAAGTCGGCCTCCGGGTCGCAGGCGTGTGCGAGCCTGTATGCATCTGCTAGCCCGTCGTCTGAAAATGCAAATCCCGAGATCTGGCCGTGCTTTACTGTCGCCGCCGCGGGCGAGGACTCGAACCCCTTCAGGATGTCGTATGAACTCGCGATATCAAGATAGTTATTGTACGACCTGGTCTCTCCGAAGAGTTGCTTCCACTCTGCGACGCCACCCGAAGCCCCCCTCACCGAGTATATCATCGCACGCTGGTCGGGATTCTCCCCGTACTTTGGCACCTCGAAGCTCCTTGCGCTCAGGTAGAAGGAGCTTGGAAAAGTTCGGTCAGGATTGAACTTTGAACTCAGTGCGTTGAATATAGAGACGTCATAATCGGCCACCATCTCAAAGGCCCTCAACGCGTTCTTTCGCCGCGTAGAGTATGAGATTGCGCCATCCCTCTCGTCCAACTCTCTACCCAGGGACGGATAAAGATCAGGCGTCGGCACGACGCAGACTGATTCAAAGTTCTTGGCCGCTGCCCTCACCATGGACGGTCCCCCGATGTCAATCATTTCTATCATCTCAGCTTCGGTCGAATCCCTCCGGGCGGCAGTTGCTTCAAAAGCGTAAAAGTTGCACACGACCATTTCAATCGGGCTTACATTCCTTTCCGAGATTTGGCGAAGATGGTCCTTGCTTGTCTTTCTTGCCA
>Ga0070737_10003519_pt1 | contig 16763 bp, 10 predicted proteins | sample Coa_R1_10_FD_66438 | JGI IMG/M metagenome (GOLD analysis project Ga0070737, IMG submission 66438) | Surface soil microbial communities from Centralia Pennsylvania, which are recovering from an underground coalmine fire - Coalmine... | ecosystem: Environmental > Terrestrial > Soil > Unclassified...
CGGCGGCCGCGCGCTGAAGTTTTACTCCTCGGTTCGGGTCGATATCCGCCGCATCGCTTCCATTAAAGACGGCGACCGCGTCATCGGCAATCGCGTCAAAGTGAAAGTGGTAAAAAACAAAATGGCGGCCCCGTTCAGAGAAGCGGAATTTGATATACTTTATGGGGAAGGAATCTCAAGAGAAGGAGATTTAATCGACCTCGCAGCATCTTTGAATATTCTGGAAAAAAGCGGTTCGTGGTTCTCTTTCGGCGGAGAGCGCATCGGTCAGGGCCGCGAAAACGCCCGCCAGTTTTTGAAGGAACATGCCGATATCCAGAAGAGGATCGAAAACGAGGTCCGCAAAGTTCTGAGTCTGCCCTTGCTGGAGTCTGAAAGTCCGGCGCCGGAAAACGCGGTGGCGGCGCGGGGGAAAAAGTAGAAATTCAGACTGCCAGCAATCTGATGAACCGTCCACCCTCATCATGGCTGTCCGGCTGGCGCCAGGGCCGGTTAGCAGGAAAACTTCCCGACTGGAGGGGAAAGTGATCTCTCGGAAAATTGCTGCACTGGCCGTAGCAGTTTTTGTTTTGCCATTCTGCTGGAGCCTGAAGGCTCTTTCGCTGGCCGATACCAGCACAACACAAGTGTCCCAGCATTCTGGCGCAACTTCTTCATCCTCATCCAGCCATCTCGTTGTTCACAGGCGCAGGCGCCACTATCGCCGGCATCACGTAGTCCATCGCGCCAGCGCCCGTCGCACCACCGGTCAAGCAGCCAGCGCGGCGCATTCCAGCCGCTCCCGTTATGCCCGCACTTCGCGCCGTTATCATCATTATCACCGCGTGGCGTCCCGAAGGGTCACTTACCGCCGCGTCACCTACACCCGCTACCGCCGCTTGCACCACTACCGTCGTCATTACTGGAGCCCCTGGTCGGTGAGTTCCTACAGTGACCCAAGCCTGGGAGATGATCTCGAAGGCGAAAACCCCGTCATTCGTCAGGCTGCAATTCAAGCCTTGGGTCGTTGGAACGGAAGCGTCGTGGTGGTGAACCCGAACAACGGACGAATCCTGACGATTGTGAATCAGAAGCTTGCGGTTTCGCGGGGCTATATTCCCTGCTCGACGGTAAAACCCCTGGTGGCGCTGGCTGGACTCCGCGAAGGCATCATCACGTTAAACACCAGGCTTCCGGGCGCAGGCGGACGGCGGATTGATTTAACGCAGGCGCTCGCCCACTCCGACAATCGCTTTTTTGCGCGGCTCGGCGAGTTGCTCGGCTTTGGGCGCGTCGAACACTATGCGAGCGAACTGGGATACGGACAGAAGGCAACCCTGGATATCCCTGATGAATCTCCCGGCGCCTTCCCCACTGCCCCGCCGCCTGAGAAAGAAGGCGGCGTCGGCCTTCTCACAAGCTTTGGAACCGGCATCGAGCAGACGCCCCTCCAGATGGCGGCGATAGTCTCAGCCATTGCCAACGGCGGAACGCTCTATTGGCTGCAATTCCCGCGCACTGCGGAAGAGGTCGAACACTTTGAACCCCGAGTGCGCCGCGAGTTGACAGACCTGATGCCTTATATTCCCGATGTGCGGCAGGGGATGGCGGCCGCGGTGCTCTACGGAACCGCGCGAGCCGCTTATAATCCTGACGAAGGGATCTTTGGCAAGACGGGCACTTGCAGCGAAGATGGCGGGCGAATGGGCTGGTTTGTTTCCTACTCTGAAGAGCAGCGCCCGCAGTATGTGGTGATTGTTATGCTGCGCGGCGGCAGGCCGATGTACGGCCCGCACGCAGCCGAAATTGCAGGAACCTTGTACCGCTCCTTGCTTCCCAAAGGCATCGAGTCCGCCCAGGCCGGGCGTCCCCACCTCCCTACCTTGGTCGAGCAGCCAGGACAGTAAAGACTAACGACGTTCTGGACGGGCGCATACATGGCGTATAACACGCCATGTATGCGCCACCCCAGGAACAACAGCAATTACGAAGCGGCGGCGGCCACGGTTTCCATCACGTTTCCGGCGTGCAAGCCGCATTCCTTCTTTGTGGCGTCTTCCCACCACCAGCGCCCTTCGCGCTCATGCTGGCCGGGCAGCACCGGACGCGTGCAAGGCTCGCAACCAATCGAAATAAACCCGCGCTCGTGCAGCGGATTGTACGGCACCTCATACTCGCGGATATAGTTCCAAACCTGCCGGGAAGTCCAGTTCGCCAGCGGATTGAACTTCACAAGCTGGCGGCCATTTGAAAAAACAGCGTCAATTTCGGCCACAGCCACCTGGGCGCGGGTTGAAGGACTCTGATCGCGGCGCTGGCCGGTGACCCAGGCATCCAGCTTGCTCAGCGCGCGGCGGAGCGGCTCAACCTTGCGCAGCGAGCAGCATTCCTTGTGCCCGTCGCGATAAAAGGAGTACATGCCCTTGGCGCGGACAAATTCCTCGACCGCCTCGGAGCGAGGAAAGAAGACATCAATGGTAATACCGTAGTGTTCGCGGACTTTCTCCAGGAATTGATACGTCTCGGGATGAAGTCTTCCCGTATCCAGCGAAAACACCTGGAATCTTCCGCCCAGCTTGACGGCCATATCAACCAGGACAACGTCTTCAGCGCCGCTGAAGCTGACGCCAAGACGAGGCGAAAAATGCTCCAGGGCAAAAGCGAGAATGTCACGCGGATGGAGGTTCGCGTTGCGCTCAGCCCAGGCGTTTAAGTCGGAAATGTTGAAAGCCATATTTCGAGTTCACCTTTCTTCCATATGAGGTTTGGCAACGGCAGTTCGTGCCCGCCGTTGATCTGTTTTCGGCGTTTTGATCGCCCACTACCAAAAGCTCGCGGCCGGCGCTCTTGCCAGCGCAGCGCCATCACCAACTCAGCAGAAGGCGCGCTCCCAAAGAAAAATAGAGAATGCTGAGCAGCCAGCCGAAATAGCGCTCCGGAATGCGGTGCGAAAACCAGCTTCCCACCAGGACTCCCGGCAGCGATCCTGCTACAAGTCCAAGAAAAAGATGCTGATTGAAATGCCCCATCCAGAAATGCAGGGAACCGGCCAGCACCGTGGTGGCAAGACCCAGCATGATGTCTGTTCCCACCAGTTCCGCAATGGGCAGCGGCGCCATCATCAACATGAACACCATCAAAAGACTTCCGCTGCCGACAGACGTGACCGCCACCAAAAAGCCGACCACGGCTCCGACGGCGAGGAAGCTCCAGGGGTTTGAATGCGATTGAGCCGCAGCCGGTCTTTTCCCCGCAAGCCCCATCTTGCGTTTGCGCACGTAAGGCAACGAGAGCGAGGCCGCAAACAGCGCCAGCCCTACAAATACCTTCAGACTGGCATCGAGGTGAGCCGCGCTCAGATGACCCTTTAGGAAATGAATCAGCAAAATTCCCAGCAGACTCCCAGGCAGGCTCCCCAGAATGATGTAACCGGCCAGCCGCCAGTAAATTTTGCCCAGCCGCCAGTGCTCCACAAAACCGACCAGCTTGGTGACAACGCCCATCGCTAGATCCGTGCCGATCACAACCAACGCCGGATAGGGCGTAAAGAGCAGGAGCAGCGGGGTGAGGACAGAGCCGCCGCCAGTGCCCGTCAAGCCAATCAAGATTCCGGTGATGAATCCGAGTATGGGGACTGTCATTCGTGTTTGTCTGCGCCTTTCACCCTGCCGCCAAAGCCTTTCTCCGAAAAAAGACGGCGGATAACAGAGGCCATCGAACCCCAAAAATAAAAACGCCCGCTAACGGGCTTGCCGTTAGCGGGCGTTCAGAAGATAAACTTGGGAACGAGGCTTACAAGTCAGTCATCTCCGAAGAACGCAGGCCGCTAACGGTCGTACGACAACAACAACACACACAGGCCATGCTGTTCTTCATCGAATTGACGATTTCCGAAGCCATCGCTTAAAAGATTACATTACACGAAAGCTGAATCTTGATCAAGCTTTTTTTTACGCCCAAGAATCGCGATTTAAGGAGGGAGATGGAAAGACGTGCGGCTCGGAACCTGAAGCGGAGGAGAAAGGCGAACCCGAGAACTGGGAACGTGAGAAGCGGGCAGTTGTGTCGTCGGGGAGCGCGCTTGAAAGCTCTGCAACGGCTCCTGAGCCGTTAAAGCAAACGCCGAGCTAGGCCGCCGTTCCCCTTCGGGAGTATGGGGTCGCGCCGAGCGGCGCTTTCAAACGAACTCCTGTCTGTTTCGGCTGAATTTAACCATCTCTGGCCGAAATCCACCAAGCCTCTATCAACAAGTTGAGAATGAATCAGATTTTTAACTCATCCAAGTGATTGAAGAATAAGTAGATTCTCGCTCTGTCTGGAAAGCTCGGAATGGCACGTGGCGTGCCATTTACTGCCGATGAGAGGTGCCGCAGCTGTGGCTCCCTCGGAGGTGCCCTATGAAGAATCGATTTTGGATGTTGATTGCGCTCGCAGTGCTCATCGTCCTCGGAACACCCAAACTCAGAGCTGACGAAAGTCCGAACACAGGTGTCGCGCGCATTAGCTTCATTCATGGGCAAGTTTCCACTCAACGCGGCGATACAGGTGAGTGGGTTGCAGCCACCCTGAATGCGCCTGTTGTCGCTGGCGATCAAGTTTCAACCGGCCAGGACTCAAGGTCTGAGTTGCAACTTGATTATGCGGATATCCTCCGACTCGGGTCACAAACCGACGCCAAGATCGCTGACCTCTCGCAGAACCATATCCAAGTGCAGATCGCGCAAGGCCTGGCAGACTATACCGTTCTGAAAGGCGCAGAGGGAAATGTTGAAATCGACACGCCGAACGTAGCCGTTCATCCTCTCGAGCCGGGAGTTTATCGCATTGAAGTTGATTCAGAGTCTCAAACCAAGATTACGGTGCGAAAAGGGCGCGCCCAGATCTCGACGCCTCAAGGGAGCGCAAACCTCAACAAAAACGAGATGATGACCGTGGAGGGGACGGACAACCCTCAGTACCAGATCGCTGAAGCGCCAAGCCGCGACGATTGGGATAAATGGAACGATCAGCGCGATAACCTCATCGAAAACGCGCGCAGTTGGCAATATGCCAATCACTACTACACGGGCGCCGAAGATTTAGACGCCTACGGTCACTGGGTCTACGTTCCCGGTTACGACTGGTGTTGGACGCCTTACGTCAACGCCGGCTGGGTTCCCTATTACGATGGCCGATGGGCCTGGGAGCCTTATTGGGGATGGACCTGGGTTTCGTATGAGCCTTGGGGCTGGGCGCCATATCACTATGGTCGTTGGTTCTTCTATGGCAACTCCTGGTGCTGGTGGCCGGGCCCGGTGTTTCCTGCCTATCGGCCCATCTGGGCGCCAGCTTATGTTTCCTTCTTTGGCTTTGGTTTCGGCGGAAGGTTCCATTTCGGCGTCGGCTTTGGCTTTGGATCGATTGGCTGGCTGCCTGTGGGACCGTGTGATCCCTTCTATCGTTGGTGGGGATACCGTGGAGGCTTCAATGTCGTAAACGTCACCAACATTCGCAACGTTACAAACATTACGAACATCAGGAACGTCGGTTACGTGTCGCCGTTGGCCGGGAGAGGACGTCCTATCTACTCCAATCTTCAGGCAGCAATGGTGAATGCGCGGGTGCGCCGCGCCATTGTTACGGTTCCCTCACAGCAGTTCGCGGCAGGCAACGTGCTTCACGCGCGACAAGCGACGGTTACCGAAGCCCAGCTTCGCCAGGCACAATACGTTGCCGGACACGTTCCGGTGGCTCCCACAAGGTCTAGCCTTCGTCCCACGACAAGACCTGTAAGCCGGGGCGCTATCCCGTCAAGCGCCGTCAGCAATCGCCGCTTCTTCACCACTCATCAGCCGCCCGCAGGTCCCAGACCGTTCAACGAGCAGGTGGCCGGCGTTCAGAGAATGATCCAGAACAGCCATCCGAATGCAATCGATGCTCGCGGCATGACGAATGGGAGAACGACGGTGGACCCTGCATCGCGGGTTCAATCCAACAATGCTTCGCGTTCGGCGTTTTCCGGCAACCAGCAAGCGACGCAACAAGGCTGGCGCCGCCTCGGAGCGGGATCCTCTAACGCCTCACAATCGGCTTATCAACGGCAGGGTGGGGCATCTAATTCAAATTCCTTCCAGAGGAATGTCAACCGTCCCGCACCCTCAAATAATCAGCAGGCTCGTCAGGGCTGGCGCACCTTTGGGGCCTCACCCTCGGGCCGCGTTTCCTCGAACCCATCCGTCCGGCAAGGGGCTCCTGCCAACTCCGGAACCCGCATCTACCAGGACAACAGAGGAGTATTCCGCAATGCTCCCGCACAATCCGGTCGTGAGGGCTGGCGCAGTTTTGGCTCAAGTCAGAATGCCGGCTCCGGCAACCGGCCGGAGTACCGCACGCGGTCGTTTACTCCGGCGAATCAGGGCATGCGAGCAATTCCACAAAATTCATTCCGTTCCTCTCCAGGGGAATCGCCCGCGCGCGGAGCCCGTTCGGGCTGGCAGACTTTCACACCTCAGCCCCGGCAATCCTTCGAGCGAAGCGGAGCGGGATTTTCTGCGCCGCGTCCACAATCCAGCAATCGGGGCTGGCAATCCCCTTCCCGCTCGTCGGGTTGGGGATGGGCCAGCCGCGACTCTTACGGGAAGCCTCCTCTCGAAATTAATAAGCCCATCGTGAACGAGCGCTCATCAGGTTATGGCGGCGGCTATCGCGGCTATTCCTCCCGCAGCTACTCCCGACCCTCATCGGGCGGCTTTTCCCGTAGCAGTGGCGGCGGAGGATACCATGGCGGCGGTGGCGGCTTTCACGGCGGCGCATCGAACGGCGGCCACGGCAGGCGCTGAAAAGCTCTGGTGTGAGCCTCTCGCGAGCAACACAGGCCCGCCCTCTTCCTTCCACAAAATCGCTTTGCGCTTTCCCCAAATAGCGGTAGCATGCTGCGGCTGGCAGGTTTCCTGAGCAGCCCAGGGCACGGTTCGGGACGACGAGCGCAATAATTCCAACGTTCGAGAAAATCGAACAAAAAGCTACGTGCCGGCGTCAAATTCTTCGGAAGGTTCAGAGAGCATTCGATGAATGCCCTTTGCAAGCGGGGCAAAATTCACAGTTAAAGCGCCCTCGCTTAGTGATAAAATTCGCCCTGGCTTTCAGCCCAAGGAGCTTCATGGCTCATTCAATGTTGTTTGACGATTGAGCGTCACGGCATTGAGAGACCTTCCTCAGAGGGGGAACATGGCAGCGCGCAGAGTCCTGATTTCTTCCTGCATTTTATTCCTGATCGGGGCTACGGCCTGGTCTCAACAACCCCGACTTACCATCTACAATCAGAATTTTGCTGTGATTCGCGTTCAGACGCCGCTCGATCTGAAGCAAGGCGTGAACAACGTTCAGGTTTCCGATGTGACAGCCTTCCTTGAGCCGGATTCTGTTATCCTGCGCGATCCCTCCGGCCAATATCCCCTGCGCATTCTGGAACAGAACTACCGCGCCGACCCTGTGACTCAGAGCCGCATGTTGCAGCTTTATGAGGGGCAGGAGATCAACTTCCTTGTGGTGCGAGACGGGCAAAGCCAGGTGGTTCGCGGCAAGATCATCCGCAGCGGGTACGCGCCGCCCAATCCATTTCCTTATCCTCAACTTTACGGCGGGCAGCCACAATATTCCCCCGGAGGCAACGAGCCTATTATCGAAGTAAACGGGCAGCTTCAGTTTTCTCTCCCCGGGCAGCCGCTTTTCCCTGCGCTCGCTGAAGACAGCATCCTGAAACCCATCCTAAGCTGGGTCATTGAGAGCCCGAAAGCTGGCCATGTGAATGCGGACCTCAGCTACGTCACCCAGGGCATGAACTGGGAAGCAACCTATAACGTGATTGAGCGGGGCGCAAACCAGAGTCTCAATCTTCTCGGCTGGGTCACCATTCATAATCGCAGTGGCATGACCTTTGAGAACGCCAGCGTTAAATTGATGGCGGGAACGGTGAACAAAATTACGCCGCAATACGGCGGTGTCATTGGGGGCGTACCAGGAGGCGTGCCTGGGGGCGTTCTTGGCGCTCTCCGACTGCCATTGGTCACTCAGAAGCCGTTTGACGAATATCATCTTTACACGCTTCACCGCCCCGTCACGTTGCGCGATCAGGAAACCAAGCAGGTGGAATTCATCCGTGCGGACGGAATCCAATCGAGCCTTTATTACGTTTATGACGGCCTCAAGATTCCACAGAATCAATATAACGGCTGGAGCATGCAGATGATCCGCCAGAACAGCGAGTTCGGCACAGAATCCAACCATGCGGTGCGGGTGATGCGCGAGTTTGCAAACACCCAGGCAAACCATCTGGGCATTCCGCTGCCTGCGGGCCGCCTCCGCTTCTATCGCCAGGATCAGGACGGAAATCTGGAATTTCTGGGCGAGAGCGAAATCCCGCACACTCCGGAGAATGAAAATGTGAACGTCTATACGGGGAATTCGTTTGATTTAACCGGTGACCGGCGTCGCACCAACTACGCGATCGATAATCTCCGTCGCACGCTGGATGAGGCCTTTGAAATCCGGCTGCGAAATCACAAGCCGCAGCCGGTTGAAATCCGGGTGGATGAGCATCTCTATCGCGGCGATACGTGGGAGATCGTTCAGCATTCCAATGTGTTTGTGAAAATGGACAGCCACACCATCGAATTTCGCGTTCAGGTTCCTCCGAATGGGGAAAAAGTTTTGACCTATACGGTTCATTACACCTGGTGAGATGAACGATCACGCAGGCAAAATCTCGATAACGCCCAGATTGCTCGCGGTTGCGGAGATAGTTCTCGTGGCGCTTATGGGCCTTTCCGCGGCATTCAGCGAAGATCTCCCAACAGTCGATCAAACCCGAATAACCATGACGGCTCAGGATGATGACGGCGTGGTGTGGGCTGTGGAGTTCGGGTTTGCTGGCGGGGTCTATCGCTGGGAAGGCGGCCACTGGACGCGCGCAGCGGTTCAGGCGGAGGGTTCGTCCCCACTGGGTATCTGGAAAGGGCCTGACGGTGGCGTGGTGGTGGCCTGGCAGCAGATGCCGGGCGGGGTGACCCTCATGGGGTATCGCGGGGATCAATCCAAGCTCCTCGGCGTTTTGTCTGCCCAAGCGCCCGCGCCGCGTGTCTTTTCCACCCCGCGCGTCTTCCCCGCACCGCCAGATAGCTTATGGATTACTATTAACGACGGCCGCATCTATCGCCTGGGTCAGGGCGGTCACATAAAATTGGCCTACACGTTTCCGCCAAGCGAACTTTCCACCTACATTCACCCGCCGGGCCGGCCCGCCATGTACCCTCCTTTGCAGGCAACTTCGGACGGCCAGGGCCGGACTTGGTTCTGGGTGGACTCGGGCTGGCGATATCCCAACTGGAGGCCGCTTGAAGGTTTTCTGATCTACGACGGGCATTCGTTTGCGCACCATCGCGCGATCACGGGCCTGCCGGATGCCACAGTCAGTTTTCTCGGCATGGCAGACGAAAAGCACCTGGGGGTAGGGATTCTTCGCGACGGTCTTTATTCCATCGATACGGTGAAGCTTGAAGCGCATCGCATCCCGGAGCCGGAACCTGGCGCCTTTGAACGGATCACAAAGATTTTCCAGGTTGGCAAGGACGTCTATGTCGTGGCCTATCCTTTCTCGGAGCCGGTGGCCGAAACTGCGTCGCATCGCCTTTCGTCTGTATTATGGCGGCTGCGAAAAGACCGCTGGCAAAAGGCGCTGACGGGCATCGACGATATCCCGGACGCAGCCATCGCTTCTTCGCGGCCATGGCTCGCAACACCTGAAGGCCTATGGCTTGGCTCAGGTGGAGCGGGCCTGTGGTTCATCTCTTCCCGTTCCCGCGTTCCGCAACTCGTCAACTGGCAACAGGGGTTTCCGCTCGACAGCGTCAACCGGCTTTATGCTCTTGGCGACGGGCGGATGCTTGCCGTCAGTTTTCAGCCTTCGCGTTCCGTGGCCTTCAACACAAACTCGATGCTTCAACCTGCGCGGCCTCCCAAGGACGTTCAGGTACTCAATACGTTCACTTCGCTTCAGCCAGACCAGCAGTTCCGCATGTGGGGCATTCTGACGCTCGGCGACCGCGCCCTCGACGAATGGGATGGAGAAAAATGGGTTGCGCATCCTCTGCCGGAGAGTGTCAATCCTGTTTTCATCAACGGTGTGGATGCAGACTCGGAAGGCCGCATCTGGCTCTTCCCCGGCTGCATGCAAAGGGCGGTGGGGGTTTTTGATCCGCGCAGCGGAAGCTGGGCACCTTATCCCAGCTACCAGGTCGCCCTTGAAACACAAGGCAGCCACCCTGTGCGCTTTGTGAACGCTGCTCAAGACGGGTTCCAGCCCGTCTATGGACCCGACTCCCAGATTGTCTTTATGGGCGCATGCGGTGGCGTGAATTATTTTGACGGAAACATGTGGCGTCTCTGGAACTGGTCGCAGATGCCGGGCAGTCCCGTGTATCCTTTCGATGGCCCGGCCTTTTTTGATCAGAACGGCAGGCTGGCGGTGAACATCCATCATGAAACGTGGGAACTGGAGCCTCGGGCCGGCTGGCACGTGATTCCCTATGTGCCGCACAGCGGCCATCTCCTGCGGTGGTTTGCTCCTGCCCCTCCGCTGGCTCCTCCTGCCGGATGCTCCGTCACTCAATCAACCTCACTCACTCGCGACCGCTTGGGGCGTTCCTGGTGGACGTGGCAGGGCAACGTTTACGAGGGCGTTGTCGGTCTTTGCCGCCCCGTCTTTAATTCCGGTGAGCCTCAGCCTTTCATCGACGGGCTCCTGCTGCGGCGAGTTCTGATCGATGGCCGGGGCAATGTGTTCCTGGAGACGTTGCTCGCAAACAATCGCCTGGGTGAGTACGTCATCTGGTCTCCGCCCGGCCCCTTCCCTCATACGACGATGCGACTCACACAGATCGCGCCCACCACGATGCGCGTGACTTTTTCGAGCACCGCTGCGGGTAAACCGCTCTTCACCTGGCGGGTTGATGGAGGAGCGTGGAGCGCGCCTCAGGAGCAAGACTCTGCCCTCATTCAATCCCTTTCTGGGGGAAAACATCAGATTGAAGCCGCCTCGATCGACTCCGACCTGCGAATGGACCCTATCCCTGCCTCGGCCAGCGTCTACATCGGAATCAAGCCGCAGCAGCAGATTGAAGTTTTGATCGCCCGCCTGGCAAGCGCAACCGATGACGACCAGCGCGAAGCGGCGGTGGAGGCCCTGGTGCGTCAACCTGCGGCGCTGGCGCTTCCGGCATTGCGCGAGGCGCGCGCCAAAGCTGATGCAACAGAACGCTGGTGGATCGACGCCGCCATCCAACAACTTGAACAGAACTCACTTCGGTAGGCGACCTTGCCCAATGGGTGTATTCTTATATCCAGAGGACAGCCATGATAAAGGACATGGCGAGATACTGCCTTGAGGCCATCCTTACCTTTCTATTCATCTGCTTACCCTCTTTTACCCAAACCACGGCTCCGGCTGCCAGCCCATTCGGATCCGCCGGCAACCAAAGCGCGAATCCCATTCAGGTTGCTCCTCCCGTAGATTCAATCGAACACGAGCCTGCCACCGTGGCCGCGCTGGTGAAGCAGGGAAACAGGCTGGCTCACGAGCAAAAATGGGGTGAGGCCGCCCAAGCTTACCGCCGCGCGCTGGCGCTACGGCCTGACGACGACGCCGCGCATTATGATTTAGCCAGCGCCTACGTGGGCCTGAACCAGATTCCACAGGCCATTTACGAATACCGCGAGGCCGCGCGGCTGAATGCGAATCTCCCCAATGTTTACCTCAATCTGGGCGCGCTTGAACTTGCGCAGGGCGAGGTGCAGCAAGCCGTTCAGGATTACGAGAATGCGGCGAAGCTTCATCCCCGCGATGCGGAAACTCACGTTCGTCTGGGCAACGCCTACGCCGCCGCGCAGCAGTTCCAGAAGGCAGTCGCCGAATACCAACAGGCCTTGCAACTAAACCCCAGGAATGCGTCAGCCTATGCCGCCTGGGCGAATGCGCTTCAGCAATCCGGCAACATCCGGGCGGCTATCCAGCAGTGGCGCAACACGCTTCAACTCGCCCCGGATAACGCCAGTTTTCACGCCGGGCTGGCCGCCGCTCTGATTCAGGAAGGCGAGACCGGCGAGGCCGAAGACGAATACCGCAACGCCATGCAATTCCGCCCGAACGATGCAGACCTGCACATGAGTCTGGCGAACGCCCTGTTCACCTCCGGGGATTTTGTGCACGCCATCGAGGAATACAAGCTGGCGATTGAATTCCGTCCCGACCAGCCCGTCTTTTACTATTCCCTCGCTCTGGCTTATCGAAAAGCTGGGGATTACGCGGATGCCATCCGGGCGTTCCGTCACGCCATCCGGCTGCGGCCTGACTACCTTCTCGCCCATGAAGCGCTCGCTTCCACCTATCTCTCTACGGGCAATGACCCGGGCGCTGTGGCGGAATATCAGGAAGCGGTGCGGCTGGGCCCTGAGGATCCTGACCTGCACGAACAATTGGGTCTGATGATGCGCGAAACCGGCGATCTGAAAGGCGCCATCGCCGAACTGAAAAAAGCCGCGCAGATGGCTCCCAAGGATGCGGACTACAAACGCAATCTTGCCGAGGCGATCAATTCTTCCACGCACATGGCAAGCTTCATCCAGCATTATCAGGAAGAAGTCAGCCTTCGTCCGCGCGATCCCCAGGCCTATGTCGATCTGGGCAATGCATACTCTTCAGCCGGGAACCTTGCGAAAGCGGCTGAAGAGTACCGCCAGGCCCTGATTTTTGAACCCAAGAATTTCGAGGTGCACTACCGGCTGGCGATGATGTTTAAGAGTCTGGGTAAAAATCAGGAAGCCCTGGCGGAACTTCAGAAGGCGGCCGAACTCCATCCCGACGCTCCCGGACCGCTCGAAGCTCTCGGGGATTTGCTGGTTCAGGAAAAGAACTTTGCGTTAGCAGTGCCAACTTACCGCGATGCGTTGCGCGCGCGGCCCGAGGACGCGAGCCTCCATGAACGCCTGGCCGACGCCCTGGCGCAGAATGGCGATTTAAGAGATGCCATCGCTGAATGCCGCGAGTCGACGCGCCTGGCGCCCCGGAACCCGGATTACTTCCGCAGACTGGGAGAATTGCTAACGAAGGAGGGCGACTCCAAAGGCGCGGCGCAAGCCTACCATGCCAGCCTGCTTCTCGAGCCTCGCAATGCAGCCGGCGAGCTTGATCTGGCTGCGGCGCTCGAACGATCGGGAGATTGGGAAGGCGCGCGCATCGCCATCGAGCAGGCTTTAAAGCAACGTCCGGACTGGCCTGAGGCTCACGTAAAGCTCTCGGAAGCGTATCTCCATTCCGGGCAGTATGAGAAGGCAATTTCCGAGGCTCAGACCGCTCTCAAAGCCACGCCTTATCTGGCTTCTGCTCACCAGGCTCTGGCCGAAGCCTGGCTGCGCGTAGGGAAAACCAGCGACGCTATCAGTGAGTTTCGTGAAGCCCTGCGCTCGGATGCGGAGAATGCGCCTGTGCGCCTCGCTCTGGCGAACGCGCTGAAGCAGTCGGGGGATTTTTCAGGAGCCATCCAGAACTATTACGACTACTTGCGACTGAAACCTCAGGATGCGGAAGCCTACATCGCGCTCTCGGAAGCGCTGCGAATGAAAAGCGACTTTTATGCGGCGATTGCGGCCTGCGAACAATCCCTGCGCGTCAGGCCGGATTCACCCGCCGCGCACCACGAACTGGCCCTGGCGTATGAAGGCGCAGGACAAGCTGCGCCCGCCCGGCGTGAACTTGAAACCTATCTGAAGCTCGCGCCTGATGCCCCCGATGCTAACCAGGTGCGCGCGCAACTTCACCATTTGCGGACTACGCGATAGCAGCCCTTTGTATTTTCCCGCTGCACTTCTGCCGTAGAAGGCGCAGCCAATCTCAAATCTCAAATTTCAGATTTCAAATTCGAGATAGCAGCCGGCAAAAGAATTTCAATCTCCATCACGAATTTCCAAGTTGCTTCGCTCGCGCTCGGCCAGCAAAACCAAGGCCGTCTACGGACTTCGATCCCCGTCACGAACTTCCAAGAACAAGCTTGGCAATGGTCTGAAGCTGCATGAACGACGTGCCCTCATAAATCTTTCCGATTTTAGCGTCGCGGAGATACTTCTCAGCGGGATAATCTTTGGTGAAGCCATAGCCTCCGAAAATCTCAATGCATTCTGAGGCCACACGCTCAGCACCCTGCGAAGCAAAATACTTCGCCATGGCCGCTTCCTTCGTGAACGGCTGACCGGCATCTTTAAGACGAGCAGCGTTATAGGTCAACAACCGCGCCGCCTCAATGTCTGTGGCGAGCCGCGCAATCTGAAACTGGATGGCCTGAAATTCGGCAATGGGCTTGCCAAATTGCTTCCGCTGCTGCGCATAAGCGATGGCATGGCCGAGCGCCCCGCGGGCGATCCCCACCATCTGCGCGCCGATGCCGATGCGACCCTCATTGAGCGTCTCAATCGCGACTTTATAGCCCTTGCCCACTTCTCCCAAAACATTGGCCTTGGGCACAAGACAATCATCCAGGATCAACTCGCACGTGGAAGAAGCGCGAATGCCAAGCTTGTCTTCCTTCTTCCCCACAGCGAAGCCGTGCGTATTCGACTCTACCAGAAAGGCTGTAATGCCCTTATAGCCCAACTCACGGTTGACGGTGGCAAAGATGATGAAGAGGCCCGCTTCTTTCGCATTCGTGATCCAGAGCTTCCGGCCGTTCAAAACGTAATGATCGTCTTTTTCCTGAGCCCGCGTCTCAAGCCCAAAGGCATCGCTGCCTGATTGTGGCTCGGAGAGCGCGTAGGAACCCACCGTATCCCGCGCCAGGCGCGGCAAATACTTCCGCTTTTGCTCTTCAGTTCCCCAGCGCAACAGGGCGTTTGAGACCAGCGTGTTCTGCACGTCGATGATGACCGAGGCCGAGGCGTCGACGCGGGCAAACTCTTCAATGGCCAGCACGCTCATGAAGAAGCTTCCGCCGCTGCCGCCGTATTCTTCCGGAATGCCGATGCCCATAAAACCCTGGGCGAAAAACTGATCCAGGAGATCTTTCCGAAACACACCCTCTTCGTCCATCTTACGGACGTGCGGCCCGATTTCCTTCAGGGCGAACTCATAAGCCGCTGCCTGAAACATGCGTTCTTCTTCGGTCAGCGTTGCGAGTGACAGATGACCCATGTGCCAAACTTCCAGAAAGGCGACGAACAACTCTCTGACTGAATTAAAATATTGCGAGCCCGGAATAAACTTGAGTTTATAAGTTACAGCACAAAGTGATTTTTCCAGTAATCATAATATGCTTGCATATCGTCCAGTACGCGTTTTGCGAAGCGCTTGGCTTTCTGAGCCGAATTGCATTGGTCAAATTTGCTTGATTGGCTATGAAGATGAGTGTGCCGATATTCTTTCAAGCGTTGCTTCATCGCTTCGAGTTTTGTTTGGTGAGTAGTAAGCTTATCACAGAACTTCTTCGCATCTTTGCTGCCAAACGCATTATGGAAGTTGAAGTTCGCGTCCTCAACGGTTGTTTGAGTACATATGCCCACATGTACGAGAACCTTTGCCAGAAAACCCTCATAAACTCTTGCAACAGGCATTGTAACAGGAGAGAAGTCAGGCAACGAAGGACATTCCCTTAGCACTTGATACGCCGCGAGCATTGCCTTCCTATCGTGCTCGGGCAGGAAATTATAGAGTTCAGAGCTTATGACTTCCAAAATCTCTTGCTCCAAGCTGATAGGGTTCGCTTGTCCAGATCCAATGGTCTGCTTTTGAAAAAACTGTGGATCAGAGCGAAAGCTGTTAACAATATCATTGACTTTATCTTTTAGTGACCCCTTTGAGCCGCTCACCCAAAGCTTTCCTGAAGATGGAAAGTAATCAATATGCACTCTCTGATCGAGATGACTCAATGTGAGTCGTTCTCCGTCTTGGATAGATTTGCGTGTCACTTGATAATTTGGTGCGAAATACTTCTCAAACTCATCAATTGGATTGGGCATCTCAAACCTCGTGTTTGCTGCTATTCTACAATGGAAGTAGAAGATAGCCAGGTAATGATGTATGAAAAAAGTCACCATTGCTACTGACGGTGCGTGTATCGGCAATCCAGGGCCGGGTGGGTGGGCTTGCATCCTTCGCCTTGATAACTTCGTCCGAGAAATGTACGGCTCGGAGAAGAAAACAACAAACAACCGAATGGAGCTGAGGGCAGTGATTGAAGCTCTTACAGCGCTTAAGGAACCTTGCATGGTGACTCTATACACGGATTCTGAGTATGTCCGAAGGGGAATTAGCGAGTGGCTGAATAGATGGAAAGCTAACTCCTGGAAAAAGAGCAGTAAAGGCCAATTGGGAGGTGAACCGGTTCTTAATCAGGACTTATGGCGCGCACTCGACGAAGCCACGAGGCGGCACGAAATCTTATGGAAATGGATCAAAGGGCATGCGGGACACCCTGATAATACTCGGTGTGATTTCCTTGCGCGGAAAGCGGCAAGAGAACAGATATCATCGCGCGGAAGTATTCAGAGACTTCACATCCTTCCGCAGAATGTACCCGCTGGATAGGAAGTTATACGTCTCTATTAATTTGAAGTTGCGTGAACGGTAAACAAACAACAAGTTAATCCTGAAAGGCGGCCCGCTGCTCGGCAGTCATTTCATCTCCCGCGGCGCTTTCAGGTTGGGGAATGTAATAGAGGATGCGGCTGCAAGTTTCGCAGGTCAACAGCAGGTCGCTTGAACGAAC
>Ga0070737_10003520_pt1 | contig 16759 bp, 10 predicted proteins | sample Coa_R1_10_FD_66438 | JGI IMG/M metagenome (GOLD analysis project Ga0070737, IMG submission 66438) | Surface soil microbial communities from Centralia Pennsylvania, which are recovering from an underground coalmine fire - Coalmine... | ecosystem: Environmental > Terrestrial > Soil > Unclassified...
GACCTGCCCGCTTGGCCTCGTAGAGGGCGCCGTCGGTGCGCTGGAGGAGCCGTCCGAGATCCTGGTCCTTGTCGGAGAGCTGCGCCACGCCGACCGAGGCGGTGACCGAGACCGGCCCGGCTGCCGTCGGGATCGGCGACTCGGAGATGGCATAGCGGAGCCGCTCGGCGAGGTCCGTCGCCACTTGCAGGTTGCCCCGCACGACGAGGGCGAACTCCTCGCCTCCGTACCGCCCGAGGAGGTCGCCGGAGCCGATCACGCCGGAGATCCGCTGGGCGACGGCCCGGATCACGTCGTCACCCGAGGCATGCCCGAAGCGGTCGTTCACGTCCTTGAAGTGGTCGATGTCGAGCATCATCGCGGAGAGCGCCGTGCCGGCGAGACGCGCCTCGGCGAAGGCCTGGCGGGCGAGCTCGAAGAAGTGGCGGCGGTTCGCGATGCCCGAGAGCTCGTCGCGCTGGGCGAGGGTCTGGACCCGTGAGAAGAGCTGGGCGTTCTCGTACGCAACGACGCCCTGGCCGGCAAGCGCGGCCACGATCTTGGTCTGGGTGTCGCCGAAGGCGCTCGGCCGCCTCGCGACGACGACGAGAGCACCCACCGCCGCGTCTCGCACGACGAGCGGGGCGATGACGAACGAGCCGGCCCGCCCGAGCAGGCCGAACAGGGGCGAGTTGCGCTCGGAGATCACCGACGCGACGGAGATCGGGCTGCGCGACCGGAGCGCCTCGGCGATCTCGGGCTGGTCCGACCGGGCGATGTCGTAGCCCTCGGGGGGCAGGCCCACGTCGGCGCCGGCGGCCGCGACCACCTCGAGGCGCTCGCCCTCGGCGAGCAGCGTGGCCCCTGCGTCGGCCGAGAGGGCCTCCATGGCCATGCGGAGCATTGCGTCGAGCACGCCGCGGGGCTCGAGGCTCTGGCCGAGGGTGTGCATGGAGTCCCGCAGCAGCTCTGCGACCTCCCGTTGGCGTCGCTCGCTCGCGACCGAGAGCTCCATCTCGGCGAGGCGGGCCGTCTCGAGGGCGAAGGCGACGTGGCTCGTGATGGCGGCGAGGATCTCGACGTCGTCGTGGGTGAAGATGCCCTTGGCGAGGCGGCTGTCGAGGTAGACGGCGCCGAGGAGGCGCTCTTCCATGACGAGGGGCGCGACGAGGATCGAGCGCAGGCCGTGGGTGACGGCCGAGTCGGAGCCGAGGGCCGCGCCCTGCTCGGTGCCCGTGAGCACCATGGGCTCGCGGGTCGCCGCCACCTTGTCGACGACGGTGGTCGAGTAGCCGGTGAGCTCGACGAGGTCGTTGCCGCTCGCGTCCCGGCCGAGGTGGGGGCGCACAGCGCCGGTCTCCCCGTCGCAGAGGAACAGCAGTGCCCGCTCGGCGTTGAGGATGCGCACGGTCTCGTCGAGGGCGAGCCGGATCAGCTCCTCGGGGTCGAGCACGCGGGCGGCCGCGGCGCCGACCTGGAGGAGGGCCTCGAGCTGCCGGGCCGCCCTCGTCGCCCCCCGGAGGGGTCCGGCTCCCGGCCCGCCGGTCGGAGCCGCGAGGGCGAGCACGCGCGCGGCGCCGGCGTGCTCCCGGGCGTCGAAGAGGTGGCCGGCGCCGCTGCGGGCGAGGTGGGCGAGGCTCGTCGTCTGCGTCGGGTAGCGGCGGGTCGAGGTGAGCGTCGCCGTGGAGCGGGGCTCGATCCAGCGGGTGTAGGCCGTGAGGCCGAGGTCCTCGGCGAGGCGGCTCGCGGTGATCGCCGTCCGCTCGGCCTCTTGCTCGTAGCCGGCGCCGTCGAGCGCGCGGGCTCGCGCCATCGCGAGGGCGACCTCGACGCCGGGCGCGTCCTGGCCGACGAGGAGCTGCTCGGCCCGGGCGGCGACGCGGAGGGCACGGCGGTGCCGCCCGGTCGCGACGAGGTAGCCCGTCTTGGCCGTGAGGTGATAGGCCCGCAGCACCGGCGTCCTCGCTGCGATGCGGAGCTCGGCCACGGCCCGCCGCGCAAGGCGCCTGCGACTCCTGCGGTCGGCGCCCTCTGCGGCGAGGAGCTGGGCCACCCGCCCGTAGGCCTGCACGGCCCAAAACGACGAGAAGGTGTACGGGCAGTTCCACGGGGGGAGCCTCTTTGCCCGGAAGCTCTCCACCGCCTTGTCGAACGGCTCGCCGAGCTCGTTCAGGCCGAAGTGGAAGCTCGCAAGGGCGAGCTGGTAGGAGGCGAGCATCATCCGGGAGGGCTTCACCGAGGCGAGGTACTCCTCGACGCGCCGGATGCGGTCGAGCCCGGCACTCGGCTGGTCGAGGAAGCCGGCGAGCGAGATGCCGACGAAGTCGAAGGACCGGATCTCCTGCTCGCCGCCGCCCGCGGCCTCGGGCCGGACGTGCCACAGCGCCTCGTCGAGCCACGAGATCTCCTCGAGGACCCGGCCCCGCAGCGCGAGCCCGTGGCAGAGCTGGACCACCCCGGTCACCATCTCGCCGGTCGAGAGCCACCTCAGGTCCTGGCGGAGCGTCTCGGCGAGCAGCTCCTCGGAGCGGATCGAGTCGCCCTGGTACTCGAGGCTCATCCCTTCGAGCAGCTTCGCGTGGGCCTTGGCGTAGGGGTCGCCCGTCGCCTCGGCGACGCGCCGGACGTGGCGGGCCATCAGCCTCGCCGGACCGTTCAGGCGGGTCTGCGCGAGCAGCGAGCCGATGCCCGAGTAGACCGCGACGTACTCGCGGGAGTGGCCGAGCCGGTTCGCCGGCAGGGTGGAGCGGATCGCGACGGCGATCTCGGTCCCCCAGCGGTGCTCCTGCTGAGAGGCGTACCCGGCGAGCTCGAGCATCCGGCACTGCAGCCGGAGCTTCTCGCGCGCCGGCATCGAGGCGCGGCCGAAGCCGATCCGGGTGAGGAGCATCGCGAAGGCGGCGGCCCCGGCGGCGAGGCTCGAGAGCCACAGCGCGAGGCGGTTGGACGGGAGCGGCCGCCCGAGAGAGCGGAGGCCCATGCGGGCGTGGTCGAGGCACTGCTCGCCGTCCCCGAGGGCGAATCGAAGGCGCGCGACCGCTTCGTGGACCCGCGCGCGCTCGGGCCCGTCCTGTTCGAGGCCGAGGGCGACCTCGTACCGGCCGAGGGCGCCGGCGGCGTCGCCCGTCCGGGCCATCGCGCTTGCGTAGTCGGCGTGGAAGGCGCCGCCGAGGGGGAGCGAGTGATCCCGGGCGATCGTGTCGGCGGCTGCGAAGAACCCGAGAGCCTCGTCGTCCGCCCGCGCGGCGAGGGCGAGGCGGGCCGCACGGTAGTTCGCCTGGAAGGCCTTGAGCGGCGACGAGTCAACCTCGCCGAGGGCATAGTGCCGGGCGATCTCGTAGATCGCGTCGGGCCGGCCGTCGCCACCCTCCTCGAGTGCCTCGGCCAGCAGCTGGTGGCTGCGCCGGGCCGAGGGCGGGTCGAGCGTGGCGAGCAGGCGCTCGCGGGTGCCCTCGTGCAGGAAGCGGTACCGGTCCGCCCCGGCCGGCTCCGCCACCCGTGCCCGTGCCGCCTCGAAGAGCGCGACGTGCACGTCGCCGAGCGGCCAGCGGGTCACCCTCGCAAGGAGATCGAGGCTGAACCGGGTGCCGATCACGGCCGCCTCCGTGAGGAGCCAGCGCGTCGCCGGCCGGAGCGTCTCGAGGCGGCGGAGGGCGAGGCCGAGCACGTCGCCTGGCAGGTCGAGCCCGGCGAGCACCTCGCCGTCGACCGAGAAGGTGCCCCAGCTCGGCCGGAGCACGCCGGCGTCGAGGGCGCTGCGCAGGTACTCGATGGCGGCAGCCGGGTTGCCGTTCGCCCGCAGGATGATCTCCGAGGCGAGGCCCGCATCGAGCGTGTCGCCGCCGAGCTGGCGCCGGAGGATCTGCGCGATGTCGTCGTCGGAGAGGGGGGCGAGCTCGATCCGCCGCCGCATGGCCTCGCCGAGCTGGTCGCGCAGCCTCGCGAGGCTGGCTCCGCTCGCCGGGTCATTGCGCGAGGTCACGACGAGCAGGAGGGGGATCCGCTCGAGCTCGGGGGCGAGGTAGGCGAGGACGCGATAGGTGGCGTCGTCGGCGAGATGGGCGTTGTCGAGCACGAGGACCATGCCCGCGGCGCTCGCCGACGCGAGCGCGATCAACAGGTGGGCCGCCTCGACGACGGCGAACTCGTGCCAGGCCGGGGCGCCGTCGTCCGCGCGGGTGGGAGCGAGGTAGCGGTCGAGCTCGGGCGAGAGCCCCACGAGCGAGCTCGCCGTGCTCGGGTCGAACAGGCGCAGCTGCGAGCGGAGGCGGTCGAGCTCGGCCGGAGCCCGTATCTCGAGGTCGCCGAGGCACCGCCCGATCGCCTCGGCGAGTGGGCCGATCGGCGCAAGGTGGTCCGTCGTGAGCTGGGCTTCGACGACGGTGGCGCCGCCGGAGCGGGCCACCCTGACGAGCTCGGCGGCGAGCCGGGTCCTTCCTCCTCCCGGCTCCGACTCGAGGAGCACTGCGGCGCCGCAGCGCCCGGAGCGGGTCTCGCTCAGCAGCTCGACGAGCACGCCCATCTCGGTGTCGCGGCCGATGAGCGGGTCCTCGGCCGCCGGCCGCTCCTCCCCACTCAGCTGCGCGAGGGGCGAGGCGGTGCCGAGGGTGCCCCGGCGCAGCGCGGTGAGATCGGAGAGGAGGCGCTGCGCGTCCGGGTAGCGATCGTCCGGGTCCTTCGCGAGGAGCTTGGCGACAATGCGGCAGATCTGGGGGCTCGCGTCTCCTCGCAGCTCTGAGAGGTCAGGGGCGGGGGCGACGGCGTGCAGGCGGACGACCTCGCCGGCGTCGGCCGAGCGGAAGGGGGGCCGGCCGGCGAGGCACTCGAAGAGGACGGCGCCGAGGGAGTACAGGTCCGAGCGCCGGTCGACGGGCCGGCGCACCATCCCGGTCTGCTCCGGTGCGCTGTAGAGGACGGTGCCGACGACGGAGTCCTCGGGCTGGCGTGTCCCTGTCGGCGTGGCGAGACCGAAGTCGATGAGCACGGCGTTCCCGTCCTCGCGGATGACGACGTTGCGGGGCGAGACGTCCCGGTGCACGAGCCCGACCCGATGGGCGGCGTCGAGGGCGGAGGCGACGTCGGAGACGATGGCCGTCGCCTGCTGCTCGGAGAGGGGGCCGTGCGAGTCGATGAGCTGGGCGAGGGTGCGGCCACCGATGAGCTCCATCACGAGGTAGGCGACCCGGCCGTCGTCCCCGACCTCGTACACCTTGCCAAGGCACGGGTGGCGCAGCGCTGCCAGGATCGCCGCCTCGCGCCGGAACGCGATGCGGGCGGGGTCCTCGGGGCCGGAGAGCTCTCGGACCTTGACGGCGTACTGCTCGCCGGCGCGAAGGGCACGGTAGACCGCCGTCGTCGCTCCCCTGCCGAGCTCCTCCACGAGCTCGAACTCCGGGATCGCGAACCGTGTCGCCTCCGCTGTCACCTGCCCCCCATGTGCCCCGCCGAGCGGGTCGTCCTTCTCGTCCCGCTCGCAAGCGAGCTCACCGATCGAGCTTACCCCCGGCGGAAGGCGGGCCCCGGACCGCCTACGACGCCGGAGCTCCCCCGGGGCGCAGCGGCGGCGACCCGCCGTCGAGCAGGACCGTCATCTCGTCCTGGCCGCTCGCCATGCCGAGCTCCCACGCCCCGACGCCGGCGGTCCGAAAGGCTGCTGCGAGCGCCACCTTGAGCGCCACCGAGAGTGGGTTGTCGTACCAGGTCTCGTGCCACCGCCCCTTGTCGCGAAAGGAGATGTACGGGGTCTCGGTCGACGGGTCCCACGCCGCCGGCCGGCCGGCGGCGAGCACCTGGTCGTAGCTGACGGCCTCGGGCTCGCCGACGGTGCCGGCCGCCCGTCCGGACCGTGACAGCGTGAAGTCGTAGCCGTAGAACGGGATGCCGAGGATCACCTTTGACGCCGGCACCGTGGCGACATAGCTCGCGAGCGAGCTCGCGTCGCAGAGCTCGGCGCCGACGAGGGGGGCGGTCGGACCGGGCGAGCGCAGGTCCGACATGTCGTAGGCCATGACGAAGAACTGGTCGACGAAGGGTGCGAGCGCCCGCACGTCGAAGAAGCCCTCCTCGTCGACGGCCGACTGGGGCAGCGTGTTGAGCACGATCGTGGTGGACGGCTCGAGGGCGCGAAGGCGGGAGGAGAACGCCGCCATGAACCTGACGAAACCCGCCCGCGCCGAGGCGAGCTGGCCCTCGAGGTCGAGGTCCACCCCGTCGAAGCCGTCGGCCCGCATGAGCTGCGCGACCGTCCCGGCGAGCCTCCGGCCGGAAGCCGGGTCCGCCGCCAGGCGGGCGAGGACGCTCTCGCTCACCGAAGAGACGGTGAGCAGGACGCGCGTCCCGGCGGCGTGGGCGGCCGACACCACCGGGGCGACGTCGCCGTTCACGAGATCGTCCCAGCCCTGGCCGCTTCGGAGCAGGCGGCCGCCCGAGCGCACCACCACTGCGTAGTAGGCGACCTCCGAGAGGGCGGCGTAGTCCACCGTGGCCGCGGCGGCGATCTCCCAGCTCGGGAGGAAGCCCAGCACCACGTGGGAGCCGAGACCTGCACCGAAGGGACGGGCGGGGAGGTCCGGCGCCGGCGCACCCGGGCGAGTGGGCAGCGTGACGTGGACGTCGGCGAGGGCGGCCCGCACGGCTCGCTGCTCGGCGGCCGAGTAGGGGGCGTACGGGCTCACCGGGATCGTTCCGGACGAGCCGCCGCCGGGAGCTCCGCCGGCCGAGCAGGCAGAGCCGAGACAGCCGGCCGCCACGAGCGCGAGGCTGGCGACGCCAGCGCCGCCGCGTCGACACCGGCGCCGAGGCTCCATGACGCCGGGGAGCGTACCGGAGGCGGTGCCCGGGTCGGTGCCGCCCGGCTCAGTACGCTGCGTGCAGTGGTGTTCGTCGAGATCCTGCGCCTTCTCGTCGTGCTCACCGGCGCGCTCGTGGGGCTCGCGGCCTCCTCCGGCGCCTCGGCGGGGGCGAGGGTCGCAGGAGCCGTGGTCGGGGTGCTCGCCGGCTACGTGGCGGGCGGCATTGCGGGCCGCCTCGTCGACCGGGGCGTGAGACGGGCGGACCGGTCGCTGCTCGACGTGTCGGCGCCCGAGGTCCTCGCCGGGTCCTTCCTCGCCGGGCTGGGCTTCCTCGTCGGGGTGGTGCTCTGCCTGCCCCTGTTCATCTTCTTCCGCCACGACTACGACTACCCGATCGCGGCTGCCGCCGGCTGGGTCGTGGGTGCCATCGGCCTCAAGATCGGCTCGGTGAACGGCCGCCGGCTCGCCGAAGCAGCTCGCATGACCCGCAGGCTCGAGCCGTTCCAGGAGGTCGCCCCGGGCGCCGTCCTCGTCGACACCTCGGCCGTGATGGACCGCTCGTTCCTCGTCCTCGCCACGGCCGGCCTCCTCGGGCGGGAGATCCTCGTCCCCGAGCCGGTCCTCGACGAGCTGACCACGCTCGGCGAGAGCCCTGATCCGGTCGCCTCGAGGAGGGCTCGCCGGGGGCTCGAAGCGATCGACGCCGTCCGCCAGGCCGGGGTTGCCGTCAGCATCGTGCCCGGCGACGTCCCCGAAGTCGGGCTGACCGAGGAGAAGGTGCTCCAGATCGCTCGCCGGCTCGGGGTTCGGTGCTACACCTGCTCGGGCGAGCTCGCCCGCAGTGCCGCGAGGACCGAGGTACCGATCGTCGACCTCCGGGAGCTCGTTGCCGACCTCGCCCCTGACCACGTGCCGGGAGAGCGCCTCTCGGTCGATCTCGTGCGCCCTGGTCGCCAGCCCGGCCAGGCCATCGGCTACCTGCCCGACGGCGACATGGTGGTGGTGAACGGCGCCGAGGAGCTCGTCGGACGGGAGGGAGTTGAGGTGCTCGTGCTCTCGACGCGGCCGACGGCCCAGGGGATGCTCGTCTTCGCCCGCCTCGACGACGGTGCCGGCGAGGGCGCCCCCCCGCCCGTCAGAGCGCTTTGACGGCGCCAACGAGCTTGGTGAGCGAGTCCTTCGCGTCCCCGAACAGCAGCGTCGTCTTCGGGTCGAACAGCAGGTCGTTGTCGATGCCGGCGAAGCCCGGCCGCATCGAGCGCTTCAGGAAGACGACGTTCTTCGCCTCGTCGACCGCGAGGATGGGCATCCCGTAGATCGGGCTGCCCGGCGAGGTCTTGGCGGCAGGGTTCACGACGTCGTTCGCCCCGACGACGAGGGCGACGTCGGCGAGATGGAACTCGGGGTTGACCTCGTCCATCTCCTTCAGCTGCTCGTAGGGGACGTTCGCCTCGGCGAGGAGGACGTTCATGTGGCCGGGCATGCGGCCGGCCACGGGGTGGATGGCGTAGGAGACCTCGACGCCGCGGCTCTCGAGGAGGTCGGCGAGCTCCCTCGCGACGTGCTGGGCCTGGGCGACGGCGAGCCCGTACCCCGGGACGATGATGACCTTCTGGGAGTACGCGAGGAGGACGGCGAGATCCTCGGCGCTCGCCGAGTGGACGGAGCGGTCGCCGGCAGCCCCGTCTCCGGTCCCGGCCGTGATCACCGACCCGAAGGCGGAGAACAGGATGTTGGGGAGCGATCGCCCCATGGCGGCGCTCATCATGCGGGTGAGCAGGGTGCCCGAGGCGCCGACGAGGGTCCCGGCGACGACGAGCAGGTACGAGTGGAGGACGAAGCCGCTCGCGGCGACGGCGAGGCCGGTGAACGAGTTCAGCAGGGAGATCAGCACCGGGACATCCGCGCCTCCGATCGGCAGCACGAACGCGATCCCGAACAACAGGGCGAGGATGCCGACCACGGCGACGAGCCAGGCGTGGGGGGAGACGCACGCCGCGATGCCGAGGCCGAGGATGCCGCCGCCGACCACCGCGTTCATCACCTGCTGGCCCGGATAGGTGACCGGCCTCCCGGTCATGAGCTCCTGCAGCTTGGCGAAGGCGACCACCGAGCCCGAGAACGAGACCGAGCCGACGATCACGCCGAAGAGGACCTCCACCACCTGGTAGACGGCGAGCTGCCCGGGGTTGGAGCGGGCGAACTCGCTGAGGGAGATGAGGGCCGCGGCCCCACCGCCGACGCCGTTGAACGCCGCCACCATCTGCGGCATGGCGGTCATCTTGACGAGCCGGGCCGCCGGGAGGCCGATGACGGCGCCGACGACCATGGCGACGATGATGAGAGGGAAGTTCGTGAGCCCCGGCGTTGCGAAGGTCATGGCGATGGCGAGCGCCATCCCGGCCGCCCCGACCAGGTTGCCCGCACGGGCGGTCTTCGGCCCCGAGAGCCCCTTCAGGGCGAGGATGAAGCAGATCGCCGCCACGAGGTAGGCGACGTCGATGCCGGTGCCGAGGCTCATGGGCCTGGCGCCGGCTCGGCGGCCGGAGCCGCGCTGGCGTCGTCAGCCGCCGCGGGAGCGCTCGCCGTCGCGCTCGCGGACGGGGGGCCGGCTGCGGGCCCGACGGCTCGGCCGGGCTGGCGGCCCTTGAACATCTCGAGCATCCGATCCGTGACGACGAACCCGCCGACCACGTTCAAGGTGGCGAGGACCACGGCGATGAAGCCGAGCGTGAGCTCGATGCCGCCGTGGGAGGTGCCGAGGACGAGCATCGCGCCGACGAGGACGACGCCGTGCACGGCGTTCGTGCCCGACATGAGGGGCGTGTGGAGGATGCTCGGCACCTTGGAGATGACCTCGAAGCCGACGAAGGCCGCCAGCACGAAGACCGTGAGGAAGTTGAGGATGTCGTTCACGCCGGCGCTCCCTCCAGCAAGGCCCGGGTCGGCCCATGGCGGACCTCGCCCCCGTGGGTGACGCAGGTCCCGGCGACGATCTCGTCGTCGAAGTCCGGGGCCAGTGCGCCGTCGTGGACGAGAAGAGCGACGAGCTCGGCCACGTTGCGCGAGTAGAGGAAGCTCGCGTGCTGCGCCATGGTGCTCGGCATGTTGCGAGCGCCGTAGACGAGGACGTTGCCCACGGCCACCTCCTCGCCCGGCCGGGAGAGCTCGCAGTTCCCGCCGCTCTCGGCGGCGAGGTCGACCACGAGGCTGCCCGGCGACATCGCCTGGACCATGTCGGCCGTGACGAGCACGGGAGCCTTCCTGCCGGGGATGGCGGCAGTGGTGATGACCACGTCCGCCGCCGCGACCTCCTTGCCGATGAGCTCGCGCTGGCGGGCGAGGAAGTCCTCGGACTGCTCGCGGGCGTATCCCCCCTCGCCTTCCTGGGCTTCGAGCTCGAGCTCGACGAAGGTGGCGCCGAGCGAGCGCACCTCGTCGCGAGCGGCGGGGCGGACGTCGTAGGCCCGCACGACGGCACCGAGGCGGCGGGCCGTCGCGATCGCCTGGAGACCCGCCACACCGGCGCCGAGCACGAGCACCTTCGCGGGCGGGACCGTGCCGGCCGCGGTCATGAACAGCGGGAAGAAGCGGGGCAGTCTCGTGGCGGCGACGAGCACGGCCTGGTAGCCCGAGACGGTTGCCTGGGAGGAGAGGGCGTCCATCGACTGTGCCCGGCTGATGCGGGGGAGGAGGTCCATGCTGAAGGCGGTGATCTGCCGCTCGGCGAGGACCCTCACGAGCTCGAGGTCGGCACCGGGCTGGAGGAAGCTCACGACCGCCGAGCCCGGCCGGAGCTCACGGGCCTCGGTGGCCGTCGGCGCCTGCACCTTGCAGACGAGGTCGGCCTTGGAGAGCGCCGCCTCGGCGCTCTCCGCGATGCTCGCCCCCTTCGCCGCGTAGGCGTCGTCGAAGAACAGGGCGCCGGCGCCCGCTTGCGTCTCGAGGACCACCTCGAAGCCCACCGCCGACAGCTTCGCGACGACGTCCGGGGTGACGGCAACCCGGCGCTCGCCGACCGCACGCTCCCGCGGGACCGCTAGCTGCATCCACGCGTTCTAGCAAAGGCCGGCTTCTCCCGGCAAAGGAGGCGGCGAGGGCTTAGCATTGAGGCGTCGAGACACAACTCCACGCTCAGCCGCCGGACTCCGTTCCGACGGAGTTCGATCCTGTCGCGTCCCAGCTGCGCGGCGTGATGAGCCTCGCGCGCCGACTGATCTCGGTCACCGATGAGCAGGAGCTGCTGAGGCTCGTCTGCCTGACGGCAAGGGAGCGCCTCGGCTACACGGCCTGCGCCCTCGCCCTGCGGGGCGACGACGGGAACTTCCGCTTCGTCTCGATGTCGGGCCTCACCCCGGAGCAGGAGCTCACCCTGCGCGGCCGCCGGATGTCGATGAGCGCCTTCGAGGCGCTGAGCCACGCTGCCATGCAGAGCGGGCAGGTCTATCTCGTGCCCCCCGGCCACCCCGTGCGCCAGCGCGAGGACGTCCGTGCCGGCATCATCGAGACCGGGGTCTCGGTGCCCTCCCGCTCGTGGCGCCAGGGCTCGATGCTCTTCGTGCCCCTGATCGGGAGCGACGGCCAGCCGGTCGGCTTCATCAACCCCGACGACCCACTGTCGGGGGAGCTCCCGACGAGCGAGCACGTGACCGTCCTCGAGGCTCTCGCAGAGCTCACGGTCGTCGGCCTCGAGCTCGTCCGTGCCCGGGCGACGGAGCGCTCGAGCATCGCCGTCGTGGAGGCCCAGCGCCGCCAGCTCGAGGCGCTCATGACGGCGAGCGCCCAGGTCCGGGGCGGCCTCGTGCTCGACGACGTGCTGCACGAGATCGCGATCGCGATGACCTCGGCCGGGGGGTTCAACCGGGCCGCCGTCTACCTGTTGCGGGACGACGACGTGCTCGAGTGCCGCGCCACGGTCGGGCTCAGCGCGGCCGAGGACGAGGAGCTGCGGTCGAGCACCATCTCGCTCGCCGAGTTCGCCCCGGCGATGCTGCCCCAGATGCAGATCAGCCGGTCCTACCTGTTCGACCACCGGCGGTTCGTCCTCCCGGCCGAGCTCGACGCGAAGCTCAACGTGCCCGCCGTCGACCGGGAGTGCAAGGAAGGGGAGTGGCACCCTGAGGACATGCTGACGGTGCCCCTCGTGGACAAGGACGGCTCCATGCTCGGGGTGATCTCGCTCGACGAGTCCTCGAACGGCCTCCTTCCCGACCGCGCCCACATCGAGGCACTCGAGTTCTTTGCCGACCAGTGCGCGACGGCGATCCTTCACGCCCGCCGCTTCGAGGTCGTCCGGGTCGAGGCGCTCACCGACCCCCTCACGGGCCTCGCCAACCGGCGGGCGCTCGAGGACGTCATCGAGGCGTCGGTCAACCGCTACCAGCGCTTCGGCGAGCCGGCGACGCTGCTGTTCATCGACATCGACCACTTCAAGGACGTGAACGACTCGTTCGGTCACGCCGTCGGCGACGGGGTCCTCCAGCGGGTCGGCGCCGCGCTGCGCGAGCGGCTCCGGCGGGGCGACCTCATCGCCCGCTACGGGGGCGAGGAGTTCGTCGCCCTCCTCCCGGACTCCACTATCGAGTCGGGCTCCGCCCTTGCAGAGTCGCTCCGCAAGCGCATCGAGGCCCTCGACCTGCACGACGTCTGCGGCGACCTCCCCATCCGGGTCTCGATCGGTGTCGCCGGGATCGGGCCTGGCCTGCTTGACGCCGCCTCGCTGCTGGCAGCGGCCGACGCCGCCATGTACCGGGCGAAGCGGGAGGGGCGCAACCGGGTGAGTGTGGCGGAAGCTCCCGCCTGAGGCGCCCGTAGACTTGCTGCGTGGACGAGCGCAGCATCTGGCGGGAGCGTTTCGCCGCCGCTCGGCAGCGGGACGCCGACTTCGAGACGATCTCTGGCGTGGCGGTCGAGCCCGTCTACGCCGCTGCCGGGAGCGAGATGCCGGGCGTCTACCCGTTCACTCGGGGTCCCTACGCGTCGATGTACCGATCGAAGCTGTGGACGATGCGGCTGTTCGCGGGCTTCGGCACGGCCGAGGACACCAACGTCCGCTTCAAGGAGATCCTGCGCTCCGGTGGGGACGGCCTCTCGACGGCCTTCGACCTTCCGACGCTCATGGGCCGGGACTCCGACGATCCCCACTCGCTCGGCGAGGTGGGCCGCTGCGGCGTTGCCGTGGACACCCTGGCCGATGTCGAGGACCTCTTCGCCGGCATCGACCTCGGCGAGGTCACGACCTCGATGACGATCAACTCGCCGGCGGCCGTCCTGCTCGCGATGTACGTCGCCGCCGCGGAGCGCTCCGGGACCGAGCGGGCCCGGCTCGGCGGGACGATCCAGAACGACATCTTGAAGGAGTACCAGGCCCAGAAGGAGTACGTCTTCCCTCCCCGGCCCTCGATGCGGATCGTGACGGACATGATCCGGTTCTGCTCGGCCGAGATGCCGAAGTGGCACACGGTCTCGGTCTCCGGGTACCACATCCGGGAGGCGGGCTCGACCGCAGCCCAGGAGCTCGGCTTCACCCTCGCCAACGGCTTCGCCTACGTCGAGGCGGCCATGGCGGCGGGGGCGGCGGTGGACGACTTCGCCCCGAGGCTGAGCTTCTTTTTCAATGCTCATCTCGATTTCTTCGAGGAGATCGCCAAGTACCGGGCCGCGCGGCGCATCTGGGCGCGCTGGATGAAAGAGCGCTACGGGGCAACGTCCGAGCGCTCGATGCAGCTGCGCTTCCACACCCAGACCGCAGGCTGCTCGCTCACCGCCCAGCAGCCTGAGGTCAACATCGTGAGGACGGCCATCGAAGCCCTCGCCGGCGTCCTCGGCGGGACACAGAGCCTGCACACGAACTCGATGGACGAGGTCCTCGCCCTCCCGACGGAGAAGGCGGCCCGCATCGCCCTGCGGACCCAGCAGGTGATCGCTCACGAGACGGGCGTCACGAACGTCGCCGACCCCCTCGGCGGGTCGTACTTCGTCGAGGAGCTCACTGCGGAGATGGAGCGCCAGGCGGAGGCGATCTTCGCCCATCTCGACGAGCTCGGAGGAGGCTCGATCCTCGAAGGCGTGTACGCCGGGATCGACCAGGGCTGGTTCCAGTCGGAGATCGCAGACTCCGCCTACGCCTTCGAGCAGAAGGTCTCGACAGGGCGCCGGGTCGTCGTCGGCGTCAACGCCTTTCTCGAGGGCAACGAGGAGGAGCCGCCGGAGATCCTCCACATCGGCCCGGAGGTCGAGGAGCTCCAGTGCAAGCGCCTGGCGGAGGTGCGCCGGCGGCGCTCCGCCGAGGCGGTCGCTGCGGCGCTCGCCGAGGTGCGGGAAACGGCCGCGGACCCGACGCGCAACCTCGTCCCGGCGATCCACGACGCGGTCACGGCCTACGCGAGCGTGGGCGAGATCATGTCGGCGATGGCGGACGTCTTCGGCCGCTGGCGCGAGACGCCCTCGATCTGAGCCCGTCCGGGTCTCACCGCACGGTGCCACGGCGAAGCGCGGGGCTGCTCGTCTACCGGCGGCGCTCCCCCGAGCAGGTAGAGGTCCTTCTCGCCCACCCCGGCGGCCCCTTCTTCGCGAGGAAGGACCTCGGTTCGTGGACCGTCCCGAAGGGTGAGCACGACGACTCCGAGCCGCCACTCGCAGCGGCACGGCGGGAGTTCGCAGAGGAAGTCGGCCTCGCTCCCCCTGAAGGCGCCTGCCTCGACCTCGGGGAGGTGCGGCAGGCAAGCGGCAAGCTCGTGCGCGCGTTCGCAGTCGAGGGCGATCTCGACCTAACCGGCAGCACGAGCAACCTCTTCGAGATGGAGTGGCCGCTCTCATCGGGGCGGAAGGAGAGCTTTCCGGAGGTCGACCGCGTGGAGTGGTTCGACCTCGCCGAGGCTCGGCGCCGTCTCAACCCCTCACAGGTGGCGTTCGTGGACCGCCTCGCGGCGTTGCTCGGACCGGCTGGCTGAGGCGGGCCCGGCGGCCGCTCGCCATCGAGTCCGGCGGCGCGTCAGGCGCAGAGGCGGCCGTCGTGGAGCCGGACCACTCGCTCGCAGCTTCGAGCGACGAGCGGATCGTGGGTGGCGATGACGAGGGTCGTGCCGAGGCGCTCTCGCGCCTGCCACACCACGGCGAGCAGGGCCCGCGCGGTGAACGGGTCCAGACCGCAGGTTGGCTCGTCGGCCAGCAAGAGGCGAGGGTGGCTCGCGATCGCGTGCGCCACCGCGAGCCGTCGCTGCTCGCCGCTCGAGAGCTCGTGCGTCAGGCAGTGCGCGCGGGCCTCCAGGCCGACGGCCGCAAGCGCCTCCGCGGCGCGAGACAGCGAAGGAGCGCGCAGGCAGGCCGTGGAGAGGAGGGTCATCATGTTGCCGAGGACGCTCAGCTCCCTTGCGAGCTCCCCGTCGCGTGGAACCGTGGCGACGCGGCGAAGGTGCTTGCTGCGCTCTCTGCGGCTGAGGGCTCCAAGGTCGGCGCCGTCGAGGCTGACTGTGCCGGACGTGGGTCGGGTCGCACCGGAGAGGATGCGCAACAACGTCGACTTCCCGGCGCCTGAGCTGCCGACGACAGCGAGGGACTCTCCCGGCGCTACGGACAGCGTGACGCCGTCGAGTGCCATCACGTGTCCGCCGTCCGGAGCCGGATAGCGATGGGCGACGCCGACGACACGGACGAGGGCGCCCTGCACGGTCGGACGTCAGGAGGGCTGGCTGATGAAGATGGACCACCTCGTTCCTGCAGGTGCCTCCACCTTCACCTTGATCTCCCCGGCACGGGTGACGAACGACGTCACACCGGTCCTGTTGTCGCACGGGCCCTGGCCGAAGAGCCCGACGAGATAGAGGGCGCCCGGGCCCGAGCAGACCGTCTGGACATAGACGCGCCCGCTATGCACCCGAACGGCGACGGCGGCGTGGTCGCCCCGCCCGGTGAGCATGGCGAGCTTCGGCCAGGTCGAGCTCTCGAGCCCGGCGATCGGCAGCTTCGCGAGCGCGCGCGTGCTGGGCCCGCCGCTGTGAGCGTGGTCGCGTTGATGAGTCGTGCTGGGTCGTGGGCCAGCCGTCCGAGAGCCGTTGCCGCTGCAGGCACCGAGAGCCAGCCCGCCCACGACGAGGGCGAGCATGGCCCGAGCCGGCGCCGATGCCCGAAGCACCGGCGCCGGCCCCCTCCATATGGGGCGCAAGGTTGCCGTCAGCGGGCGAGGGTTGCCTGCGGTCAGGGTGGGGTCGGTGACGGGTTGTAGCCGCCCGCTACTCCGACTGGCACGTTCAAAAGGATGACGCCGGTTGTCTCGACTCTCCCGGAGCGTCTCGCCGGTTGCGTCCGCGAGGAGCCCGCGCCCACGACGCCGCCGATGTGGCTCCCGTTCGGGGTGATGGCATGCCGACTCCGACGACCGGCGTCGGGCGACCCGCGGAGCATTTGTGGCAGACATGGTCTCGTCGGCAGGGGCGGAGCACGGGCAGCCGGATGTCGGGGCGCTAGCGCTCGACTCCGGGTCGACCTGCGCCGTCGGTCGCCCGGAGCTCGCCCAGCAGAGCAGGCTTCGCCCGGAGATCGCGAGCCTGCGTAATGAATTGGTACGGCTAGTCAAGGTCCTGCCTCGCGATGTAGTTGCGACACCGGTTTCATGCTGAAGTTGGCGATATGCTGACACTGCCACGCGCGGTTGGCCGACGGCTCAGGTGTGGGGAAAGTCAGCGATCCGTGCTTGCCCTCGCCGTGATCTCGGTCCGCTCTCGTTTGTCAGTCAGACGGAGCGCAGGTTCGAGCTCGACGTTGCGCAGCGTCGGCAGCCTGACCGCGGCGCGGGGAGAACTGCCGGGAGCCTCACGTGCCGGCGACGCCCACTTGCGAAGGCCGCACGAGCGCAAGGCCTCGCCAGCGACCGAGGGGCGGGCGACTCGTACCCTTTCACCGCGTCGATCGAGCCGCGGTGGCAGCGATGCGGTAGTCGACCCGCTTCCCGGCCACGACGACGAGGATGGGTGACGTGATGTCCTTTACCG
>Ga0070737_10003522_pt1 | contig 16754 bp, 15 predicted proteins | sample Coa_R1_10_FD_66438 | JGI IMG/M metagenome (GOLD analysis project Ga0070737, IMG submission 66438) | Surface soil microbial communities from Centralia Pennsylvania, which are recovering from an underground coalmine fire - Coalmine... | ecosystem: Environmental > Terrestrial > Soil > Unclassified...
AAATACGGCCGCGCCAAAACCGGCGTCGCGCAAAAAGGCCAACATTCTCGCGTCGACCTCTTGAAAGGGCAGAATCATGATGGGCTGGAAGCGCACGGTGTAACGGCGGCAGATGTCGGCGATCAGCCGCAGCCCCCGCTCATGGTCAACGGATGGCTGCCTGAGCAGGCGATGATCGACGTGGCGCAGCAGCCCGTGCCAGACGAAACCGGTGTTGAACTCCTTGAGCGCGTTGATGTAGCGGATGCTGGGGCGGCTATGGTCGGGGGTCCAGGCGAAATCGACGTGCGTCCCCGCACAGGCGCGTTCAATCTGCGTCAGCCAGCGGGTAACTCTGGCGGCGTTGAAGTAGTCCAGGTTGCGCGGCCGATCGTCGAGCACCAAATTGTAGGCGCCCACCGCATCGGCGGCGCGGCCCGTCACACGGTTGACGGCGGCCAGCACGCCCACGTCGAAGCATCGCGCCTGCGCATCCGCCATTCGCCTGACGATCGGTGTCATCGCGCCCGCCGGGGTCTGATCGGGCAGCAGGTCGTAGATGACGGCGCCGCGGCCATGGGTAAGCGCGAGGATGAAGGGGAAAGCTGGGGCGCCGGTTCTCAATCCGTAAACCAATGGTTCCAGCGCCCCCTCGATGACGCGTGCGGCGGGCAGGTCGATGGCCGTGTTCGCGCTTTCATTTCTCAACACCTTTGGCAGCAGCGCATGGTCCGGAAATCGGTAGCCGCTGGCGTGCTCGGCGCCGGCGGCTACGAAGCTGCCGCGCGCAAAAGGGGCCAGCGAGCACGGTCGGCCGGGTGCAAAACCGCCTCGCACGTAAAGCGTTGCGCCGCCGTGCACGACGGCGCGCAGCGCGCACGCCTGGACGTCATCCAGCGAAAGCAGCGTGGGACAGGACGCCGCGAGCAGCACCCGCGGGCCGAGGCCGACCGGGCCAAACGCGCTCGCAGCGAGATCGATTCGCCGGCAGCGCAGGCCGCGCAGCGCGGCCCATTGATAGGCCAGCAGCGGAAAGCGCTCGCGCCGCGTATCGGCAAGCAACACGCAAATGGGAGCGGGTGAGTTCAAGCCTGCGCCTCCCCGGCCGTTTGCACCGCTTCGCGATGCAGTTCCCGGGCGCGGCGGCGATTGGAATCAAGCACGGCGTCGAGCAGCGGCGAGCGGCCGATCTGCTGCAGCAGATTGATGTTGGGAATCACGCAATGGCCGCCGATAAAGCCCGGGAAATAACGCACCCGCGGCAGGAAGCCGACTTGGTCGAAGAAAGTGACGGCTTGATCGTAATCGGCGCCGGTCGCACCGGCCCAACGATTGAGTTCCTGGGCAAAGGCGATCAGGACGCCGAAGTAGGTCGTTTCCGCAAGTTTGGCCAGTTCCAGGGTTTCAGGCCGGTCCAGGCGGCGGGTTTTGATGCCAGCCAGGCGGAAGTGGCGTTGGGCGCGCCGTGCGGTCGGCCCGTCGCAGGCGGCTACAAACTTCCTGTAGCGGAGCAGATCCTGGACCATGCGAACATGCTTGCCGCGCACCGGACTGTAGGCCACGGGCCGCCCCGAGCGGCGCGCGATCGATCGGGTGGTGCCGGGCAGCACGGTGCTGTTGACGACGGTCAGAGCGGGTTTGAAGCGCTGGATATAGGACAGCGCGATTTGCTCGAACTGCTCGCGTCCGGTGAACGGAACGCACAGGTGCATGATTTCAACCGGGTCGCTGAAGTTGCGCGGTTCGATATCGTGCCGCAGGACAGGGCCGGTGCGTTCGAGCACCTCGGCCAGCGCGCCGCCGACCTCCCCCAATCCTACTACCAGGGTCTTGCCTTCTTCCTGCACCAAGCCGCTCCTTGCGATTTATTCAAAAGCCAATCGACCGCCTCATAGTAGCGGCGCGACTGCCGCTCCCAACTGAGCTCGCTCACCTCCAGCGCGGCGAGTTTGGCCAGCGCGGCGCGCCGGCGCGGATGGTGGTAAAGTTCCTCGATCGCCCGCGCCAGGTCGGCGCCGTCGCCGGGGGTGAAGTAGCGCACCGCGCCGTCGCCGAAGTAGTGTTGGATAGTGCGCAGGCGCGCCGCGATCACTGGAACACCCAGAGTAGCGAATTCCAACAATTTGACAGGGAGCATCAGCTGCGTGGCGCGGGTGGCGTGATTGGGCACCAGGCCCGCGGCCGCGGTGCGGAGCAGATCGGGCAGCCGATGGATCGGCACCGGGTCTTCGAAAGTGACCGCCGCACGCAGGTCAAGGCGTCGGCACAGCGACTTGATTTCCCCCAGGTAGTCGCCCGCTCCGATGATGCGCAGCCGCACGTCGGGCAAACGGCGATGTAACAGCGCCATCGCATGGAGCGCGGTATCCAGTCCCAGGCGGCGTGTGACCGTGCCATGGCACACCACGGTGAAAGAAGCCGGCGCGCCGGCGTCGGCGTCCTGATTGGCCGCGGCGTCGGGCGCCATGGGTTTGAAGATGCGCGGATCGGGGCCGTTGGTCACCACGACGATCTTGTGCTCGGGGATGCCGGCCTGGCGCAGCCGTTGGGCGTGCAGGTCGTGCACCGCCAGCACGCAATCGGCCAGGCGCGCGCTCAGGCGCTCGCCCGCCATCAGTATCCGCGCGCCCAAACGCGCGCGGCGGCCGTCGAATTTGTCCATGTACAGTTCGGGCATCGTGTCGTGAATGTCGAGAATGGTGCGCGACCCGAACAGCCGACAGGGCAGGGCGCTCAGGATCGCTTCATCAGGCATCGTGCAGACGATCACCAGGTCGTAGGGCGCCTTGAGGCTGCGGCGCAGCGCGGTCGTGCCGGCGCGCAGGAAAAAGCTCAGGTAGCTGCGCAGGTAGCCCGCCCGGCTGGGGCCGCGATAGCGCGGCAGTGGGATGCCCAGGATGGTAACGCCGTCGGCATCGGCGGCCGGCTCGGGCGCAAGGCAGATGACCTCGACCAGATCGCCGCGGCGGCTCAACGCTTCGGCCTGGCGTTTGACCCGCCCGTCGTGCCCGTAGGTGGTGTAGGCGATGATCAGGACGCGCGCCACATCAACTCCAGGCCAGCAGGGGTTGCGTACAAAGCGGACGCGCGGCGGCGCGGTGCGCGTAGGGCCCGGCGATTTGCGGACGGCCGCCGCTGGTTTCAAGCCGCAGCCCGGCGCGTTGGCGCCACCATGCGCTGACTTCGGAGGGCAGCGCGCGCCATGCCGCGGGCAGGTCGGCGAGCCGTCTGAGCAGTTCGCTGTATGCGTACAGGCCCCGGCCGGCGGCGGAATAATCCGGATGGGTCAGGGCAAGGATCATCGCGCCGCGCGCGGCCAGCCAGTTCACTTTATCCATCCAGATCGGAACCGGATCGCGGCGCAGCAGGTTGATGAGTGTATGATCCTGCGCCAAAGTGTAGGGTAGCTCGACCAGGCCGCCGATGAAGTAGGGAAAGATCGAGCACGAGCCGCCGGGCTGGGGTTCGAACGGGTCGGTGTCGGCGAAGCTGGAATCGTGGTCGAAGTCCATTTCGCCCAGCCACCGGGCATTGCGCAGGGTCGAAGGGGAGCGGAACCCGCGCAGGCCGTGCTCGAATGCCAACGCCTGCACCCGCGGCGCAAGGTCGAGAAAGTGCAGGCGGCTGCGAAACAGCATCCCGTCGTGACGCAGCCCGTGCGCGCCGAACTCGAAGCCGCGGCGGCGCAGGCGCTGTACGCGCCGCCAGTCGATTGGATACTGATCAAGGGGGAGGTTCCAGGCCGAGCGGAAGCCGAAGCGCTCCTCCAGCTCCGCCATCACCTCCATCCGCTCAAACCCGGCCGGGCTTTCCACGTCGTGGGTCAGGACGACACAGCAGGAATAATCGCGCGGCCAAAAACCGATGTGCCATGCCTGGCGCGCGGCGCTCAGCTCCATCGCGCGCAGTATCCAATCGCGCTGGAAGAGCAGCAACGCATCTTCGCTGGGCCAGTTGGGAAATGCCCGGCGGCGCTGCAGCCGAACCGCCAGCGACCTGATGAGGCAGCGCACGCCGGCAGGAATAAAGTCCTTGACCGCGTAATACAGGTTGATCTTCAAGCGCTGCGCCTCAGCCTTCGCGCCGCGGTAGCGCTCCAGCAGATACCAGTCTGAGATCAGCTCCGAGCAGACCAGATCCGTGGGTCCGACGATGGCGCGCCAGTCTTCAGGCGGCTTCCAAAAAGAAAATGCGTCATTGGCCGGCCTGAGATCGCGCCTGCAAGGCGGCGCGTCCTGCGCCAGCGTCGCGACCAGGTTCATGCCAGATACCTGTAGAGGGCGGAGCCGAGCGTCCGGGTTGCGAATCCGGGCAGCCGCCGCCATACCTGCGACAGCATCAGCATCGGTCCCGACAGGACCTCGGCGCTGATGCGGCCGGGCGCTTGCGGATAGAAGCTGTAGGGCAGCGGTACGGCTTGCGCGCCGGCTTCCATCTTGAACCGCACCAGGCCTGCGTTGCGCGCGTCGGTGCGGCCCAGATTGAGCGCGCGCGCCATTGCCGCATGCCGCTCGATCATGCTCCAGGTCAGCAAGTGGGCCGCGCCCGAAGAGCAGCCCAAGCGGCGCGCGCTCCATTTGTAGTGCAGGCAGTCGAACGCCTTCAGCGCGATGCCGGCCGCGACGACGCGGCCCTTTTCGGTCGCCGACCAGATTTCCAGGTCGCCGACGGGACTGAACAACGCCAGCGCCCGCTTGAAGAAGCGCAGCGGTTGCACGGGCAGACCCTTGCGATGGCGGGTTTCGGCCATCAGTTGGTAGAAGGTGTAGAGGTCGTCGATGCTTGAGCCGCAGCGCACCGACAAGCCGTTTTGTATTGCGCGGCGAACCTGGCGGCGAAAATGCGAGGCGGTGCGGCGCGACAGTTCCGCCCGCGGGCGAGTCAGATCGATCACCCATTCGTCGAAGCAATTGGCCACCTGCCAGGGCGCAGGCAGGGCGGCGCCGCGGATTTCGTATCCCCCGCGCGCCATCGGGCGCCCCGCCAAAGCCTCCAACAGCACCGGCACTATCGCCGGCTCCACGGCCAGCGGCGGACAGGCGTCGGAAAACGGCAGCGCTACGATGCGCGGGCGCAAGGCATTGGCGCTGCGCGCCAGCAGGCAGGCGGCGAGCAATTCAGAGCCGGCAGCGATTGCAGCGACCAGGACTTCAAAGCCATAGGCCTGTTCCAGCAATCCGAGCCATCGCCCGTCATGATAAAGCGTGGCGCCGTTGGCGCGCGCAGCGAGCTTGCTCCATGCCGACTGGCAGGCGGACCACGGCCGCACGAAAAACTCCTGGCGCGGCGGCGTCTCGACCCTTGCTGCCTGCCCGCTCAAGCCCTTTCTCCTTGTGCCCCGGCGAAATCAACGCGGGGCGAGGCGCCAAAAGCGTGGCTTAACAGTTCGTGTGCGGTCGCAGCTTCCATCCAGGCAAAGGCTGCGGCGGCGGGCAGCACCGTCATTGCCAGTGCGGGGACACCGCGCGGTTGCAGGCTCGCGCACAGGACCGCGGCGCCGCGCACGCCTGCGCCGCAAAGGGCGGCGGTCTTCAGGCCGGGGATGATGGCTGCCGCAGCGCTGAAAAGATTGGCCCGCAGCATGTGGGCGGCGATTAGTTGACCGACGCCGCTGATGGTTAATTCGACCGCACTCATCGCGACGCTTACCGCCAGGCCCCCGCGTGCGGTGCAGACGACCGCGAGCGCCAGCACCACCATGGCGCCGCCGCGCACCACTTGGACGCCCGCTTCGCCCAGCACGTTGTCGCGCACACCGCGCGCGAACGCCTGCCGCAGCCGGGCGTCCGCGGGCCGGCGCTGTTTTTGGATCCGCTGCGGCCTTGAGAAATTCACGCCGCAATCCCGCCGAAGATTGCGATCTTCACGGCTGCTCCGGGTCGATGCGCGGGGGCAGGCCGCGCAACCGGGCGGGCATCCCCAACACCGTGGCGCCTGCAGGGACGTCGCGGGTGACCAGCGCACCGGCCGCGACCAACGCACCGGCGCCGATCTCCACGCCGCACATGATCACGGCGCCGCTGCCGATTGAAGCGCCGCGTCTGACCACGGTCTTCTCCAGCGTCCAGTCGCCGTCGCGCTGCGGCGTGCCGTCGGAATTGACCGCCCTGGGATAGCGGTCGTTGATGAAGATCACGCCATGGCCGATGAACACTTCGTCTTCGATCTCCACCCCTGAGCAGACGAAGCTGTGGCTGGAAATTTTGCAGCGCGCGCCGATGCGTGCGCCGCGCTGAACCTCGACGAATGCTCCCAGGCGCGTACCTTCTCGGATCTCGCAGCCGTAGAGATTGACGAAGGGCGCCAGCCGGACGTCGGCGCCAAGCTTGACGTCGCCGGCCACGCACACGTTGGCAGGCAATGCCGGGGCCATCAGCCCTCGATCCCCGGCTCGATCGGCACGAAGGCGCCGCCGCTGCGCAGCGAGCGCTCGCACGCTTCGAGCACCGACACCACGCGCAGTCCGCTGGTGGCGTCGGTTTTGGGCGTGCGGCCCCTGATGATGCAGTCGATGAAATGCTCGCACTCCACTTTGAGCGGTTCGCTCTCCTCGATGCGCGGGATGTAGACGTCGCCATAGCGGTAGGACATCTGGAAGTCGCCGTAGGTGTCGTAATACGGACTGATCGTCACCCCCTTGTCGTAGACGCGGATCTTTTCCTGCAAAGCGGTGTCGTCGTAGACCAGCATCTTGCGCGATCCCACAATGGTGGCGCGCCGGATTTTGTTGGGATCCAGCCAGCTTACGTGGACGAAGGCGATCAGGTTGTTGGCGAAGCGCAAGGTGAGCATCGCCACGTCTTCCATGTTATGGCGGTAATGGCTCTGGCCATGGCAGCTCACTTCGTGCGGCATCTGCCCCAGCAGCATCAGGATTATCGAGATGTCGTGAGTGGCCAGGTCCCAGGCGACGTTGACGTCGCGCTGGAACAGACCCAGGTTGGCGCGCACGGAGCTGACGTAGAAGATGTCGCCCAGCTCGCCGCTGCAAATGATCTCGCGGATTTTCAAGACCGGTGCGCTGTACTCGAAGGTGTGGCCGACCATCAGCGTGACGCCGCGCTCGCGCGCCATGGTGCGCAGCCGATGGGCCGCGGGCGCCGAAGTGGCAAGCGGCTTTTCGACCAGGGTGGATTTGCCCGCCGCCAGGCTGCGGCTGGCGATATCGAAATGCGTGCTGACGGGAGTCGCCACGATTACCGCCTCGATTCCGGAATCGCGCAATACGTCGTCGAGTTCGGTGGTGGTTTCGATGGCGGGGTAGAGATTCTTGACGTGTGCCAGACGCTGATGGCTGAAGTCGCAGCAGACCACCCGCCGGGCGCATTGCATCTGGTAGAGATTGCGGGCCCAATTCGGGCCCCAGTAGCCCAATCCGACCACCGCCACTCCGCCCAGGGTCCGGCGCCTTGCGGCGGCAGCGTGCGCACCGTGCTCCGCTGCCTCACCAACTGCTACAGATTGTAGGGTCACGTACATCCTCCAAAACCCAGCCACCGGCGGATGAGCGCCGGTACCGGAGGCCGGTAGCCGTTTAAGATCACACCGCTTGGGCGATGCCCGGCTGCGCGCAGCACAGCGGCGGTGGTCAGCAGTTCCCGTTGTTCGGTGTGCCGGTAGCGGGCCACGATCAGAATCGGATCGGTGGGCCGCGCCAGCGCCAGCATGCGTGGTTCCAACCGGATCACGCCCAGGTCGATGACCGCGATCGGGAAGCGGCGCATCAGGCCGCCCAGGTCCTCCAGCACCGGTTTGGAAAGCTCCGTCGGCGCGCGCGCGATCAACTCCAGGCGCGGCCACGCGGTGCGCTGTGCGCCGATTGACATCGCAATGGTCAAATCGCGGGGCTGCGCAGCGCAGCGCGCCAGCAGGCTGCGCAGCGCGGGATGGCGCAGATGGGCGTCCATCAGCAGCGTGCGCATCGCCAGGCGCTGGCTTATATCGAGCGCGATCGCAGCGGCGATGGTGGAGGCGCCGTCGCCAGGCCGGCATCCGGTGACGAGCAGGCGCACGTGCTCGTCGCGGCAGCCCAACGCCGCCAACTGTTCGCTCAGCCTGGCCAGCGCCGGATCGCGCGCCAGATCTCCGATCAAATCGCCGCGCTCCACCGATGCAACCGGTGTCGAGCGCGCCGCGTCCGCGGCCTCCTCCGTATCTGCCGGGACGGGCAGGACTTCGGTGGAAATGTTGGGGCGCAGAACCGTGGTCGATGCGCCGCGCTCGATCGCGGGAAAATGTTTGTTCATTTCAAATCGCCCCCGCAGGTTCATCCCGAGTTCTCCTGTCATTGAGGACGGCCAGCGCATGCAGGCCGGTGGTCTGCGAGATGGCAGCCAGCGAACAGATGCGTGGATCGCGCGTCTCAGCCCACCAGGCGGCACCGGCTGCGAACACGATCGCCGCCAGAAAACCAGCGAACAGATTCAGTCCGAGCCTGGGAAACACCGGCTCCAGCGGCCGCAGCGGCTCCTGCACGATGGTGACGTTGAGAATGCGGCTGCGGTTGAGCGCATCGGCGGCGCGCGCCTCTTCGCCCTTGCGCACGTAAGACATGAAGGCCTGCCGGTCGCTATCGACCTCAAGCTGCAGGCGCTCGATCTCCAGGCCCTCGCTGGCCAGGCTCTTGAGCTGCTGACGCAGCGATTCGACTTGCCTGGCCTGCACCGCCTGGGTGGCCTTGAGCGTGGCCAGTTCGCTGCGTGCGTCGGCCAGGTCCGAGTCCAGCGACTCCCAGGTCGGATTGACGTCGGTGGTGCTTTCCTGGACCTCGCGATGGTTTTCGCGCTCCAGGACTGCACGTGCGGCCTGCAGCTTGGCGTCGATCTCGCGGATGCGTGCGCTGGTGGGCTGATAGCGGCTGAGCAGCTCGGCACGCTCTGCTTCCAGTTGCAGTACCTGAGGCTTGAGCTGCTGCAGGGCCAAATTTTGTACCACCCTGGATTCCTTGGCGCGGCGCTGCGGCGTCTTCACCATCTGCGCCTGAATGGCGCTGACGCGTTCGGCGGCGGCGTCCAGCGAAGCGGTGGTCTTGCGATAGTCGGCCTCGGCCGCGTAAAGCTGCGTGATTAAGGCCTGCTGCTGCGCGTCGACGGCGGTAATGCCGGTCTGCATCTGCGCGCTGCGCAGGCTTTGCTGGGCGCGATTGAGACGTTCTTCGAGCAGGCGGCGCTGGGTTTCAAAGAATTTCTCAGCCTGCGTATCGTGTGAAATGCGGGCATGAAGATCGAGGTAGCGGCTGAGCAGCCGGCCCAGGAATTGGGCGCTCCACCCCGGGTCATGGGCGCGGAAGGCGATTTCGATCACGTTGGAGCGCTTGATGACCGAAGCGGACAGGTCGCGTTCGATCCGTTTGGCCCATTGCTCGCGCGGGGTCATCGCGGGAACGCCGTGCATCGCCTCGTATCCCATTGCGGGCAGCGCCCACAGCGCTCGCAGGCGGGCCACGGCCGATACCAACAGCCCGCCGCGCCGCTGTTCGGGTACGTCCTGAAGGGCGTCGCGAATCAGCAACGGACTGCTCAGCAACTCGATTTCGGAATTGAGATCCTGCTCGGTGACCGGACTGGTCAGGGAGGAGGGCTGGTTGGCGGAATCCTGCTGCAGACCGGGCGAGACCAGCAATTGGGCGCGGTTGGATTCAACCAGGACCTTGGCGACCGACTGATAAGTGGGCGGCAATGCCAGCGACGCCAGGGCGATTATGCTGAAGGTAAACAGCCCCGCCTGCAAAGCCACCGCCCAGCGCCGGCAAACCATCTCGACCGCCAATTGCAGTGTTTGCGTTCCCATGCGGTGTCTGCCCTAAAAGAGCGGCGCGTTGAGGTATGGAGCGACCGGCAGCAAATCGCGGATGTATTGCTTGACGAACAGCCCGGCCTGGGCGATGCCGCTGCGCGGCACGATCAGCATGTCGGCCGGCACCAGCACGACGTCGTCCTGGTGCCCCTTGCTCTTGAGCGCCCTGCCCAGATCGAGCGGTTCGTCGTGCGGCTGTCCGCAGGCGTCGCGCCTGACCAGCACGACATTGCCGGGTCCCGCCGCTTCGGTCAGGCCGCCCGAAGCGGCGATCGCCTGCAAGGCAGTCATTCCGGGCTGCAGCGGCACGGCCCCCGGATGGGCGACCTCGCCCTGCACGAACACCATGCGCCCGGGCGTCTGATCGACCCGCACCGTGGCTCCCGGGCTGCGCAATTCGGTCGAATAGAGCAGATCCAGTCGGGCTGCGAGCTGGACGGAGGTCAGTCCCGCCGCTGTGACTCCGCCCACCGCGGCCAGTTCGATCCTGCCGTCGGGTCGTACGGTGGTGTCGGTATCGAATTCCGGATTGAGGTAAAAGCTTAGGTGGAGTTTGTCGCCGGGCTGGATGCGGTAGGCCTCATCGGCGGCGGGCGGAATGAGGCAGTCGAAGGAGGCGCGGTGGGTTCGCGGGGCCGGCGGGCCGGGGACGTCGGAGCGGGCCGCGCCGGCGGCTGCGCAGGCGGCGCAGGCCAGCGCGCACCACAACAGCGCGGCCACGCGCAAGGCGCCGCGCGCGGCAGGTGCGTGTCTGCAATTGAAATAAACTGAAATCAAGAAAAGAGAACCCACGCGCTGCTTTTATGCCGACCGGCTATATGTGTCAAGCAGATATATCAAATACTATTCAAATCGAGTTGAGTATAAACCGCCCGACGGCGTTCAGGCACGCCGCCAGATCGCCAACGTTGGCGGCGGAAACCAGGTCCGCAGATCGATCAGAATCGATCAGGTAAGAGGGAGAAAATTTTCGTGCGCAACCCGTTGCACCTGGAGCGTGGCGCCTCACACATGCGACCGGGAGGACACTCGCGAGCGTGAATTAGATTCAAACCGTGTCGTCTATTATAGGTTGGATTCTTCGGGCGATTTCGGCGATGACAGGACGCCGCGGAGTGGATGCCCAGCGGTCCGCAACCGCCCAGCGCCGCCGCGCGGCGAAAAATTGCCGGACGTCCTGACGTCTATGTTGCGCTAAAAATAAATGCGAATGAAAATAAACTATCCCATAATGTCCCGGTCAAACGATGGAGCCGCCTGGCGCCGATTCGTTTCCGACGCGGCAATGGATAGCGGCCCACGTCCATATCGCAAAGGAAGGAAGATGAATTGAAAGCGACACGACACAAAGAGCGCGCTCACCGCACCGCCGCGCCCGCTCCCGAGTTCAGCCCCGTGATGACGATCCGCGAAGCGGCCGAGTTTCTGCACTGCCACACCTCCACGCTCTATCGTCTGGCCAAGAGTGGACAGATCCCGGCCTTCAGGCTGGGCGGTAGCTGGCGCTTTACGTGGGAAGGGCTTGAGCGCTGGATGCGCCGCAGTTCCGGGGTCAAATGAGCCGCGCCCTCGCCGGTGCGCGTGCTTGAAGCCGCACCAGAGTATGCGGCCTGAGCAGGCACACATGCACCGCTCAGACGGCGATGCCGCGCTTGCGTGAGCACGGGGCGCGCCGCGGCCCATCGCGCACCGCTTGGGTGCGATGCACTGTCATTTCATAGTGGACGACCGGGCGGGTCGCAGATTGCGCTCAGCGGCGGGATTGCCCGCCGGCGGTTGCCGGCGCCGGCCGCCATCGCAAGCGAGGCTGGTATTCAGCCGCTCCTGCATCACGCAAGCGGCGGGCGGAAAGGGGCCGCCGCCGCCGTGAAGAATCCAGGCGGCGGCCTGCCGGGCTCACGTGGGCTTCGGCGGGCGGCCGCTCGCCGCGCAGTGCACGCAGCCATCGGCGCAAGCTGTCCGGGTCGAGGCCCAGGATGGCGCACAACGGCTCAAAAGCGAACAGGCCGCGTTGATCGCGCGCCTGAAACCACGCATTGACCTCGTCAAACGCAAGGCGATTGTCCCGTCCGTGGCGATGCATCGTGCGCACGTAGGTGTTGATCGCGTCTTGCAAAACGGCGATCAAAAGTCTGATCTCACCCTCCACCGGCGAACCCCAGCGGCCGAAGAACTGCGAAGGCAACACGCAATCGGGTTGCGCGATCGAGTCCAGGCACCGATGCCAGCCGTTGGATGTCTGCGCTGGTGCGTCGCCAATTGAAGCACCGGATCTGAATTGGTTGTTGCGCATGGCGTCCCCTCGTTGCGTTTGGGTAATCGCACAGGCGACCAAGCAGATTCGGTGCCAATAACTTTCAAAAAGGCCAAGACCTGAAGTCTGACAAAAATGTTTCAATTGTCTCCGATCCGCACAGTGCGACGGATTGGGCTGGCCCATTATTCAGATCGGGGTGCGGAGATTTGTCTCATTTGAAACAAGTTCCGGGCGACGCATGAAAAATGCGTCGGCGATGCCCTCGAATCGCTCGGCAGCTTGGCGCCGAGGCCTCCCTGGACGAGCCGCGACGCTTTGTCATCAACTGAGGTTTTTGGATTCCTGGCGCCAATCAGGCCGTTCGCGCGTTGGGCCGCCAACGTCGCGTTCGCGTCCAACCACTTCTTTGACGATTGCGCCTGGGTGCGGATAGCCGTCGCGAGCCGCCATTCGGCGTTGGTCGATGAGCCGGTAATACAGTCGTTCGTAATTAGCCGCCATCATGTCGGCGGTGAAGCGCGCTTCGAATTCGGCGCGGCAGGCCTGGCGCGCAATGGTGGAGATGCGCCGCACCGCCTCGGCAAGTCCCTCCACAGTGGAGGCGATGAATCCGGTTACCCCGTCTCTGATAACTTCGGGCACCGACCCGCATGGACGCGCGATCACTGGTGTCCCGCACGCCATCGCCTCGATCATCACCAGGCCGAATGGTTCGGGCCAGTCGATCGGAAAGAGCAGGGCAATTGCGTTGCCTAAAAATTCGCTCTTTTCCCGCTCATTGATCTCGCCAATGAACTCGACGTCTTGGGATTGAAGGAGCGGACGTACTTTGGCCTCGAAATAGGGCCGATCCACCGGGTCGACTTTAGCTGCGATCTTAAGCGGTATCCCGACGCGGCGGGCGACTTCGATGGCCAGGTCGGGACGCTTCTCGGGCGCGATGCGGCCGAGGAAGGCCAGGTACTTGCCGGGGCCGGGCGCGAACCGCAGTTGAGAGGGCGGCAAGCCGTGGTGGATCGTGCCCACCCAATTCAGGCCGGGCAAGGGCGCGCGCTGCGCGTCGCTGATCGACACCACCGGCGCCTCGGAGTAGTAGCGGTAGACGGCGAGCAGTTCGGGGATGTCGAGGCGGCCATGAAGCGTGGTAACGGTCGGAGTGCTCACCATCCGCGCGAACGGGAAGCTCCAGTAGTCCAGATGGCAGTGGATGACGTCGAAGCGATGCGCGTTAGCGAACACCTCGCTTAGCATCGGCAAGTGCAGGCTGTTGCCCCACGCCGCCATCCCGCTCAGCCTGAGTGCGGTGGGATGCAGGGTTTCGATTGGGGCAGCGACGGTCGAATCGCCTGCTGCGAACAGGGTTACGTCATGGCCGCGCCGGATCAGCTCCTCGGTTAGATAAGCCACGATCCGTTCGGTGCCACCGTAGAGCTTGGGCGGAACGCTTTCGTAAAGGGGAGCCACCTGCGCGATACGAAGGCGGCGACGAGCCTGTTTCAGCATTGTCGTAAAGCTTACATCTGCTTTCCTGGCAAACCGATTGCCGGTCTCTGAGTCATGATGCGCGGCCGACGCGGACCGGCCGCCGGGCGAACAGCCCGCAGATTTTATACCGGCGAACTGTGCGCCCGCTGGCGTTGCAAAGTGGGCTTATGCGGACCCTGCGCCCCTGCGTGGGGCGATTGTCGCGGCTGGAGCCGCCCTGGCGCCGCAGCCCTCGGGAGGGCGCCGATGCCCCGAGCCTGGCCACCATGCCGGAGCTCGACCCGCCCGTCGCATTCCGGCGCGCAGCCGCTCCGCGCCGCACGTCGGAAACCAAACACGAAGGGCACCTATCATTTCAGCAGACCTCGCTGAACGTCGTTTTTTCGCTTTTAGGAATAATCATCGATCGAACCTGCGCAAGGGGCCCGACAGTCACGGCCTCCGCGTCGCGGGCCTGGCCAAGGACGCCCGGCTTGGGGCGGCCTGACCGGCTGCGTTTCGAACGGCCAAAATTGCATCTGCCTGCCATCCCCCCTTGACAGCAAGCGCCCTCATGCACATTAAGCACGATCAGAAGGATCGGTTAGCTGTGGCGCCGGCCATGGCGAAGCCAGGGAAAGCTGCGGCTAACCGCCCCGCAGCTTTTTTGCTTTTTGGGGACAAGGAGGACGAATCATGAAGGTCAGGCCGCTCGGCGATCGGGTCCTGGTTAAGCGCATCAAGGAGGAGGAGAAGACCAAGGGCGGAATCATCATCCCCGATACCGCCAGAGAGAAGCCCCAGGAGGGGCGCGTCATCGCCGTTGGCAACGGGAAGACCCTCGACGATGGCAAAGTCGTGCCCCTGGAAGTCAAGGCCGGAGACACGGTTTTGTTCGGCAAGTACTCGGGCAACGACATCAAGCTTGACGGCGAGGAGCATCTCATCCTGCGCGAGAGCGACATTTTGGGTGTGATCGAGGCGCAATGATCAATCGGTGAAGAAGCTCACAGAGGGAGGCTGAACGAACATGCCGGCGAAGTTGGTCAAGTTTTCGGAAGAGGCCCGCGAGAAAGTCCTGCATGGCGTCAACGTACTGGCCGACGCGGTGACGGTGACACTTGGGCCGAAGGGACGAAACGTCGTTTTGGAAAAGAGCTTCGGCGCCCCTACCGTGACCAAGGACGGCGTTACGGTGGCCAAGGAAATCGAACTGGAAGACAAGTTCGAAAATATGGGGGCGCAGATGGTCAAGGAGGTCGCTTCCAAGACCTCGGATGTGGCCGGAGATGGCACCACCACGGCCACCGTGCTGAGCCGCGCCATCTTCACTGAGGGGGTAAAGATGGTGGCCGCCGGTCACGACCCGATGACCCTCAAACGCGGGATTGACCGCGCCGTCGAAGCGGTGGTCGGCGAACTCAAAAATCTGTCCAAGCAGACCAAAGACCGCAAGGAGATTACACAGGTCGGGACGATCTCGGCCAACAACGACTCGGCCATCGGCGAGATTATCGCCGAAGCGATGGAGAAGGTGGGCAAGGAGGGCGTGATCACGGTGGAAGAGGCGAAGGGCCTTGAGACGACCCTGGAAGTGGTGGAGGGGATGCAGTTCGATCGCGGCTACCTCTCACCCTACTTCGTCACCGATGCGGACCGGATGGAGGCGCGGCTGGAGGACGCCTACATCCTGATCCACGAAAAGAAAATTGCGGTGATGAAGGATCTGCTGCCGGTACTGGAGTCGATCGCCAAGACCGGCAAGCCGCTGTTGCTGATTGCCGAAGAGGTTGAAGGCGAGGCGCTGGCCACGCTGGTGGTCAACAAGATTCGCGGAACGCTGCAATGCGTCGCGGTAAAGGCTCCGGGCTTCGGCGATCGGCGCAAGGCGATGCTCGAGGACATCGCCATCCTGACCGGCGGCAGATGTATCGCGGAGGAGCTGGGTATCAAGCTGGAGAACGTGACGCTCCAGGATCTGGGGCGGGCCAAGCGAATCGTCGTCGACAAGGACAATACCACCATCGTCGACGGCGCCGGCAAGAAAGCCGATATCGAGGCCCGCATCAAGCAGATTCGCGCTCAGATCGAGGAGACCACCTCCGACTATGACCGCGAGAAGCTCCAGGAGCGGCTGGCGAAGATGGTGGGCGGCGTGGCGGTGGTCCGGGTTGGCGCGGCGACCGAGGTCGAGATGAAGGAGAAGAAGGCGCGCGTCGAGGACGCCCTGCATGCGACCCGGGCCGCGGTCGAGGAGGGCGTCGTGCCCGGCGGCGGCGTGGCGCTTATCCGCGCTTCCTCGGCGCTGGAGAATCTGCGCGCAAACGAGGAAGAAAAATTTGGCATCAATATCGTTCGCAAGGCGATCGAAGAGCCAGCGCGCTGGATCGCTCAGAACGCCGGTCATGAGGGCTCGGTGGTGATCGACAAGATCAGAAGCGGCAAGGGCGCCTTTGGATTCAACGCGGCCACCGAGGAATTCGAAGACCTGATGAAGGCCGGCATCATCGACCCGACCAAGGTCGTGCGCAGCGCCCTTCAGAACGCGGCCTCGGTCGCCGGCCTGCTGCTCACGACCGAATGCGTGGTCGCCGAAAAACCGGAGAAAAAGCCGGCGTCCGGAGCAGCACCGCCGATGGATTACTAAAGGGTGCGGAAGAAGTCGGCCGGGCCTTTATCCTCAATGCGTGTGTTCCGCACCTTGGCTGAAAGATGGCTGCTTTGAGCAGGTAGCGGAAAATGTTCTGCTACCTGCCAGGTACGAGCGCAGCGAGGGAGCGCTGTTATGAAACGTAGTTCAAAGCCGGTTTCCAAAACCAAATCCGGCAAGAGCGCAACAACCAAGGTAAGGAGCAAGACGCCGGGGACCGGAACAGAAAAGACCCCCCCTTCAGACAAGGCCCAAGGCTCCGGCGAAAGCCCATCTTAAGCTAGGGGCGTCCTTGGGGGGGCCAGAAGTTTATGCAGCCCGCGCGTTTCGTGCCGCGGGCCGGCGATGTGGTGAGCTTTTTGCCGGCCGGCTGCAGACGGGACGCGCGGCCCACACACCAGTTCGACTTCAGGGGATGAGAAAGATGCCGGGTCGAGCTGGCCACACCTGGCCTGGGGCAAGCAAGCGACTGCTCCAACTCCTGAGCATCGTCTTGCTGTTGACGCTGGCGCCGGTCGGCGCAGCGCAGGTCAAGCCTGCCTCGGGAGTCGGCGAACAAGTATGCAATGTTCAGGCGGATTTCTTCCTCGGACTAGAAGATTATCCGGA
>Ga0070737_10003524_pt1 | contig 16746 bp, 17 predicted proteins | sample Coa_R1_10_FD_66438 | JGI IMG/M metagenome (GOLD analysis project Ga0070737, IMG submission 66438) | Surface soil microbial communities from Centralia Pennsylvania, which are recovering from an underground coalmine fire - Coalmine... | ecosystem: Environmental > Terrestrial > Soil > Unclassified...
CAGGCCGACGTAGTTCTCGGCCAATGTCGTGGACGCGGCGCGCGAGCTTACCACATAGTCAAGCTCCGCCCACCAGCTACCAAGCGCGTCAAGATTTTCCGAATCGTAAGGATTTTCTTCCGCGTAGATGAACGAGCGGCGATGCGAACGGGCCCCAGGCCGGCATCCCGTGGAAGAACAGAATGAGCGATGTGCTCTCCCCATCCCCCGGATTTACAAACGCCGATCCCGTAGCCTCACATCTCGGTTAAGCCTTTGCGCCTCGCGCGCTTCAAATTGCAGCGCATCAGCCAAACTCATGGAATAGCCTCGGTCTATCAGAGATTTCAGCCGCCAGATATGCGTTGCGGGCCACTGCGCCACCGACTGCGCCAAGGCAAAAGCCTCAGTCATTAAGCTGTCATCCGGCACCACGCGGTTGACAAAGCCAAACTCCGCCGCCTCCCGGGCCGTGACCTTGCGGGCGCTGAGCGAAATTTCCTTGGCCCGATACGGCCCGACCACGCGCGAAAGTCGTTGCGACAGCCCCCAGCCCGGCAACAATCCGATCTTGGCATGGGTATCCTGGAACCAGGCCGATTCCGCAGCCAGCACGATGTCGCAGGCCAGGGTGATTTCGAAGCCGCCGGTCACGGCAAGCCCGTTGACGGCCGCAATCACCGGCGTCTTCAGCCCGGCCAAGGCCGCACCGAGGTCGGTAGCCTCGACATTCTCCGCCACACTCTGCCCCGAGGCGCCGAGTTCCTTCACATCAAGACCGGCGCAAAACGCGCGGCCGCGTCCCGTCAGAATAATCGCCCGAAGGTCCTCACGCGCATCCAGGTCCCGCAGGCGCGCGAGCAAAGCGGAACGCAGCGCGTGATTGAGCGCATTGAGCGCGTGCGGGCGGTTCAGGGTAAGCGTCGCCACTCCTTGGGAAATATCCACCAGCAGCGGCTCTTCCTCCATGCCTGCTTCCTCCTTGCGTGCCGGCACGCTTATCGGCCGTTGAATCCGCGCGCGAAGCGTTCCGCCGCCCGGATGAACCGCACCGCCTGGGTGGCGTCGTCATAGTAAGGATCCTGCCCCAGCCGATGTTGGTATTCGTAAAGGACCGCAAGCTTCCACGCCGCCATGGCCGCATACCAGCCGAGCCCCGAGAGATCTCGCCCCGTCACCTCGGAATATCGGTTCAAGATTTCCTCCCGCGCGGGAAAGCCGGGCTCCAGAAACGCCGCGGAAAGCTCCTGTGTCGGCGTCAGTTCCTCTCCCGGCACGGGATAGCAGCAGACCATATAGCCAAGATCGAGGAGCGGATCGCCGATGGTTGCGAGTTCCCAGTCCAGGATCGCCCGCAAGCGGGGTGGAGAGTCCTCCGACCAAATCACGTTGCCGAGCCGGTAGTCGTTGTGGATGATCGCGGCCGCAGCCTCCTGCGGCACGCGCGCTTTGAGGAAATCCGCCATATCCGCCAAGTAGGCGGGCACAGGCCCCTCGCGCAGGTTCATAAGCCCTTCGAGGCGCCTCAGATGCCGCGCATTGAAGCTCTCCGGCCGGCCGAAATCGGCAAGCCCGCAGGCCTGCCAGTCAACCGCGTGCAGCTTCGCCAACGCATCCACCAGTTCGAAAGCCATTTCGCGCCCATACCGCCGCGCATCCATGCCCTGCGGCAGCCTGTCGGTCAGGATATGCCCGGGGATATATTCCATAATGTAGAACGGCACGTCCAAGACTTCCCCCGCCTGCGCCACCGCATATACCCTCGGCACCGGCACATCCCGTCCCGCGAGCGCCCGCAAGACGCGCGCCTCCCGCAAGACATCGTTGGCGCCTTTCGGAATCGGCGGGGGCGGAGGGCGGCGGAGCACGGCTTGCCCGCCCTTCACCCGAATCAGGTAGGTCAGGTTGGAATGGCCGTCACCGACCCGCCGCGGCGCGGGCGTGCCCTGGCGCAGGCCGTTTCGATCCAGGTAGGCCTCCAGGGCGGCCAGGCTTGTCTCGTCCCAGTCCCAGCTCATCGGGCCGTCTTGTTGAGTTCAATCATATGATCAAGATAAACTTGCGGCCATTGGCATTCGTACTGTCCGGCCGCTTCACGGCCGTCGATGTGCGCGCGGCAGGCCGCTTCCATGATCATGGTGGCATAGCGTCCCCCGGTCGGCAGCTTTACCAAGCCGAAACGCTCCATCTCCACCCGGCACTTTCCCCCTCGGATGTCGGTGATCTCCAGTTCAAGTGTGCGCTGCGACATGTCTTCATCAAACGTCGCCCTCTGCGCCGCGCGGGAAATCGGCACCAGCTCCCCCTCCCGCACCACATAGCCGCCAAAGCCCCACTGGCCCTTGGCCAGCCAGATCCAGGCGTTGACAACGCGCGATGCCTCCGGCGTATAGGCCACCAGCCACTTCCAGTGATGCGGCACCTGCCAGTGGCGCACGCCCCAGGAATGATCGCGGTGCCCGATGCCGTTGAGCGCGACGCGCTTGCCGTCCCAGGCGATGAAACCGTTCACCCAGCCCGACTGCTCCATGCGGTTCTGCGCAAACCAGAAGGGCAGGCCGTCCGGGTTCGAGCGATAGCTGAACGGGGCGTGGATGCCCTGGAACCGATAGTCCAGCTCGACCTTGTCGCTCTGGTAGGTGATCCGGGCAGATTTTTGGTCGGCCGGCTGCCGGACGCACAAGTTTCCAAGCCGGAAGTCGTCAAAATCCATCGTGTCCGGCACATCGCCCTGAACTTGATCGAGCACGTAGGGCTTTCGATCCTCGCCCCAGAGGATGAGGTTGAAACCGGCTTTGCCGGCACCGGTCAGATAAAGGTAGCACTGAAACCCCAAGGCGTGATCGGGCAGGATCATTTGCCAGAAAAGCGAATCGCGCGCCTTGTCACCCTCCTTCGCCCGGTGCCGCAGATCGTCGCCGGGCAGGTAACCCGGGTCGGTCATCTCGGGTGCATTTCTGATCCAGGATACCGTCATCGGTTATCTCCTTTGTGCCGAGAAATTCCGGCCAAATTATTTTCTCTTCAGGATTTCGGGCGTTACGGCTCGGTGAAAACCGTTGAATTCCTTAATGTTTTTTGCTTCATGGCTCCCGGTCCAGGTTTGCCGCAGGTTGGGTGCGCCGCCATCCACGCGCAGGCAGCTCCCAGTGATGTAGGCGGCGGCCGGCGAGAGCAGGTAAACAATCGCCGCCGAGACTTCGGATTCGGTGCCGTAGCGCGCAAGCGGGACCTTGCCGGCGTAGTCCAGCAGCCGTTGCCGAAATTCCGGCGGATAGGTGTCAAACCCGCTCGAGGCGATGCCGCCCGGCGCCACGCAGTTCACCCGCACGCCGGAATGGGCCCATTCGCAAGCAGCGGTTTCGGTCAAGGTCAGCATGCCGCCGCGCGCGGCGCCCGAATGCGCAAATTCCGGCCAACCGTGCCACATATCGGCAATAATGTTCACGATCGCCCCGCCGTGCTGTTCCATCCAGCGCCGATAGGTCTCGCGCATAAAAATGAAGCCGCCGGTCAAGTTGTTGCGCACAACCGCTTCGAAACCCTTTGTCGAGATCGTCTTCATTTCGGCGCGGTACTGACCGCCCGCATTGTTTACTAGGCCGTCGATCGCGCCGAATCTCTCAAGCGTCCGATCAATCACCGCAATCACCTGTTCTTCTTCGCGGATGTCGCAGGTCATCGCCGCAACCGTGCCGCCGTCTTCGGTGATCTCTTTGGCCACATTCTCCAGTTTCTCTGCATTGCGCCCGACAATCACGACATTCGCACCGAGATACGCGAGCTCGTGCGCCGTACAGCGACCAATGCCGGAGCCGCCTCCCGTCACGATAATCGTGCGATCCTTAAAAAGCCCCGGTGCAAAAACAGAGTTATAGGCCATGGTTCAGATCCTTCCACCGCCGCGCTGCCTGCGTCCGCCGGGCGAATGCGCCGCCATCGAAACGGAAAGAATATCGCCTCGGCATCAGGCAATCTCGGCGATCCCCTGATCCATCACCGTGCGATCCCCAACCTTCACCTCGAAGAAAACCTGGCCAGCCTCGCGCCAGCAGGCGAAATCCAGCTTGTCGCCGGGCATGACGATATTCGCGAAACGAAGACTGAGGGCTTTCAGCCGCCCCGGATCGCCGCCGCAGAAGGCGCGGAGAATCACTGCGCAGGCGGTGCCGTAGGAAGCCAGTCCGTGAAGGATCGGCCGCTCGTATCCGGCTTTGCGTGCAATATCGTAGTCGGCATGGAGCGGGTTATAGTCCCCCGAAAGGCGGTAAATCAGGGCGGCGCGCGGCGAGGTCACCACGCTTTCGGCATGGTCCGGCATCCGCTCGGGCATGCGCGGCCGCTCGAGCCTGGGCAGCGGCTCTCCGCCAAAGCCGCCGTTGCCGCGCAGGGCAACCGTCTGATCGATGGTGCAGTAGAGCACTCCGTCATAAGCGTCTCGCACCTGCCTTTGCAGGATACAGACGGCGCCCTTGTCGGGGCCGCGATCATAAAGTTCCGCAACCCTCGCACGGCTGACAACCTCCGCCTTCGGCGGCAGCGGCTGATGAAAACGGGCCGCATGGGCCATGTGGAGCACTCGGACCCAGTCAATCTCCAATTCGGGAATCTTCGGCCACATGCCGGGCGTTGCCAGCGTCACGGCAAACGCGGGCAGAACCCGGAGCCGATCCTCGAGAAGGAAGTTGAGATCATCGCTTTCACCGGGCGTGATGGGCATGCCGATCCCAAGCGCGTAAAGGATCGCATCACGGGCGCTGTAGGACTGGCGCTGCTCGCCGAAATCCCAATTCAGCAGCCGCTGAGGATCGAAGGCCATCAGACCGGATCCCAGGTAAAGACGTCGCCCGAACGATGCAGCGGATAGAAATCATTCGCGAACTGGGGAAAGACACGCGCGATGATCGTCTCCGGTGTCCAGCCGTCGCTCGTGTGCGCGGTGCGCAGGGGGCGCGGCTGCGAAAAAAGGTAGATCTCGTTATTGCGGGAGCCGAACACTTGCCCGGTGACGCCGTTTGCGCCATCCGAACAGAGCGCGACGCAGAGTGCCGCAACTTTCTCAGGAATCAGCTTTTTCAGCCCCTCCACGCGCTTTTGCTGCTCCGGCGTGTTGGTCGGGATCGAGGAAACCATGCGCGTCCAGGCAAACGGCGCGACCGCGTTCGAGCGAACGTTGTAGCGTTGCATGTCGAGCGCGATCGATTTGGACAACGCCACAATGCCGAGCTTCGCAGCGGCGTAGTTTGCCTGGCCGAAATTGCCGATCAGCCCGGAAGTCGATACCATATGCACATACGCCCCGCTCGCCTGCTCTTTGAAATACGGGGCGGCGGCGCGGGAAACGTTGAAGCTGCCCTTGAGGTGAACGCCGATGACGGCGTCGAAATCCTCCTCCGTCATTTTGTGAAAGAGCACATCGCGCAGATTGCCGGCGTTATTCACCACGGCGTCGATGCGGCCGAAATTGTCGAGCGCGGCCTGCACCATTTCGTGTGCATCATTCCAGCTCGCGACCGAACCGAAATTGGCCACCGCCCGGCCGCCGAAAGCCTCGATCTCGCGCACCACTTCCTGCGCCGGCCGGCTGTCGTGCTCGCCGTCTCCGCTCAACGAAACGCCAAGATCATTGACCACCACGGCCGCACCTGCACGCGCCATTTCCAGTGCCACGGCCCTGCCCACGCCTCTGCCGGCGCCGGTGACAAGCACCACTTTGCCGTCCATCACGCCCATTCGTGTCTCCCCGTTCTTCAGAATGCTGTTTGGCAATGTGCGGTCGCCTCGCGACCCGCATGTGTTCAGTATCCTTCGCGGTCAGTAGCTTTTCGGCAGATCCAGGACTTTTTCCGCAATGAAGCACTGGATGAGCTGCTCGGTGACCGGCGCAATACGTGTCACCGTCACCTCACGCAGCAGGCGCTCGACATGGTACTCCTTGGCGTAGCCGAACCCGCCATGCGTGAGCACCGCCTGAAGGCAAGCATCATAGCCGGCACGCGCCCCAAGAAACTTGCCGGCATTGGCTTCGGCCCCGCACGGTTTTCCGGCATCATAGAGTTCCGCCGCCTTCATCAGCATCAGCCAGGCAGCCTCAAGATACATCCACCGCTCCGCCAGCGGATGCTGGATGCCCTGGTTCATGCCGATGGGTCGGTCGAAGACGATGCGCTCCTTGGCATATTTGACCGCGCGGTTCAGAGCATCGCGCCCGATCCCCACCGCTTCCGCCCCGACAAGGATCCGTTCCGGATTCAGAGAGTGCAAGATGTAGGAAAAGCCTTTGCCCTCTTCGCCAATTCGATGCTCTTCAGGAATAAAAAGGTCTTCAATGAAGATGGTGTTGGAATCCACCGCCTTGCGACCCATTTTGGGAATGCGTTGGACCTCGATATGGCTGCGATCGAGATCGGTGTAGAAGATCGTGATACCGTCCGTCGGCCGCTTGCAGTGCTCGAACTTGGTGGTGCGGGTGAGCAGCATGATCTTGTTCGCGACCTGAGCGGTCGAGGTCCAAACCTTCTGCCCGTTCACGCGATATCCGCCGGGCACCCTCTCGGCAAAGGTTTTGATGCGGGTTGTGTTAAGCCCTGCATCCGGTTCGGTGAAGCCGAAGGCGACCTTGTCCTGACCCGAGACCAAGCGCGGTATCCATTCCGATTTCTGCGCGTGTGTGCCGAAGACGACAATGGGATGCGGCCCGAAGAGATTGATATGAACGGAAGAGGCCGCGGCCATTCCGCCGCCATGGCCCGCCACTTCGTGCATCATCACCGCAGCTTCCGTGACACCGAGGCCGGATCCGCCGTATTCCTCCGGCATGGTGATGCCGAGCCATCCCCCCTCCGCCATCGCGCGATGGAACTCCTCGGGGAAGCGCCCGTCATTGTCCCGCGCGAGCCAGTAGTCCGCATCGAATTGCTTCACCACGCTCCGCACGCCCTCGCGGATGGAATCGATGGTGGCTTGCCGTTCTTCAGACGAAGCGCGCATGTCGGTCTCCTATCCTGCCCCCATCGAGGCAAGCACGCGCCGCGCCTGCTTGAGATGGGGGATGTCATACATTTTTCCGTCGACGGCGATGGTGCCGAGGCTTGGGTTTTCCTCGAAAGCGGCGACAATCCTGCGGGCAAGGGTGAGCTCCGCCTCGCTCGGCGCAAAGGCACGCCGGATCGAGGCAACCTGATCCGGATGGATCGCAAGCCGCCCCGCAAAGCCGTCTCGACGCGAGATCCGGCAGGATGCCTCCAGCCCTTCAGAGTCTCGGAAATCGGCATAGAGCGTATCCAGCGCCGGCACCTCCGCGTTGGCGGCCGCAAACAGGCAGAGCGCGCGGGCCAACTGGTAGGGTTGCGTCCAGCTCCCGTCGGGCTCCTTGTTCGCCGTCGCGCCGACCACGGCGGCCAGATCCTCCGCCCCCCAGGTCAGGGCCGCCAGCCGCGGATGTGCGGGCGCGTAAGAGCTGAGATTGAAGACGGCAGCCGGGGTCTCGGTCGCGACGACGATGATCTTCACATGTCCGCGTGCGATGCCCGCCGGACCCTCTAGCCGGTCGATCATCTCGGCAAGGCGCGCCACATCTTGCCCACCATTGGCCTTGGGCAGGACAATTCCATCAAGACCCGGACGGACCACCGCCTTCAGATCCTCGTCGGCGAGTCCGCTGTCCAACGGATTGATCCGAACCCAGAACGACCAGCTGCGCGGCCCGCTCGCGGCCGCGATCCGCCCGACACGTTGCTGCGTGCGGCGGCCTTGTTCGCGAATGCAACCGAATCCTCAAGATCAAGGATCAGCCCGTCGGCCCCGGACCCATGGGCCTTCTCGAACTTCCTCTCGGAATCGGCCGGAACGAAGAGAAGCGCCGTCAGCCTCATGCCGGGGCCTTCATCATCAGGGCAAGCCGCTTGCATTCGCAGACCATCTCGCCACGCTGGTTGAACCCCCGGTGCATGAAGGTCACAATGCCTTGATTGGGCCGCGACCTGCTTTTGCGTTTCGCAAGCACTTCCGTCTGCGCGCGGAGCGTATCGCCGCAAAAGACCGGTTTGGGAAACTTAACCTCTTCGAAACCGAGATTGCCGACGGTCGTGCCCAAGGTGGTGTCGGCGACCGTCAGCCCGACCACCAATCCGAGCGTGAAAAGCGAGTTCACCAGCGGCCGACCGAACTCCGTTTTCGATGCATATTCGTAATCGAGATGAATCGCCGCCGGGTTCATTGTCATGGTGGTGTAAAGCACGTTGTCCGCTTCGGTCACCGTGCGGCGGATGGCGTGATCGATGATCTCGCCTTCCACAAAGCCTTCAAACCAGCGTCCGGCCATGTTCGAGCCCCCTTACAACAGCCCGAAGATGGCAACCGAGGAAACCGAATTGGACGGCTGACCGCCGAGATTGTGGGTGAGCCCGAAATTGACCTTGCGCAGTTGCCGCTGTCCCGCGCGACCCAAGAGTTGCAGATAGACTTCATAGACCATGCGCAGGCCCGAAGCGCCGACGGGGTGTCCGAAGCATTTCAGCCCGCCGTCCACTTGGGCGGGAACGGCGCCGTCGCGATCGTAGCGGCCGTCCAGGATGTCAAAAGCCGCACGCCCCTCCTGCGAAAAACCCAAATCTTCCATCGTCACCAACTCGGTGATCGAGAAGCAATCATGCACCTCGATCAGGCTGATATCCGCCGCCGGGTTCTGAATTCCGGCTTCCTGATAGGCGCGGGCGGCGGCCACTTGCGTGTTGCGAATGGAGGCACCGTCCCAAGCGCTGTATTGGCTCTCCCAGCCGTTCGAGGTAGAGATCTGCAAGGCCTTGACAGCGACCAGTTCATCCGGGGCCTTGCCCAGCGCTTTCGCGATCTCGGGCGTGGTCACGATGGCGCAGGCGGCGCCGTCCGAGACACCGCAGCAATCATAAAGCCCCAACGGGTCGGCGATCATGGGCGCGTTGATGATGGTCTCCATGTCCACCGGTTTTTTGAGATGCGCCTTGGGCGAAATCGCGCCGTTCTGGTGGCTTTTCCAACTCACATGGGCCATGCCGCGCTTGAGGTCGGCAGCGTTGATCCCGTGTTTGGCGCGGTAGGCGCCGGCAAGTTGGGCAAAGGTGCCCGGCGCCGATCCATAGGGCATCCAGAGGTCGTTCACTACGCCTTTGGTGCGGATCGGCAATCCGCCAAAGCCGGTATCCTTCAATTTCTCCACCCCGAGCGCCATGGCGATATCGACGGCACCGGCGGCCACGGCGTAAACCGCGCCGCGCAAAGCCTCCGTACCGGTCGCGCACATGTTCTCCACCCGCGTGACCGGAATGTTCTGAAGGCGTAACGACGTCGCCAACGGAATTGCGGAATTGCCGATATTGACGTCATCGAGGGCCGAGCCCAACCAAGCCGCCTCGATTTGGTTCTTCTCGATCCCGGCATCGGCCAATGCCTCAGTGAAGGCCTCCACCATCAACATCTCGGCGGACAGATCCCAGCGCTCGCCGAACTCCGTGCAGCCCATGCCGATGATGACCACTTTGTTCTTGATACCGCTCGCCATTGCCTTAAGCCTCCTCGGGCAAATCCGGGCGCTCCGCCGGCGCCGCCTTCCAAAAATAGCTGCGGAACTGCCGCTGGCGGTCGATCGCCTTGATCCGAAACCGCATTCGGACCGCATCCCCCACGTCGAGACGGCAACCGTCCGTGTCGCAATATTCCATTGCGACCCGTGCTCCGTTTTCGAACTGCACGAGCCCGAAAGAGAACGGCGGATCGGGGGTATAGTTGAGCCTGTCGGCCGTGATCGAAAGCACCCTGGCCGGCACATCCCGCAGAACCACGTCCTGATACGGCTCGGGTCCGCTCGCATCCGGGTGCACCGGAATGGATGTCTTGGGGAACTGCACGTTCCCGGCAGCATCCCGCCCGCCGACAAAGCCATGTATCTCGCGCCCGTGACGCAGCAGGGTGGAGGCCGAAACCTTTTGGTTCACCTCGGCCCGCGGCCCCCAATCGAGCGCGAGCGCCCCTGTCAGGTTCAGAAACCGGCTGTAGGAGTTCAGAACGACACCCTTCTTGAGTGCTGCGGCGGTCGTGCCGTTTGCAACCCCGGTCGCCTCCAGCACGAGCGCGTCCGCCCCGTTGCCGAAGCCGGCGACGAGCAGCTTCGCCCCGGGCTGTGCCCGATCGAGTGCCAGGGCCAAGCCGAAGAGCGGCATCGCAGCCCCGAGATCGCCGGCCTGGGCTGCGATTTCCGCGCAAAGGTTCGGCGCCTTCAGGCCGCATGCTTTGGCCGCTTCGCGGTAAATTCCCTCGACCGCCTCGGGAACGACAGCCCATGAAATTTCGCCCGGCGCCACGCCGGCTTTGTCCAAAGCGGCCTTGATGGCCGGCACATAGACTTTTCCCACAGCCTGGTCGCGCACAAATCGGTCCTCGGCGCCGTAGGGCAGCCCGCGTTCGGCCGATGTGTAACTATCCAGCAGATCGAGGTTGATGGTTGCTGAACCCAGCAGCCGCGCGATCCCATTTCCCGGGCCGACCAGCGCTGCCGCAGCCCCATCCCCCCAATTCAGATGCTGCGCGCCTCCGGGCATTGCCGTGCGTTTCTCTCCGGCAGCCACCAGCTCCGTCGCCCCGCCATGTAACGCACGAAGCAGGGCGGTGACGGCGGCGCGGCGTGAATTCCCCGTGTCCTGCGCAAGCGCTCCGGGATCAAGCTGCAGCGCGTCGATCAAGAGCCCGGCATGCGAGCGATCGGTGAACGGGGCGGAGGTCGAGGCAAAGACCACCACCGCGGGCGACTCCGAGCCCAGAACGCCGCGCGCCGCCTCCACCGCCATGGTAAGAGCATCCTCATCCCAGCCGGCGACCGCACGCCTTCCGCGGCCTGCACCGCCCAATCCCGACCAGCGAAGTTCCTGCCGGGCCACCTTGCGGTCGAACCGCAACAGCGGCAGGTATCCGGCTACCGATTTTAGGCTTGCTTCGGCCATACGCGTTTCCCTTCGGATTTTCCGCAAAAATAGCTTGCCAGCTGATTGTTCGCAAGCATATTATTTTTTGCAGGTTCCCGAAGGGCGCCGAACGCCCGATTGCAAGTTGACCAATGGAGGCAATGTGCGCGATTTACAAGGAAAAATGGCAATCGTGACCGGCGGCGGACAAGGTATCGGTCGCGCCATTACGCTGCGTCTTGCAGAGGAAGGATGCAAGGTCGCGATCTTCGATGTGAGGCCGGAAATCGCCGAGGAAACGGCAAAGGAAGGCAATGCCAAAGGGGGCGTGGTCAAGGTTTACGGCGTGGACGTATCCGATCAAGAGGCGGTCAATGCCGCGGTTGCGCAAGCGGAAAACGATCTCGGGCCGACCTGGCTTCTGGTCAACAACGCCGGCTGGGACAAGCCGGCCCCGTTTTTGGAGACGGACAAGCCGCTTTGGGACAAGATCATCGCCATCAACCTGAACGGCCCGCTGAATATGCATAAGGCGGTGTTGCCCGGCATGGTCAAACGCGGTGGCGGCCGTGTTGTGAACATTTCCTCTGATGCGGCGCGTGTCGGCACCTCCACGGAGGCCGTCTATTCGGCCTGCAAGGGCGGGATTATCGCATTCACCAAATCGGTGGCGCGGGAACTTGCGCGCAACAATGTGCTTTTGAATTGCGTTTGCCCGGGCCCGACCAACACCCCGATGATGCAGACGGTTCTCGGCGAGGGCGAACACGCGCAGAAATGGAAGGACGCCATGGTCCGCGCCATTCCGCTGCGCCGCATGGGTGAGCCGGAGGATTATGCCGGAATCGTGGCCTTCCTGGCCTCATCGGATGCCAACTACATCACAGGCCAAGCCATCTCGGTTTCGGGCGGTATGAACATGGTATGATCGATGCCGGGCCCGATATGCATCGCGGCGCGGAGATCCCGGCGCGCCGCATGCATGCCGCGCATGATTGCGAGGATGCCGTTTTTGCAATTTTCTCTCGCATGCAGGCGGATTTCCTGAACGCATATGCAAAGATGCATACGCAAAGATGACAGAATCTTCGTTTGCTGACTTGCTTTAATAAGTTGCGATGCCAGTGCGTGGCGAAACGCGGCGCTTGGCAGAGGCGTCTCGGTGCAAGCAGAGGCGTCTCGGCGCAACAAGATCCGGGCAAGAAGATTGGAGTTTTCACCACCGAACCGAGGAGGCAGTTTCATGGCTCAGACACCCAAGTTCACCGATATTCTCTATGAGGTTAAAGGCCGTGCCGCCTGGATCACCATCAACCGGCCGCAGGTTTACAACGCGTTCCGCGGGCTGACGGTTGAGGAATTGATCCAAGCTTTTCAGCTTGCCGGCAACGACAAGACGATCGCCTCGATCGTGCTCACCGGCGCGGGAGACAAAGCATTCTGCACCGGCGGCGATCAATCGGCCCATGAAGGCAATTATGACGGGCGCGGCGTGGTCGGGCTGCCTATCGATGAACTTCAAGGAATCATCCGCGATGTCCCGAAGCCGGTCATCGCCCGCGTGAACGGCTATGCGATCGGCGGCGGCCATGTGCTCGTGACGCTCTCGGATTTGGCCATTGCCGCCGATACCGCCAAGTTCGGCCAAGTGGGACCGAAGGTCGGCTCGTTCGACGCCGGTTGGGGAACGGCGTTGCTTGCCCGCATCGTGGGGGAAAAACGTGCGCGGGAGATCTGGTATTTGAACGAGACCTACACCGCCGAGGAAGCGCTCCAGATGGGCCTGATTAACAAGGTCGTGCCGATGGCGGAACTCGATGCCGCCGTCACCAAGTGGACGGACACGCTTGCCGAACGCTCGCCCACCGCAATCGCCTTTCTCAAACGGTCCTTCAACGCCGACAGCGAAGCCATCCGCGGTGTCAGCAACTTGGCCCTGCATGCCGTGAAACTCTACTACGCCACCGAGGAATCGAAAGAAGGCGTCAGGGCTTTTAAAGAAAAGCGCAAGCCGGACTTTTACAAATACGTGGATTGATGCCCGAGCGAATCACACCCGGCGAGCTCGGGCGGTATTTGCCGAAGAGCGGGCTGTGTTGGATCACAGCCTGCTCGGGCGAATCGCGGGTCTTTCAGCAGGGGCTTGCCGGCCTTTCTCTTCCGGATCTTGTTTTCACGGGTATTTTTGTCCCAGGTCTCAACCGCTTGTCTTATTTGCTGGAGACGGACGCGCGGGTTCTGACTTTCTTTATGATACCGGAATTTTCCGGATCCGACAAGGTTGCGTTTCTGCCCCTGCCCTATCGGGAGATCCGCGCATGGCTCAGCGCCCATCCGCCGCATGCCGCACTGGTGATGTGCGCGCCGCCGGATGCAGACGGGCGATGCAGTTTCGGTCCCGTTACAGATTTCATCGCCGATATTTGGCAGCAGGTTCCGGTGTTGATCGCCCACCTGAATGCCGCGATGCCCGCCACCCGCGGCACGCCCGGGATTCCGATGGAACGCTTCACGGCTATCATTGAGGCGTCGCACCCGCTTCTGGAGACAAATCCCGGCACCGACGAAATTTCCGACCGCATCGCACGACACGTGGCAAGTGTGATCCCCGACGGGGCAACGCTGCAAGCCGGCCTCGGCCGCGTGCCGGAGGCGGTTCTGCGCGGACTCACGAAGAAACGGGGCCTGGCCATACACTCCGGTCTGATCGGCGATTCCACCCTAGAGCTTCTGCAATCCGGCGCACTGCGCGCCGAAATGCCGGTCACCGCCGGCGTCGCAATCGGCAGCCAGGCGCTTTACAATGCGGTTTCCGGTCCGGAATTCCGGTTCCTGCCGCCCTCTTATACCCACGATCCGGACACGCTTGCCAGGATTGAAAATTTCGTGACCATCAACTCCGCCATTGAGGTCGATCTCTACGGGCAAGCCTATGCCGAGGCGACGCCGGAAGGTTATATCTCCGGCCCCGGTGGAGCTTCCGACTTTGCCGCCGGTGCACGCGGCAAGGGCCGGCTGCGCATTGTCGTGCTTCCGTCAACCGCCGGCAGAGGCAAGATTTCGCGGATCGTGTCGCCGCGAAGTGCGACGGGCCCCGTCTCGCTCGGGCGGTTCGACACCGACCTGGTGATCACAGAACACGGAATCGCGGACCTCAGAGCAACATCGCACGCGGAAAGGCGGGCCGCTCTTCTCGCCATTGCCGATCCGGCGCACCGGGCGGCGCTGGCCGCAGCAAAGTGAACGTACAATCGGTTAAGCAGAATGCACGGTTGCTTGTTGCAAGTATCGATGCTAAAAGTGCGTTAGCATACGAACGGAAAGCTAGGGCCGATGATCGAACGCACTCTCTTCCGCGAAGAGCACCACATGTTCCGTGAGACCGTCCGCAAATTCGTGGAAAAGGAAATTGTGCCGTATCACGCGCAATGGGAAAAGGACGGGGTTGTTCCGCGCGAACTCTGGCTGAAAGCCGGTGCGCAGGGCATGCTGTGCTGCACCGTTCCCGAGGAGTATGGCGGGCTTGGGCTTGATTATCTGTTCGACGTCATCGTTTTTGAGGAATTGTGGCGCGCGGGTGCGTCCGGCCCCGGATTTATCATCCATACCGATCTGGTTGCGACCTATATCCTGAGCTTCGGAACCGAAGCTCAAAAGAGGAAGTTTCTGCCGAAGATGGTCTCGGGCGAGTGGATCGGCTCTCTCGGGATGACCGAACCGCACGCCGGTTCGGATCTCAAGGCCATCAAAACCCGGGCAGTGCGCGACGGCGATGATTATGTCATCAACGGCCAAAAGGTCTTCATCTCGAACGGCCAGCTTTGCGACGTGCTGGTGCTGGCAACGAAAACCGACAGCCAGGCAGGAGCGAAAGGTGTGACCCTGTTTCTTGTCGAAGGCAACCGCGAAGGTTTCAAACGCGGCAAGAACCTGGCGAAGATCGGGATGCATGCGCAAGACACCTCGGAACTCTTTTTCGACAATGTGCGTGTGCCGCGCGAGAACATGCTGGGCGAGGAAGGCCAGGGCTTTGTCCTGATGATGACCAAGCTCCCGCAGGAGCGCCTCGCGCAGGCGATTCGTTCCGCCATGGTGGCAGAAACCGTGATCGATTGGACCGTTGACTACACAATGAACCGGCAGGCCTTCGGACAGTCGATCTTCGACCAGCAGAACACCCAGTTCACCCTCGCCGCGCTGAAGGCCGAGGCAACCGCAATACGAGTCTTCACGGACAAGTGCATCGAACTCTTCATGGCCGGCAAGCTGGATTCCGTCGATGCCGCGATGGCCAAGTTGCTGGCCAGCGAGTTGCATTGCAAGGTCGTCGACCAATGCCTGCAGTTTTTCGGCGGCTGGGGCTATATGTGGGAAATGCCGATCGCACGTGCCTATGCCGACGCACGGGTGACGAAGATTGCGGGCGGCTCCGTGGAAGTGATGAAGCTTATCATCGCGCGCCGGATGGCCGAGGAAGCTCGCAAACGAAGCTAAACCCTCCTCCCCTCAAACTCCTCGGCGGCGCCTGCGGCGTCGCCGATTTTTTTGTCGAAAGCTTGGTGACACCGCACGCAATCTGCAGGATGGTACGAGAGGGAATGTCATCTCGGGTCATTCCGAAATGCGCCGTCCCCACAGCGGTTTTGTGCTCAGAATTACGGTATGCCTGCGTATGGTTATTCTCGCGACCCGAGCTCAATACCCCGGAACGGGGCGGCCGAGCCGGCAAAGGCTGCGGAAGGGGATATCCAGGCCCGACGATTCAGGCTAGAAATATGACCGCTGACCAAGTCGAAGGCTGATCGGGCGGCGAGGAAAAACCTGGAGTCGGACATGAGCGAGAGAAGATCTTGGGATTTGCGGCTGGGATACTTGATCCACGATGTGTCCCGTCTCCGCAGGGTATGTTTCGACCGCGAACTTGCGCCACTGGGCATCACCCGCTCGCAATGGTGGGTGGTTGCCTTTGTCTCCCGCAATGACGGTTTGACGCAGACTCAACTCGCCAATGAACTTGATGTCGGAAAGGTCGCGCTGGGGGCCCTGATCGAACGGCTGGAAGCCTCCGGTTTCGTCGAGCGCAGGACGCTTGGGTCGGATCGGCGGGTGAAGCGGGTCTTTCTGACGGAAAAGGCACACAAACTCATTGAAGACCTGATCCCCATCACCGAGAGCTTCAATGAGCGGATCCTTGAGGGAATCCCCCGAAAGGATCTGGAGGTGACGGCCAAGACGCTCTATGCGATGAAAAAGAACCTTATTGCCCTCCTCTCCGAACCTGAGGAAGAGGAGGCGGAGGAGCAGCCGGCGCCCCGTCGGTCCTCGCGGGCGAAAGAGCGAAGCCGCCGCATGGAGGCGGAGAGCCCCAAAGCGTCGGCCCAAAGGGCAACGCATTCCAAACTATCTGCCCGAACGGGAAGCCACGGCCGCAACGGCGGGCGTGCACCGATCCGGCAGCGGCGGGCGGGCGTTCTCTCCTAGAGCGGCCGCGGAAGCTGCAAGGCCGCATGGAACACCAAACGGCTGAAACAAAGTTGGCACACCGCAAAACCGCAGACGCTAGAGCCGGAGCGGGGCAGTCTTTGCGTTGAATACTCCCTATCACGTCTGAGGGATTAACCGACCCCGCTGCGAAACCCGGCAAAACGATTAAACGTCCCGCCACACCCCCGACCCCGGACAACCGCGAAAATGTCCGGGTGCGTCAGGGCCGGCAACATCAGACAGCGCGGAAAATGATGCAGGCGTTGGTACCGCCGAAGCCGAAGCTGTTGGAGAGGGCCGCGTTCACGCGGCGGCGCTGGGCTTCATGCGCAACACGGTCGATCACGCT
>Ga0070737_10003526_pt1 | contig 16739 bp, 14 predicted proteins | sample Coa_R1_10_FD_66438 | JGI IMG/M metagenome (GOLD analysis project Ga0070737, IMG submission 66438) | Surface soil microbial communities from Centralia Pennsylvania, which are recovering from an underground coalmine fire - Coalmine... | ecosystem: Environmental > Terrestrial > Soil > Unclassified...
GCATTCCGCATTCTGATCTGCATCCCCCAGCGGCGTGCCTATCCAGCACCTCCCATTTTCAGGATCATCTTGCATTAGAAACAAGTCCCGTTTCAGGATCATCTTGCATTGGACAATTCTGCGGAAAAGATCACCAATTTTAGCATGCTAAAATTTGGGGATTCTCTTATGACAGCCGCAGAGCGTATGGCACGGCCCTTGGCCGAAGCCGATCCGGAAGTCTATGAAGCCGTGCAACAGGAAATCGAGCGCCAGCATTCGCAGCTCGAACTGATCGCCAGCGAAAATTTCACCTCGGAAGCCGTCCTGGAAGCGGCCGGAACCGTGTTTACCAACAAGTACGCGGAAGGATATCCCGGCAAGCGGTACTACGGCGGCTGCGAATTCACTGACATTGTGGAGAATTTGGCGCGCGATCGCGCCCGGCAACTCTTCGGCGCCGAACACGCCAACGTGCAGCCGCATTCCGGCTCGCAAGCCAACCAGGCGGCGTACGCCGCGGTGTGCTCGCCCGGCGATACCATCATGGGCCTGAACCTGGCGCATGGCGGCCATCTCACGCACGGCCATCCGCTCAATTTTTCAGGCAAAACGTATAACGTGGTTGCCTACAACGTGCGGCGCGACGATGAGCGCGTCGATTACGACGAACTGGAAAGCCTGGCGCATCAGCACAAACCGAAGCTGATCATCGCCGGCGGCAGCGCCTATCCACGCATTTGGGATTTCCCAAGGCTGCGCGCCATCTGCGACGCGATCGGCGCCATATTTCTAGTGGACATGGCGCACTTTTCCGGCCTGGTGGCCGCCGGTCTGCATCCCAATCCGTGCCAGTGGGCCGATGTGGTAACCAGCACCACCCACAAAACCCTGCGCGGCCCCCGCTCCGGCATCATTCTTTCCAAGCACCAATACGCGGCAGCTATCGACAAGGTGGTTTTTCCGGGAGTGCAGGGCGGCCCGTTGGTGCATATCATGGCCGCCAAGGCGGTCTGTTTCCGCGAAGCCATGACTCCCGAGTTCATCGATTATCAGAAGCAGGTGCTGGCGAACGCCCGCACTTTGGCCGAAACGCTGGCCGGCGCGGGTTTCCGGATTGTCTCCGGCGGCACCGACAACCACCTCATGCTGGTCGATGTCTTTTCCAAAGGCGTGCGGGGCAAGGAAGCGGAACAGGCTCTCGACCGGGCGGGAATCACCGTGAACAAAAACGCTATTCCGTTCGATGTGAACCCACCGCTCAATCCCAGCGGAATTCGCCTGGGCACTCCGGCAGTGACGACGCGCGGATTCACCGAAGCCGAAATGCGCATGGTGGGCGAGTGGATCGCCGACGTGCTGCTGCACGTTTCCGATGACGCGGCAATTGCCGCCGTGCGTGCCAAGGTTCGAGCGCTTACTGCGAGGTTTCCTCTGTATGCCTGGAAACTGGAGAAGGTCCGCGCTTGAAGTAGAGTATTCTCGTTGTCCAGCCACATCGTCATCGATGCGCGGCGTGTTCGCGACTTCGGCATCGGCACCTATATCCGCAGCCTGGTGCATGCGCTGGGCGCCATCGATCGTGTGAACCGCTACACCCTGGTCAGCGGACCCGCCGAAGCACGCACGCTGGCCGGTTTGCCGGATAACTTCCGCACGGCCGTATACCACCAAGCGGACCGGCATCCCATGAATCACGTGGCCTTTCCCGCTTTCCTGCACAAACTCGCGCCCGACCTGGTGCACATCCCGCTGAACCGGGTTCCGTGGATGATGATCCGCCCCTACGTGGTCACGGTTCACGATCTCTCCAGCCTGCTTTTCGAGCCGCCTGGGCCACCTACTCAAATGAAACTGCGGCGCTATCTCTACCGCCGCGGCCTGCTCCGTTCGAGCCGTGTGATCGCGGTCTCCGAAACCACCAAACGCGACCTCCACAACCTGATGGGCATTCCTTCCTCCCATATCCGGCGTGTCTACGAAGCCCCCGATCCCGGTTTTCTCTCCGCAGAAGCCAGCCTGGACGAGGAGGCCCGCGCGCGCATCCTGGAGCGCTACCAGATCAACTACCCATACTTGCTTTACGCCGGCAATGTCCGTCCGCATAAAAACGTGCCGCGCCTGGTGGAGGCCTTCGCGGTAGGGCGCGAGCAGCTTTCCGACCACCCTGTATACAAAGACCTGCGGCTGATCATCATCGGCGATACGATTTCGCAGTATCCATCGGTGCGGCAGGCCGTGATCAAAAGCCGCGCCGAAGCGGTAGTGCGCTTCCTGGGCTTCGTGCCCTTCGATACACTGCGCTGCTTTTACGAAGCTGCGGCGGCTTTTGTTTTCGTTTCGCGCTATGAAGGCTTCGGCCTGCCGCCGCTCGAAGCGATGGCCTGCGGCACGCCGGTGGTGGCCTCGAACGTCAGTTCGCTGCCGGAGGTGGTGGGAGAGGCGGCCGTGCTGGTGAACCCAGAGAACGTCTTCGAAATCGCCCGCGGAATTCGCGAGATCCTGCTGGATGACGAACTGCGCGACCGATTGATTCGCTGCGGCCGCGAGCGCGTCCGCCGCTTCAGTTGGGAGCGCACGGCGCAGGAAGTGCTGGAAATTTACCGGGAAGCGGCGGGCAAGCACTAATCGGCACTACCCGCCGTTCCTAAAGGCTCCAGCCAGCCGATTGGTTCCGGTGACGCCAGCACGGCCGCAACCCGGCTCACACTTTTTTTGCGCCCGAAACGGCTTTGCCCAAAAATGCAGATCTTCCTTCGGGATTCCCGCATATTCCAGAAACTCCGCTCCCGTCCAGCCGCTGATAAACAGAACCTTTAATTTCCTTTTCAGCGCCCCTCTCTAGGATGTCGATTTCCCTCCCGCCGGCATTACTTAAGAAGGTGATGAGCACGGAGAATTTCGTGGTGGTGAAGGTAAAGGGCACGACGGCTCACATCGAAGCGTTCAAGCCGGATGGCGGAACCATCGACAGCGCGGACGTGAGGCCCTAATCGGGATCCGCCGCCTCATCGATAAACCACTCGGCATTGCCGCCAATCGCCTGCGCTGGATACTTGTCTGCCGCCGCCGGGCCCTCAAACACGATGCGCAGCGTATCTTTCTTGTCCGCTCCCGTCACAAGGTAAATGCGACTGCGCGCGGCCAGCAGTGGTCCCGGCAACAAAGTCACCCGCCACTGCTGGAATTGCGGCGCAAAGCGCGCGGCCGCGATTCCCTCCCGGTCGTGGATCATCGGGTCGCCTGGAAACAGGCTGGCCGTGTGCCCGTCCGGGCCCATACCGCACTGCACGATATCGAAGACCGGCATCTCGCCTGGCGCCAGACCGAAAAACCCGCGGATCTCTTGCGTGTAACGCGCCGCCGCCTCTTCGGGCAGGATCTCGCCCAGAACACGGTGCAGGTTGCGCTCCGGGATATGCACCCGCGAAATCAGGTAGTCCATTGCCAGTTTGTAGTTGCTGGAGGGATCGGCGGGCGGAACACACCGCTCATCTACCCAGAACAAATGCAAGCGCTGCCAGTCGAACGGCAGCGCCGTCATTTTCTTGAACAGCAGCTTCGGCGTATGCCCGCCGGAAACGGCCAGGGTGGCAGTCTCGCGCCCGGCGAGCGCTTCATCCAGCAGCCCGAAAATGCGCCGGGCGCAAGCTTCGGCGGCAGCCGCGGCATCGGCGAAGACATGTTTTGCGGGGTTCATTCGATCCTCAACCGGGCCGCGGCCTGCAGCGTACGCTCGAAAACGGGATCGGCGCGCAGAATATCCAGCTCTTCGCTCATCAGCAGATCGTCGCGCGATTGCGGCAGATTGATGCAGCGCGAGACGCCATCCATCTCAATCGCCAGAGTGTCCCGCAGCCGCATCAATTTCACTGTGAATGCACCGGCAAATAACTCTACCTGCTGTAATTGCCGCATGCCGCCGGTCTCGTCCGCCTCCATTTGAAGCTCGAAATGCGCGCCTGCCTGTGTAAGTGAATCGCTTAGCCACGCCGCCATGTAATACGCTTCCACCGGCGCTTTTCCCGCGCAGACCACGTGAATCCGTACGATTTCGGAAGCCCGCCCGGCGTAGTTGGTGTTTTCAAACACCTCCGATATCATTTCGCGCCACGGCGTGAGCCGCGTCCAGGCCAGGTCGCCCACGTGTGCGTGCCGGGCCAGATCGTATACCCGCTGAATAGCCGGTTTCGCATCCGGCCATTGCGAGGCATCCACAACCACGCGCGTGGCAAGCGATGCCAGCCGCCCAAAGGAAGCCGCCTCCATCGCCTGCTCCCCCCGGCACCAGAGAATTACCGGCAAATCCGGCGCGACGATCGGCGAAAGCGCCGTAACCACATCATCCAGGCCATTCTCAGGCGCTGTGATTTCGACCTCTTCGCTACATACCTGGCGCCGCTGGCCGAATGACATCCAGCACCGCGCGGTGACTTCCGCGGCCGGCGTATCGGAACCGCCGAGCCGCACCACAATCGCTTGGGCGGGATGCATTGGCATGAGCGCCGCCAGTATTTCGCTCAGCGCCACCGGGTCTTCGCCTGGAGCCGCCAGCACCACCAGGGTAAGCGAGCAGGCGCGCAGCACTCCGCCGCTGGGCGCGCCTCCTTCCGAATGGGCAAGGCTCGCCCACATCTTGCTTAGATCGCGCAGAATCTTGTCGGGAACCAGGGCGGTGCTCACGGCTGCCTCCAAACATGGCCCCGGCGCGCCAGCATCTCATCCGCCTGCGCGGGTCCCCAACTTCCCGCTTCGTAGGGTGCAGGCTCGTGCCGGTCATCGCGCCACACAGTCTCAATCGGCTCCACCACTTGCCAACTGGCTTCTACCATGTCCTGCCGCGTGTATAGCGTCGCATCGCCAATCATGGCATCGAGCAGCAGTGTTTCGTAGGCCGAAGGCGAGCGTTCCCCGAAGCTCGATCCGTAATTGAAATCCATCGAAACCGGGCGCAGCTTCATCCCCCGTCCCGGCCGCTTCGAAAGGAAGCGCAGCGAGATGCCTTCTTCAGGCTGGATACGCACGATCAGCAGGTTTGGCGTCAACTCGTCCGCTTCGCCATCGAAAATCCGCAGCGGCGGCGAATGGAAATGCACCGAAATCTCCGTAACTTGCTTCGGCAGGCGTTTGCCGGTTCGCAAATAAAACGGCACGCCCGCCCAACGCCAGTTATCCACGAACAGCGCCACCGCCGCAAAGGTATCCGTGCGTGCGCGCGGATCGACTCCCTGCTCCTGGCGGAATCCCGGCACCTCCTTGCCGCCAATCCGCCCCGGCCCGTACTGCCCCGCCACCGTGTTTTCCACGACCTGCCCGGGCGTCATTGGCCGGATCGACCGCAGCAGTTTCGAACGCTCATCGCGCACCGAATCCGCCTGAAAGCTGGCGCTCGGCTCCATGGCAATTGTGGCCATCACCTGCAGCAGGTGATTCTGGATCATGTCCGCCAGCGCGCCCGTCTCCTGATAATAGCTTCCGCGCCCTTCCACTCCGATCGATTCCGCCGCCGTAATCTGCACGTGATTCACGTAGCGCCGGTTCCATACCGGCTCGAAAATCCCGTTGCCGAAACGGAAGGCCAGAATATTCTGCACCGTCTCCTTCCCCAGGTAGTGATCGATGCGGTAGATCTCGTTTTCCGGGAAAACCTGGTGCAGTTCCGCGCTGAGTTCGCGCGCGCTTGCCAAATCGTGACCGAACGGTTTTTCCACCACCAGCCGCCGCCACCCGTTGCCCCGCGCCATGCCGCTTTCGCCAATGCCCGCCGCCGCGCGTGCGTAATAGCTGGGCTGCACGGAAAGATAGAACAACACATTCCCGCCCGTCTGCCGCTTCTGCTCGATTTCGCCGAGTTTCGCGCAGATGCGCTGGTACAGGCCGGGATCGGCGACATCGCCCGGCACATAAAACAGGCCGCGCGAAAACGAATTCCAGACGTCTGCGTCGAAAGCGGTGTCCTCGGAAAAATCTTTCACCGCCTGGCACATGCGGTTGCGAAAATCGTCGTCGCTCAGTTGGCTGCGCGATACGCCTACAACGGAGAATCCCGCGGGCAGCCTGCGATCGTACGCCAGCCGGTAGAGCGCGGGCATCAGCTTGCGGCGATTCAAATCGCCGGTCGCCCCGAAAATGACCATGGCGCATTCCGGCACGCGCCGCTGGAATCGCAGAGGATCGGCAAACGGGTTCGCCTCTGGCATGGCAACCAAAATAGCACGGGCAATAGCACGGGCCTCTTACGGAGCGTTTGCATTAACGCTTCCGTAACAGCCTGCGGTCGAGCTTGGCAGCGGCCCGGGCCGTTGTTGCGGAATCAAACGTGGCGCGTTGCGCCTTGCCGCCATCCCGGAAAAAACAGAAAGGTGCCAATTGTTATAATCGTGTCCGCCAAGTTGTGCGGCTTCGAGCATTTCATAGGAAACGGTGCGTGGTGGACAAATCCGGCAGTGTCCTACAGTTAAGAGGAGTAAGCAGTCGATTCCCCATGCGCACCCTGAAATCGGCGGCATTCCTCCTGGCGGCGGCTTGTTTGATTGTCCCGCTAGCTTCCTGCAATCGCGACCCGAACGTTGCCAAGAAGCGGTATCTCGATAGCGGCAACAAGTACTTCGAGCGGGGCAAGTACAAAGAGGCCTCCATTATGTACCGCAACGCCTTGCAAAAAGATTTGCGGTACGGCCCCGCGCAGTACAGGCTGGGGCTGACCAGCATCAAGCTGGGTCAACTTGCGGCTGCGGTGCAATACCTGCGCCGGGCAATCGATCTGCTGCCTACCGATCAGCCCGATCACTGGGATGCGGTGGTCAAGCTCTCCGAAATCTATCTGGCTGCCGCGCCGGGCAAGCAGTATCTGGATGAGGTGGATGGATACGTTAAGCAGTTGCTGAAACGGGATCCGAACTCCTTCGATGCCCACCGCCTGAACGGCGATCTAAATTATGTCCGCTCCGCCGATGCTCTGCGCACTAACCAGCGGACACAGGCCAAGGCGATGCTCGATCGGGCCATCGCCGAGTACCGCAAAGCGGATGCTTTGAAGCCGCAGCAGGTGGGTATCGGGATGCAACTGGCGCGCTCGCTGGCGGCGGAGGGCGATTTCGCCGGCTCGGAGGAGATGTACCGCAAGCAAATCGCGCAGAACAAGAACGCCGAATTCGCCTACACCGAGCTCTACCGGCTCTATATGGCGTCGGGCAAGCCGGACCAAGGCGAGCAGGTGCTGAAGCTGGCGGCGCAGAACGAGCCCAGGCAGTTCGGCTTTCTCACAATGCTCGCCGCGCATTATTTCCGCAGCGGGCGCCGGGATGAAACCTTGAAGGTGCTCGATCAGCTGAAATCGCATGCGAAAGAAGTCCCCGGCGTGTTCCTCTCGGTGGGCGACTTTTATCTCCGCATGGGCGATGGCAATTCGGCCATTCAGGAATATCGCGACGGTATCGCGAAGGATCCCAAGGAGAAGGCCACCTATCAAAAACGCATCATCGAAGTCCTCATGCGGCAAGGGAAGCGGGATGAGGCCGCGCAGCTCAATGCCGAGATTCTCAAGGCCAACCCCGGCGACAATGACGCCCGCGGCCTCGCGGCCACGCTTCTGCTGGACAAAGGCGATGTGAACCGCGCGCTCACGGAGTTGCAGCAGGTGGCGTCGAAAGCGCCCGCCAATCCCGTGGCGCACTACAATCTTGGCCGCGCCCACGAAGCCCGCGGCGAGTTCGAGCAGGCGCGGCAGGAGTTTCAGAAGGCGGTCGAGTTGCGCCCGGACTATCTGCTAGCGCGGTTGGCTACCGCCCAACTGCTCTTGCGCCGCCGGGAATGGGATGGCGCGCTGCGCTCCGCCGAACAGGTTTTGAACGTCGATAAAAGCAACCTCACCGCCCGGCTGATCGAATCGGCCGCGCTGATGGGCGAGCGGCGTTTCCCGGAAGCGCGCGCCAGCCTCGAGGAGTTGCAGAAGGCCAACCCGAATTCGCCCGATGTGTATTACCAGTTCGGCCTGCTCAATCTGGCCGAGCGGAAATATCCGGAGGCCGAGACCGCTTTCCGCAAATCGTACGATTTGAATTCCTCCACCGCACGCGCCCTGATGGGCGTGGTGGAGACGTACGTGGCGCAAAACAAGGCCGGCGAGGCAGTCGCCACGCTCCAGGCCGAATCGGCGAAATCGCCGAAGCGCACGGATTTGCGCATCGCTCTGGCGACCGCCGCCGTGATGTCCCGAGATTTCGATCTCGCCATCGCCCAATACCAGCAGGTGCTCGGCCTGCTCCCGAGCGATAGCGCGCAGAAGAGCGACATCTACCTCCGGCTCGGCGAAACCTACCGGCTGAAAGGCGATTACACCAATTCCGTGGACGCGCTCGAACAGGGGCGCAAACTCGCCCCGGATAACGCGGTCATTCTCAGCACGCTCGCGCTGTCGCTCGAATCGGCGGGGCGAAAAAGCGATGCGCGCCAAGCCTACCAGGACGCTTTGAAGATCGATCCTAACAATGGCGTCGCGCTGAATAACCTGGCTTTTCTGCTAGCCGATAACGGTGGCGACCTCGACCAGGCCCTCACCCTTGCTCAGCGCGCTAAGCAGATGATGCCCACCGTGCCGGAAGTCTCCGATACCTTGGGAATGATCTATCTCCGGAAGAACTTGAGCGACGACGCCATCGATATTTTCCGCGACCTCGTCAGCAAAAACGATCGAGCCACCTTCCGCTACCATCTGGGCATGGCCTTATCCCAGAAAGGTGACAAGCCGCGCGCCCTGCAGGAATTGCACCGCGCTCTGCAGGAAAACCCTTCCCGCGAAGAGAAGCAGGGGATCGAGCAACTCTTGAACCGGCTCGGCTGAGTGGGGCAGGCGCTTTTGCCTGCCAATCCCTTATTGAATCTGGTACGGAACGGTCACATCAACCGTCTTAGGCGCGAAGCAGGCGCGATTGTTGCATGCCTGATAGCGCAGTTTCCCGGTTGCCGCTCCCGGGCCGGCGGGAGCGTTCGCCGCCACTTTGAAATTCGCGATCAAATCGAAGCTGCCGGTGTACACGGAAAGCGGCTTTTCCGCGAATTCGTATTTTTCGAGTGTAGGCTTGGGGTACACGATTTCGCCGGGTTGAAGGGCGCCCGGTGAGGTCCACGTCAGCTTCAGCGGGATCAGGTACTCCTCTGCCGGCTTGTTGCTGTTGACGTGAAAGCCCGGCACCACCGTCATGGGAATCTTCGATTGCACGGAAGCGTTGCGCTTGCCAGTCACTTTCGAAGCTTCGCCAACCGTCAGGTATCCGCTACCTTGCGCCAGCAAACAGGGCAGGCACAGCAGGGCGAGCGGCAGCATTCGCGGGAGCCTGCAAGAGCTCTTCAATCCCATTTTCAAATTCCCTCCGGTCCGCCAACCCAACGTGGACGGCGGCGATTTTACCCTCGCGGTCGATGAGGAAGGTGGTGGGCAGCGCGTCAATCCCGCCATAAAGCTGGGCCGTCTGGTCATTGCCGATCAGCACGCGGTAGTTCATTTTCTCACGAGCGGCGAACGGCTTCACCACTTCCCATCCCTCATCGTCCATGGAGACTCCCAAAACCACCAGCCCCCGCTCCTGGTCCTTCCGCTGAAACTCCTCAAACCACGGGATCTCAATTTTGCAGGGACCGCACCAGGTTGCCCAGAAATCGAGCAGCACCACTTTGCCCCGGTAATCGGAGAGGTGGACGACCTTCCCGTCAGCATCCTTCAGCGTGAAATCGGGAGCGGTGTGCCGCTTGGCGCCCGGCTGTACGGAGGAAACGGTTCTCGATGCGCGTTGCGGTCCGGAATGGTCGAAAAGGTAGCCCAGGGCGAATGCCGCCAATCCTACGGCAACGCCGGCAGCCAAATACGTTTTGGACACGGACCTTCCCCTTCCTTATTTTATATGAGCAGCGGCAACCGGGTGATGCCGCCGAACCATGCCCGCCGCCGCTCGCGGAAACGCCCCGCCAGCATAAACTCGTCATGCTCCCGCACGCCCGAATACAGCCACGCCGCCGTATCACAGAAGCTTTCGCAGCAATATTCGAGCCAGAAGCGGCTGCGATCTTGAACGTCCTTCGCCGTAAGCTTCTCTTTCCGCCATTCCGCCGACCAGCCGAGCTCGCCGCGGGCTCCCGCCGCAATTTCCTTCCGCAGAATATCTTCGTAGGAGCGCCGCCGCGGGTTACCCAGCCGCATCCAGGCGAAATGAAAAAGCTCATGCACACAGATGCGCGGGAATTCCCTGGCGGTGCAGTTGAACGCGATCGAGCGTTCTCGTAAGAACGCCCCCGCATGCGCTTCGCGGCCGTGGTGGTGTAGCCCGGCGGCGCCGAACAAACGGATAGGAGGCCCGGAAAGCGGAGGCAAACGGCGCACGACGCGTTTTGCCTGAAAAGCCAGCCGGGAACGCGCCGGGACAAAAACCGGTGCTGGGTGAGGACCGGTGGGCGGCCGCCAGTTAGCGGGCACCAACCTCGGCCTGCTCCATTTTGCCGATTTCCTTCGCCCAGCGTTTCAAATCTTCCGGCAATAACGTCACTAAATTCTTTTCCATATCTTCGCCGGTTTCGATCAGATACCGCAGGTGCAGGGCTGCAATGCGCGCGCACCATGGGTCGTCCACGGGACGCCCTACTGCCCGGCTCACTTCGAGGAGATCCGCATGAGGCAGCGCAATCGTTTTCTGCGTCTCGTTGCCCTCGGGATCGATCAGGATGAACCGCACGTCCACGGTATCGGCATGGCGGATCGAGATAGCGGTCTGAAGCCACTTGAAGAAAACCTGGTACTTGCGTCCAAATGGGTCCGGTCCCGCCTCAAACTCACGAAAATTGAACATTTCGTGGATAGTGTAGCAAGGGATCGAGGCTAGCCGATCAGGGGATTGGACCGGCTCACCGCGCTAGACGGAGGCGATCCTCGATGCTGGCCAGACGATTGTCGATCCGCAGTCGTAAGAGCAAGCTTGCGTTACGGTCCTCCTTCCGCCAGCCCCACGGATTCCGCAATCACTGGCTGCGCCGCATGCGGAGCACGGCGTACTCCTTTTCGCTGAAGCGCAGTGTCCGTGCCAGCAGATCTTCGGGGCTGAAAACCGCTTCGGCGACGCGGCTGCCCGCCTGTTGTCTGGTGCTGGCCACAGGTGATAGGGCGCAGTGCCGTATAGTGGTGGGTGTATCGCCTCAATCCACGCTGCCGCACCGCTCCCGGCATTCGCTCGCGCTGGGCTTTACCCTGGGCTGTGCTCTGGGTCTCGCTCGGCGCCTCACCCGCCGATTACCCCAGCGCGGCCGCCAAAATCGGGCAGATCCAGAGCGACCAGATTCCCCGCGGCGCGCGCGTGGTGTTGTCGGACGCGGAATTGAACGCCTATGTGGAACATCAGCTTCCCACGGTTACCGCCGGGGTTCGCCAGCCGCGGCTGGAACTTCTGGGCCAGGGTGTGGCGCGCGGTTCCGCCCTGGTCGATTTCGCCAAATTGCGCACCTCCGAAGGCCACTCCCCCGGTTGGCCCCTCTCCAGGCTATTGGAAGGCGAACATCCCGTCAGCGTCACGGCCCGCATTCGATCATCCGGCGGGCAAGCTACCGTGGAGGTGCGGCAGGTGGAAATCTCCGGTATCAGCATCAGCGGCCAGCCGCTCGATTTCCTAATTGAGCATTTTCTGCTGCCGCTCTATCCGGATGCGGTGGTGGACCGCCCTTTTCTGCTCGATCATCGCATCGACCGGATCGACGTCGAGCCGGGGCGCGCCGTCGTGCGGATCGCCCGCTAACCCGATCTAACCAAACCGGGCTTTGGCACGGGTATAGAATCTGCTATCACTAGAGACAAGGCAAGTGGACCGCATCGGGCGCTACAAGATCGTCAGGGAACTGGGGCGGGGCGCCATGGGTGTCGTTTATCACGCTCTGGACCCAAATATTGGACGCCCGGTCGCGATCAAGACCATTCGCATCGGCGATGCCCGCAAGCCCGAAGAACAGCAGCGTCTGCGCGAGCGCCTGCTGCGCGAAGCCCGTTCGGCGGGAATTCTCTCCCATCCCGGCATTGTAACCATCTATGACGTGGAGCAGCAGGGCGATCTGGCATACATCGCTATGGAGTACGTGGACGGACCAACTCTGGAGCACCTGATTTCCCGGGGCAAGGCGATCTCCGCCGCGCAGATCTTCGGGGTTTTGGGGCAAACCGCCGCCGCCCTCGACTATGCCCACCAGAAGGGCATCGTGCACCGGGATATCAAGCCCGCCAACATCATGATCGCCGCCGACGGGGCCGCCAAGATCACCGACTTCGGCATCGCCAAACTCAGCACCACCGATCAGTTCACCATGACGGGAACGATTGTCGGCACGCCGCATTACATGTCGCCCGAGCAGGTCCAGGGTCAGGCTGTGGATGGCAGGTCCGACCAGTTTTCGCTCGCCGTAATCGCCTATGAAATCCTGACTGGAGAAAAACCTTACACCGGGGAGCACCTGACCACGGTAGTGTATAAGATTGTGGCGGAAGAACCCGTTGCCCCGCACCGCTTGAATCCCACCCTGGCGGGCGGAATCGAAAGTGTTCTGCGCAAGGGCTTGGCGAAGAAGCCGGACGGCCGGTACCGCACCTGCCAGGAGTTCACCGAATCGCTCGAGCGGGCCTGCGCCGCCAACAAGGCCTGGAAACCGGTGGCGCGCGGCGCCAACCTGAGCGCGCCCACCGTGGTGGAAGCCCCGTCTACTGCCCCACGCTCGGCCCCCCGTTTGCCCCCCGCTCACAATCCCCGGGTCAGCGAAACCGCCGAGGAGGGTCAGCCGAAATCCGCCTTCGTCCCCTGGCTGATCGCGATCCTGATGGTGACGGGCTTGCTGGCGGGCATGCTCGCGGTAAACGGGCCTTGGCTCAAGAACCCATGGGTGCAGCGAATCACTGCGGCGCTGGGCCGTTCCTGGAACCAGATCCAGCCGAAGCAAACGCCGTCCGTTCCACCGGCCGTGGCGCAGTCTCCCGCGCAGCAGCCCCCACCCGCCTCCGCAACTCAGCCCCCAGCGCCGCTGGTTTCTGAGCAGACAGGCAGCGACGAAAAGCCCAGCCCCATGCCCCCGCCCGCCCAATCCGCTAATTCCCCAAAGTCGCCGGTCGCGGCCGCTAAGCCCGCATTGGCGCCGGAGCCCTCTCCGGATCCGAATGTGGTACCCCGGAAGGCAAGAACCGATGTGCCACCTGCTGACTCGACGTCCCGCCTCGCGCGGCGTCCGGCAGGCCGCTCCACGGGTGTCCCACAACAGGTCACTGTGATTAGTAGTCCCGCCGGCGCCACCGCCACGCTCGATGACAATCCCACGGAAGCCTGCTCCACCCCCTGCACTCTCGAAGCGATGCCCGGCCTCCACCAGGTTGCCATCACCATGCCGGGTTACGAAATCGAACACCAGCAGGTGGACGTCGGCTCCGACCCAAGGGACGTGCAGGTTGTCCTGCGCGCCCTGGGCGGCACGCTGCTGTTGAGCAGCGAGCCCCCGGGAGCCTCGATCACCATCAATGGCCGCAAATATCCGCAACTCACGAACACCCAGATTACGCTGGCGCCAGGAACTTACACAGTCACGATGGAGAAGGACGGCAAACAGGTAACCCGCCAGGTCACTGTGCAGAATGGTCTAAGTCTTCTGAAGATTCGGTTGCCGTAGGGAGTTCAGACTAACTTTCAGCCTCAATCACATACTCTTCCAAGTCCAGCCCCACCAATCGGATCGCCTCCGGCCGGACCTCCACCGAATGCACCTCGGGAATCTCTGGGCCTGGCCGGCCCAGCCGATTAAGCACCTCCGCCACCGGGATCTTGCCCCCGACCACCGCCACCCGGTCCTGCCACGAACGCCGCAGTTCCAGGCCATTGGCCAGCAGAAACTCCAGCAAACTGCAGGCGGCCCGAAAGCCGGGCTTCTCTGCCGATTCGCAGGCTTCGTGCAATCCCAGGAATTCGGTGAGAACGCGATAGGTGAATCCCCACAACGGAACACCACCAAGTTCCATTGCGGGGAAAATCCGTTCGGGGGATACGCGCGGTACCGGGGTGAACCAGTGTCGCGCTGGATCGCGGAACCAGGCGAGCGGCAACCAGAGCGCTTCCGCCGCTTCCTCCGGATCGAGCATCGTAGGCAGCTCCACCGGCGCGCGGAAAAGAAAAGGAGCCACGTGCATCAGCCGGCCGACTCTCCGGCCCGCGGCAGTCAGCGGCAGGCAGCGCTCCAGCGAATCGCGGCCCAGCACAATGCCGCACTCCTCCGCCAACTCCCGCAGCGCCGTTTCCACCAAGTCTTCGTCTTCCGGCTCGCGCCGGCCGCCCGGGAACGACCAATGGCCCGACCACGGATCGTTTTCCCGCTCCGTCCGCCGAATCAGCAGTACCGACTCTTCATGCTCCCCTCCGCCCGCTGGTTCCGGGCGCGGTGCGTGCACGATGGCCACGGCTGCTTCGGGTTCCGGCATCTTCTTCCATGCTACAGTCCTCTGAAGGAGGCCACGCCCGGGTGTGGGTCTAAATCGATGCCGCGCGGGCGTGGAGAATCTATGCCGCGCTGCTTCCCTCATCTGCTCGCTGGCGCTCGATACGGCGCCGCGGGCGCCGCCGCTCTGCTGCTCTGCTGCCTGCCCGCGCTCGCTCAGAATGTCGACATCCCCTTCCAGAAATTTGTCCTGCCCAACGGGCTGACGCTCGTCGTGCATGAGGACCATAAAGCGCCGATCGTATCGGTGGACGTCTGGTATCACGTCGGCTCCAAAAACGAGCGGCCAGGCAAAACCGGCTTCGCGCACCTGTTCGAGCACCTCATGTTCGGCGGCAGCGAGCACTTCAAGCAGCGCTACATCGATGCGCTCGAACAGTTGGGCGCCACCGACCTCAACGGCACCACCAACGAAGACCGCACCAATTACTTCGAAACCGTGCCGGTCTCCGCGCTCGACCAGGTCCTGTGGCTCGAAAGCGACCGTATGGGATACATGGTCGGCGCCATCGACCAGAAAACCCTCGATCTGCAACGCGGCGTGGTCCAGAACGAAAAGCGGCAGGACGAAAATCAGCCGTATGGCATGGTGGACGAGATCGAGCAGCACGACACCTACCCCTCCGGCCACCCCTACTCCTGGAGCCCCATCGGCTCCATGGAGGACCTCAATACGGCCTCGCTCAACGACGTTAAGGAATGGTTCAAGACCTACTACGGCCCTTCGAACGCCGTGCTGGTGGTCTCGGGCGATATCGATCCCGCGGTCGTGCATCAAAAGGTAGAGAAGTACTTCGGCGAAATCCCACCCGGGCCGCCGCTCGAACGCCCGCGCGTCTGGATCGCCAAAATGTCCGGCTCGCGCCGCGCTTCCATCGAGGACCGCGTGCCGCTGGCGCGCGTCGACAAGATCTGGAACATGCCCGAATTCGGCAATGCCGATTCCGATTACCTGGACCTGGTGAGCGACGTTTTGGGCGCGGGCAAGACCTCCCGGCTATACAAGCGGCTCGTCTATGATGACCAGCTCGCCGTCCAAGCGGGCGCCTTCGTCAATCCGCGCGAAATCGGCGGGCAATTCCTCATCACCGCCACTGCTCGGCCCGGAGTTGATCTCGCGAAGTTGGAGAACGCCATCGACGACGAGCTGGCGCGTTTCCTGAAAGACGGCCCCACGCAGAAGGAAACCGAGCGCGTGCGCACCCAGTACCTGGCCAATTTCCTGCGCGGTGTGGACCGCATCGGCGGCTTCGGCGGCAAGTCGGACGTGCTGGCGCAGAGCCAGGTCTTCCTGGGCGACGCCGGCGCGTACAAAACCAAGCTCGAACGGGTGCGCGACGTCACGCCGGCAAAATTGCGGGATGCCGCCGTCCGCTGGCTCTCCGATGGCGTCTACACCATGGAAATTCGTCCCTACGGCGATCTGAAGTCCTCCCAGCAGACCGTGGACCGCACAAAGCTTCCCGAAACCGGCCAGCCACCCGAGCCGCGCATGCCGAAGCTCCAGCGCATCACGCTCTCTAATGGGTTGCAGATCGTGCTCGCCGAGCGGCATGAGCTGCCGCTGGTCGATTTCAGCCTCATGGTCGATTCCGGTTACGCGGCCGATCAGTTCGCCGCGCCCGGGACCGCCAAACTGCTCGCCGCTCTGCTCGATGGCGGCACCAAGGCGCATACCTCGCTTGAACTCAACGAACAAATGGCGCAGCTTGGCGCGCGCGTGAGCGTTCAAGGGTCCATGGATTACGTGACCGTGCGGCTTTCCGCCTTGAAAGCCAAGCTGGATGACTCCCTCGATCTCTATGGCGACCTGATCCTGAACCCGGTTTTTCCGGAAGCGGACTTCCGCCGCCAGCAGCAGTTGCAACTCAGCGCCATCCGCCAGGAGATGGCCAACCCCGCGCAGATGGGGCTGCGCGTGCTCCCGGTGCTGGTCTACGGAAAAGGCCATGCGTATGCCGAACCGTTCACCGGTTCGGGAACGCCGGAAACCGTTTCCAAACTGACGCGCGCCGACCTGGTGAGATTCCACGAGATTTGGTTCAAGCCAAACCATTCGACCTTGGTGATCGTGGGCGATACCACGCTGGCCGAGATCCGCCCCAAGCTGGAGAGGGTTTTCGCCGCGTGGAAGCCGGGAGACACGCCGAAGAAGAATCTAGCGGAGGTCAGTCTGCCGCCAAAACCCCTGGTCTACCTGGTGGACCGGCCCGGCGCGGAGCAATCCCTCATCCTGGCGGGCAGCGTTGCGCCGCGCAAGACCG